>Ga0315274_10000962_pt1 | contig 44782 bp, 30 predicted proteins | sample YL17G02_20_MG_FD_203700 | JGI IMG/M metagenome (GOLD analysis project Ga0315274, IMG submission 203700) | Sediment microbial communities from Yellowstone Lake, YNP, Wyoming, USA - YL17G02_20 | ecosystem: Environmental > Aquatic > Freshwater > Lake > Sediment | place: USA: Wyoming | collected...
CCCGGCGGGGGCCCCCCCCCCCCCCCCCCGGGGGGCGGCCGGCGGCAAGCCGCGCGCGGCGCCCTCGCCCTCGCCCTCCCCGCCTCCCCCCCCTACCTCCCCCATGCGGATGGCGCGCTCGTGCTGAGCGGTGGAGATCTCCTCCGACAGGTTGTGCAGGTTGAGGAGGTGGGAGAACGCGGACGAGACGCTGGGGGGCGGGGGGCGAGGGCGGCCGTGGGTGGCGGCGCTGGCCGCGCGAGCACCGTCGCCGTGCGGCGCCCGCCATCGCTCCGCCTGCGCCAGCGGGTTGCGTGCATCAGTGCTCACGCGCCGGGACGGCGCGCGAGGCGCGAGGCCGGCGGCACAGGCCGTCGATGCGGGCGCGCCCCACCCTGGCGCCCTCGGCGCGGGCATCGCGCGCGCGCCGCCGCCCTCTACCCCGATGCCCCCGCCCCCCCCCCCCCCTCTCACTCACAGGATCATCTCCTCCGGGTTGAGCCCCGCGAGCGCTTTTTCCAGGGCAGCGAAATCGGCGTCGGCCGATTTCGCGGCGCCCGCCGCGTCGGCGCACGCGACGAGGGCGTCCAGCTTGGGGGCGAGGGACGGGTGGTGGTGTTTGAGCACGTCCAGAAAGGTGGAGCGCAGGAGGCAGTCGTCGTCGCGGAGGAGGGTGATCTCCTCGAGGTCGGCGGCCGACGCGGAAAGGGGGGGGCCGGCCGCCGCGGAGACGCGCTCGAGGGCGCCCGTCATGGGCATGGTGGTGGGCGGGGGGGGGGGGAGGGGGGGCCGCAAGTGTGCAAGGGGGCAGACAGTGGCCAGCGGCGTGGCAGCTACACTCTCCCTCCCGCTGCGCCCGACCCCCCCTCCCCCCTCCTCACCCGCCCAAAAACGGGGGCGGTAGCAGGGGCGCCGCGCCCGCCGCCGCGGGCGCGGCGCGGCCGGCGCCGGGGTCTGCGCGCGGGAACGCCGAGACGACGGGCGCCGGCGGCGGGGGGGGCGACCGCGCCGGGGCGGGCGCGGGCGCGGGCGGCTCCCGGGCGCCGGACCGCCCCGCGGCCGGCGCGAGCGCGGGCGCGGGAGTCGGGCGCTCGCCGCCGCCGCTCGCCGCCGCCGCCGCGCCGCCGCCCGCCGACGCGACCTGCAGCAGCCACGCCGACGCTTTCGGGTCGCGCGGCCCCGTCACCGGCATGCGCGCCATGGCGGCGCCGACGTCGAGCTCGCCGCCGGACGCGCAGGCGCGGGCGAGGGCGGGCGCCCTCCGCGCGGCGGCCAGCAGGTCTTCCCGCACGCTGATCGCTTTCGCGCCTTTGAATCCCGCCCCCCGCTTGGCCGACAGCAGCAGCGCGGCCGCGCCCGCCACTTGGGCGGCAGCTTGGGAGGTGCCGTCGTGCGCCGCGTAGCCGCCGCCCGGGACGGTCGACAGGATGGCGACCCCGGGCGCGGCGACGGCCGCCGCCGTGGCGCCGATATTGGAGAATGGGGCCACGTTGCCGTCGCCGTCGGACGCGATGACGGACACCACCGCCGGCATGTCGTACGCCGCGGGGAACGTGGGCGTCGCGTCGATGTCCACCCCGTAATCGTTGCCCGCCGCCGCCACGAACAGCTGGCCCGCGTCTTGAGCCGCCACGATGGCGGCTTTCAGGGCGGCGGAATCGGCGGCCAGGCCGCCGTAGGAGTTGAGGGTGACGTCCGCGCCGTTCTTGACCGCGTAGTTGAGGCAGCGCACCGCGTCCGACGTGTACCCGTTGCCCGCCGCGTCCAGGAATTTGCACCCCATGATTTTGACGCCCGGCGCGACCCCGCACCCGCCGACCCCGTTGTTGCAGGCCGCCGCGACGAGCCCCGCGAGGTGCGTGCCGTGGAAGAAGTCGTCGCCTACGTCGCTGCCGCCGCCGCCGTACGTGGAGATGCCGTGCACGTCGTCCACGTAGCCGTTGCCGTCGTCGTCCAGGCCGTTGCCGGGAATCTCTCCGGCGTTGCGCCACGCCGCGGGGGCCAGGTCGGGGTGCGCAAAGTCGACGCCCGAATCCATGACGCACACGACGACGCTTGGCAGGCCCGCGGTGCGGTTCCAGGCGCCGGGGAACGGTTTGTTGGTCAGGGGGTCGATTTGGCGCGAGTCGGTGTAGAGGGCGCCGGTCGCGAGGTGCGGCTGGTCCCCGATTCGGGGGTCGTTCGGGGTCGCAAATGCCCTGACAACCCCGTCCAGCTCGGCGAAATGTGCGTCCGGGTGGGAGGAGAGGGCTTCCAGCGCCCAGGCGGCGTCGGCAGGCGTCGGCAGGTCGACAAAGTCGACCGCGACCGCGTCCCCGAGCGACCCCACGTCCAGAGCGGCCGCTGTCCCGCCTTGCATTAATCTCCGTCGGGCGCCGGTCGTCGGCGCGGCGGCTAGGAGGTGGGCCGCGACGGCCGCATGCCGGCCAGGCGCGCCCGCCGCTGTCGCGGCGTGGCGGAAGAGGACACGGTGTCGGGCGAGGGGCTGGGGTGTGTAGTGTGCGCAATGTGGGCTCTCTAGCTGGCCGGGCGCCGCGGCGCGGGCGCGGCTGGCCGCCCCCAACCGCAGGCGCGCCGCGATTGCCCGCGCGCCCGCCCTGCCTCCTGCGCCCCCGCACAAACCTCGTTCACCGCGGACGCGGTGGATACGACTTCCAGCAGCAGCATGAGTACCACTAACCCGGCGGAAAAGGCCGCTCCCGCCCCCGGGCGGCGTGCATTGACCGCGTGAGCCATGGCGGCCGATACCGCCGCCGCGGCCTGCGCTCGGCGCGCCGGTTGCGCGGGTGCCGGGCGGCGACGGGTGACCGGCGTCCGCCGGGGCGGCGCGGAGGGCGCGGCAAGGTTTGGGGAGGGGCGGGCAGGGTCAAGTCTCTCCACCTCAGCGGCGGGCGAGCCGCGTCTGTATGCTGGACGCCGCCGGCCCGCCCCGGGGCAATCGGACGGTTTTCTGCATCGACTGCAGGCACGCAGGCGGGAGTCAAAACCGCGGGGCGGGGCGCGACCGCCACCCTCTTCCTCCCTCACCCCGCCGCGGCCGTCGCCGCGGCGACCGCCTCCTCGTAATCCGCCAGCGCCGACCACCGCCCCGCCCGCACGCCCGTCGTCGCGCCCGCGCCGGACGGCGAGGGGCGCAGGACGAGGGTGGTTGGGCCTGCCGGAGCGAGGCCCCACAAATCGCAACTGTGCTCGCCCTGCCCTCCAGGCCGGTGCCAAGTGGACACGACGCAGTGCGCTTGAAGAGCACCCGTCGCCGCCACGGCCAGCCGCGCCAGGCCGTCGGCCCCGGGCGCGGATGCAAACGGCGTGATCGGCACCGCGCCCCCGTCGCCGTTGTCCGCCCCCGCCTGCATCAGCTGGCAGTACCCTTCGCACGCGATGGCGGACGCGACGTTGGCGACCGAGCCGAGATATTCCGCGGTCGAGGGAGGGCCGGGCGCGACGGCCACCCCGTGCACGGCAGCCGCGCCGCCGCGCGCGTCGACCGCCAGGCCCCAGGCGACCGCGCCAGCGTCGCGGCGGGGCGACGCGGTCAGGCGGCGGCGGCCTCCGGGGGCGGGCGGGGGGCAGAGGCGGGGGAAGCGGGCGCAGAGCGCGGGGAGCGGGGCGGCGCGCGCGGTCGCCGCGGCGCCGCCGCCGGCCCCCGCGCACGGCGCGGCGGCAGCGGTGAACGCGCCGGGGAACAGGTGGGTCGTGCCGCCGCCCGCGGTGGTCAGCTGCAGGGTCGGGCAGGCGGGGGCCGAGGAGGCGGAAGGCGTGGCGGTCGCGCCACCACCAAAGAGCAGGCACTCGGTCTCCTCCTCGCCGCCCTCGGCGCTCTCGCGCTCCAACCACGTCGCCGCGTAGCAGCCCGGCGCCGCGGCGCACGCCGCCGCGCACGCGGCCGAGTCGGGTGGGCCGAGCGCGGGGGCGGGGTCGGTCCCGCCGCTGCCCAGGTCGACCACGGTCGAGTTGAGGGTGACGTGCGACCGGTCGTCGACCGCGGCCGCGCCGGCTTCCAGCGCGTCGGCGAGCGCGGCCGCGTTCGGGAGGGGGCGCAGCGGCGGCAGCAGCTGGGCGCGCGTGGCTACAGCCAGGGACGCCACCATGAGCCAGAGCGGGGCGAGCCGCATTGCCTGGAGGGCAGCGAGGGGCGTGGGGTGGGCGCGCGCACGGTCGCGCGGCATGCGCGGCGCGCGCCGGGCTCCGCGCCCGCCGAGCCCACCTCGAACGCTCTGGCGGCGCGCGGGCGAGCGCTCGAGGTTTGGGGATAGGCGAAAAAGGGGCGTGTGAGCCGAAGAGCGCGCGCCCGGCACCACACAAGCACGCCCACCCACCCCCCTCAATCCTTCTTCAGCGGCATCGTCTCCCGCGTCACCCCACCGCCCTTGGTCATCACCACGATCTCCACGCCGTCCCCCGTGTAGATGTCGCGCTCCCCCGCGGCGACAAACGCGGCTTTGACCAGGTCGACCGCCACCTCGAGCGGCAGGGCCGACATCCAGTTGGCGGCCGGGAGGGCCAGGGGCGACGCGGCTTTGAGCTGGTTGTCCAAAACCGGTTGGATCAAATCCTTACCGGACCCCTGGCACGAGTAGCCGACGCGCTCGTGGGAGCCGACCGCGTCGTAGGTGTAGACGGCGCCCCGGCCTGCAGGAAGGGAGGGAGGGTGGGGTGGGGTGGAGGCGCGAAAAAAAGAAACACGTCGGGGCCCGCTCCCTGTCTCCTCTCCTCCCCACCCACACCTTGCTCGTCCAGCCCCGCGCACAGGCAGAATGCGTAGTACGGGAAAAAGCGCTTGTAGTAGAGCGTGTTGCCGAGGAGTTGGGCGGCCGCGTGCGCGGGGAGCGGGCGCGCGTGCGCGTGCGCGTAGCGGACGGCGGCGGTCGTGAGCACTTTGTGGAGCGTCACGCCGTCCGCTTGAAAGCCGGCGGACGCGACGAAGACCTTGTCTGAGCTAAAAGAAGGGGGTAGGGAGGAGAAGTGGGGCATTGGGACGGGGTCGGCGCCGGCATCGGGCCATCGCAGCCACCAATCCCACTCCCACCATCCCCACCCCTCCTCTGCTCACAGCTGCACGAATTTGGTGGCGCCCCGGGTGAGGATCGAGTACCCGGTCGACAGCCGCGTCGATGCCGCGATGATGACGTAGTCCTCACCCGCCACCGCCACAGTGGTGCTGATGAGAGGGATGGTGGGGACGCGTGGGCGGTGGCGCGAGAAGGCTTGGTGGCGTGGAGGGGCGATCGCGCGCCCGCGCGCATCGGGGCGCCCCGCCATCTCCCGATCGCGTCGGGGCGCCCATCGTACCCGCCGTTGTCGTCGTAGGGCGACCAGGAGGGGCGCTCGGTGACCGCGCCCGCCGCAGGCGCGAGCGGGGCGAGCATCGTGGTGGGGCGAGGGCGAGGGCGAGGGCGAGGGCGAGGGCGAGGGAGGAGTCTGAGGGCGGGCAGAGACCGGGGCGCGTCGGCGGCGCGCGACGGCGGTGTGCGACGGGGCTCTCTTCGCTCTACACGCGCCTCGGCCTTCCTTCCCCGACCAACGCGCGCAGCAGCACCGCGTCCGCCGCCGCCCCCGTCTCCGGCCGGAACGGGCACTCGGCCGCGGCGCGCACCGAGGCGGCTGCGCCGTCGGCCGCCGCGCGCGCGGGCGCGCGGGCGCCGGTCGCAAGGGAAAACGGCGCCGGCCGCGTCGCGCCGTGCCGCGGCGCGGGACGCTCGTGGAAGACGCGGGCGGCGTATTTCCTGGCGTCTTCCTGCATGGCGCGCGCGCGCGCCGCGCGGGCGAGGGTCGACGCCGCGCCGGCGACGCGGTCGGCGACGGTCGCGGTCGGCGCGGGGTCACGCAGGCGCGGCGCGAGGGCCGGGGAGAAGGTGCAGTGTGCTTCATTGTCGTCGGCCGCAGCCGTGGAGGCCGCCAGCGCGGCCTCTCGGCGGGCCCGCGCGCGCGCCGCGGCGGCCGCGCGCGCGGCGGGGTCGGCGTCGCGCGCCGCTCTCCGCCGCGGCGGCGACCGCGCGCCCGCCGCCGCCGCGGCAGCGAGAGCGGCCGCCCGGGACGGCGGCCGCGGGCGAGCCCGGGCCGCGGCCGCGCGCTCGTCCGTGCCCGGCGGCGGCCGCGCCGTCGGCTCGGTCGCGCGCTTTAGCGCCGCCGCCGCCGCCGCCGCGAGCTTGGCCGCGCGCGCCGCCGCCCAGTCGGCGCCGACCGGCGGGTGGGACGCGATGCGCGTGGTGGCGCCAAACGCCGCCCCCGCCTCGGCCGCCGCGCGGTCGGCCGCCGCCGCGCGCCGCGCGGCGGCCGCCGCCGCGGCCGCCGCCTGCCGCGCGTGAAACTCGGTGGGCGTGTGTGGGGATGCTTCGACGAGCCTCAACGACGCCGGGTTGAGCGCGGGCGCAAACGGGGGCGGCGGCGACCGCTCGCGCGCCCTCGGCCGCGCGGGGCCGCCCGCCGCGCGCACCGCGGCCGCCAGCCGCCGGCTGTGCTCGCCCAGGGAAGGCTCGAACAGGCCTTCCAGTTCGGCTGCGGCCGCCGCGGCGCGGCGGGCGGCGGCGCCTGCGACGAGGGCCGCCGCGCGGTCGGCGAGCGGCGACCGGCCCTCGCCCGCCCGCCCCTTGACCGGCGACAGCGCGGGCGCAAACGTGCAGGACTCCAGCTCGGCCGCGTCGGCCGCCTGGCGCGCGGCCGCCAGGCGGGCCGCGGTGGCGGCCGCGGCGGCGGCGAGGCGGGCCTCGACCGGGGGGCCGCTGCCGGCCGGCCGCCGGGCGGGCGCCATCCGCGCCTCAGCCTCCGCCTGGTCCCTCGCTTTTTGCACGGCGACCCAGTCGTACGCCCGAGGCCGGGCGAGGGCGGCGAGGCGGGCGCCCGGGGAAGCGCGCGCCGGCGGCCGAGGCCGCGGCGGCCCGCCCAGGGACGGCGTCGGCGACGACGCCGCCCACCAGTCGTCGCCGTCGCGCGCGGGAGACGCGTGGGAAGGCGAGGACGGCGAGGCGAGAGGCGGGGTGCCGTCGTCGTCGCCGTCGGGCCAGCCACCCCCGCCGCCGTCGCACGACACATCCCACGCGGCCGCCGCCCGCCTCGAGGCCAGCATGTCGCGCACGCGGGCGACGGCGCCGGGCGAGGGCGCCGGCAGCGGCGGCCCGGCGAGCAGGCGCGCGGCGACCGACGCGGGGGGGGCGGACGCCGCGAGCAAGTGGGCGTGGGCGTCCAGGTCGGCTTCGACCTGTGGAGAGGGGTGGAGGGAAGGGGGTGTGGGGGCGGGGGCGGGGCGCGGCACGCGCGCGCGCGGTCGCGCGCACCCCAATTTCGCCCTCGCTCAACCCGCTCGACAGCCGTCTCTTCACCAGGAGCCGCCACGCCCCTAAACGAGATTGTGGGCACTGGCGCCGCCGGCGCGGACGCGCGCTGGCGTGCGCACCGCAACACCCCTGCATGCGCCCCGCCACTCCGCACCTGGGCCAGGGTGGGGCCCGCCCCGGCGGACGCCATGCGGGTGTGCATCAGTGCGCGGGGGCGGTGGGCGGTCGGACCCGCGACAGACTGAGCGCAGCGGCCTCTGCCTGCGCGCACACCTGTTCGCCTCCCCCCCTCTTCCGATGCCCCGCCCCTTTCTGGGCGCCCCCGGCGACGCCCCGCGGCCTCCATCATCCCCGTCGCCGACGGAGAGAGGGTCGGGTGACGCCCTGGCCGCCGCCGCGGCCGCGCTCGCGGCCGTGCCGCCGGCGGCGGCCGGCGCGCGTGCGTGGGCGTCGTCGCACGCCGCCCTGGAGACCCTGGCCGCTGCGGCGACGTCCGGGCGGGATGCAGAGGTGGCGGCCGCGGTGGGGGAAGCAGGGGCGGGCGCGGCGGCCGCCCTGCTGGTCGGCGCGGGTGCGTGGCGCGAGCGGGCGGTGCCCCTCCTCCCCCCCTTAACCCCTCTCCCTCTCCCTCTGTACGCCGCCCTGCGCACCGAGGGCGTGGCAGCGACCTTGCTCGCCGCCGTCGCGGGCGTCGGGACGCTGCCGCCGCCGGACGCGGCCGCGGCGGCGGCGCGGTGGGCCGCGCGCCGCGCCGCGTGGTTCGCGTCGCCCGCGGGGCGCGCCGCGGCCGCCGGTTTGGACGCCAGCGAAGCCTACAAAACCGACCTAGACCGCTGGCTCGCTGAAACGGCGGTCGGCGCGGGCCTGGCTGCGCTGCCGCTGCTGCGCGCGCTGGCGGCCGCCGCGCCGACCGTGCCACCCCCTCTCGAAGCCGCCCTGCGCGCCACCGACCCGCTGCCCGCCCTGGCGGACTTGCTCAGCAACCCGCCGTGGCTCTCACCGGGGCGCATTCTCGCCGCGGGCGGGTGGGCGCCCGCGCCCGCGGCGCTCGCGGCGCTGCCGCCGCCGTCGGCCGCCGCGTGGGGCGCCGTCGCCTGCCTCGCGCTCGGCCCCCTGGGCGCGTCCCGCGACTGGGCCGCGCCCGGCGCAGCGCGTCTCGCGTCCTCCCTGCTCGCCCCGCTTGCGGCCCCCGCGGTCGCCGCGAGCCTCGGCCCGCTCCCGCCCGCGCTCGCGCCGCTGCTCGCCGACGCCGCCGCGGGCCGCGTGCCGCCCCCGCCGCCCGGTAGCAAGCATGCCTGCATCATCGTTGACGTCGCCGGTGGGTGGGGCGTCGAGGCCGCGGTCGCCGCGACCGACTGGCGCGCGGCCGCCGACGCGGCTGCGGCCGCCTTTGCGAGCGGCGCGGGGCCTCCCGATGGCGGCCTGGCGGCGGCTGTGGAAGCGCTAGAGGACAATGAAGGGGGTGGGGGCGAAGGAGGGGCGGCTGGGGGCGACGCGGTGGTGACCGTTTGGGAGGAGACAGGTGGCGGCCCCCGCCGCGGCGCCCCCGCCGGCCCCGCCGCCGTCCTGACGCTCGCCATCGATGCGAACAGTCCCCATGAGGCGGTCACCGTGGGCGGCGGCGCGGTGGCGGGCGTGCGGCGCCGGCTCGAGGTGGGGAGGGAGGCGAGGGGCGAGGGTCGGTCGGCGCTTTGCCGCCGCCACCCACACGCACCACCCCACCCCACCCCAGCCCGTCACCAACTGCCCCCTGCTCCCGCCCGCCGGCCGCCTGTCGGTCGCGGCCAGCGCCGCGGCCGCGGCCGCCCCTTTCTCCTTGCCGACCGCCGACGCGTCGGCCGGCGTCGCCGCCCTGCCGCCGTCCCTGTGGGTGACGCTGGGGTCGCTCACCACGGACGGCGTGGCGCTGCAGCTCAACCTGGAGCGGGACGGCGCGGGGAGGGCGGTCAAGGGGGGGGGAGGGGGGTGGTCGGGTTACCGCGTCGTCGGCGGCGCCCTGGCCACCCGGGCGCCGGCGTGAGAGGCGCCATGCAATGTTGTTTCAGGCCCGGGCCATCTCTCGCTCTCTCTCAGGCCTCCATCGCTCCGCTCCGCCGCCCGCGCGCCGCAGCACGCGCCTCCCGCCGCCGCCGGATGCGCTGCTGCGCCGCCCTCCCGTCCCCGCCCCCCTCGGGCGGCGGCGTGGGCGGCCGCGGCGGCGCGGCGGCGGCGAGGGAGGCGGCGACGGCGGCGACGGGGTCGGCGGCAAAGGCCGGGTCGGCGAGCGCGGCGCGCAGCGACGCCGCGTCGGCCGCGCCGGCGCGGGAGCGGGCAGTGCCACGCGCCAGTTTGGGGCCGAGCGAGGCGCCAAACCGGCCCTGCTTGAGCAGGGCGGCGGCTTCGGCGTCGCCGAGCGCGGCGGCGAGCGCGCCCAGGTCCCCGAGCGCGGAGCCGCCCGCCGCGCGCGCCCGCTTGGCGGTCCGCTTGCGCGCGCTGGAGCCGGTGCGGGGGGCGAGGGGGGGGGCGGAGGCGGCGGCGCGCTCGAGGAAGCGGAGCTTGCGCACAACCTTGCGCTTCAGGTGGCCGGGCACGCTGCCCGGCGCGGTCGGCGCCGGCGCCGCGTCCGAGCCGGGCTGCCTGGCCGCTTTGGCGGCCTTGCCGCGCAGGCGGGCGGTCTTTTTTACCTGGGGAGGGGAATGGGGGTCGGCGCGTCGGCGCTGGCGGCGCCCCGGTGGGCCTGCGCGCCCTGGAGCGGGCGCGATGCTCCAGCACATACCATCGAGAGGGCGACTAGGTGGCGGGGCCGAGTGGCAGCCGCTGGAATGCGGCGCCGGCAGCGCCGGCGAGCTCACTCCTGCCGCCCAGCGGCCCCGCGGCCCAATGCGCGTCGCCAGCGCGCCCCGCGCGCCTCTGACGCCCAGCTGGCACAGGCGCCGCGTGACGGCTCGCGCCGAGCCAACCGACGAGCCAACCCCCGCCCCTGTTCCCCCTGCCGACTTGATCGAAATCGGCGTCTTCGGCGGCCCCCACGGCGTCCGGGGAGAAGTACGCCTCTTCCCGTCCACCGACGACCCCGCTGCCCGCCTGCGCGCGGGCGAGCGCTGGGTAGCGCCGCCGCCGGGAGGGCTGGGGCGCACAGCGCTCCCGAGGCCGGTGCGGGTCGCGGGCTCGCGCGCCGTCGTATCGCGCGGGAAGGAGACGTGGCTGGTGCGCCTGGACGGGGTGGCCGACGCCGACGGCGCGGCCGCGCTCACCAACCAGCGGCTTCTGATTCCGGCCTCCGCCCGCCCTCCCCTCCCGCCGGGCTCGGACGAGTGGTACGTGCAAGACCTGGCGGGGGCGACAGTGGTGCTGGAAGAAGGGGGAAGCGTCATCGGCCGCGTCTCTGACGTGTACGTCGAGACGGGCGGCGCCGACCTCCTCCGCCTCGAGCTCGACCGGAAGACCGATAGCGGGGTCGACGGCGGCCCCGTCGACCCCTCCCTGCCGCTGCCGACCGTGCTCCTGCCGTTCACGCGCGAATTCGCGCCGTCGTTCGACGCCGCGACCCGCACGCTCACCATCGCGCCGCCCGCCGGCCTGCTCGACCTGGCGACGTCGCCGGGGTCGGGGCGCAAGGCGAGCCGGCGGCCCAAGACGACGCGCAAGGCGCGCGACGGGGGGGCGCGCGAGGCCAAGCGGGAGGCGAGCGGGGCGGGCGGCGAGAGGCGCGGCGCCGGGGCGAGTGACGAGGGCGAGTAAGCCGTGTTGCAATCGAAACGCGGCGCTCGCCCGAGTGCTCTGTGCGCGCGCCCCGACCTCTCTCCCAACCCCGCGCTCTCTCAACACCCCCGCCACACCCCCGCACCCCCTCGTCACCACAGGTACGGCAGCAGCATGCGCGGTGTCGCGTCCACGTACGCGTCCCACGCGGGGCCGTGCAGGCGGGCGAGGGCGGCTTCTTCCAGGGCGACTTTCCGCGTCAGCACGTACAATAAAGCGGCCGCGGCCGCCTGGGGGAGAGGGAGGGATGGGGGGGGGGGGGGGGGGTGGAAGGCGCCCGGGGCCGCCCCCCGGCGCCGGCGGCCGGCCCCCCCCGGGCCCCCCCCCCCCCCCCGCCCGGGCCCGGGCGCCCGAGGCCGAGGCCGGGCGGGGGCCGCGCGCACGCGCCGACCACCCCCCATTCCCCTCCCCTCTCACCATCCGCCCCGGCGACGCGGACGCGGCGGCCAGGCCAAAGGCGACCAGGGTCAGGCCGCCGTACATGGGGTGGCGGACCAGGGCGTAGGGGCCGCGCGTCGCGAGCGCGTTCGTCGCGCGCGGCGCGGGAAACGGGGTCAGCGACTTGGCCCCGATCCCCGTCACCCCCGCCACCGCCAGCGCGGCGCCGCCCGCCATGGCGGCGCAGCCGGCGAGCTGCACGGCGAGCGTGACGGCGAGGGGGGGGAACAGGACGAAGAAGAAGGTCGCGAGCTGGGCCAGGACGAGGGCCTCGCCGCGCTTGCCGAGGGCGGACGGGTCGGCCAGGTCGGATATCATTTCGCGCTGCGGGGAGAGGGAGGAGGTGTGTGGGAGGAGGCGTGTGCGCGCGGCGTCGCATGCGGACAGCGAGCCCCTCCCCGCTCCCTCACCACCCCCACGCTCTCTCCCTCCCACCTGCTCATCGTCCAGATCCGGCAGCTTGAAGCTGCGCAAGCCTTCGACCGCGCCCGCGACGCGGCCGGGGGGGGGCGGCGGCGCGTCGCTCGACGGCGCGCCGTCGTCGCCCGTCGCGCGCGGGCGGCGAGCCGGCCGCGAGGGGCCGGCCGCCTGTGGGCGGGCGTGCGCGGGGCGGAGTCGGGGCCGGGTCAGCCGCATGCGAAGAGGAGGAGTGCGCGCGCTCGGAGAGGGGCGACGCCGCGTTGCACACTCCCACGCCCCCCCGTCTCTCGCTCTCGCTCTCAAGTGCGGCCGCGCCAGGCGCGGCAGAGTGTTGCCGTGTTGGGGGGGGGAAGGGGCAACGAGGAAATGGGGCCACGGAGAAGACGGGCGGCCGCCCCCGCTCGCCTCGCGCCTCGTTCACGCGTCGGCCGGCCACCCCGCCCGCATCTTGACCCGCAGCAGCGGCGCCGACAGCCTCCGCCCCACCTGAAACAGCGCCCAGAAGAGGGCCGCGCCGCCGGCGACGAGGCCGACGAACCCGGCGGGCATGGGGAGCGCGTTCAGGAACGGGTAGGGGAACGCGCCGTGGACGCCGCGCAGCACCAGCAACCAGGCGCAGTAGGCCGCGACGGTCCCGGCCGACGCGGCGGCCGCCCGGGGCGAGAAGGTGCGGGGGTGGCCGAGCGCGAGGTCGGCCCACGCGGTCGCCGCGTTGCCCGCGTGCACCGCGAACCCGAGCCAGGGCGGGCGCGCCAGGTGGCCGCCCTCCACGACGCCGCCCGTCGACGCCTCGATCGCGTGGTACATGAGGGTCACGACGTTGGCCAGGCCGAAGAGCGCGCAGCTCGCGTCGTCCGCCGCCCGCGCGAGTTTCGCTTTGGCCTTGCCCCCCGCGGGCGCCACGTGCGCGGCGCAGCAGAGGCCCAGGGCGCCGGTCTGGGCGGTGAACGAGCAAAAGGTGAGGTACCGAAAAAACCAGCCAAACCCGGCAGACCCCGGCAGCGCGGCCGCGGCGGGGGTCGCGTGCCAAAGCCAGACGCGGGTGAACCAGAGAAAGGCGGCCGAGTGGAAGGCGAACACGAGGTCGGCCAGGGGGCTGGAGAGGGAGGAGGGACAGGGGGGGTCGTCGGTTGGCCGACCGCCGCTCTCGGCCCATCCTCCGGCATCCATCTCTATCTCTCTCGCTCGCTCACCGTCCGGGGCGGCCGCGGGGTGCGAGGTCGACGACGCGCGGCGCGGGGCCCGCAATCGGCGACGGCGCCGCTTTGGCCGCGGCGGGCGAGGGGCGGCGCGCGCTCGAGGGGCGCAAGTTGGCCATGGGTGTCGATCAAAGGGGAGAGCAGGGGCGAATGGGGGGCTGGGGAGGGGATGGGGGGGGAGGGGTCGCCAGGGTCGCACGCCGCGCAGCTGCCATGCGCGCCAAACACCCTCCCACCGCCACCAGGTGATCTTGCTATCAGCACCAACCCGCGGGGCGACGCAGGCCCCGGCGCGGGCGCGGCGGAGGGGGTGCCTCGGCGCTGCCGGGGCGCCCGAGGCTCGCGCCCCGCCCGGCGCGACCCAGCTCCCGCCGCCCGCCCCCTCACCTGGTCGGTCTGCCACTGGGTGCGCAGGAAGGGCGCGCGGGCCGAGAGGGAGGCGGAAGAATAGCCCGGATGTCTGGCGCGCTCGCGCGCGGGCCTCGACCGCGGTCGCACGTGCGGCCGCTGTCGCCCGCGGGTCGGGCCGGGCGTGGAGCGCGCGACGAGCCCGGGGAGGGGGTCGACGCGGCGCCGGGGATGTGTGCAATGCGTCGCTTCTCGCTGGGCCCACTCCTTCCGCCACCCGCCGACCATGCACCGCGCCGCCGCCAACCGCGGCGTGGTGGTGGCGCCGACCCCTCGCGCCGCCGCCCCGGCGCCGCCCGCCCCGACGCCTTTTGCGGCCGCGCGCCGCGCGCTCGGCGCGGGCCTCGCCGCGGCCGGCCTCTCGACGCTGCTGGCCAGTGGTGCGTGCGCGCTGGCGATGATGTGGGGGCGGCGGATTGGGGAATGCGGGGCCGAACGAGCGCCAACCACCGCCCTCTTTCTCCAGGCGCCGCCGCGCGGCTCGAGGGCGTCAACAAGCCGGAGCTCCTCCCCCCCGCCTACACGCCCGTCATCGACGTCGCAGGCTTCCTGACAGACGGCGAGGAGGCGCGCGTGAAACGGATCGTCGAATCGCTCGAGGCCGACACCGGGCTCAAGCTGCGCGTGCTCGCCCAAAATTATCCCGGTGCGGGTGGGGGTGAGGGTGGGGGGTGTGGGGGGGGGTGGAGCGTGTCGCGGGGCGGTCCAGGCGGCGCCCGCGCCGACCCCACCCCCCCGCCGTCTCCCTGCAGACACCCCCGGCCTCGCGATCCGCGACTTTTGGGCGGTCGACGCCGACACCGTCGTCTTCGTCGCCGACCCCAACACCGGCAACATCCTCAACTTCAACGTGGGCGCGGCGGTCGACCTCCGGGTGCCGCGCTCGTTCTGGACGCGCCTCGCGTCGCGCTACGGCACCAAGTTCTACTGGCGCGACGCGGGCGAGGCGGCCGCCATCGTGAACGCCGTGGGCGCGATCGACGTGTGCGCGCGCGAGGAGCCGGGGCGGGCGCAGTGCGTCGCGATCGCGGGGCCGCTCGTCGAGTGAGGGAGCGGGGAGGGAGAGGGGGAGAGGGGCGTGCGGTCGCGCGCGTTGTGTGAGAGCTTTGGTGCGCCTATACACCACCACAGCCCTCCTCTCGTTTCAGTTAAAAGGCGGGCAGAGCGTCGTAGTCGGGCGCCGAAAAAGGGAGACCCGCGACCCCTCCCGCCACCGGCACGCCCCGCAGCGCGTGCTCCGCGTCGTGCGCCGCCGCGGCCGCGTTGTCGGCCGCGCAGGCTGGCGAGCAGAAGGCCGCGGCCCGGCACCAGGCGCAGCGGCGGCGGGCCGCGGCGCCGCAGGCCGAGCAGGGCACGAGGGGCAAGCCTCCTTCTTCCACACCCCCTCCCTTGCGCCGAAATATCATGAGCTCGGCCGCAGAATCGCCCCAGTTGGGCAGGGGCACCCGCCGCGTCAGCGCCCAGCCGCGGCGGAGCGCGCGCCAAAACGCGCGCGTCCCGGTCTCGCCGCCCGCCTCGCCCACGACCGCCACCGTCTCCCCCGGCGTCGCCTGCAGCGCGGCTAGCCCCATGTCCTCGGCGGCCGCGCCGTCGGGGGGTGGGTAGCAGAGGAAGAGGGTGCGCGCCGGGTCGGCCGCGGCGCGCGGGCCGCCCCGGCGCACGCCGGGGGGGGCGACGGGGGGGAGGGCGCCGTGATAGGCGTTGTGGGAGCGGCCGCCGCGCTTTGGGGGGGCGGCGTCGACGGCGAGAACGTCGGCGCCGGCTTTGACGAGCGCGGCGGCCCACCAGCCCGTGCCGGCGCCGATTTCGATCAGAGGGCCCAGCGCCGCCAGCGCGGCCAGCGCCGGCGGCGCCGGCACCGCGTACGCGTAGGAATGGCACTCGCGCGACGACGCGCGCCAGGCGGCGAGCGCGGCGTCAGCGGGCCAGGCGGTCGGCGCGGCGGCGGAAGGGGCCGCCGGCTCGTCGCTCTCGCTGCCGCTCCCACCGCTGCTGCTCGCCGCGTCGGCCGACACGGCGCCCGAGTCGGACGTGGCGGAGGACGAGGGCGGCGGCGGCGCTTTCCGCTTGGCCGCGCGCGGCACGGGCGCGGCCGCCGCGCGGCGGCGCTCCGCAGCCACCTCGTCCAGGCCGCCATCGCCCGCGATGCCAGTCGCCCACAGCAGGCGTGCGGCGTCCAGCAGGCGGGCTCGCACGACGAGCGCGAGCGGGTCGGAGCCGGGAGGCGGCGCCCCGCCGGCGAGCAGCCCGCCCCACGCGGCCGCAAGTTTTGGGGCGATCGCGGCGGCGGGACCGGTCAGCAGGGCGTCCAGGGACTCGGAAGCGCCGGGGTGGGCGTCGGCGACCGCCGGAAAATACGCGTGGGGCGGTGACACCGCCGGCGCGGCCCACGCCGCCGCCAGGAAGTGCTCCCACAGCGCGTTGTACGCCGCGTCGGCGGCCACGACGACCGCCAACGCCGCCCGCGGCGCGAGGGGCGCGGCGGGCGGCTTGCCGGCGGCCGCGCGCGCCGTCCGCGCGGCGGCGGCGGCGGCCGCGGCGGCGGCCGCGGCCGCTCGCCGGCAGAACGGCGGCAAGCCGGCCCAGGCTTTCTTGTCGGCGACCGCCGCTTTCAGCGCGCCGGCCGCCGCGGCGAGCGGCGCGGCGGCGGCAAGGACCCAGCGCCCGTCGCCGAGCACGCCGCCGGCCAACCGCGCCGCCGCCGCCGCGCCCGCCGCCGCCTCCAGAGCGGCTGCAGCCGCGGGAGGGCCGGTCGGTCGTGTCTCGGCCGCGCCGAGCCAGGGCGCGGCGTGCGCGCGGTCGGCGGGGAGGCCGAGCGCGGCGCCGCCGGCCGCCCCCGCCCGCGCCGGCCCGGCCGGCGGCTGCAGCCGAGGCACGTCCCCATCCACCACGGCCCACCCCGACGCCGCGTGCGCCGCAAACACGGCCGCCGGCGGCGGCGGCGGGGCCGGCATTGGGGAGTGGCGGTCGGCGCGCCCGCCGCGCTCGCCACTGCGCCGCGCCGCGGCACCCGCGGCCGCCGCCATGACGCCCGGCAGCGCGTGGCCGGCGATCCTGCTGCTGGCCGCCGCCGCGGCCTCGACCCTGGCCCAAGAGGTGGCCGTCCCGCCGCGCGACGCGCTCCTCCTCGCCGCCCGCCGCCCCGGCGCGCCCGCCGGGACGTCCTTTCTCAAGGATCGCCACCCCGTGAGCGTGCCCGGCGTCGCCGCGGGCGGCGTCGGCGCGCGCGTCGCGGGCGACGTCGGCGTCGGCGGCCGCCTGCGCGCGCGCGCGGCGACGCGCTGGCTGGACGGCGTGCTCGATATGTCGACCGACGAGGTGGGGAGGATGAGGAGGGCGGGCCTGGGGCGGTGCTGCGGGCGCGCCGCCCCCGCATCGCGCGAACTCCCGCCCTCCTGTTTCCCCCAGGTCGCCGAGTTCGACCCCACCGCCGCCCCCGACGGCGACCCCATCGACGCGGAAGATCGGGAGCGAGACGAGGAGGAAGAGGGCGACGAGGTGGGCGCCGACGCCGCGGCGACGCTCCCCGGCGGCGGCCTGTCTCTCGCGGCGCGCCCGCCCGTCGCCGGCCTCGACGTGCGCCTGGGCGAGGGCGCGCTCGCCACCCCCAGAGGCCAGCGCCGCCCCGACGGCCGCGCCAAGCCGGCCGCCAAGAAACCCGCGGCCGGCGCGCCGTCGCCGGCCCCCTTCCCCGCCCTGCTCGCCGACGTCGACGGCCTCAACTGCTCCGACAACGGCGTCGTCAACGGCAAGCTCACGGAGCCGCCGGACCTCGCGCTGTGCGCGGGGGGCGGGTTTTTGCTCCAGGCCGTGAACAGCGCGTGGGCCGTCTACGATGCGGCCACCGGCGACCTCCTCGCCGGCCCCTTTTCCCTCTACTCCCTGTTCAAGGTGCCCAAGACGGCGTCCATGACGGACCCGGGGTGCGTGTTCGACGCGGGCGCGGTGGAAGCGGGGGGCGGGGGGAACGACGGCGGCAAGCCCGCCGGCGGTGGACGCTCGCCGCCGACGCCTCCTCCAGGCCGCTTTTTCGTCACGGTGCAGTGGTACTCGAGGGCGGAAGGCCTGTCCCACCAGGCGATCGTCGTGAGCAAAGGGCCCGACCCGCGCGACGGTTTCCGCGGCGTCTACTACGTCGACACCTCGGGCGCCGCCCCCGCCCTCAACCTGCCCAACTGCGCGTCCCAAGGCGGCTGCCTGGGCGACTACCCGAGTTACGGGCTGGACGCGCACGCGCTCTGGGTGGGGGTAAACCATTACACGTTCAAAACGTCGCGCCTGCAAGGCGCCGCCCTGTACGGCGTCCGCAAGCTGGATTTGCTGAACGAGACCGGACCCGCCTACCCGGCCGTTGTCGCGTTCACCGAGTGGGGCGGCGACGGCGCCCGGCTCGGCTTCACGCTCCAGCCCGCGACGCCCGCCGCGGGCACGCCGCCAGACGGCCGCCGGGGCGGCACCCAGTACGTGCTGGCGTCGAGTTATTTCTTTAGGACCAACCTGTCGTCCATCGTCGCGTGGGCGGTGACCAACACGTCCCTGATCGGGGCCGGCCTCCCCGGCGGCGCGGTCCCTTCCCTCACGCCGGCCGCCGTCCTCCCGGCCCTCCCCCTGCGCAAGCCGGCGCGCATGTTCAAGGGAGGGCTCAAGCAGGTGGCGAGCGAGCAGCGGCTGGATGAGAAGGACGAGCGGCTGCAGCAAGTGGTGCTGGTGCGGGCCGACACGCCGATAGCAGGCGCTTCTGGCGCCGCACCTTCCTCCCAACCTTCCTCCTACCACCTGTGGACCAACATGCAGACCGCTGTCAACGTGAAAGGGGGGTGGGTGTCCGGGATCGCCTACTTCCGGGTCGACCCCGAATGGCGCGAGAGCAACGCCGCGGGCGCCTCCAAACCGGCGGCCGGCGCGCCCCCGCGATCGTCTTCATCTGCATGGGCCCCCGTCCTGGCCCGCAACGGGTACGTGGCCGTGCCCGGCCACCATGCGGTCAACGGCGCGGTGGCCGCGTCGCCGCTCGGCGCCGCAATGGCGCTCTCCTTGCTCGGCCCCGGCCTCAACTATTCGGCCGCGTTTGTGCGGCTGGCGCCGGAGCCGGTGGGCGCGGTCCTCGTGCCGCGGCCCGCCCCGGAACCTCTGCACGGGTTCGCGGCCGAAACGCGCAACGGCGATTTCACGGGCGCCTGCGCCGCCCTCGACGGCACCCTGTGGCTCGCCGCCCAGTGCGCGTCGGGCACAGTGCACGTGACGGCGAGCGGAAAGCGGCAGAATTGGGCGACGCAGATGGTGCGCGTCGACCCGCGCGGCATGGGGTAAAGGGGAGAGCGAGGGGTGCGTTCTGATCGGTTTCGTTGGCTTGGAGGGGGAGGGAGAGGCGCGCCCGCGTGTGTGTGTGTCGCGTGCACGTCTTGCAGGGGTGCTGGGCGGGGGGGAGGGGCGCTCGACCGCGAGTGGAGCGCCCGGGGTCGGCGCCCCGCCCGCGCTGCAACCCCTGAAAGCGGGGGAGGGCACGGCGCGCGTGTGGCGGCCGGCGGCAAGTGGGCGCGCACGGTTAAGGGGTTTGGGGGGGCAAGCAAAAGCGGATCGACGCTGAGGGCGCCGAGTCGGTGGGCAGCGCCGCGCGGCGCGCGCGGCGCAGACGCCGCGCCCGCCGCCGCGGGAACGCGCGCCCTCCGGCTGGCGACGCTTCGCGTTTTCTATTAGAGTCTGGGGTGCGTGCGCGCTTGCGGGCGGGGCGTGTGTTGGGATTTTTTGTTGTCTTTTTTTCGGTCTAGGCAACTCGCGACCGCCGCGGGTCGGGTGCCGTCGATCCCGCTCTCGCTTTATCGACGTATGCGTGTGAGAGAGAGCGCGCAGGAGCCTCCGGCCTCAAGCAGGGGCCGGGGCGGTGCGCCAGGACGAGGGCGCGAAAGGCAGAGGCGCCGGGCTCGCCGCGGTACGTCCCGCACGGGATCGCGGCCACGGACACCGCCCGACCCGGGCACGGGGGCGGGCGGCGTCGATGGCTTAAACTCGAATTCGCGCGGCGAGCCCCGTCGAGAGGGGTCTCCGCCGCACTCGCGCCGCGGGGGCGGCCACCCTTGACCCAGCCGGCTCAAGGGGGCGCCCTCCGCGCACGGTAGAAGATGTGCGCATGGGGCAGCGGCGGCGGCTCGCCGGGCCAGCAGGCCTCGCCCGGCGGCCGCGCCGCCTCCCTCTGCCCTCTCACATGAGCGCGCACGCGCCGCACGCCGGCCCGGTGGCCTGCACCAGCGACTCGATATCCGGCCGCGCCGCCTCGAGCGCGGCCCGCACCGCGCCCGCGGTCGGCCGCGCGGCGGGGTCGGCCTCCCAGCACCCGTTGATGACCGCGCGCACGGACGGCGGCACGGACGCCGGCAGCGGCCGCCGGTACCCGGCCGCCACTTTCACCGCAAACGCTTGCGCGGCGCGCGGGTTGAAGGTGGGGCCGACGACGACGGTGGACGTGATGACGCCCGTAAAGAGTTCGGCGATCATGCACCCCAAGCTAAACACGTCGGCCGACGCGTCGTACGCCTCGCCGCGCAGGACTTCGGGCGACATGTAGAGAAAGGAGCCGGTGCAGGCGGTCGGGTCGAGGTTGCGCACGCGGCGCTTGGGGCGGCTGTCGTCGTCGGGCGCACCGTCGTCGGCGGCGTCGTCGCCGCCGTCGCCCATCGAGCGCGCGAGGCCAAAGTCGGCGATGACGGCCACGGGGTGGCCAGACGGACCGCTCGCCTTGGTCAGGAGAATGTTTTCGAGTTTGAGGTCGCGGTGCGCGATTGGAGGCGACTGGGAATGAAGGTACTCCAACCCCGCGGCGACGTCCGCCGCCCACGCGAGCGCGGCCGTCGGCGGGTACGCCCGCCCCGCGCGCAACATTTGGTCGATGACCACGTCGCGCAGGGTGCCGCCGTCGACGTACTGTTGCACGATGAAGGGGCGCGCGCGCGCGGCGGACAGCGCGGCCGCGGCGTCTTTGCCGTTGTGCTTGGAGCCGCCCACGCCGCCCCCGTAGCACGCCACGATGTTGGGGTGGTCGAGCCCCGCCAGCATCTCGCCCTCCGCGACGAGCGACGCGGCGGCGGCCGCGCCCTGGCTGGGGTTGAGCGATTTCACCGCCACACGCATCCCGGCCGACCATTCCCCGTCGCCGACGGACGAGGGCGCCCCGCCCGTGGACGGTGGCGCCAGCGGGTCGTAGTCGCAGATGGAGACGCGGGCGAACGAGCCGGCGCCGGCGGGGCGGACGAACTTCAAATGGACGGGGTCGAACGAGATGCTCGCCCGCCGCTCGCACGAGGTGCTCGCCCGCCGCTCGAACGAGGCGCTCGCCCGTTGCTCGCCGGACAGCCCCGATGCGAGGGACGCGGCGGAGGCCGCGCCTTCGGACATGGCGCCGGGCGTGAGGCAACGGGGGGGGGCGGGGAGGCCGGGCGTGAGCGAGCGCGGCGGGAGGCCGGGCGTGAGCGGGCGCGGTGGGAGGCCGGGCTCGGCGTACGACGGGGGCTGCGAAAGTGGGAGTTGAGGCGCGTCAGACGCGTCCTCCCTCCCGATGGCTGCGGGCGGCCCGCCCGGATTTGGGGCGGGCGATCGGGGGCGCGGGCGGGCGGATGGGGCGCGGGCGGGCGGAGGGGGCGGTACCGGGCGCGCATCGAGACACTTCGGCGCCGCCGGCCGCTCCGCCGCCTCCGCGCCGCGCCCGTCCCCCACAACAAGTGCCCGAGGCCGTGCGCGCCGCCAATTGATGGTGGCGGGGCGTGCCAAGGGGGGCACGTGCTGCAAAAAAACGCGATAGGCCTCAGCCGCCAAGCCCGCAACCCCGGCCGCCCTCACCTCGCCCCCCGACGCGAGCACGGCCGGCGTCTTATTGGGCATGGCGGTGGCGGCGACAGCCAGCGCGGTGCACATGGGCGGCGCGGCGGCCGGGTAGTGCGGTTCGGCCGCCTGTCCCCCGTGGCACCCCTCGGTTCTCTTGGGGGGCGCCCCCTGTCCACGCCTGCGCGCGCCGACAGCGAGGAGAGACGGACGTTGCACCCCCCCATCCCTCCCGTGTGAAACGGGTCACCAAACGCCCGCGCCCGCGAGCGCCGCCGCGGCGGCGGCCGCGAGCGCGCCCGCGCCCGCCCCCGCCCTGGCCGCCACCCGGTCCCGCGCCGGCCTCGGCAGGTCGGCGTAGCGGGCGATGAGGTCCAAATCGACGCACGCGCCCGGGCCGCCGCCGGCGGGCGCGCCCCAGCGGCGGCCGCCGCCGAGCGCGCGCGGCGCGCGCGAACCGCGCGAGCGAAACGCGGCCGGGTGCAGGCCTGCAGGGGCTGCGACGCCGGTGGCCATGGCGCGCGACAGAGAGGCCAGCGAACTGGCCAGGCCCGCGTCCCAGAGCGGGAGCAGAACCCCGACGCCGCCGTCGACGCGCGGGAGGACCGACGCGGTCGTCCGCGGCGCGCCTGCCGGCACGGGAGCGCGCGCGGGCAGCGCCACCAGACTCACCACGCCCACGTGGACGTCGGCGATGGGGAGGAGGCGCTTGCCGCGCCAGGAGTCCGGGTGCGCCGCGTCGTACGACATCGCGCGCAGCGTCCCCCCCCCATCCGCCAGGACCAGCGCCAGCCGCCGCCCGCACACGGCGTAGCCAGCGGCGAGGCCGTCAGCGCAGTCGAAATCGCGGGACAGCTCGATCAAATTTTTGACTCCCGAGACGCAGTGGAGAAACCTGAGCCCTTTGTGCGCGTCCGCGAACAGCACAAAGTTTTTGACCACCGCGAGCGACGTGGCAAACAGGGGCGCATCGTAGAACGCGGTGCGGGTGAGCCTGCCCTCGGCCCAGCCGTGGCCCTCGACGCGCGCGCCGTAGGAGAGGATCAGGGCGCCGTCGAGCGCCGCCAGCCCCGTGACCGGCCCCCGCAGCTCGCGCGAGTAGACGACGGCCGCCTCCCAGCCGGCGCCGTCGCCGGTCAAAGGGGCGGCGCCGACGGGCGGGACGGCCGAGGCGAGGGGGGGGGTGCCCGTGCGCCGCACTTCGATCAGGAGCACGCGGCCCGAGGCGGGGTAGTCTTCCCCCGCGCCGCACGCCGTACCCACCGCGATCAACGGCACGAGCGGCCCGGCCGCCCCGGGGCCGCCGTCGCGGAGCGCGACCGACGCGAGCGCGGTCGCGGCCTCGCCCGCGGCAAGCGCGTGGCGCCAGAGGGGGCGCCACGTGTTGGGCGAGAGCAGGCGCACCTCGTCGGACGAGATGTCGCCCGCGGCGACGGCAGCCGTCAACGAGGCGTACGCGTACGCCGCCGCCGGGTCGCCGCCCGCCGCCGCGGGCGGCGGCGCCCGCGGCGGCGCGCGCGGCCGCGTCAGCGCCACCGCCCACACGCCCGCTGCCGCGTGGTGCGCGAGCGCGCGCGGCGTGCCGCGCAGAGGGACGCGAGTCGAGGGCCACGGGGTGTCGAGGCGGACGCCGGGCGGCAGCGCGCACACGCGCAAGCCTCCCGGGTGGGGGGCGGCGGGCGGGGCCGCCGTCAGAAAGCCTTGGCAACAGTTGACGTTGTGGAACGGGGCAAAGCCGGTAACGGGCGGGCCGGCGGCGGGGTGGGCGACCAGAGTGCCGCGCGCGGCGACCAACCAGAACGGCCGCGCCCCGCACGCCGCCACGCCCGACGCGCGGGGAGCGGACTCGCCGAGCGCGGTGAAGGTGTGCAGGATGGGGGGGGCGGGGGAGCCCGGGGCGGAGGCGGGGGACGCGGCGCCGGGGGGGAGGCGGAGCGGGACGCGCGCCCAGCGCGGCGGCGCGCCGCCTACAGGGCCGGGCCCGCGCCCGCCGCCCGCCCGCCCCGCGCGCCACGCGGCCACGTCCCCATCCGCCGACACGGCCACCAAAAAGGGCGCCGCGGGCGGCGCGTCGGGGTCGTGCGCGCCGCCGGCCGAGGGCACGACGCTCACCTCGACGACCGCCGGCGGCGCGCCCGCCGCGCCGGCGTCGTACGCGGCCGGGGCGTCCGTGGGGGTGAGCACGCGCGCGCCGTCGGCCAGGCCGGCGTAGCGGGCGGCGAGGGAGGGGGGGGAGGGAGGGGCGTCGGCCGACCCGACCCGCCACAGCTCGAGGCTCCCGTCGGCGCGCGCCACCGCGGCCGCCACACACCCCGCGGCCCCGACCCAGCCGTCGCTGTCGGTGAACAGGTGCAGGGCGGTGACCGGGGCGCCGGCGGAGAGGCGCGGGGACGGAGCGGGGGCAAGCGCGGCGCCCGCGGCGTCGAGCCGCGCGAGCGCCGCGCCGCCCGCCGCGCCGCGCACGCCCACCCAGTCGCCGGCCGCGCTCCCCGCCACGATCGCTTCCCCGCTGGGCAGGAGAGAAGAAGCAGGGAGCGTGGTGGGCGCCCCAGCCGCCGGCACGAGGACGACGCCGGCGGCGACGACCTGCGCGGCGGCCGCGCCGCCGCGCAGCGTCGCCGCCGCGAGCGTCGCGGCGCGCGTCTCAAACCCGGACCCGCCGTCCGTCACCTCGTCCAGCGCATCCCCGGTGCGCAGCACTTTGGTGGTCGCCGCCATGGCCAGGAGGAGGTGGGAGTGGTAGCCCAGGGGGTGGCCGGGCGCCGCGCCGCGCGGCGGCGCGCGCGCGGCGCCGCCGTCGGCGCCGTCGGCCAAATGAAGGGCAAACGCGGCCACGAGCCCCGGCAGCGGCACGTCGGTCACCACGTCGGGCGCCAGGGAGCGCCGCATCGCGAGCAACGCGCCGGAGCGGCCGACGCCGACGGCCGCGACGAGGAGAGGGGGCGGCGTCGGCGCGCCGGCGGCCGCGCCCGCCGCGCGCGGCGGCGCCTCGCACACCGCAGCTGCGCGCACGGGGCCGGTGCCGGGCAGGGAATCCAAGACGCGCAGGTGGACGGAGGCGTCGGGGTCGGGCGCGGCGGCGGGCGCGCCGGCCGACGGGCGGAAGAGCGCTGGCGTCGGCCCGCAGTCGCCGTCCTCGGCCTTGGGGGGTGGCGGCTCGTCGCTGTCGGCGCCGTCGTCGTCGTCGCCGAGCAGGGCGGTGCGCGGGCGCTTGGCGCCGCCTTGGCCTTCCGCCTCCCCCGCGTCCGGAGAGCGCGCTCTCCCCCTTTTGCCGTCGCCCAGCAGCAGCGCGGGCCCGACCTCGGCCCCCGCCTCCACCCGCAGCAGCAGCGAGTCACCGCCCCACGACCCCAGAAAGGCGAGGCCGGGGCCGGCGGCGACGAGGGCCGTGGCGGGCGACGCAGCGCCGACGCGCGTCGCGCTCAGGGAAGCGGCGCCGCCGGCCGCGCCTTTGGCCACGCGCACCGCCAGCAGCTGCCCGCTGGCCAGCGCGACCAACGCCAGGCCGTCGGCCAGCCAGGCGACGGCCGCGCCGGCGCCGTCGGCGTCGAGACCGGGCGGGGGCGGCGCGGCGTGCGCAGCGGCCGACGCCGCCGCCGCGGGGTTGAGCTTCCCCGCCCATTGCGCCGCGTGCCGCGCGGCAGCCTCAGACGGGACTTCGACCATGGAATCGATGAGCAAGCGGGGAGGCGGCGCGGGCGCCGGGGTGGCCGAAGGCGCGAGCGCGAGCGCCGCAGGCGCGTCCGCGCGCGCGCCGCCCGACGACGACGCAAACAGGAGCAACCGTTTGCACACGACCATGACGCCGCCGCCGGGGGCGGGAGCGAGGGAGCGCGCGTCGGCGGGCAGCGCGCCGACCGACCAGAGCCGGGTCGGCGGCCTCGCCCCCCCCGGGTCGAGCGCGAGCGCGACCAGGGCCCGGCCGTCGCCGCCCGCGCCGGCCGCGGTGCCGGCCCAGACGGGGGAAGGGGCGTGCAGGATGGCGAGGGTGGGGGTGGCCGCGCCGTGGAGAAAGGCGAGGTCGACGACGTCGGTGACGCCGTGCGCGCTCAAATCGGAGAGCGCCGCGTTGCCCACGGTCGCCGGCAGCAGCCGGGGCGGGGCGGACGCGCCGGAAGGGCCCAAGGGCGCGTCGGCGGCGAGCAGGTCGTCGATCTCGTCCGCGTCGAGCGCGGGGAGGACCGCGAGCTGGCACCCGTGCAGGGCCACGGCCGCCGCCCGCCCCTCGGGGTCGGCGGCGGCGCGCGGCGCGCGGGGGAAGGAGACGCGGCCCGCGGCGTCGGCGACGCCGGCCAGCGCATGAAGGCTCGTGGGTCGAATCTCGCCCGCCGCCTCGTCCCAATCCAGGACGACCGCTTTGGCGTCCCGGAACGTGAGCACGAGCGCGTCCCGGCCGGCGCCCGGGGACCGGGCGGGGAGGGTGGCGGCCGACTCGGGGACTCCGGCGACGTCGAGGGTGGCGACCTCTTCCAGGCGCGCGGCCTCCAGGTCGGCGGACCGCGGCCAGCCGGGCGCGCGGGTGGACGCGGGGGAGGCGTCGCCGGGGAGGCGGACCGCGTAGAGGGTGACGCGCGTCCCCGCGACGGTCACGACGTCGGGGGGCGCCGCCGGCGCGCCGCCCTTGGGCCCGGCGCGGGCGGCGGCGGACGTCCAGCGCAGGGCGACGGCGTGCGTGACGCCGGTGCCGTGGTGGAGCTGAGAGAAGGAAGAACGGGGTCGGCGGCGGCGGCGGCGCAGCGTCGATCGCGGCCCGCGCCGCCCTTCGTGCGGCCCAGCGCACGCGCTCCGCCACCCCTCCACACACCTCGCGGTACGCAAACGCCTGCCCGGGCGGGTCGGCCGGCGGCGCCGGCGCGGGCGCGGCACCTGGCGGCATCGGGCGGCGGCCGGAGTGGCGCCGAGCGATTGAGGTGTGCCAGCGTCTGAGGGCAGCGGCGTCGGCGGCCGCCGGGGGACGGCCCGGTGTGGCGAAAGCATGCGGCGGCGACGGCCGCACCGCCCACAGCCGCCGTCCCCTCCCGCAATGAGGGTCCCGGCCAGGCTGCGCGATGCAGCATTCAAGCCTCCGCCGCCGCACGTCGCCAGGTGAGGAATTGGAGGACGGCGGCGCGTGGCGGCGCCCGCCTGGCGGCGGCCACGCCGCTTGTCGAGAGGGCCAATGCGCGCCCTCGCGCCCGGTGGCGAGCCCACAAGATATCGAGGGCGCCGTTGGGGACCGGGAGCGGCGCAGAAACGCCCCGCTGTGCGCCCCGGCCGGCCAGGCCGCCGCGGCAACGCCCCCACGCGGCGTGGGCGCGGCCGTTGGGCCCCGGTCGCCTCCACACGCCGCCCGCGCGCTCACTAATGCCCATTCACGCCCAACAGCCGGCGGCCGGCCGCAACCGCTGCCCTCCCGCCCAAGCGCTCGCCCAGCGCGCCCGCACCGCCGCTGCCCGCGCCGCCGGCGAGCCTGAGCGTAAGTAGGGGGAAGGAGAGAGATTGTGCGACATCGCGGCCGGCGCGCGGGCCGCTGAGCGGGGGTGGGCGGCGCGGGGCGGGCCGGCATGCGGGCGCGCCCCGACGCCTTGCCCTCCTCCATTCCCTTCTCCTCCCAGCCTGCGTCCTCGTCCGCGGGCGTGCTGGACGACTTGGAGGCCATCGCCGCGCTGCGCGTGGGCGCGAGCCCGGCGCCACGCCGCAAGCCCGCGCCGGCGCCGCCGCCGGCCGCGACGTCAACCACCACAACCGAGCCCGCCCTCATCGACGACGACGACGACACCCTGCTCGCGTCTCGGGCGGCGCCGATGCCCGGCGGCCACCACCACAGGCGCGCGTTCTCGGACGCGTACGTCGAAGCCGCCGCCGCCCTGCGCGCCGAGCTCGCGGAATGCGCCGACCCCGAGGACGTGCTCGACGTCGCGGGCGACGAAGTGGGCGGCGGCCTCGGCCCCGCGGGCGCGGCCGCCGCGCTAGAGCGCCTGGCCGCGCTCGCGCGCGCGGGCAAACCGGTCGCCGCCGTCTGCGAGCGGTCGCCCGCCTTCCTCGTCCTCCTGGACGAAGTCGAAGCCTGCGCGCCCGCCATGCGGCACCGGGACCTGGGGCAAGCGGCATGGGCCCTGGGGGCTGTCGGCGCGCTTCGGGGCCGCTCGGCCGCCGCGGCGCGCGCGCTCGCCGCCGCGGCGGCCGCGCGGCCCAGCGCGCTCAGCTCACGCGACCATGCCGCGCTGTTTCACGGCCTGGGCAAGCTGAGGGCGGATCCAGGGCGCGACGCCCTCGCCTCCCTCGCCGCCGCGGCCGCCGCCGACCTCGCGTCCGCCTCCCCCCAATCCCTATCCATGCTCGTCTGGGGCGTGGCCGAGCTGTCGGGCCGGGGGACGGGGGCGGGGGGGGCGCTGGTGGCGGCGGTGGCGGCGGAAGTGTCCGCGCGCGCCGCGACGCTCGGCCCCCAAGCCCTCGCCGTCGTGCTCGCCTCGCTCGCCCGCCTCGGCCATGAGCCGGACGCCGCGTTTGTGGAAGCGGTCGGGGAGGCGGTCGCGGCGGCGGCGGAGCCGGGGGCGGTCGCGGCGGCCGACGCGGCGGCCGCGCGCGCCGCGGCCGGCGGCGCGGCCGCCCCCCCCCGGTCCGCCCTCCGCCCGCGCGAGCTGACCTCCACCCTCTTTGCCCTGGCCCAGTGGCGCGCCGCGCACCCCGCCGCGCTGGACGCGGCGGCCGCGCGCCTGGCGGCGGGCGGCGCGGGGCCGCGCGGCGAGGCGGCGTGCGACGTCGACTGGGCGACGGCCGCGTGGGCCCTCGCCACGCTCGGCCTGCCCTCCGACCACCCCGCCTGGCCCGCCATTGAAACCCAGCTGGCGGCCGCGTCGGGGCGGCTGCCGGCGCGCGAGCTCGGGCAGGCGGTCTGGGGGCTCGCGGTCGCGGGGCGGGTGTCGACCGCCGCGTTTCTCACCCTCTACACCGCCTCCCTGGCCGCGGCCGAGACCAAGTGGCCCCTGGACCCGCGCACCGTGTCCCAAATCGCGCGCGCGGCGGCGTCGGCGGCCGCGCTGGGCGCCGCCGTCCCTTCCCCCCCGCCGCGCCTGGCCGCCGCCGCGGCCAAGCGCGCCGCGGCCGCGCTCTCGCGCTCCCCGCTCTCCCTCACCCACGCCCGCCTCGCGTCCCTGGCCAAAGAGCTGGGGCTGCCGGTGGAGGGGGTGCGGGTGGCGCTGGGGCCGGGTTTGCCGGCGGTCGACATTGCGCTCGACGCCGGGTCCGGCCGCCGCGCCGCGCTCCAGGTGCACTGCCCGCGCGAGCTGCCCCCCGGCAAGGCGCCGCTGGGGCGGGCGGCGTCCGCCGCGGCCCTGCTGCGCGCGCTTGGGTGGGAGCCGGTGCTGGTGGGCGTCGGCGACGTGCCCGCCGGCGCGCCGCGCGCCGCGCAAGCCGCCGCCCTCCTCGCCCTTCTCCGCGCCGCGCTGCCGGGCATGGCGCTGCCGCCGCCGCCCGACATGGCGCCGAGCGACTTTGTGGCGGCGCCGAAGAGGAGGGGGGGTGGGAGGGGCGGCGGCGGCGGCGGCCGCGGCAGCGGCGGCCGTGGCGACCGCGACCGCCCGCCCCGGGCCAGCCGAGAGCGCGCGCCGCTGGACTGGGGGCAGGTCAGCGGGTGATGGGAGGTGGGCGGGGTGGCGTGCTTTGCTGGGGGGCGTGCAACGGCGCGCGCGGAAGAGTGGGGCGCGAGACGGCGGCGCGCCCTCGGCACACCTCCACCCGCCCTCCCCCACCACCATGCACCTCGCCCGCGCCCTGGCCCGCCGCGCCGCCGCGCCCCGCGGCGCGCGCGCCATGACGGGGGCCGCGCCCGGGGAGTCGGAGTACCGCACGCCCTCGGAGCGCGCCGCGGGCGTCGGCACGCCCCCCAAGGAACCGACGCCGGAAGCCGACGCGTGGGCGGACCCGCTCCATCCGGTCAAGTGGAAGAAGGTGCGGGGTTGGGGGGCCGCGCGGGCGGCGACGCGACGGCGGCCGCGGCCGCAGCCCCAAACCCGCCCTCCCCGCCCGTGATGCTTTCTATATCGCTTAGGACCAACAGTGGATGATGGTTCTGGGTGGCGCCGGGCTCGCCGGCTGGTTGACGTGGCGCGCGCTCAAGGCCGAAGACGACGACGGCGGCGGCCGCGACCCGCCGCCCGTGCTCGCCAGCCCCTGATTGATCTTTGCGTGGGGTGTGTGCGTGGTCGCACGTTGCGTGAGCGCTTTGTGGGAGTGCGCGGAGCGCGGCGGGGTTTGCGCGCCGCGCGGTGGGCCGCGCAAACGTGGGCCGCCGCCGCGCGCCCTCCCAGGCCACACTCCCGGCCGCCGCCCGGGCCGCCCCCTCCCGTGGGCGCGTCTCTCGCCCCGCATGCGGTCAGCGCCGCCGGCGGGCGCGCGCGGCGCGGCGCCCGCGCGCGCGCCGCGCCGGGCGGCGCATGCCGCGGCGGCGAGCCCCCCTCGAACCTGCCTGAAATCGATGCCGTTGCCAGCGCTCGAGTCCTGGGTCGCGGCAACCACGGGCGACCCGCCCTCGCGCGCGCGCCAACTGTTCCGCGTCATGTACGCGCCAAGCCGGGGTTTTGCCTCCGACCTGGCCGACGCCGGCCCGGGGTCTGCGCCGCAGGACACGCTCTCGCCGGCCTTTATCGCCGCGGCGGCCGCCGCCGGCGCGTCCGTCGACCCGGGCCTCGCCCTGGCCGCCGTGCGGGCCAGCGCCGACGGCACGCGCAAGCTCGTCTTCGACGTCACGCGCGGGCCGGCGGCCGGGTCGCGCGTCGACGCGGTGCTCATCCCCGACGGCAAAACGGGCGCCGCCCCCGGCCAGCGGCGCCGCCTCACGCTCTGCGTCTCGTCCCAGGCCGGGTGCGCGATGGGGTGCGCGTTTTGCCTCACCGGCGCGCCGGGGTTGGCGGGGTCGCTGACCGCGGGGCAGATCGTCGAGCAGGCCGTCGCGGCGCGGCGGCTCTTGGTGGCAGAGGGGCGCGACCCGGGCCTGCTCTCCAACATCGTGTTCATGGGGCAGGGCGAGCCCTTGGACAACTACAGCGCCGTCCTGGCGGCCTCTGCCATCTTCACCGCCCCCACCGGCCTCGCGCTGAGCCACAACCGGGTCACGGTCTCGACCGTCGGCGTCGTGCCGGCCATGCGGGCGCTGGTCGCGGCGTCGCGCGTGCAGTTGGCGGTGTCGCTGCACGCGACGACGGAGGAAGGGCGGGCGGCCATCGTGCCGGCCAACCGGCGGCACTCGCTCGCGGCCATCGTGGCCGCGCTCGAGGCCGACTTTCCGCGCCGGGGCAAGGGGTGGCAAACGCTCGCCGCCCCTGGGGAAGGGGGCGGCGGCGCCTCCCCTCCCCCCGCCGGGCCAAACCATCGGCACGGGCGGCACGTGCTGGTGGAGTACGTTCTCTTGGCGGGCGTCAACGATTCGACGGCCGACGCTCACCGTCTGGTTGCCCTCCTGTCGCGCGTCGAGGCCAAGATCAACCTCATCCCCTTCAACCCGCACCCCGGCAGCCCGTTTGCGGCGCCGGAGCAGGCGGTCGTGGACGCGTTCAGGGACGCGGTGCGGCGCGGCGGCCGCGTGTGCACCGTGCGGGCGGCGAAAGGCGCAGACGCCGCCCTGGCCGCGTGCGGCCAGTTGGGCGACCCCGCGGCCGGGCCGCCGAGAGCGGCGCGCGTGTTTGTGTGATTGGGGAGGGTGCGCAGCGGCCCGGCTCGAGAGCAGAGAGGCGTGAGGAGGACGCGCGCGCGGCCTCTCCCCACACTCTCCCGCCGCCTCTCCGTCCCGCCGCCATGCGCCGGTTCGGGTGCCTGCTGGTGCTGCTCGCCGTGGCGGGAGCGGCCAGCGCGCAAGAGGTGCACCCGCGGCAGGGCGACCGCGCGATGCCCGCCCGCGCGCCCTCTTCGCCTCACACGCCCTCTACCTTCCACAGGACGCTACCGTGTCCGCGCTGCAGGTGTGGACTATGGCGAGGCCCCCGCGGGGACGGTGGACGAGGGCGCGGGCGGCGGGAATGGCGCGGGGCCGCGGCCGCGCCCGCGGCCGCCTTCCCCGCGCCCTCTCTGCAATCCCACACACCCACCTCTACTCTCCAGACGCGCGTCGCCGCTTTGCAAAAGGAGTTGGCCGCGTCAAAAAAGGACACTGCCGCGGCGCTTAAGGAGGCGGCCGCCGCCGACGCCTCCCGCGCCGCCACAGCAGCCGCCGCGGCCAAGGAGGAGGACACGCTGCGGGAGCGGGCGCGCGCGGCGGCCGCCGCGCTCAAGGCGGTGCGCGCCGACGCCGCGGCCGAGCTCGCCGACGCCGAGGCCGGCGCGGCCAAGGCGCGGGCCGCGCTGCGCGACGCGGAAGCCGCGGCGGCCGCGTCCGAGGAAGATGCTGACGATTTGCGGGCGCGGTTGAAGGCGGTCGCGGCCGAGTCGACCGAAGAGGCGGGCGCGGCGCGCGCCGAGGCTGCCACGGCCAAGCGCCGCCTCAAGGAGGTGCAGGCGGAGGCCAAGGCCGCCACTGCGCGCGCCTCCGAGCTGGAGGAGGCGCTGTCGGAGGTGCGGGCCGAGCTGGCCGACGCGCGCGAAGCCGCGGCCGACGCGCGCGAAGCCGCGTCTGACGCGGCAGACGAGCTCGCCGCCGCCAAAGCCGCCGCCCGGGCCGCCACCGCGCGCGCGGACGCGGCCGACGCGGCCGCGGACGCGGCGCGGGCGGCCGCGGCCGACGCGCGCGACGCGGTCGCCGCGCTGCGCGCGCGCGCCGAGGGCCAGTGGCTCCCCCTGTGGGCAGACCCCCACTACGACGCCGCCGCGCGCATCATCGCGCCCGCGGTCGGGCCCGTGGTGCAGCGCGCGCGGTCGCTGGCGCGGTCGGGGTCGGGCGCGGCGCGCTCGCTCGCGCGGTCTGGGTCCCTCGTGCTGCCCAGCGCGCGCGTCGCGATGGCGGGCGTCGGCAACCGTTTCGCTGGCGTCGGTGACCGCTTCTCGGGCGTGCGCGACGCTTTCGCGGGCGTCGGCGACAGCCTCGCCCCCGCCGCCGCGCGCGCGGCCTCCGCCGCGCGCTCCGCCGCCGCTTCCGCCCGCCCCGCCCTCGCCGCCGCGCGCGCCACCGCGGCATCCGCGGTCGCGGCCGCGGTCGCGCACCCCTCGCTGGACGCGCTGCGCGGCGCGGCGGGGGAACTCGAAGCGCTGCTCGCCGCGCGCCTCGAAACCGTCCCCGCCCTCGCCCCCCTCGCCGCGCCCGCCGTGCTGCGGCGTTTGCTGGCCGCGGCCGCGGCTGCGCCCGTCGTCGCGGTCGGGCTGCCCCTGCTGCTGGCGCTGGCGCGCCCCAAGCGCGGCGCGCGAGCGCCGCGCGGCGACCGCTCCGGCGCCGACTCGCCCGACGGCTCGTCCAAGGGCGACGACGGTAGCCTGGAGCGCAGACGGTCGCGCCGGCTCACTGCGCGCGGGTGATCAGCGAGAGAGATGGGGAGAGCGGGGTGACGAGGACGGCGTCTCTGTTACTCGCGGGTGGGAGCGTTCCAGTTTCAGGTTGGGAGAAACAGGGAGCGCGCCGCACCAAAACAACGCGCTCTCAACACGATAAACCAAACCACGTCACCCCTGCGGCCCCGCCGCGCGCCTCGCGGCCAGGGCGGCGAGCGCGGCGCGGTTGCGGGCTATGTTCGCGGCGCGCTCGCGCTCGTACTCGTTGTCCGGGTCGGCCTCCGCCGCCGCCCACCGCGTCGTCCCCGCGCCGCGGCCCCGGCCGCGCCCCCCGCCCGCCGACGCGCGGCGCGCGTCGTCCGAGTCGGACGACCAGTCGCGCACCGGGCGGCGGCGGGTCGTGGCCGCGGCTCTCGCCGACCGCCGCTTCTCGCGGCCGTCGTCCGAGGCAGACGAGGGGGCGTCGACCGAGCCGTCGAAATCGGAGCCGGCGTCGGAGGAGCCGCCGTCGGACGCCGAGCCCGAGTCGGCGGCCGACGACTCGCCACCGGCCACCTGCTCTCGCGCCGCGGCTCTCGGACGGCCCACGGGCCGGCGCGCCCCCGCCGCCGCCGTCGCGCGCGGCGGTGCTCGTGCCGCCGCCGCCGCGGCCGCGCCGTCGGCCGCGACGCGCGCGCCCAGGTCGGCCGCGCGCCTCAGGAACGCCACCTGGTCGTTCAGCCGGTGCAGCTGGGCCGCAGTGAACGCGGGCGCGGCCCGCGCGGCGGCCAGGGCGGCGGGCGAGAGGACGGCGGCGGGGTCGGTCGGAGGAGGGGCAGAAAGGGTCGCCGTGGCCGCCTTGGACGGCGGCGGGACGCCGGCGTCGATCGGCACCGCAGTCGTCATCAGCCTTATAGGAGGGAGGAGGCTGCGGGAGGGTTGGCAAGCGCGGAAGGGGAAGAGGAAGGAAGGGGAAAAAAGGCGACGCGTCAGACGGGGCGGGTGTCCGCCATTGGAGGCGGATGCAAATTACCCATTTGGTGCAAAAGTCATCGCTCGCGCGCGGGAGGAATGGGGACATGAGAGGGGGTGCCGCCCCCCCCGCCTCCCTCGTCTCTCGCTCTCTCGGCTCGGAATGAGTAGGAGGAATCGTTTGGGGTCGTCAGGCCGCCGCTAAGCGGACTCGCAAGATGCTTTGAAACAACGAGGCTTCCTCATGGCCGGGAGAGAGGGAGAGAAGGGAGCGAGGGAGGAAAAAGGGAGGAGCCAAGAAGAAGAAGGGCCAGCCACCACCACGGCGCGCCGGCGGCCCTCGATGATGCGCCGTCGGTGTTAAAAAGCTCGTATCGTGTGTGTCTCGTCAGCGCGCGAGCGCTAGGCGTTGGATATCGGGTTGGAGTCGTCGTCCGGCAAACGGGAGGGATGCCGCCGGCGCGCGCGTGGTGGTGGTTGTGTCGCCGCGTGCGCCCCACGCCCGCGCCGCGAGAGGCGGCGCGGGGCGAGCACGCAAGCGGGAAGAGAAGGAGCCATGCGCCGCCGCCGCGACCGCTTCTCGCGCCGTCGGAACCACAGCCAAGTGGGTGCGCGCTCACCGCGCCCGGGGGCGCTGGCGGCGGTCCGTCCATCGCCCGGAGGGCGGCGGCGGGCCGTGCACGGGTGTGTCGTCACGGGCGGGAGGAGGAGAGGGGCGGCGGCGGCGGCGGCCGCGCGATGCGGGGCCGGGGGCGCTCCCCGTCCGGGAGCGCGAGGGAAATAAGAAATGGAGACGCACCTGAGGGCGGGCGACGGCGGCCGCGGCCGGGCGCCCGGCGCGCAACGCGGGCCGGCGGCGGCGAGTCTGGCCCCGGCCTTTGCGCTGCCGCCGCTTTCCCTTGCTCACACGCCCGCCTCTCCCTCTCAATACGGCGAGTAGAACCGCCCGCCACCACGCGCGCCGCGCCCCCTCCCTCGCCCCCGGGGCGGCCCGCGCCCGCCACCCCCGCGCCCGCGCCCGCGCCCGCGCGCCGCCTTGAGCCCCGGCACGTTGGTCCGCTTGGGCGCGACGCGCAGGGCGCGCCCCTTGAGCTCGGAGCCGTCCAGGAGGAGGGCGTTGGCGACGGCGTCGGGCTCCAAGAATTCGACGTAGCTGAGAGACGGGGGGGAGGGAAAGAAAAAGGGGGGTCGGCGTCGGCCGCGCCGCCACGCCCGCGGCGCTCCCCCTCCACGCTCAACGCACCCAAACCCTTTCGGGTTGCCCGTGCGGTCGGCCAGGATGGTGACCCGATTGACGGTGCCGCACCCCTGGAAGTGGGCCTGCACGTCGGCGGGGGTGGCCGCGTAGTCCACCCCGCTCACGTGCACGCTCCGCGCGTCCGCCTCGGCGCGCGCGGCGTCGGCGGCGGCGTCGGCGGCGGGGGCGGCGGCGGGGGCGGCGGCGGGAGCGGTCTGGGGGGGGGGCGCGGGGTCGGCGGCCGCGCGCGGACACCCTTGTGTCAACCCTCTCCCCCGCCCCCCGCACCTCGTCCCCGCGCAGGGCGCCGGCTTCCGCCTCCATGGCTGCGAGGCGGGCCTTCATGGCGTCGAGCTCCTACGAGAGGGGATAGGGGCGCGGCCGTCGGCGCGCGCGCGCGCGCGATGGCGGCCTCGGGCCGCCCGCCGCCGCCTCGGGCGCGGCTCCCGGGCCTCGCGCGCGGCGTGCGCGCGCGCTCCCGCCCCGAGCCGCGCACCGCCTGCGCGTCGGCGACGGCGTCATCGTCGCCCGCGCCGGCGGCGAGGCCGTCGAGGGGCGCGTCGCCGGCGGCATCGGGCTTAGGCGGCATGGTGGAGGGGTGGGAGGGAAAGGGGACGCCGCGGGCGGCGTCAAAGTGGGCGACGCCGTCGAGGGCCGCGCACACTGCTCGCGGCCCCGCGCCCGCTCGCACGCCGCCTCTCTTCAATGCTCGCCCGTGCCGCCTGCCGCGCCCGCGCCCCGGGCTGCGGCGCGCGGGCGCTTCCCATTCGCCGGGCCCGCGCCCGCCGCGCCCCGACGCCGCGCGCCGCCGTGGCCGACGCCGACAGCCAGGTGCGATGTGTGGGAGTGTGTGGAGGGGAGGAGAGGGCGGGAGGCGGCGGTTGCGGGACTTGATGCATGCGCTTAAAGCCACCCGTCGCGCTCGTCGCCCTCCCACAGACGTCGCCCTGGGCCGCGACGGAGGAACTGTGGTCCCCCGAAGGCGTCGCGGCGCGCGACTTGCTGGAGACGCGGTTTGAGCTCGCCGACGTGGACGGGTGAGAGGCTGGGCGTGGGGGGGGCCTCGCACGCATGTTATGTTGCCTCCCCTCCCCCTTCCAACCCTCCGCCCCCCCCTTCCCAGCAACGGCGTCGTCGACCGCGACGAGCTGCGCTGCGTCCTCGAATCCACCGCCGGCGGCGCGGCGTGCACGCTGGGCCACTGGCTGACCGACGCCGACGTCGACGGCGTGCTCGCGGCCTACGGCGGCGGCCCCGGCGCGAACGCCCTCACCAAAGCCCAATTCTCCGCGTTGCTCGCGGACGGTGTGCTCCTCGCGGGCACGCTGGACGACTACGCGGCCGCGTTCGCCGCCGCCGACGCGGGCGGCAACGGCACCGTGTCCGCGACCGAGCTCGCCGACCTCCTGCGCGCCCTCGGCCGCCCCCTCTCGTACGACGCGCTCGTGGCGGCGATGGCCAAATTCGACGTCGACGCGTCGGGGAGGATCGACTTTCCCGAGTTCCTGCGCGTCTTTCGAAAAACGACGGGCGACGACGGGGAGCCCCTCCTGTCCCTGTCCTCCCTCCTCGACTACGCGTCCTTGACGCCGACATCCGCGGGCGCTGCCGCCACCGCCGCCGCGCCGCACGCGCCGCCGGCGGCGGGGGAGTTGGGCGACATTTTCTCCGCCGCCGAGCTCGACGCCGCGCTCGCCGCGCGCGCCGCGGCCGCCGGCCCGTCCGCGCCCACCGTGCTCATGGCGTCCCTCACCTGGTGCAGGCCGTGCAAAGCGCTGGGGCGGCCGCTGCGGTCGCTGGCCGCCGCCTACCCGGGGGTCCTGTTCTTGAAACTGTACGGCGACGCCGACGCCGGCACCAAGGCCCTCTTCCGGGACACGCTCAAGGTGCGGTCGACGCCCACCTTTTTCTTCTTCGCGGGGACGGGCCTGGCGGCGTCGCACACGGGCGCGAACAAGGCGAAATTGGAGCTCGCGGTGCGCGACGCGGCGGCGGCCGCGGGGACGCCCGTCGCCGACATGCCTCCCCCGCTGTTCCCGCTGGAGCCCAAGCCGACGGGCGGGTGGTGACACGGGGGGGGGGGCGAGGGGCGGGGAGGGGCTTTGGGGGGAGAAGAACGTGTCGAAGAAGAACGTGTCGTCGAGAAAGTCGCGGGCGCACCCCTCCTCCCGCCCACTCCAGCCACAACAACGTGCGCGATGAACTGCGGTCACACGGGGGGGTGGGGGCGGATAGACTCCTTCCGGGGCGGAGGCGGCGGTGGGGCGGGAGCGGAGGAGGCGCCGCGCACGGCGCGCGCGCGCCACCGCCCCGGGAACACCCCGGGGCGGTGGCGGCACGCCGGCGGCGCCGGTGTTAGGCGGACGGTGGGGCGGAAGGAGGGCGGAGGGCGGAGGGCACGCGGCACGCGGGGGCAGCCCCGCGCGCCACGGCGCGGAAGCGGAGGCGGATCGGTGGCGGTGCATCGGATAGAGCGGAGCGCCCGCCCACGCGTCCCCCGACGCCGGGTGGGCGGTGGCGGCGGGGGGCGCGTGGGGGGGGGGGGGGCGTAGCGGCGCCGGGAGGGGCGGGGCCCAGGGCGATAGGTGGGGGCATATAAGGCGAGGGGACGGACAGAAAGCGCCGCGGCGCCCGTCAAACACTAGACGGCGCGCGGGGCCGGGCGAGGGGGGGGGAGGAAAAAAAGGACCGTACGGCGGCTCGAGGCGGCAACCGCCCCAGCTCTCTAGGGGCGGCGCATCGGCGACTAAACGCGCGGGCGGGTGGTCGTACGACAGGGAGGCACCGGCCTGGCGGGCGACACGGGGATGGCGGCGACAGCGCGGGACTCGACGGGCGCGCGCACGAGGACAAGATCGTCGGCGGCACTCACTCTCTCCACCCGCCCCTCACGCCTCATCGGTCGCGCGCGCGGGCGCGCGCTTGCGCGGCGACCCGCGCGGCGCCGGGCTTTCCCAAGGCGCGCACGGCATCAGCGCGGGCCGCTTGGCGCCCCCGTTGCCGCAGTCCCAGCCCGCGCCGTCGACCGCTTCCGTGCAGCGGAGCCAGATGGGGGCGGCGAGGGAGGCGGGCGAGGGCGGCGGCGGCGGCGGCGCACGGCGGCCGGGCGTGCGCGGGCTCAGCGCGCCGCGCGGCGGCGGGCAGCGCGGCGGCAGGCCGTTCCGGCCGCGCTTGCGCGGCGTCTCGCACGGCGAGTCGCGCACCTCGGTCTCGGACGACGCGTCCGACGGGGCGGCGGCGGAGGGGGTGCCGGAGGGGGTGCCGGAGGACGACGACGCTTTCGCCCACCCCGCGAGCGCGGCGAGCGACGAGGACGACCCCGACAGGGGCGGGGGGAGGCGGGGGAAGGCGAAGCCGGGGGCGTCGGCGAAGCCGTCGAGCTCCATCCTGCGGAAAGAGTGACGCGCGTTGGAGGTCGGAAAAGGGAAAGCGAGGGAAGGAGGTGGGGGGAGCTCATGCCGATTTTTGCGGCCTCCCCGCACGCCGCCCCGCGCGTGCCGGCCGCCGCCGCCCCCCCCCACGGACGCGCGCGCGATCAAAGCGCGCGCAGGGGGGGTGGGCGGGGGGCGGGCGCGCCCGCGGCGGCCGGCCAGGGCACGCCTGCGATCCGGCCGCCAGCCCCAAACTGGCGCCCAACAATCCCTGTCTGCCCCCCCAAGGCAAGTCCGCGACGGTTATGGATCGCCGGGGGGGAGGACGCGGGTCGGCGGGCGCCGCCACACGCGCAGAGACTCGCCTGTAGCTCGGGGGGCCGGATCACTCGGGCGCTCGGGCTGCGGGGGCGCCAGGCGGCGCCGGGCGGCGCGCGCTGGTGCGCAAAAGCGAAATGCGGGTGCGACGCGGGGCGGGAGCGGCGCGCGGAGAGGGCGCGGGGCCGGGCGGGGGCGGAGTGGGGTGCAGCGCTGACGCGCTGCGCCGCAGAAAGCGTCGCAGAAAGCGCGCGCTCCGACGCGGCGCGCCCGGCCCGGGGGCGCGGCGGGTCGGCCCGGGCGCGCCGCCGGCTCCTTGATGGTGCTTCGAAGCGGTCGGGGTGGTGGCGGGGTGCGCGCGGCGCGCGCGCGGCGGCCGCCTCGCGCGCCAGCGCCCGGGACCCCGCCAGCGCCCAGGCGCGCCACACGCGCCGACCGCGGCACACGCTCCAAATCGTCCAAATCGTCCCTCCCCATTTCCCTACTCGAACGGCGCCCTCGCCGCCGCGCCCGCCTTGCGCCGGTGCCGCGCGGCCGGCCCGGCCGCGGCGTCCGCGGCCGCCGCGGCGGCGGCTTGGCGCTTGGTGACACGCTCTATACAAGGAGTGTGAGGTCAAGGGTGGGCGGTCGGCAGGCAAGCAGGCTGGCGCCTGCCCCTCCCCCCCCTGCCCCCGCTCCTACTCGTCTCCTTCCCCCCCCGCGCCCCCCACGCGGCCGGCGCCGCGGGCGAAGCAGCAGAAGGGGGCCAAGGAGCGGCGGCGGAAGACGCGGTGGCTGGGGAGGAGGGGCGGAGGGGCGCGCCGGTCAACCCTCCCAAAAACAAAAAGGGCGCCCGCCCGCCGCCGACCCGGTCGCCGCCCCGCCAGTGCACCCCGCGTCGTCAGCGGAGCCGGCGACATGGCGGCCGAGCGGTCGAAGGCGGGGTAGCGGCTGTCTGTCTCTCTGCGCCGCCGCCGCGCGCCCCTCTCCGCCACACCGCCGGCCGGCGCCAGCCGCGCCATGGCCGCCCCCCCCTCCCACCCCCCCGGCGCCATGTGCGCCCTGTGCCGGGGCGGCGCCGCCGCCGCGGGCGGCGGCCTCGGCCCCCTGCTCGGCCCCGTGCCCGTCGGCGCCGCGCTGACGCCCGCGTGGGTGCACCGCGAGTGCGCGCTCTGGTCGCCAGAGGTGGGAGAGAGAGAAAGAGAGAGAGAGAGAGGCGGGATTGATTGGAGCGACGCGATTCCGATGGCCGCCCCGACACGCCGCCCCTCCTCCGCCTTAGGTCTACCTCACCGACGCCGACGCCCTGGCCGGCGTGCGGTCCGCCCTGGCCCGCGGGCGCGGGCTGGCGTGCGCGCGGTGCGGCGGGCGCGGCGCGACGGTCGGGTGCCGCGTGCCGGCGTGCGCGGCCACGTTCCACCTGCCCTGTGCGGCGGCCGCCGGCGCAGCGTTTGAAGAAGAGCGGTACGCGGTCGCGTGCCCTGAGCACGCTCCTTGGTTTGTTGGAGGCGGCGGCGACCGCAGCGGCTCCCCGCCGCCGCTGCCGCGCGCGCCGCCCGGCGCGCCGCCGTCGGAGGTCGCCGCCGCCGCGCGCGCCGCCGCCGCGGAAGCCGCCGCCCGCGCCCGCGCCGCGGCGCGCCTCGCGGCGGCGGAGCGGGACGACAGCGATGGCGACGCCGAGGCCGAGGCGCGGTTTCGCGCGCGCGAAGCGCGGCGGCACGCGCGCGACTGGGAAGAAATGAGGCCCGTCGTGCTGGGTGGGGACCCGGCTGCCGCCGCTGCGGCCGCCTCCGTGGGCCCGCCCTGGTGCGAGCTCGCCGGCGCGCGCGCAGCGGTCGCCGCGCTCCGCTCGGCCGTGCTTTTGCCTCTCCTCTATCCCCGCCTCCTGGCCGCTTCCGGCGTCACCGCTCCCGCCGGCGTCCTCCTGCACGGCCCGCCCGGGTGCGGCAAGACGCACGCGGTGCGCGCCCTCGCGCGCGCGGCCGCCGCCGCGTCGCCCGCTTCCCGCGTCTCCCTCTTTGCGCGCCGCGGCGCCGACTGCCTCGGCAAGTACGCCGGCGACTGTGAGAGGAACTTGCGGCTCTTGTTCGACGAAGCGGCGGCGGCGGCGAGGGAGGAGGGGTGCATGTCGATCATTTTTCTCGACGAGGTCGACGGCCTCGCGCCCGCGCGCGCGCCCGCGGCCGCCGGCGGCTCCGCCTCCACCCACGCGTCCGCCGTCGCGACCCTGCTCGCCCTGCTAGACGGCGTCACCTCCCGGGGCCGTGTGGCCGTCCTGGCGGCGACCAACCGGCCGGACGCCGTGGACCCGGCCCTGCGCCGCGCGGGCCGCTTCGACCGGGAGGTCGCGTTTGGGCCCCCGTCCGCCCGTGACAGGGCCGCCGTGCTGTCCGTGCACACGCGGCGCTGGCCGGTCCGGCCTCCGCGCGCTCTCCTCGCCGCCGTCGCGTCGGCGACGGGCGGGTGGGGCGGCGCCGACCTCGCCGCCCTGGCCGCCGGCGCCGCGCTCGCCGCCGCGCGCCGGTGCGCGCCGGTGCTGTTTGAGACGGGGGCGGGCGACGTCGCGCCGCTGCTCAAGGGAGAAGCCGACGCCTTCATTTCGCGCGTGCGCGTGCGCGCGCGCGACTGGCGCGCCGCGCTGCGCGCCGCGCCGCCGCCGGCCGCCGCGCGCGGGCTGGGAGGGGATCATCCCGCGGGCGACCCGTTGGGGGCGCACCTGGCGCCGTGGCTGGGCGGGGCGGCGGCGGCGGCGCTCGCCGCGCTGCGCGCGGCGCGCGTACCGCTCCCGGCGGCCGTCGCCGCCGCCCGGGACGCGGACGCAGCGTCCGCGGCCCTCATCGCCGGCGGCGAGTGTGACGCGACGATCTGCGACCCGGACGACGCCTGCGACGGCGGCAACCCGTTCCTGCCGGCGAGCGAAGCCGACGCAGCCGCGCTCGCCGCGCCGCCCCCACCCCCGCCCCCTTGCCGCCTCCTCCTCACCGGCGACCGCGGCGCGGCCGCCCTGGCCGCCGCCCTCGTCGCCGCCGTGGCGGCCGCGGGCGGCGCGGTGGCGCGGTTCGGCGTCGCAGACGCGGCGGCCGCCGGCGACGCGCCGGGACGCGCCGCTGCCGCGGTGCAGGACGCTGTTCGCCGGGCATCGCCCGGCGTGCCCGGCCTGCTGTGGTTGCCCGACGCGGGAGCGTGGGCGGTGGGGCGGGCGGGCGACTGGGAAGAGGAGGAAGAGGGTGGTCGCGACGATGACGCCTCTTCCCGCCCCTCGCCGCTTTTTGCCGTGCTGCGCACCGCCCTGGACGACGCACCGCCCGGCTCCGTCGCCGTGCTGGCGTCGTGGGGCGGGGGGGCGGCGCCCGATTGGGCCGCGCGCGCGTTTACGCAGACCGTCGACGCGGCCGGCGCCCTGCCGGCCGCCTCCGCCGCCCGCGCCCGCGACGCGTCGGTCGCCCTCGTAAGCTGGGCGATCGCGGGCGCGGTGGCGGCCGCGGCGCGGGCCGCGCGGCGCGCAGCCGCGCGGCCGGCGACGCCGCAGCGAGACAGGGGGGAGGCCGCGGGCCCTCCGCCGCCACCCCACCATTCCGTCTGGGCAACCCGCTTCAACGACGCCCAACTGGCGCGCGGCGAGTCGGTGCGCGCCACGCTCGACGCGTCCCTGCGCTGGCTCGGCGCGCGCGCGGCGGCCGACCCGCGCGCGGCGACTGCGCGCGCGCCGCCGGCCGCGCCGGGCGGGCCGTGGCGCGCGCCGCTGGTCACAGTCACGGCCGCGGCCGCCCTGGGCGAGTACGGCGCGGACGCGGCGGGGTTTGCGGATGCCGTCGACCGCGCGGCGCGCGCCGTGCGCGCGGCCGCGCGCGGCCGCGGCCGCGCCCTCGCCCCCGCCGCCGCCGCCGCCGCATCCCTCGCGGACGACATCAGCTCCTCCATCGATTCGCTGCTCGCCGAGACGGGCGCGGGGGGAGCGGAGCTCGCGGCGCTCGTTGACGCGGCGGCCGACGCGGCGGCCGACGCGGCGGCCGACGCGGCCGACGCCCCGCGCTCCCCATCCCCTCCCGCACGCCACGCCCCTCTTTCGGCCGCCAGACCGTCCACCGGGCGCCGGGCGGCGGGCGCGGGCGGGGACGGGCTGGCCGACTCGAGCGACGACGACGGAGGAGGGAGGGGCGGGGGGGCGCCGAGGCTGCGGCTGTGGGGTGGGGTGACGGTCGGGGAAGGGGTGGTGGCTGATGGGCCCGTGGCCGCGTCGGCGCCGCCCTCGCCGTCGCCGTCGCCGCCACGCGCTCCGCCGCCCGTCGACGCGCGCGCCCCTGCGCGTCTTGCCACTCTCGCCCCCGCCGTCGACGCCGCCCTGAGCCGCGCCGCCGCGTCGGCCCGCCCCGTCGCGGCCCTGGAGGCGGCCCTGGGGCGGGCGTCCGCGGCCGCGCGCGCGGCGGGGGGCGCCGAGGCCGGCGCCGACGCCGCCCACGCCGCCGCGCTGCGCGCCGCGGTCGACGCCCTGCAGAGCGAGCAGTGAGCGGTGTGCTGATTTGCAGTGTTGGAGAGTGTGCGCGATGAAACGAAAATCAATCAGAGTCGGACGAAAGCACGACCACCTCTGCCGCCGCCGCCGCCGGCGCTTCCCTCCGCCCTAGCACGCGCCCGCGCCCCGCGAACGCGTCCAGGGTGGCCTGCCGTGGGTCTACCGGGCGCGGGGGGCGCCCGGGGCGGCGGCGCGGCGGCGCGGCGCTGGGCGCGGCGACCTTCTCATACCTCCCGCCGCACGCCCGCACGTGCGCGTGATACCCGCACCCCGCCCCGTCGCAGCCCCCGTGCCTCCCCTTGTGCACGCAGTCGGCGGGCTGCGGCGGGCGGTCCATGGCGCGAAAAATCTCGCGCCCGCACCGCGCGCAGCGCCACCCATGCGTCTGGAACGAGCGCACCTCGTCCACGAACGTGTGCCGCACCGTGATCCTGTACCCGCCGTGCGGCCGCACGGGGTCGGGGACGCGGGAGGCGTTGATTTCCGCCGCGCGCGCCAAAAACCGCGGCCCGTGCCCGTCGCGCCCTGCGTCAGCCGCCGGCCACCGCCGCACCCTCGCTTCAGCGTGGATCATCTCGTGCAGCAGCGTGTTGAGCGCGTCGGACGCGGGGCGCAGGGCGAGCAAAGGGGCCGACAGGCGGACGGCGACGCCGCCGCCGGGGTCGTACACGCACACGCCCGCGCAGGCCGTCATGCGGGGGGTCGACCACTCCACGGACGTAGGGCCCAAATCGTCGTCGAAGTAGAGGGAAGCGTAGAGGTTGAAGAGGGCGTGGATGTCGGGATGGGGGCCATCGAAAAACGCGGCTGCGGACGCGGGCAGGCCGTCGGGCGCGGGCGCCGCCATCGCCAGGCGGCGCGATGGGCGCGCCGCTGTCGGTCTGAGCGCTTCGCCCGCGCGCGCGGGGCGGCGCGATCGGCGCGCCGCCGCGCGGTGTGTGCTGTGCGCTCGCCCGGCGCGTTGCACTCTTCGCTCTTCTGTTTCCCTCACTCCCCGTCCTCCCGCGCCACCACCGCCGGCGCGGGCGCCCGCATGGCCGCCACCGCCGCATACGTCGCCCCCCCCGGCGGCGCCAGCACGCGCACGACCGGCGCGCGCGCGCGCGGCGGCGCGCCGACGCCGACCCAGGCGCCGGCGGGGTGGCTCGCGGCCTCGACCACCGTCTCCGCCACGTCCATGGGTAAAGACCATGGCCCGGCCGTGTTGGCGGGGCGGTTGGCGGGGCCGGCGGCGCACGCGCAGAGGAGCGCGCGCGCGGCGGCGCGCGCGCCGGCGGGCGCGTCGGCGGCGCCGCCGCGCGACGGCGCCACCGCGTCGAGCAGGCGCCACTCCACCAGGCCGGCCCGCGTCGCGGCCAGGACGCGGCCGGAGGGCGTGACGCCAAACCCGACGACGCGCGGCAGCGCGCGGGGGCCACCGTCTCCCTCCCCTCCCGCGTCCACCGGCGGCAGCTTGGCCAGCGCGCGCGGCCCGTGCCTCAAATCCGCGACCCACGCCCGCCTCGCCGCTTCAGCAAACGCGAGCGTGGCCGGCAGCGACGGCGCAAACGCGGCCGCGAGCGCGGGCCGCGCGCACGCCTCGACCCGGAGCAGCGGCGTGCCCCGCTCCACGTGCCACACAAACGCAGCGCGCAGGGCGTCGGACGTGGCGGCCAGGAGGGAGGAATCGGGGGACCAGGCGCAGTACTGGGAGCCGACGTCGACGCGCGGCGCGCCCGCGCGGCCGCCGGGCAGGCGCCGCGGGGACGCGACGC
>Ga0315274_10000966_pt1 | contig 44757 bp, 30 predicted proteins | sample YL17G02_20_MG_FD_203700 | JGI IMG/M metagenome (GOLD analysis project Ga0315274, IMG submission 203700) | Sediment microbial communities from Yellowstone Lake, YNP, Wyoming, USA - YL17G02_20 | ecosystem: Environmental > Aquatic > Freshwater > Lake > Sediment | place: USA: Wyoming | collected...
CTCTTTTTGTCTCATATAACAACTCACTTGTTAAACTACTTTAATAATAATTTTCTTAAAATGATAACAGTAAACAATTTAAATGTTATTTGAGCAACACATTTTGAACATTATACCCAGAATGACACAATTGGAGTTCTCGGTCACCCTCTTAAAACCTGTAACCTCATTTCATGAAAGGAGGAAAGTCATGAAGTCAAAAACGTCAAAAGCAGGAATTACTATAAACGTTCCTAGCTTGAGGTTTTTGGTGCTAGCGCCGTTGAGTTTTGTAGCTTTGCTGATGCTCTTCGTCCTTTTCAATGGCAGTCCTGCCAATGCTGGACTGACGAGTGAAAGAGAAGAAGCGAGCGCAGAATTTGTGCCTGGTGTGATAATGGTGAAATTCGGCGAGGGCGTGAAAGTAGAGATGGAAATGAGGGAAGGACACGTTACCACAGATATCCCCTCAATTGATGCCCTCAACAAAAAGCACGGTGTTAGAGAATTCGTGAAGATCTTCTCGCCTGAACCTAAGTCAGAAAAGGCGAGGACCATATATAGGGATATGGGGCTGGATAGAGTTTACCAGTTTTGTACGAGCCCAAAAGCTGATGTTCTGACTATGGCGGCTGAATATAAGGCTGATCCCAGCGTGGAATACGCTGAGCCGGACTATGTCGGTCATGCTCACCTCATCCCCAATGATCCCTGGTTCGGTCGGCAATGGGGATTGTATAACACCGGTTTCAACCCTCCGGATCACCCGGGGACTTACGATGCAGACATAGACGTTACCGAGGCTTGGGATTTCTGGTGGGGAGCGAGTGGTGTTGTTCTGGCATTTCTGGATACAGGCATAGATAGTGACCATCCTGATTTGTCAAGTGTCATCTGGCGAGTAGGACAGGAATGTTGGTATCCCCATAATGGTGTGGATGACGATGGGAACGGCTATGTGGATGATTGCGGTGGGTTTGATTTTGTGAATGGATATCAGTCCGGAGGTGTCTGGTATAATGATGCCAATGGTCCCGAGGACGACAATGGCCATGGGACAGTGAGCGCTGGAATAGCTGGGGCCGTCACTCATAATAACGTGGGAGTGGCGGGCATGTTTCCTCCTCTCAGTGGTAATTACAGCATCCTGCCGGTTAAGGTGATTAGATCGAATGGTTCCTTCGATTACGACAAGTTGGAAGCAGGTATCTATTATGCGGCAAACAATGGCGCCAAGGTGATCAATATGAGCTTAGGTGGCGAAGGCTACTCTCAGGCCCTTCTGGATGCGGTTAACTATGCTTGGTATCAAGGTTCTGTGCTCGTGGCTTCGATGGGCAATTGCAATGATAGCACTCCTATGTATCCTGCGCGTTTCTATAATACTATCGCGGTTGGAGGCACGGACACTGACGATTCCCGTTGTGATACTTCAGACTGGTCTTTCATGTCGTGGGACCCCATATGTGGTTCGATCCATGGAAGCAACTACGGTTCCCATATAGATGTGGTTGCACCAGGGAATTGGATATATAGCACGGACTTGGGCGCCACTTATGGATACTATGCTGGAACCTCCGTGGCCGCTCCCTTCGTCTCGGGATTGGCTGCACTTATCATCTCCGAACGATTGCCCGGACTCCCACCCGATACGGTCAGGCAGATCATCCAGTCCACAGCTGATGATAGGGTTGGATTGCCCAGCGAAGATACTCCGGGCTGGGATCAGTATCATGGTTGGGGAAGGATCAATGCCAAAAGGGCACTCGGTATCCCGGCACCGGCATTCCACGAGGACTTCAACGATTGTAATCTCAATGGCTGGGCTGTCTACACCAGCTCAGGGACGTTCGCCACCGACACTTCTCAGTGGGTAAGTCCACATTGCGGTCTTCATGTGTCTTCCCCAGAAGGGGGTTATGCCTATGGCATGACCAAAACACTCTATCTTGACACTACCCAGAATTTCACTATCATTACCTACTTTAAGGTGCCTACCACTGACAATCATTGGCTGTTGGTTCTGGACAACAATTGGGTTAGCTTAGTGATAGATGGTGGTACCAATCTTCTCGCCTGGCAGGGTTCACACGGCGGAATCAAACATTTAGCTACCCTCAATACAAATCAATGGTATACCATCAAGATAGAAGTCAAGCCCGCATTTTCTAGTTATAACGTTTACCTGGATTGGTCCTACGTGGACTATGCCTATTTCCTGAGAGATGGAGATGGCAAGATGTTCCCTTATCTGCGTTTGGGAGATATCTATTATGAGAATCACGGCGAGGGCTATTGGGATGATCTGTTAGTTTACGGGAAGAAAACATACGTTCTCGGAGATGTGAACGGGGATACGGTAATAGATGTTGGAGATGTAGTGTACATTATTAATTATCTCTTCAAAGGTGGCCTTCCTCCCAATCCTTTGGAAGCAGGAGATGTCAATTGTGATGGAGTGGTCGACGTGGGGGATGTGGTCTATCTGATAAACTATCTATTCAAAGGCGGACCTGCACCGAGCTGTTAGTTGGTCAGTATTAACCTATGAATTAGTTAAGAGGTGTCATTCTAAGTCCCACTAAAAGTGATAGGAAGCATCTTTAATCTATAATGTATGTAAATTTTAGATTCTTCACTTCGTTCAGAATGACACCAAGCATGCTATTTTGTTATTTCCTCTTCATAATTATAGTTTACCATACTTTAATTCTATGCCCGTCAGATCAAACAGCTTGACGGGCATATGTGTATCACATCAAAAGAAAAATAATCCAAAAGGAGAACCGGATATGGACATGAAAATCAAGGAAGATTTCCTTAAGCTTTGGAAAAAGTACTTCGACGGTGCCGATCTACCCATAACTCTTTATTACACCGATGAGGAAGGTCACGCCGAACTGGTGAAACCACCTGCTGAACAAACGTGTCTTATCTGCCAGCTGGCTTTAGTGCGCGATGGAAAATCCCTCTGCTTCAAGGCGGATTCCATCGGCTGCGGCGGGGGCAAAAGGTATCTGGGATTTGTCCGGGAGCTAAGACCCAACTTCGAGTATTTCCTCTCCTGTGGAATACCCGGAAAGATGGAGGGGGAGCGTTATAAAAAATCGCCCGAGATGGTAAAGGAGATATTGAAAAATATGCCCCACTTTGAAGCGCCGGGGAAATTCGTCGTCTTCAAGAGATGGGATATGCTGGAAGCAGAAGATAATCCGGAGGTGTTCATCTTTTTTGCCCCAGCCGACGTATTATCCGGACTTTTCACCTTGGCCAGCTTTGACGAGGTCAATCCTAACGGTGTATTCGCGCCGTTTTCCGCCGGCTGCGGTTCCATCGTCCAGTATCCTTACCTGGAAAACAAATCCGAAAATCCCCGGTGTGTCTTGGGGATGTTCGACGTCTCTGCTAGGCCGTGTGTTCCCGAAGAAGTCCTCACCTTCTCGGCACCTATAAAAAAATTCCTTAGGATGGTAGAAAATATGCCCGAAAGCTTTCTGAGAACGGCTTCCTGGGGCAAGGTACACAAAAGAATCAGTCAATAATATGGTTAGTGCGTAGGGACAGGGTTTATCCCGGTCCTGATATGAGAACGGACAGCCACAAGGACTGTCCCTACGAACTGTGCCTAGGGGAGGAGTATTTAATCCCCCTTTGTCCCCCTTTATTAAAGGGGGATTATCTGCCACAAGTGAAAAGGGACAGCCACAAGGGCTGTCCCTACGATTTCAATTGCGTTCTCGGTTTTGTAGTCATTGGTGTCGAATGAGGACATCCGTTACCAACCATAGTATGCTATTTTATTTAGTAGTTTTTCTCTCAGTCAATTTCATCCCGCATTTTGAACATGTCCCCAGTTTGTCAGAGGTCACATCCGGGTGCATGGGGCAAGCATAAATCTGGTTGTTTGCAGATTGCTCTTTGGCCATAGACATTGTCCTTTTTTCCAGATTCATCCCGCATTTTAGACATTTCCCGGGCTGGTCCGATACCACCCCGGAATCCATGGGGCAAAAGTACTCTTCTTTAAGCTGGGCGTAATCATAATACTCATCTTTGCTCATCATGGTCTTCTTTAGAGCATTGCCGCAGCATTTATCCGCTTTTGCCGAGGTCTTGGGGCATTCCTTTTTGGGACAGGTGTAGACCTGGTAAAAATCCTCTTTAACTAATGCCATTCCGCATTTCGGGCATTTGCCAGCTTTCTTCTCCCTGACCTCCGGATGCATCGGACAAGTGTACATTGCTACCTTCTTGAAAGAATCTAAACTTGGAACTGCCGTTTGTGCACCAGTCTCAGATGTCGCCTTCGCCGCCATCGGGCAGCCCTTCTCACTCGCTGCCATTGCACAAGTTTTCTTGCACCCGGCTGCCAAGACCGAGGTAGCATGAATCCCAAACAGAAACGCAAGAACAAAAATCATGAATAGTCCTGCAAAAACTGCTGAACTTCTCTTGCCTGATGGATAAAACATCTTTCCTCCTTTATTCTCTCTAATCTTACCTTATCTTTATTATTTCCGCTCAATCGAGATGGCGTGTTTTTATCGGATCCACACTCGCTACACTGCTCATTCCCTATATATAACCACCTCCTCTATCATCAGATTCCCTCAAATAAAATTTCTACGGTACTAACCACTGCTGTAATTTGCTTATTTATGTGATTTTCGCTTAAACTTCCGCCTCCTCTGAAATTTGGGTTACCTCACCTTCCGGAAGTTTCCGACCGTGCCAGATGAAAAAGATCACCGGATACACCAGTAGCTCCAGCAGAAACGAGGTGATCAGTCCGCCAAACAAGGGAGCAGCGATTCTTTTCGCCACATCCGAGCCAATGCCAGTTGCCCAGAGAACCGGCAGTAATCCTGCCATGGCGGCTCCCACCGTCATCAGCTTGGGTCTGATTCTTTTTACTGCCCCATAGTGGATTGATTCACGTAGATCTCCTTTGGTACGTAAGACGTTGTTTTTCAACCTATCGTGATAGGCTAAATCGAGATATAAAAGCATTACCACCCCCGTTTCGGCATCCATTCCGGCCAAGGCAATGATGCCCACCCAGATCGCCACGCTGAGATTATATCCTAACAAGTAGAGAAACCAGAAGGCACCTATCAGTGAGAAAGGCACTGCCAAAAAAATGATAATTGTTTTGGTCATAGATTTGGTGTTATGATATATGATGAAAAAGATGACCAGTATGATGAGAGGAACAATCAGCATCAACCTCTTCTGAACCCTCAACATGTATTCATACTGCCCACTCCAAACCAGATTATAGCCGGTAGGCATGGCGACATCGCCCTCCACCACTTTCTTAGCATTCTTAACATAGGTTCCAACATCAATGCCTTTGATGTCCACATATACCCAAGCAGTCCGGCGGGAGTTTTCGCTTTTGATGTTGTCCGGTCCTTTTACCACTTGTATATCTGCTACTTGGACTATCGGGATCTGCGCACCGGTGGGAGTTGGAACTAAGAGCCTTTTAATATCTTCCAAATTGTCTCTCAATTCCCTGGGATAGCGAACGTTGACCGGATAGCGCTTCAATCCTTCCACCGTTTGGGTGACATTATCCCCACCCAAAGCAGCCATGATGACCTCCTGCACATCACCAATGGTTAGACCATACCGACCAGCTTCCTCTCTTTTTATTTTAAAATCTATGTAATTGCCACCCACGGTCCGTTCAGCATAAGCAGAAAGAGTACCTTTCGCTTTTTTAATGGAAGATTCAATTCTTTCACCGATAGCATTAAGGCTATCCAAATTCTCTCCTATGATTTTTATCCCCACCGGAGTTTTAATTCCAGTGGCTAACATATCAATGCGGGTCTTAATCGGCATAGTCCAGGCGTTGGTCAGACCGGGGAACTGAATGGCTCGGTTCATTTCCTCAACCAGTTTATCGGGAGTCATTCCTCTGCGCCATTTATCTTTTGGCTTTAATTTTATGGTAGTTTCGACCATCATTAAGGGAGCCGGATCGGTGGCGGTCTCCGCCCTTCCGATTTTGCCAAACACAGTTTCCACTTCCGGAAAGGAACTGATGATCTTATCTGTCTGTTGTATGAGTTCCTTGGCTTTGGTGATGGATATGCCCGGAAAAGCTGTAGGCATATAAAGCAGATCCCCTTCATATAATGGAGGCATAAATTCGCTACCGATCTTTAAGATGGGGATGATGGTCAAACCCATTACGACCAAAGCCGTAGCGATAACCCCGAAACGATGGTTCAGAACAAAGGTTATGACCGGATGGTAAATTTTGTGGAGAAATCTGCTTATCGGATTTTGTTCCTCGGACCTTACCTTTCCCCGAATCCAAAAACCCATCAATACCGGGACTATTGTTATGGAAAGCAATGCACCCGCTAACATGGCGTAACTTTTGGTGAAAGCCAATGGCCTAAACAGCTTTCCTTCCTGTTCTTCCAACAGAAAGATGGGGACAAAGGCTACCACAATAACCAGCATGGAGTAAAAAAGCGATGGTCCCACCTCTTTAGCTGCCTCTGTGATAATCGCCCAATGATCCTTTTGCCCCTTTTGCTTCTCTAAGTGTTTGTGTGCATTTTCCACCATAATCATGGCAGAATCCACCAAAACCCCGATGGCCAGGATGATGCCCGCCAAAGACATAATGTTAGCGTTGATACCCTGGATATACATTATACTGAAGCTGATCAAAACTGCAGTTGGCAGAACAAAGATGGCTACCATGGAGCTTCGAATGTGCATTAGAAAAATAATTATAACCAGTGCTACTATCAGCATCTCCTGCCAGAGGGCGTCTATTAAAGTTTTGACCGAATCATGAATCAATTCCGAACGATCATAGGCTGGTTTTAACACCACTCCGGAAGGCAATCCCGGTTTCAATTCCTCCAATTTCCTTTTGACCAGTTCAATGGTCTTGAGCGCATTCTCTCCATATCGCATCACCACTATTCCACCCACCACCTCCCCCTGCCCGTTCTTTTCTGCCAAGCCCCTCCTCATTTCCGGACCAATCTTTACATTGGCTACACTTCTTAGAAGAATAGGCGTACCAGCTTCATTCGCTCCCAATGCGATATTTCTCAAATCCTCCAAATTTTTAATATATCCTAATCCACGCACCATGAACTCCGTCTCTCCCATCTCGATCACCCCTCCACCCACGTCGCTGTTGGATTTTGCTATCGCCTCCTTAACCTGGGTTATGGGGAGGTGATATGCCAAAAGTTTGGCCGGATCGACTTCAACCTGATACTGTTTGACAAATCCCCCCACCGAAGCAACTTCTGCCACTCCCGGTACCGAGGTGAGCTGATATTTAAGATACCAATCCTGGACCGAACGCAAATCGGATAAATCGTATTTGCCTGAGGTGTCCTCCACGGTATATTCATATACCCAACCTACACTGGTCGCATCTGGTCCCAGCTGGGGATTCACCCCAGCAGGAAGTCTCCCTTTAGCAAAATTGAGGTATTCTAAAACTCGCGAACGAGCCCAATACAAATCTGTTCCTTCTTCAAAGATGACAAAGACCAAAGAATAATCAAAGAAGGAGTATCCCCGCACCACCTTAGCCCGTGGAACTCCTAACATGGCGGTGGTCAGTGGATAGGTAACTTGATCCTCCACAATCTGAGGTGCCTGTCCGGGATAATCGGTTTTGATAATAACCTGAACATCGGATAAATCCGGTATGGCGTCCAGCTTGATATTAAGTAAGCAATAGATACCAACTGCAATGGCAACCGTTGTTAAAAGAATTACAATGAATTTATTTTTTACTGAATATTCTATCACTTTTTCTATCATGACTTTTCTCCATTTCCTCTTCTTAAAGTGCGTCCCGGGGAAATGTATGCGGCTCAGTTCCTTCTAATAGTTAGTTGTTTTTGGGAATCATATTTCGTCATTTAAATTCTCTGAAAACTCGGTAGCCACTCCTTCTGGTAACTTTCTTCCCTGCCAGATGAAAAAGATCACCGGATATACCAACAGTTCCAACAGAAACGAGGTGATCAGACCGCCGAAATACGGCGCCGCAATCCGCTTCGCCACATCCGAGCCTATGCCGGTTGCCCACATAACCGGCATAAGACCAACCATATCGGTTCCCACGGTCATCAGCTTGGGCCTGATTCTCTTTACCGCACCATAGTGGATTGCCTGCCTTAAATCTTCTTTGGTGCGCATGGCATTGTTTTTCAATCTATCCTGGTAAGCCAAGTCGAGGAACAATAACATCACCACGCCAGTTTCCGCATCCACCCCCGCCAGTGCAATCATCCCCACCCAGATCGCTACACTGGTGTTGTATCCCAATAGGTACAAAAACCAGAATGCTCCTATCAGTGAAAACGGAACCGCGAGGAAAACGATGAAGGTTTTGGTTAGGGATTTGGTATTGTGATACATGATGAAGAAAATTACCAGAAGTACCAGAGGAATTATCATCATCAACCGCTTCTGGACCCGCAACATATACTCGTATTGTCCGCTCCAGACGAGGTTGTATCCGGAAGACATCTTCACTTCGCTTTCCACCACTTTCTTCGCCTGCTTAACATAGGTACCAACGTCTATACCTTTTATATCCACATACACCCAGGCGGTTCTGCGGGAATTTTCGCTTTTGATGTTGTCCGGCCCCTTTACTACCTGTATATCAGCTACCTGAACTATCGGTATCTGAGCGCCGGCGGGGGTAGGAATCAAAAGTCTCTTTATGTCTTCCAGGTTATCTCTTAGTTCCCTGGGATAGCGAATGTTGACCGGATATCGCTTCAGTCCTTCCACCGTTTGGGTAACATTATCCCCACCCAAAGCGGTCATGATGACCTCCTGTATATCCCCAACCGTAAGACCATAGCGGGCAGCTTCTTCCCTTTTGATTTTATAATCTATGTAATTGCCTCCCACCACCCGCTCGGCATAGACCGAAAGAGTCCCTTTCACTTTTCTGACCGAAGCCTCGATTCGCTCGCCAATAGCGGTTAGACTGTCTAAATTGTCTCCCATGATCTTTATCCCCACCGGAGTCTTGATTCCGGTGGACAGCATGTCGATTCGGGTCTTGATCGGCATGGTCCAGGCGTTGGTCAGACCGGGGAACTGGATGGCACGGTTCATCTCATCCACCAGTTTATCCGGAGTCATCCCCCGGCGCCACTGTTTTTCGGGTTTAAGTTTTATGGTGGTTTCGATCATCATCAGAGGAGCCGGATCAGTGGCGGTCTCGGCCCTTCCGATTTTTCCTAAGACCGTCTCCACCTCCGGAAAGGCGCTGATGATCTTGTCGGTTTGCTGCAAGATCTCCTTGGCTTTGGCAATGGATATGCCCGGAAAAGTGGTCGGCATGTAAAGCAGGTCTCCTTCATATAACGGGGGCATAAATTCGCTGCCAATCTTTAAGATCGGGATGATGGTCAAACCCATTAAGACCAAAGCCGTAGCGATAACCCCGAAACGATGCTTCAGAACAAAGGTTATGACCGGGTGGTAAATTTTGTGAAGAAATCTGCTTATCGGATTTTGTTCCTCGGACCTTACCTTTCCCCGAATCCAGTACCCCATCAATACCGGAACTATGGTTATGGAAAGCAGCGCCCCGGCCAACATGGCATAGCTTTTGGTAAAAGCCAATGGCTTGAACAATCGGCCTTCCTGCTCCTCCAGCAAAAAGATGGGAATAAAGGCCACCGTGGTTATTATCATGGAGTAGAAAAGGGATGGTCCCACCTCCTTGGCTGCTTCTGTGGTTAGCGCCCAATGATCCTTTGGAGAGGAAGAATTTAGCTGAATATTCTGTCCTTTATACTTCTCCATGTGTTTGTGCGCATTCTCCACCATTACCATGGAGGAATCCACCAAAGCTCCGATGGCCAGGATGATGCCGGCCAGCGACATGATGTTGGCGTTGATACCCTGGACGTACATTATGATGAAACTGACTAAAACTGCAGTCGGCAGGACGAAAATGGATACCATGGAGCTGCGGATATGCACCAAAAAGATCATGATGAAAATGGCTACGATAATCAGCTCCTGAATCAAAGCATCCGAAAGGGTCTTAATGGATGCATGGATCAATTCCGAGCGATCGTAAGCCGGCCTAATCACCACCCCGGATGGCAGACCCGGTTTCAATTCTTCCATTTTCGCTTTCACCAGTTTGATAGTCTTCAAGGCATTTTCCCCGAACCGCATCACCACGATCCCTCCCACCACCTCCCCCTGACCGTTCTTTTCGGTCAAACCTCTCCTCATCTCGGGACCAAGTTGGACGTTGGCTACGTCCCTCACCAGAATCGGCGTGCCGGCTTCACTCTCCCCCAATACGACGTTTCTGATATCCTCCAGACCTTTGATATATCCCAAACCCCGCACCATGAACTCCGTCTCCCCCATCTCGATCACCCCTCCACCCACGTCGCTGTTGGATTTTGCTATCGACTCTTTAACCTGGGTGATGGGGATGTGATATGCCAGAAGCTTGGCCGGATCGACTTCCACCTGATACTGTTTGACAAATCCCCCCACCGAAGCCACTTCTGCTACACCCGGCACGGAGGTAAGCTGGTATTTTAGATACCAGTCCTGAACGGATCGCAGATCGGACAGATCATATTTCCCCGATGTGTCCTCGACCGTGTACTCATAGACCCAACCTACACTGGTGGCATCCGGTCCCAGTTGGGGATTCACACCAGCAGGCAACCTGCCCTGGGCAAAATTGAGGTATTCTAAGACCCTTGAACGCGCCCAGTAAAGATCCGTTCCTTCTTCAAAGATTACAAATACCAGCGAATAGTCGAAAAAGGAATATCCCCTCACCACCTTTGCCCGGGGGACTCCCAGCATGGCGGTGGTCAAAGGATAAGTTACCTGATCCTCTACAATCTGAGGTGCCTGTCCGGGATAATCGGTTTTGATGATAACCTGAACATCGGATAAATCCGGAATGGCATCCAATTTTATGTTCAGCAAACAATAGATGCCAACCACCACCAGCACTGCGGTAAGGAGGATCACTATGAATTTATTCTTAACCGAGTATTCGATTACTTTTTCTATCATGACATTTACTCCGGTTTTCCTTTTCTACATTTTTACGATTGGCAGGGCTCCCAGCCCTGCCTACGGTAAGTATACTAAAGTGACATCGTGGGTAGGGCACCTCTGCCCGACCGGATTTCTACCTGCTCTCCATTGGCACCAATTCCATCCCGCACTCCGGACACTTCCCCGGCTTATCTGAAAGGACGTTGTGGTGTTCTTCCATGGGACAGGTGTAAACCTTCCTTCCGGTCGCGTTGACTTGAACTAGCTTCATCCCGCATTCGGGGCATTTTCCGGGACCAACCTGAAGTACATGACCATGTTCATCCATCGGACAGGTGTACACCTCTTTTGTTGAATTTGCCTTTTTATCCGGTGTCATGTTCATATTCGTCTCAGTTTTATCTTCACCTTTCATGTCGGGTGAGGGAGGAGTTGAGTCCCTGACCCCCATCCCCTGCTGTTCCTTGCTTTTGAGCATTTTTTGAATGGCCTCTTGAGTTTTGCTTTCCGAATCCAGCATGAACTGGGCTGAAACCACCACCATCTCATCCCGCATCAACCCTTGTTTGATCTCCACCACGTTCCCTTCACCCGAGGCTCCGGTGATCACTTCGCGGGGAGAATACTTACCCCCACCGGCATCCACGAACACGATATCCCTCTTCCCCGTGTGTATCACCGCCTCCTCCGGAATGACCAGCCTTTTCCCCTGCAAATCCGAAGCGATGGTTACATTGATATACATCTGCGGTTTTAGTTTGAGATCAGGGTTGGGAAGCTCGATTCTCACCTTTACGTCTCTGGTCATTTCATTTAAGTAGGGGTAAATGTAGGAGATCTTACCCTCAAACATTTCGCCGGGGAAGTAAGATAATTCAATGTGTGCAGTCTGACCCATTTTTACATAAGGTAACTCATATTCATATATCTGTGCTTGTATCCAAACTGTGGACAAATCCGCAATCTTGTATAATTCACTTCCCATATCAACCGAAGCTCCTGCAGTCACGTTCCTTTCGGTTACCACCCCCTTCGCTGGAGAATATAATATCAATGTTTTCTTGACTTCTCCGCTCTTTTCCAGCTTGTCGATTTGCTCTTCACTGATATCCCAGTACAATAGCCTTAGCTTGGTGGATTTTAGCAGCTCCTCCGCTCCATTTCTGGTTTCCGGATACGGGGAGTCCTTAAGCTGCTGAAAATTCTTCAACGCGGTGAGATACTCCTGTTGAGTGCTGACCAGCTCCGGTGCGTAGATTTCCAAAAGCGGTTGTCCCTTTTTTACCGGATCTCCGGTATTTTCCACATACAGTTTTTCAATCCAGCCGAAGATTTTGGTATTGACCGAATATAAAAGCTCCTCATTGTACTCGATTGTCCCTACTGTTCGAATAGTGCGGGACAATTCCTTCTCCTCCACCATGGCGGTTCGTACTCCCATATTCTGTGTCGTGACCGGATCGATACTGATCGCCCCTTGCTGTACTTGATCTTCATAAACCGGAACCAAGTCCATTCCCATCTGATCCTTTCCCGGCTTGTCGGATACGTAGGTCGGGTCCATGGACGATTTCCAGTATTTGATCTTCCTTTCGCCGGTTGGTTTAGTCTCGGTACTCACAGAAGTCCCTTTGACCGGTGTAAGTTTCATTCCGCAGATGGGGCAGTTCCCCGGTCCCTCCTGAATAATCTGCGGGTGCATCCCGCAGGAATAAAGCTGCTTGGCAGAAGACTGTTGGTTGGTTGTTGCCTTCTCTTCTCCCGGAGACTTCTTTCCTATCCAAAGGCCTCCAATTATGCCGAACCCCAAGGCGGCAACTATCAACACAATTATTATTGCCCGGTTTGATTTTTTCTCTGACATATCGTGCTCTCCTATATTTAGAACAGTGGTTTACCCACCAGCTCTTCTAACTTCGTCACCGTTTGGAAATAGGAACTTAAAGCCAGGTAGTATCCGATCTCGTAATTGTACAAGGTCATCTGGTTATCCAACCATGCCATGAAATCTATCTTACCCACCTGATAACCAGTTTGAGCCGATTCCAATGAGGATCGGGCTTGCGGTAGAATCGAGGTCTGGTAAAGTTCGATTTGCTCCTGGTATTTATTCAAGGAGTAGAATTGCTCCGAGACCATGAATTTCAGATCGTTCTTCATCCCTTCGTATTTCTGCTGGGAAGATTTCAAGTCATAGTTTTTCTCCGTTACTCTCTTCCTCTGCTTGGACCAGAAATAAAGAGGAAGCTCCAACCCGGCAGAGGCGGAAACGAAATTTCGTTCTGCTGTGGGGTCCATAGAAGGATCAATCTTCATGCGCAGGTAACTTAAGGACAAAGTCAAGTCGGGCCAATAGTCCCTCCGGGCCATTTTGTATTCAGCTTCCGACGCATTGATCTCAAATCCCATACCTTTCAAACCCGGGTTGTTTTGTATGGCCAAATCCTGCAGTTCGTCTTCCGAGTAATTCACCTTTCGAAAAGTGATCTCTCCGACCTCTCCCAGTGAATCCTGAGGATTTCTATTAAGCAGAACGTTTATCTTGGCCAAAGTCCCCCTTCTCATCTCCTCCATGGAGATGAGTTCGTCCATCATCTTCGTGACCTCTACCTGGGCTTTGAGAACGTCCTGCTGTAAACCTTCACCCACAGAGTATCGGGTTGCAGCTATTCTGGCAAAATCCTCCAGCAGTTGCTTATTCTTCTTGGCAATCTCGATGGATTTCTGAAGCTGGTAGAGTTGATAATAATTCTGTTTCAGTTCACTTAAGATAAAGTTCTTGGCAGCTTGATAATCTTCCCTGGTTTGTTGTGCCATGTTTCTTGCAGACTTCTTAGCCAATCCCAACTTTCCGGGGAAAGGAAAAGTTTGGGAAAGCATATATTCAGTACCACTCATAGCCGTTTTTCCCAACTTCCAGGATTTAGTGGAGATGTTGGTAAGGGTGGCTTGGAACATCGGGTTGGGCAAAGAGCCAGCTTGAGGAACTTGGGCATCGAAAGCTTTATACCGAAGCTCCGCTGCCTTCAGGTCCGGATTTACTCGTATCGCTTCTGCGATCAGAGAATCCAGTACTGATTCCTGTGCAGAAATCTCATTTGATAATCCAGTAAGTAAAATCAAGCAGAATACCAAGCCGCACTCAAGTAGGATTGTTCTCAATTTGACCTCCTACAGTAAAAGATATGAAACCCACCTCAAAGGGGCAGTCAACTAATTGCCGAGGGTAGCTACTTTTGACCTAATAAAGATATAATTCCACCCTGCAAAGGGCAACTAATTTATTGCTTATGCTTTTACTTAAGATTTAAATGAGAAAAGTTGAGTTAAGAATATATAGGGGACGATCTCTGCTGGGGAGGTAAAAAGTATGGGAACGTAAACAGGTTTGCCGAATGAAAGAATCGGCGTTCAATAGTTCGAGCTCCCCTGCGACCAAATATGCTTCGGGTTTATTATCATTGTAAGAGACAATGATAACCGGAGAATTTTCCTCTGGTTGTTTTTCCTTGATCCCGCAGGGGCAGTCATTCTGATCCGTGGAACCGGATGACGAGACTGTTGATGATTGGCTGCAGCATCCGCAACATTCGTCAGATGATTTATCCATCCCTTGATCCAGTCTCGGATCCATCGAACATACCTGTGAAGATAAGGGGACAATAAGCAAAACGCAGGCTAAAAGAAACGATATGATTTTAGTTGATGTTCTCAAGTAATTTCTCATACAGTGTTCTTCGGCAAGAAAATGTTTTATTAAATCAAGTTCAACTCTATATACGACAACATTCATCCTGTTTGTTTGGTTTTTCACTTTTCTTAAGTAGACTATTTTTGAACAAATCCTTCTTTTCTCGATCTGATACCACCCGTTTGATCGAACAGAAGGGGTTCACCCCTAAGACTCTTTTTCATTTAGTTTGTAACGAGTTGGAAGAGGCTTCATCCTTAGTTGCCATCCGTCATTCGTTATCAGTCGTCCGTTATATGTTTTATTTTTCTTTTTCATTGTCTTTTGCAGCGGACGACGGACTGCAGTCGGCAGATGTTCCTTTTTCCGTCATTCGTCATGGAGTTGAATATTTCTTCAGCGCATCATAAAACGCTCTCCAGAAAGGATCCACGATCGGATGCTTTAGCTCCTGCTCCTTTCCCTTCTCGACCAGTATCATACCACGATCTGGCATCGTGAACTCTCCTACAACCGATGACGAGATTTTCTTTTGGGAAAGGGCGTTCAGGATCTGATCCGTTTTGTTTTCTTTGCAAGCGATGATCAACGTTCCTTCGCTGATGGACGCATAAGGATCGATACCGAAAAATTTGCATATTTCCGGAACGCAATCCTCCACCACGATTTTCTCCTTTTCGACTCTGACACCCACACCTGCTGCTTGTGCCAGCTCGTGCAAAGCGCCCCAGATCCCGCACTCGGTGGCATCGTGCATGGCGGTGACGCCTTTCTCCCTAACCCCTATGCCCACTGCCGTCAATGCATCCTCCACCACCGACATCTTCCAGAATACATCTTTTACTTTCCTGGTAAACTCTGCTCCAAACTCATTCTCTATGATCCGGGGGAACATGGTAGCCAATATACCGGTGGCTTCGATGGCTGGGCCCTTGGTAATTATTATTTTATCCCCCGGTCGGATGAACTTTGGTGTCACGTATTCATTTTTGTTCCCCACCCCAATCACCGTCGCCCCCCCCACCATGGGATAGTGACAGTTCTCGTATCTGGCGGTATGACCGCAGACGATGGATACGCCGTATCTCTCGCACTCTCTGTGGATCACCTCCCAGGTGAGCTCCAGCTGTTGTTTGGTCATCTCCATGGGAAGATTCAAATCGATGGACAAATAAGCGGGCTTAAGCCCGCTGGTGACCTCATCCGATAGAAGTATGTGTATGGCAAACCAGGCCGCCTCCTCCCAGCCGTACTCCGGTACGATGAATACCGGGTCGGTGGTCAAAGCCACCGCCTTATCCCCAATCTCCACAATCCCGCAATCCGTCCCCGGCATCGGACCCACCAGCACGGATTTGCTTTTTTTCCCCAGGCGCGGATAAATCAATTCCTCGAAAATCTGTGCAGAGATCTTTCCTATTTCGGGAAGCTCAGCCATCTTAACCTCCTCTTAATTGATTCGGATAACAGATGATTGATGACAAATGAAGTATAAATATTCTATCATAATCACGAATTCGTCATTTGTTATTCGTCATCCGTTATATCTTTATCTTCCATTTTCCTTTTTCCATCTTCCTTCTGTTATTAAAAAACCGTCACCTCATCCGGTAACGGTTCGCTTCTCCCTACGCTGGCATTATCCAGATCAGGTTAAAAGGGTTTTTTTCTCAGCCTGTCCCGCCAAAGACGGGCTCAAGCACCCCTGTTACGTTACAATTTACTGAGGGTGGGCAGACTCGAACTGCCGACCACCTGCTTAAAAGGCAGATGCTCTACCGCCTGAGCTACACCCCCATAAGATTATCCTCCGCCTCTGCGGAGCAAATTGGTCGAATGCCTTCCCCCATGGTTCTCCATGGCATTCTCATCAATTACCGGTTCATACGAAAGAAATCATATGAACTTTAATCGGAAATTGAATCGAGTCTAAAATACGAGGAATAAACTTAATGTCAAGAATAATCTGTGAAGTCTCTGAAAAACAAAAAAGGTCGGGCAGGGTGCCCGATCCAACGGATTCAAACTCGAGACTAAGAGGAAAAAAACATTCATACTCCCCTAAGCAGAGCTCCTAACCCTGCTAAAATATTTCCCTCCCCCTCTTTGAGGGTGTGTCAGAATTTCGGTTTTTGTAGCCGCAGACTTTAGTCTGCGAAATCGATATGTTGAATTCCATAGACTTACGCAATCTGAAGATTGCGGCTACTAACCCAAAACACAATTATGACACAGTCTCTTTATGTTGAGGGGGAGAAGGAAGCCAGAGGAAAACATAAAACGAAAGCAGACTCTATTTGAGAAAAGTCATCTTCCTGGTGCTTCGGTAATCGTCTGCTACCAATGTATAAAAATATATTCCGCTGGAGAGATTATTGCCCTCATCGTCTCTGCCGTCCCAGATCACTTCGAAGTTTCCGGCTTTCTGGAAGCCGTCTACCAGAGTTCTCATTTGCTGTCCCAGTATGTTGTAAATTTTCAGCGAGGTATGGGTCGCCTTGGACTTGTTGCTTACCGAATAATGAATGCTGGTGACCGGATTAAACGGGTTGGGGTAGTTTTGAGAAAGCTCGAAAGACTCGATTCCTGCAGAATTTTCATCTTGATTTACATCCGCAGCCAGGGAGACCGTGATATTACCTTCATATGGCAGATACCCGGTCCTGGTGACCACCACGCTCATCTCCCCCACGTCATCCAAATTGACTTCAGCCGAAAGATATCCCTCCGCATCGGTTTCCCCCTCATACATGGTCCGGTCGTGTAAAGTCAGGCAGACGAATGCATCCGCTACCCCCATGCCTCCGGAGGTGACCGTAATATCAATGGTCTGCGGGCCCAGGTTGACCTCCTCCGGGTGAACCACCTCGAAGATCAGGGGAAGATCGGTCCATACCTGCATCTCCGGATCGCCAAACAGATTGTGTCCGTAATTTAAATCCCGGTAACTGGGATATTCACACCGGGAGAGAGCCTCTGCTACACCGATATGATGTTCCGGATTGCCGTTGGTTAGATATTCCAGGAATTTTTCGAAGAGCAAATAGGAGACGCTTACCCAACCCCATCGGGAATACCCCAGGAATGCCACCCCCCCCTTCTGCGAAGCCAAAGGATAATATTCCCCTACGCAAGGCTCGTCTCCTAAGTAAGGATATTCGTCTACGTCAATGGCACTCTGGCTGCATGAAATTGAGTACATGATTCCGTACTTTTGATTGTTGCCCAGATCGGGCAGATGCCCGTTGCCATCGGGTTTGTTGCTTGAAGTGGAAACCCAGGATTTGGGGCTTCCGTTGATAAGATTCGATTTGGCCACAAAGGCATTGGCTTTCCCGTGCGCCAAGACTCCGATCATGCCCCAACCTTGGTTCATCCGGTCTATACAAGACCCCCCATCGGGACCTGAGGGATTTTCGGCACCCCCGGTGGGCGACTCTATCAAGGTATACAGATCTTGGGAAAATCCCGATGGAACAAAAGGAGAAACCAAAACATGCTGTCCTTCCCCCGAGTTCCAATCTCTCATTTGATCGGAACATACCCACAAAGCCGAAGTCAAATAATCTAAAGAACCATTCCCCGGATTCTTCTCGTAGGAGAGCAGCTTCTCCACAAAGGCTTGTGCTTCCGCGGCATCTCCGCACGGCACCCGGCCAACGAACAGATCCGGGAAAAGATCGGGCTGATCCTGCTGCGGTTCACCCCACACTCCGTCATTGTCTAAGTCCCAATCGCCATCCACGTCAGAGAAATAAAGGTCGCAGATCTGCTGGTCGGTCATGGAGGGGATGGTAGTGGTGTTGGTAGGATAAGCATATCTTATGGGGACCACATGCTCGTCTCCGCCAAGAAGCACCCAGGTGGTTCCGTTCTGATACGCCTCGATCAGGAAGTTCCTTAACTTCTCTGCATCGTCTCTTCCGGTGTAATTGGAAAGTATCGATTCCATACTAACCATCCCCGCCTTTATTCCCTTTTTGGTTTTCCAATCGACTAAGGGCGAGAAAGCCGTCTTAAGATCTGAAGCGGTGATGATCAAATAAACAGGAGACTGGGAACTATCGGATGTATCGGCCGTCGATGCCAGTCGGTGATTCATATTCGTCAGGTGGGAGATATCTTCCCGGTTGGAAACTATCTGGGATAATATCTCTTCATACGTCCTAATATCATTTTCAGATCTCGTCTGTTTCCGGGCAGAATTTGGCAGTTTAACAGCATCCCGCAATTCCACGTTTATTTCCATTTGATTATAAAAGTAAAGCCGTTTTGACTGGGGCAAATACTCCAGAGGATATACCGCCAAAATCACCAGGTGATTCCCTCCCAGATATCCTTCATCCAATAACTCCGCCCTCTTTCCCGGATAGGGTGAATCGGTATCGTAGATTCTTGGATCCGGGGCGGTCCATTCTTTGATATCAGATCCATCCGTTTTCTCATCGGACTGAGTCGGCAGAACTGAATATTCTCCTAGCGGAACATGCTGTTCCGCTGAAACGAATACACCGACCACTTCGGTATTGACCGGAAGCAACAAACAAATGGTCTTGACCGGAAGCAAAGGGGAACCGGCTGTTAGAGTGTTTGCCGATCCTTTCAAACTTATCCGATCAAACCCGTTCTCTTTTTCAAGCGAAAGATCGCTGGGCGAAAAACTGACAGGATACGTAAGTTGATGATCCGCTACGTGGGAATTAGCCAACCCAGAAGAGATTACCGGCACCGCTAAAAATGTGAACAGAAAAATTATTGCACCCCTGCTCATAACTTCCCCCCTTACTAATCGATTTTGGAAAGAATCGAGATCACGGTCACTTGATTTCGCAACATTTGTGCCGATGGGTGAATTTTTCGAATGGTAAGGGAATTTCGTCTGATTCCGATTTTTATCAATGACTTATCGGAAAGCTGTCGGGAGGGGTGCTAACTAGACTTTTTAAATTGAAGGAATTTGTAACTCCGAGTATGGGAGATACCCAATAACTTGTGGTATTCAATCCATATCACCACAATGGCAAAAAAATATTACAAAAAACATTTTTTTCCCTTGACAAGGTTCGAACATAAAGATAATATATATGAAAATGGACGATTTAGGGCAAAAGTGGACATAAGAGGACCAGGATTATAATATAAAAACTAAGATACTATTTTGATTAATGAAAATTGGACTCACCACTAACGTCAGAATGAAAATCTGCCGCGGTTCTTTGAAGATATGTTTGAGGTAACACAAGCAAGATTCAAAAGGAGAACATGCTTCGTATGAAGCCAATATGCGATAATTGGTATAAATTTAATAATCATTGACCATTTCCATATTGGTTTCGGGATTGGTCTCCGTCTCAACCTTTACTATCTCGGTTCAAATGACTTCTCTTAAAGGTAATTACGCCACTACCATAGATGAAAAAAGACGACTTAAGCTGCCCAAGAAGCTGCGAGAAGCTATGTCCCTTTCCCCGAATGAGCACTTGGTTATCGGACCGGGTTATGACGGCTGTATATTTCTTTTCCCTCCCGAAGAATGGGGAAAGCAAGAGGATAAGCTGAAGAATCTCAAAGTGGAATCGGGAGAACACCGCTTTTTGGAACGCGTTTTCGTGCCGCAATCCGAGGATGCGAAAATAGACAGATTGGGACGGCTCACCATCTCCCTACGGCTTCTCGATCGCGCCCAGATCAAAAAGGACATTTTGATCCTGGGGGTTCTGACCCGGATTGAATTATGGGAGCCGGAAGCTTACCGGAAATATCTGACGCAGTACCAGTTGAGTTATGAAGAGGTGGCAGAGCGCATCTATCAGGCACAGAATCAGGAAAAAACGTAGAAGCTAAAAACTCATCTAAGACTATGAAAATTCAGTTAAGTTAAACAGACTCCACAGGAACCTGTGGATCAAAAATTTTGGCTTCTACTTTTCAGAGAACCTCTCCCCTATCCCCCTCTTTTTAAAACCAGAGGGGGAGGGGATGAGGTGAAGATGTTCCAGGCCGATTTTCAAGCTACACATGAATAAAGAGTTCATTAAATAGAAATTCTAAACATGCATCAGCCGGTTCTGGTAAAGGAGGTTGTGGATAATCTCGTGACCGAGAACTCCCGTATCATTGTCGACGCCACGGTGGGAACCGGCGGACATGCAGAAGCCCTCCTATCCCGGTACCCGGTTAAGCTTATCGGCTTCGATCGGGATCTAAGTGCTCTCCAGATAGCCCAGAAACGTTTGGCTGCATACAAAAATAGAATCGAATTGGCTCAGCTCCTTTTCAGTCAGATCGAGGAATATCTTTCGAGTTTGAAAATTAAAGAGGTCACCGGATTTCTGTTCGATCTGGGGTTAAGTTCCCTGCAGCTGGATACACCGGCAAGAGGTTTCAGCTTCCAATCAGATGGGCTTTTGGACATGCGGATGGATCAGTCGCAATCCAAAAATGCTTTCGAGGTGATCAACCACTATCCGGTATCGCAGTTAAACCGGATCCTATTCCAGTACGGTCAGGAAAGATTCTCCAAAAAGATCGCCCGAGCCATCGTGCACCGGAGAAATAAAACACCGATTTGCACCACCTCCCAACTCAAGGAAGTGGTGGAAGCGGTGATCTATCCCCCGTTTCGGATCAAATCATTGGCCCGGGTGTTCCAAGCCATCCGCATGGAGGTAAATGACGAGCTTAACCAGTTGAAAGAGGGATTGGAGCAAGCCATACGACTATTGGTCCCGGGAGGTAGGTTGTGTGCCATTTCCTATCATTCCTTGGAGCATCAATGGATCAAGCGCAAATTTAAAACTGAAAGCCGGGGATGTATCTGTCCCCCCCGACTGCCGGTATGCGCTTGTGGTGCCCGGGTCACTTTGAAGATCATCACCCCCCGCTCCCTGGTACCATCGCCGGAAGAAAAACGATCCAATCCCAGATCACGGAGCGCCCGGCTTTGGGTAGCAGAAAAGCTTGACCCTTCATCCGTTTGAAGGATGGTGAGGTGAAAAATTGAAGCGTAACAAAATCAAGTTGAATCGACTGACCGCCGGAAGGTCAAAAAACTTAAAGTACAAACTCTTTCTTTTATTCCTCACGCCCATACTGCTATCGTCGCTTTATATCTGGCAGAGGGTGACGGTGATCACCCTCTCTTCTCAGAACAAGCAGCTGCGGGTGGAGATCAAGCAAAGGCATAGGGTCTTGGATTATCTGCAAGTCGATGTAGCCCGGTTAAGCTCCATTGACCGGATAGAAAAATCCATCGGCAGCCTGGGATTTGTTCAGCCCCCCTTCGATTCCGTCGGGGTGATTTTGGAATACGCCGAAACCCCCGCATTCGATACGCTGGGAGAAAAAGAGAACATCTGGGCCAAGCTGAAGGCTCTGCAGAAAAACCTCTTATCCAGCGACAAGGTCGAAGCCAAAGAGATCAAACATGAGCGCTAATTCCTCACATGCCAAATCGCGCCGTCGTTTATTCATGCAAAGGCAGGCTCAGTTGCACTGGACCGAGATGTTAAGAAGAAGGTCTACCGTGGCTTTTATTCTGGGGGTTTTGGTATGGTCTCTGATCATGTTTCGACTTTTCTATTACCAGGTGCTTAAAGCGTCTGAATACAAAAAAATAGCCACCCGCCAGGTTCAATTGCATATCAAGCTGGAAGCCAAAAGGGGGATCATATATGACCGGAAGGGAAATGAGCTGGTCATAAACCTGCCTGCCGAATCCTTCTTCGCCGTTCCGGAGAGCGTCAGCAACGTCGAGTTGGTGACTAAAACGTTCTTCCCCTCCCCCGACCCCAAAGCCATCCAGATAAAACCGGATTTAACCAGCCGTAAAAAATTCGTCTGGTTAAAGAGAAAGGTGGAAAAAGAGGAAGGGGATAAGCTGAAGGAGATAAAACTGGATGGGGTGTGGGCGAAATACGAGACTAAAAGGTACTATCTGTACGGGGATTTGGTTAAAGAGGTATTGGGATTTGTGGATATCGATAATCGTGGTTTGGGGGGTATGGAATACCAATACGACGGGTTGCTCAAAGGACAGGAGGGAGAGGGGATCTTTCAGCGAGACGGACACCAGAACTATTACCAGACCACCGAATTCCCTATCCAAAAACCGGTTGACGGAAGGAGTCTGGTTTTGACCATCGATGTGGAGCTGCAAAGCATAGTGGAACAGGAGTTGAAGAGGGGAATCGAATTGACCGGAGCGGACGGCGGGTATGCCCTTTTTATGCATCCCCGCACCGGTGAGATTTTGGCCATGGCATACTGCGGTAAGGATGACGGGCTCCCCATAAAAAACCGGGTGATCAGCGACTGCTTTGAACCGGGTTCGACCTTCAAGCTTATCACTGCCGCAGCCGCCCTGGAGGGAAAGCTGTTTGATCCGGAGGATAAGATCTTTGCCGAGAACGGAAAATTCAAAGTGGGCAGCAAGATCATACATGACGTTCACCCTTACGGCTGGCTGACCTTCAAGGAATGCGTGATGTACTCCTCCAACATCGCTTTAGGGAAAATAGCTCTGCGGGCAGGTAAAGAAAAGATATACGGCTGTGCCCGGAATTTTGGCGTGGGAACAAAGACCGGGATCGATCTTCCGGGCGAAGCCAGCGGTTTCATCCCCTCGGTCAAGAACAGATGGCCCGATGTGGCATTGGCCAATATCGGTTTTGGACAAGGGGTTTCGCTCACCGCCCTGCAAATCGCCTGTGCTTACTCGGCCGTGGCCAATGGCGGTATTTTGATGAAGCCTTACCTGGTCAAAGCCGTCTTGAATGAAAAGGGGGATACTCTGAATACTTTTTCTCCCGTTCCGGTAAGACGGGTGGTCAGTGAAAACACCGCCAATCTATTGGTGGATTTTTTAAAGGGGGTGGTCATCTCCGGCAGCGGAAAGAAAGCCAAGGTGGACGGTTTGGAGATCGGCGGAAAAACCGGCACCGCCCAAAAAGCCAAACCGGGGGGGGGAGGGTATGAGGAGAACAGCTATTTAGCATCCTTCATCGGTTTCTTCCCGGCTGACGATCCCCAGATGGTCGGCTTGATCACCCTGGATAGCCCCAGGAGTGCACATTTGGGCGGTTCCACCGCAGCACCGGTTTTCAAAAATACCACCCAGCGTATAGTTGCTCTGGCCGGAGAAACCATTTTAACCAGCGTAGCCAAGAACGTACTGTCTGCCAGTAAACAGAAAGCGCCTCTGGCACTTCTGGAACAAAAACTGAAGGAAACCGAACGAAAGTATCTGGTTCAATCCGGAAAGACGCCGGTCTTGAGCCTACCTGTGTCAGATTCCACGGCAGAGATAGATTCACAGATTCCGGATGTCAGGGGGATGACCACTCGTGAGGCAGTCAGGATTTTAAATCAGAAGGATTTGAAGTTTGTGGTAAGGGGGAGTGGAATAGTGGTTAACCAGATTTTTGAAGCCGACTCCAGCCTGGCTAGAGATTCGACCAGCATAATACTCGAATGTCAGCCTTTGTAGCACCGATTAATCATCGGATGATCTATTAAAATGATGTTTGAAGCTATTCCGGAATGGAAACATTTATGTTCGCCCGCTTACTGGAATTCCTGGATAACAAAGGTAAAGCTGAATCTTTACCATCCAGCTGGTAATTCAGGAGAATATGAAAAAGCTCAAAGCCCTTTTGGAAGCGCTCCCCTCCTGTAAGGTGTTGGGAGATGCTGATTTGACCATAGAAAAGATTGAGTATGATTCCCGTCGGGTAGGTTTTGGTGATCTGTTTGTGGCTTTGCCAGGACATTCCGACGACGGGCACAGATACATCAAATCTGCCGTAGATAAAGGAGCGGTGGCAGTGCTCGTTCAGAAAGATGGAGACTATCGGTCTAAGGCCAAAGTTTTGGTCCCCGACAGCCGGGAAGCTTTGGCGATTCTTTCCAACCGATTTTATGATTACCCCTGGAGAAGGCTGAAACTGGTGGGGGTAACCGGAACGAACGGGAAAACCACCATCACCTACCTGGTACGCTCCATTCTTCAGCAGGATGATAAGAAGGTGGGATTGGTTGGAACCATCGCCTATTGGATCGACCGGCAGAAGATAAATGCCCCCAACACCACCCCGGAATCACTGGATTTGCAGAGAATGCTTGCTCAGATGAACGAAGAGGGAATATTTGCAGCGGTGATGGAGGTCTCCTCCCATGCTCTGGTAATGCATCGGGTGGATGGGATGGAGTTTGACGTGGCGGTCTTCACCAATTTGAACCACGAACATCTCGATTTCCACCTGACCATGGATGCCTACCGGGAAGCCAAGGGGCGACTGTTCAAGAAGATTAAAAAGGATGCGGGGGTGGCGGTGATAAACCGGGACGACCCCCAATGGAAATATTTCTACAACCTGGCCGAAACCAAGCGCCAGACTTACTCACTGACCGATCCTGAAGCTGATTTTTACGCCAAAAGTTACTCCTGTACACCGACCGGAACTTCAATCCAGCTGGTCACCCCTAAAGGAGAGATGACCCTGCAAACGAAGCTAATAGGTGAATCTAATGTCTACAATACCATCGCTACCGTTGCGGTCGGAGTTGCATTGAAAATCGATCCGCGGGGGATAAAATCGGGATTGGAAAATGCAGAGGTGGTCCCCGGACGTATGGAAAGCATCCGGGCAGGACAGGCTTTCAACCTTTGGATAGATTACGGTCACACCCCTCATGCGTTCGAAGTTCTCCTAAAGACCGCCAGGAATATGACCCGGGGGAGATTGCTTTTCCTCTTCGGTTGCGGGGGAGATCGGGATCAGGGGAAAAGACCTTTGATGGGAAAGGTGGCATCCCGCTATGCCGATCGCATCTACCTGACCGAGGATAATCCACGGAGTGAAGATCCGAATGAGATCATTGCCCAGATATTGCAGGGAATAGAGGATAAAAGCAAAGTCGAAGTTATCATCGATAGAAAAGAGGGAATAAAAAAGGCACTGGAAGACGCCCGACCCGGGGACACCCTGATATTAGCCGGTAAGGGACACGAGGATTATCAGATTATTGGAGATGAAAAGCTGCATTTCTCTGACAAGGAGACGGCACTGGAGTTTTTATCCGCAGATTCTAAGGTTGGGGGACAAATGTAACAGTGGTCGAATGCATCGGGGTGCGTCTTTTGAGTTTATGAAGAAGGAAAGAAGAATATCGTATGTTTGAGATAAAATTAAATGAGCTGAAGCGGGTGGTAGATGGAGAAACTCCAGAGAGTTCTCTTAAGGGAGATCAACTGCTGCGGGGAATAAGCATCGATTCCCGCAAGGTGGATCCGAATAATATCTTCGTCGCCATCCCTGGTGAAAAATTTGACGGGCACAGCTTCATCGGCGATGCGGTGAGCAAAGGGGCAAAAGCTGTGGTGATCGATCGGGAGAAAAAAAATATTGTTCCTCCGGAGGTTTATGGAAAGACCGCAGTGATCCTGGTGAGCGACACCAAGAGGGCATTAAGGGACGTGGCCCTCTGGTACCGGAGCAAGTTCAATCTGCCAGTGGTGGCAGTCACCGGAACCAATGGCAAGACCACCACCAAGGACATGATTGCCCAGGTGCTCTCCTCCGAATTTCAGGTCCTTAAATCGCCGGAAAGTTATAACAACTTGATCGGCGTTCCGCTCACTTTGTTTCAGCTTAATCCCGAATACGAAGCTTTGGTTCTGGAATTGGGAATGAGCAGCCCGGGGGAGATTTCAATTTTGACTAAAATATCCCAGCCGCAAATCGGAGTGATAACCAATATCGGTCCGGCTCATCTGGAGTCCATGCAGAGCATGGAGAGGATCGCCAAAGCCAAGTTTGAGCTTCCGGATAACATGCCCTACCCCAGGACCCTGGTCTTGAATGCGGACGACCAGATCCTGGCAAAAAGGATTGCTCGAACTCAACCGGAGGAGAAGGTGGTTAGCTTTGGGGTGAAAAAGAAGGCCGATTTCATTGCCGATCGAATCGAGGCCAATGGAAACGGTTATATCAGCTTCAGGGTAAACAAAAATACGCAAGTTAAGCTATCCCTTTTGGGATGGCATAATGTCTACAATGCGCTGGCAGCATTTTCCGTGGGACGACTTCTGGGGGTGGAGGAACCGAAAATAAAGGAAGGGTTGGAGAGCTTCTCCCCTTCCAGGTTGAGGATGGAGCTGGTTTCTATAGACAATATCAGAATAATCAACGACAGCTATAATGCCAATCCGGTCTCCATGGAGAAGGCTCTGGAAACCCTGAAAAACATGAAAACCTTTGGAAGAAAGATCGCGGTCTTAGGAGACATGCTGGAGCTGGGGTATAGGGAAATGGATTTTCACCTGGAGCTGGGAAGAAAGGTGGCACAATCCGGGGTTAAACTGCTGATCACCATAGGTCAGCTAGCCCGGTTCATCGGCGAAGGGGCAAGGGAAGCGGGCTTGCGCTCAAGTGACATTCTGAATTTAAAGAATAATTCCGAGGTCAGCCTCTATCTTTTGGAGAATTTAAAAGACGGAGATCTGGTTTTGGTCAAAGGTTCCAGAAAGATGAGGACCGAGGAGATAGTTTTTAGCTTAAAAAGCCAGTATGGCAGACAGAACTGAGAAATGAGAATTGAGATTTGAGTTAAAACTCAGTTCTCAATTCTCAAATCTCGTTACTGAAAAGGAATAGGATGCTTTACCATTTACTGCTCCCCTTGGGAAAGAGTTACATAATCTTCAATCTATTCCGGTATATCACCTTCCGGGCGGCCGCCGCTACTTTGACCGCACTTTTAATCAGCCTGATCTTTGGGCCGATCATCATCCGGATATTAAAGAGAAAACAGGTGGCGGAGAAGATAAGAGAAGAGGGTCCCGCCACTCACAAGGTCAAAGAAGGGACCCCCACCATGGGAGGGATAATGATTTTGATCTCGGTGGTGATCCCCACTCTTTTATGGGCGGATCTGACCAACAGCTATACCCAATTGATCCTTTTGGTCACCATCTGGATGGGGTTGATCGGCTTCATGGACGATTACCTGAAAGCTATCAAACACCAGCCCAAGGGGATGGTGGGGAAGAAAAAGCTGGCAGGTCAGGTGGCATTGGGTCTGGCTCTGGGTCTGTTGTTACGTTTATTCCCCCCCTCCAAGAACTTCGGTACCGCTTCCGACATCCTTTTCTTTAAGAACTACCTGGTAGATTTCGGAATATTCTACATACCGCTGGTGATACTGGTGATTACCGGTTCCTCCAATGCGGTTAACTTAACCGATGGTCTGGACGGTCTGGCCATCGGACTCATCGGCTTGTGTGCCTTTGCTTTCGCCGGCTTGTGCTACATGACCGGACGGATTGATTTCACCCGGTATCTCTCCATAATCTATTTGGATGGTTCGGGAGAGCTGGCCATTTACTGCGGGGCGGTGGTGGGAGCGGCTTTGGGATTCTTGTGGTTCAATGCTTACCCTGCCCAGGTCTTCATGGGGGATACTGGTGCCTTGGCTTTAGGCGGAGCATTCGGCGCCATAGCCATTTTGATAAAAAAGGAGATGCTGCTTTTGATCGTGGGCGGGGTTTTCGTGGCGGAGGCGCTCTCTGTGATCATTCAGGTCTTTGTTTACCAGACCTGGAAGAAGAGAGTCTTCAAAATGGCTCCCTTGCATCACCATTTCGAGCTGTCCGGATGGAAAGAGCCGCAGGTGGTGGTGCGTTTCTGGATCGTCGGGGCGATCTTGGCCCTTTTGACCCTAAGCACCCTGAAGATCCGGTAAAAAGATGAAGAGAAGTTGCGTAGCCGAGCCTTTATGGCTCGGGTGAATTAAAATATATACTTTGTACGTAGCCGAGCCTTCACGGCTCGGGAATTAAAATCGCAGGATATCATGCGGAAAGATAGAATCGAAGGAAAAAGAATTTCGATTTTGGGCATGGCCCGGTCCGGGGTCTCCTGCGCCATCCTTTTGCATAAGCTGGGGGCAGAGGTCTTTGTTTCGGACGTGAAGAAAAAAGAGCTTTTGACCCCTCAGATCGAACAGCTGGATGAGTTTGACATAGATTACGAAACCGCTGGCCATACCTCCAAGACTCTCCATAACAAGGATTTCCTGGTGGTGAGTCCCGGCATCCCCTCGGACATTCCCATATTGAATCAGGCGGAAAGCCTGGGCATTCCAAGATTCTCCGAGATAGAGGTGGCTTACTGGCTGACCGATTCGAAGATCGTGGGAATCACCGGCTCCAATGGCAAAACCACCACGGTAACCCTTTTGGGTGAGATCTTAAAAGAGGACAAAAGAGAACATCAGTTGGGAGGAAACATCGGTATTCCGTTTTCCGGCATCGTGGAGAAGGTATCGCCGGAGGGGATCATCGTGCTGGAGCTTTCCAGTTTCCAGTTGGAATGGATTGAAGAGTTTCGTCCTTACGTCGCGTCGGTATTGAACATCACCCCGGATCATCTGGACCGTCATCCCGACATGAAAGCTTATGTGGAGGCAAAGCTGCGCATCCTGGAGAATCAAACCGAGGACGATTATGCCGTCCTGAATGTCGACGATGAGGGGAGCTCGAAATTCGCCGCGTTTGGAAAAAGCAAAAAGGTCTTTTTCAGCACCAAGACCGAGCCGGAACCGGGTGCTTTCATCCGGGGGGGTAAACTCCTCACCCGTTTGAACGGCAAAGAGAACGAGATCATGGAGGTCAAGGAGATAAACATCCAGGGACCGCACAACCTTTCCAACGCCTGCGCTGCCTGCGCCATCAGTGGCATTCTGGGGGCATCCGGTGAAGCCATGCGGAGAGCTTTGAAAAGTTTCCCCGGGGTGGAGCACCGGCTGGAGCAGGTGGCAACCATATCCGGGGTGAGTTTCATCAACGACTCCAAAGCCACCAATGTGGATTCCGTCTGGTATGCCCTGCAAAGCGTGACCCCGCCTGTAATCTTAATCGCCGGCGGAAAAGATAAGGGAGGGGATTTCAGCCGGTTGAGGGAATTGGTGCAGAAAAATGTGAAAGCTTTGGTTTTAATCGGGGAGGCTGAGGATAAGATCAAAACCGTACTGGGGGATTTGGTTCCCGCCTTTCATGCAGATACCCTGGAGGAGGCAGTGGAGCTCTCCTTTAAAAAAGCAGCTTCCCATGATACGGTTCTCCTCTCCCCCGGCTGTGCCAGCTTCGACATGTTCAGAGATTATCAACATCGCGGTTTAGTGTTCAAAACCAGCGTCAGAAACCTAACCTCCGAACGGAATGCCACCATCTTCATTTAGGATGATTCATTATGATAGATAGATCCAAACCCGATTATCTTCTGCTCCTGGTGGTGCTGATCTTAATCGCCATAGGTATGGTCATGGTCTATTCCGCTTCTGCCATTCTGGCTTTGGATAGGATAGGGAATTCCATGGCTTTTGCCAAAATGCAGGCGATCTGGGTGATCGTCTCCATGATCTCCATATTGATTTTGACCAAAATCGATTACCATAAACTGGAGAAGCTCTCCCTGTGGCTTTTGATATTCTCCTTCGGCTGCCTGGTAGCGGTTCTGTTCTTTCCGTCGGTGAAAGGGGTTAACCGCTGGATCAAACTGGGACCCATCACCTTCCAGCCGTCCGAGCTTTTCAAATTATCCTTGATTCTGTTTTTGGCTCATTCTTTGAATAAAAGGAAAATGAGGATCACGGAGCTTGAGTTCGTCTTGGTACCTTATTTCCTGATTTTCGGTGTGGCTGCCGTTCTTTTGATGAAAGAGCCTCATCTGGGTGCGGTCCTTCTGATGGGGACCATCGTCTTTGGCATGTTGTTTGTCGCCGGGACGAAAATCAAGCACTTTCTGATGATAGTCACCCCGGTGGTCTTGGGGGTATTTGTTCTGGTTTTTCTCTTCGGTTACAAAAAACCGCGGGTGGAGGATTATCTGAGATCCATGGAACATCCGCTCAAGGGGAGCTACCAGATGGCCCAGTCGGTTTTGGCTTTAAGCTCCGGGGAGCTTTTGGGTGCTGGTTTGGGCGAAGGCAAAGCCAAGCTCTTCTTTTTGCCCGAGCCTCATACCGATTTTATCTTTGCCACCACCGGAGAGGAATTGGGATTTCTGGGTAGCTCGGCTATCTTAGTCTTGTTTTTCATTTTAGCCTTGCGAGGATTTGCCATCGCCCGTAAGGCATCCGACGATTTCGGCTGTCTTTTGGCCTTTGGGATAACGTTTAGCATATTTATGGGCGCTCTGATCAATGCCGGGGTGGTGGTAGGGCTTTTCCCCACCACCGGACTCCCCATGCCTTTTTTAAGCTATGGAGGCTCCTCTCTTTTTTTCACCGCTTTGGGCATCGGGATATTGTTGAACGTCTCCCGGCAGACCAAATATATACCTTCAGGACATATCATAAGCAAGATAGGATTATGATCAAGGTCATGTTTGCAGGAGGAAAAACCGGAGGACACATTTTTCCGGCAATTGCCATGGCAAAAGAGTTTAAAAAAAGATTTCCCCAAAGCCAGGTCTCTTTCGCGGGAACCGAAGGAGGGATGGAAGCAAGAATCGTCCCCCCTTTAGGTTTCGAATTATCATTCATTCGGACCAAGGGACTCTCCCGGAGATCGCACCTCTCCAATCTCCTTTTGGGCATCTATCTTTTTAAGAGTCTCTGTCAGGCATATAGATTGTTGAACCTAAAGAAGCCGAATCTGGTGGTGGGAACGGGCGGGTATGTAAGTTTTCCCGTTGTCTTCGTTGCCGGTTTGAAAAGGATACCGATTATGCTTCAGGAACAGAATAGTTATCCCGGCATCTCCACCCGTTTTTTGGCGCATTTCGCCGATGTATTATGTCTTTCCTACCCCGAATCGATCATATATTTCGGTCTGCCCGGAAAAATCCGGGTGATCGGCAATCCCATCCGGGAAGATCTCGTTGGGGGTGAAAAAGACCAGGCAAGAAAAAAACTGCGCTTGGATGAAGACAAGAAGACCATCTTTGTTTTTGGCGGGAGCCAGGGCGCTCACAGCATTAATATGATCATGCTTGAATCTCTGGAGCTGCTCAAATCCGGAGGCCAGGTACTGTGGCAAACCGGGGAAAAAGATTACTCGGAAATATCTGATAAGACGAAAGACCGGAAGATTAAATGTGTGGTATCGCCGTTTATCGAGGATATGGGCTCGGCTTATGCCGCATCCGACATCGTGGTCTCCCGGGCCGGAGCCTTGACTTTGGCGGAGATCACCGCCTGCGGCAAACCGTCCATCCTTATCCCCTTCCCTTTTGCCACTGCGGATCACCAGAGACACAACGCCGAAGCGCTGCAGAAACAGGGAGCTGCCCGGATGATTTTGCAAAATGACCTGACCCCGGAGCGGTTGGCTCAAGAGATCGATTCTCTCCTGGCGGATGAGGTAAACTTGAAAAATATGGCGGACCAGAGCAAAAAAATGGGAAAACCAAAAGCAGCTTCACTTTTAGTGGATGAGATGGAGAAGCTTCTAAAATATAAACGTGGTCGCCAATCTTGGAAAGTTGAAAGTGCCGGATGAAAAATCCAAAATTACAATTAAAAAGTCATAATTGCTCCCGGATTCTAAGTTTTATCGGCTATCATAATTTTAAATTTTGGATTGAAATTTTGCATTTTGATTTTTGAATTTTGAATTTGAGGAGTGTATGAAATTCAGCAAGATCAGACATATTCATTTTGTGGGCATTGGTGGAGCGGGGATGTCCGGCATTGCCGAGGTCCTGTTCAATTTGGGGTACCAGATCACCGGTTCGGATATGAAATCGTCCGAAACCATTGAGAGGCTGAAAAATCTCGGAATAGGAATCCAGATAGGGCATTCCTCAGAAAACGTCAAGGATGCAGACGTGGTGGTCATCTCTTCGGCGGTAAAGGAGACCAATCCGGAGGTGATCTTCGCCAAGGAAAGCAGAATTCCGGTGATCCGAAGGTCAGAGATGCTGGGTGAGTTGATGCGGATGAAATACGGTATCGGCATTGCGGGCACGCATGGTAAGACCACCACTACCTCGATGGTGGGTGAGATCCTTTCCGAGGGGGGATTGGACCCCACCATCGTGGTAGGTGGAAAGGTGGTGAACCTGGGGGCACATGCGCGCCTGGGAAACGGGCAGTATATGGTAGCGGAGGCGGACGAATACGATCGTTCCTTCCTGCGTCTCACCCCCACCATTGCCGTGGTAACCACGCTGGAACCAGAGCATCTGGATTATTACCGGGATTACCAGGAGATCAAATCGGCTTTTCTGGAGTTTCTAAACAAAGTCCCGTTCTATGGCAGGGTGATTCTGTGCTGGGACGAGGAGAACGTCAGGAATCTGATCCCCCTGGTGGAAAGACCCGTCACCACCTACGGACTGTCCCCGGAAGCCGATCTGCAGGCACATGCCATCCGGTTCGAGGAAAACCGGAGCGAGTTCGAGGTCGGGATGAAAGGGAATAATTTGGGGAAAATAACCTTATCCGTCCCGGGAATACATAACGTTAAAAACTCCCTGGCGGCGATCGGAGTGGGACTGGAACTGGATCTGCGCTGGAACGACATCACCTCCGCTCTGAATAAATTCAAAGGGGTACATCGCCGGTTCGAGATCAAGGGAACGGTTAAAGGAGTGATGGTGGTGGACGATTACGCTCATCATCCCACCGAGATAGAGGCCACTTTGAAGAGTGCCAAAACCGGCTGGAAAAGACGGGTCATTGCGGTCTTTCAACCCCATCTTTTCTCCCGCACCCGGGATTTTTACCGGGAGTTCGGCAAGGCTTTGTTTCTGTCGGACGTCTTGATTGTAACGGACGTATTTCCCGCCCGGGAAGATCCTCTTTTGGGCATCACCGGTGAACTGGTCTCTGAGTCCGCCAAGATGCATGGACATAAGAATACATTTTATATCCCCCACACCGAGGATATTCCTTCTTTTTTGAAAGATAAGGTTAAGGACAACGATATGGTCATAACCTTGGGCGCCGGGGATGTGTACAAGGTTGGGATTAACCTTCTAAAATTGCTGGAAGGATAGCGGCGTGAGGAAAAACCTGCTCTTTGTGATTCTTACCTTCCTTATCCTGCTGTTTGGCGGAACTTACTTCTATGCTTTCTATTCCCCGGTCTACAATGTGACGGACATTCAGATAAAGGGGACTAAGAAAATAGCTTCGGAGGAAATCAAGAAAAAAGCATCCTGGTGCGTCGGTAAAAACATCTTCAGCTTAAAATTGGAAAAGGTAAAAGAGAAGCTTTTGGAGGATGCCAGATTGAAGAGCGTGCAGGTTAGCCGAATGCTTCCCCACACCATCGCCATTCAGCTGGAGGAGAAGACGCCGGTTCTCTGGATAAACCTGCAGGTGGTCCTTTCCGGTGCCAAAGATTACGGATTCTATGGTCTGTCCGAGGATCAGGAGATCATCCCATTGGATAAAGACGATCTTTCTCGCGATTTGCCCATAGTCAGCGGCGTCGGTGTCCGGGAGATAAACGGAAGCTCCGGCTTGCTGCTTAAGCCTTATCAAAGATATGAGAGTTTCAAAACCAGAAGGGCTTTGGATTTTTACGATATGCTGTCGGATAACGATCCCGACGCCCTCAAGCTTTTGGCAGAGATAAATGCATCCGATGCACCCAATCTGACTCTGTATCTGCTTCCCTTTGGAAACAAGGTGTTGATGGGATCGGGTGATTACTGCAAGAAATGGAACCGGCTTAAAACCATACTCGGCGCGGAGGATAACATCGAGGAGCTTTCGTCTGTGGACCTGCGGTTCAACGACCAGGCGGTGCTCACCCGAACATCGAAAGATTTGTCCGTCAAAACGGACTCAAGCAGCCGCTCTCCCGCTGGAACCGGTAAACAACTAAAGAACAAAAGAGGCTAGAAATGGCAGGTGCAATCAGAATTGTCGGGCTGGATATAGGAACCACCAAGGTCGCCGCCATCATTGCGGAGTGGGATGGTGCAGGGAAACCCAAATTGATCGGGATCGGTACCAGTCCCTCCGAGGGACTCAAAAGAGGCGTGGTCATCAATCTGGAGAAGACGGTGGAATCCATCGCCTCAGCGGTCGAGGATGCGGAGATGGTGGCTGGGATCAAGGTCGACTCGGTCTTTGCCGGGATAGCCGGGGACCATATCCGCAGCATCAACAGCCACGGGGTGATCGCGGTGTCCCGCTCGGATCGGGAGATAACCTCGACCGACGTGGATAAGGTGATCGAAGCGGCCAAAACCGTCGCCCTGCCTATGGATCGGGAGATCATCCACGTCCTGCCTCAGGAGTTCACCGTGGACGATCAACCCGGCATCAAGGATCCGATTGGAATGGTGGGGGTGAGGTTGGAGACCGAAGTGCACATAGTCACCGGGGCGGTCACTGCCGCGCAAAACATCTACCGGGGCGTCAAAAAGGCGGGCTTGGAGATAGAGGATCTGGTACTTCAGCCCTTGGCTTCCAGCTACGCTCTCCTTTCTCCGGATGAAAAGGAATTGGGGGTGGCGCTGGTAGACTTGGGCGGAGGGACCGCCGATTTTGCCATCTTCTTCGACGGCGCCATCCGGCATACCGGAGTGGTGGGTATGGGAGGAAAAAACGTGACCAACGATTTGGCTATCGGGCTGCGAACGCCGGTGGACCAGGCGGAGGAGATCAAAAAGGTATACGGCTCGGCCATGACCAGCCTGGTCGACTCGGACGAAATGATCGAAGTGCCGGCAGTGGGAGGCGGAGACCCCAAACAGATCTCCCGCAACGTGCTGGCAGCCATAATCGAGCCGCGTATGGAGGAGATCTTAAGCCTAACCCTGCAGGAGATGAAAAAGAGCAGCTACATCAATCTTTTGGCCACGGGAGTCGTCCTCACCGGCGGTGGATCGCTTTTGGAAGGGGTGGTTCAGCTGGCGGAGAAGATATTCGATATGCCGGTCCGGGTAGGGAAACCCCAAGGCCTGGATGGTCTGGAGGGGAACGCCTCCAGCCCGGTCTATGCTACCGGAATCGGGCTGATTCTATATGGGCTGGAACAGATAAAAGAGGGGAAAAGGAGCGGTCATCTGAAGGGTAAAGGTTGGTTTCATAAGATGAAAAATATGATCAGTCAACATCTATAATCTTAACTTAAGAGGGAGGAGTCATGGTTTTTGAGCTGGATTCCAACTATGAAAACTGCGCCAAGATGAAGGTGATCGGCGTAGGTGGGGCCGGTGGAAATGCAATCAACCGGATGATCGATTCCGGACTGTCCGGGGTGGAATTCATTTCCGTCAACACCGATCTGCAGGACCTGGAGAACTGTAAAGCCACCCAGCGGGTGCAGATCGGCGCACGTTTGACCAAGGGATTGGGAGCTGGAGCTAATCCCGACATCGGTCGTAAGGCCATCGAGGAGGATAGGGATTTGGTGGCTGAGTCGCTTTCCGGGGCAGACATGGTCTTCGTCACCGCCGGGATGGGGGGAGGTACCGGTACCGGTGCTTGTCCGGTGGCAGCTGAGATCGCCAAGGAACAAGGGGCTTTGACCATCGGGATCGTGACCAAGCCATTTGAATTTGAAGGGAAAAAGAGGATGACCCGTGCCCATCTGGGAATTGAAGAGCTGAAAGGAAAAGTGGATACCTTGATCGTCATCCCCAATCAGAGACTTTTGGGCTTAGCCACCCCCGACACCAGATTCGTGGATTCCTTCCGCATGGCGGATGGGGTCCTGCTCCAGGCCACCAAGGGGATCTCCGAGCTTATCACCGTTCCCGGGCTGATCAACCTCGATTTTGCGGATGTCAAGACGGTGATGGCGGAGATGGGTGATGCTTTGATGGGGATCGGATACGGAAGCGGAGAGAACCGGGCAAAGGAAGCCGCCACCCAGGCGATCTCCAGTCCCCTTTTGGACAACGTCTCCATCAACGGGGCCAAGGCGGTTTTGATCAACATCACCGGGAACGGAGATCTGAGCCTGCTGGAAGTCAATGAAGCCGCCAGCCTGATCACCGAGGCAGCCGGATCGGATGCCAACATCATCTTCGGAGCGGTCATCGACGAGACTTTACAGGATGAGATCCGGGTAACGGTGATCGCCACCGGATTCGGCAATGGGAACCATGATCTGGATGGCGAATTCGGCTCCGATCTGTTTTCCCGCAAGCTCAACTTCGAAAAGAGCGGGAAAGTAAAAGAGGTTTATGGTGATTCATCGCGGGTTTACGAAAAAAGCAAAATGTCTTCCTATCCCGCAGATGACTGGGAAGTCCCCACCTTCTTAAGAAAACAAAACGGAGGCTAAAGGATTAGCGGTGTATCAAGATTCAGCTTAATCCAGAGTTTTAATTGATATGAAAACATAACCACTAACCATCCTTCAGTTCGTTTAACTCACCAACGAAAAATCCCCCTGCCCGAGGGCGGGGGGATTTTTCTTTCTTGCCGAGATGAAATAGATTCTACAGAATTGGTTCAACGATTTTCCCCATGAAGAGGATAGCTCCCGACTGGTTTTCTCTGATTACGAATACAAAAGGATGATCCGCCAATAACTCAAAAATATCCGGGGGTGGATATGATGACAAGGCGATACCAACAGAAGTTACTGCTGCTGCTTCTGTCCCTTCCTCGTTTACATCTACAAAGGTCTTATGTTTCACCTCGCTGATGAACAAGCCGGGTCCTGGGTGCATCTTGGTAAAATCGGCTTGGTCCGGATCAAATGCGATGGACATCCCCAGCGCTTTGAGCGCATCATTCAGCTTCAGCTCATATTCCAAGGTGAACTTCGGCAGGCACACTTTGCCGGAATCGCTGTGGAATTCACTTAACCACGCATCAAAATTCTCCTGCCTTAACTTGGCGATCAGAGAATCCACGTTTTTTCCCCACTTGGGAAGAAAGACGATCATGCTGTAATCCCCCTTACCGTAAGGGAGGTTGACCGCCTGAAAATCATCGTTCTCGTAATAAGGGAATTCGCTTTCCTGTCCCATCATCTGACAGGGTTTGGTTGAATTGTCCGGTAATAAAAAGGGCCACTCCCTGGTGGCATTCTTGTCGAATTGATAAGTCCAGGTCCCCTTGAAATATATGGCATTGATCAGAAACATCACCATGGAAGGATCTATCGGTGGATTTATGATTTCAGTTATCTTTCCCTTTGTATTTTCATTCACCCAGGCGTTGATTACGTCTGCGGAGTTGGGATCGTCGAAGTTCAATCCGCTCACCAGAGCGTTGAAGTAGGTTTTGTTAAGTTGGATGAATTCCTCTTCAAACGTCCAACCTTGTCGATACCAGATGGAATTGGCGATCTGGAAAAGCACGTTGGGATCGAGCCCGGATAAAAGCTCGATTAGATGCTGGTATGCCTCGTTCACCTCCGGTAAGGTTAATCCGTTCAGCTCCAGGGTGCTTTTCATCGCCTCCTGTGTGCTTCCGTTGGCTCCGTTATACGTCATACCCAATGCCATGGAGACGCTTAAAGGGGAAATGAAGACGTTCTTATCCTTCTCCTCTTTCACCACCTCCTGGAAAAGCTTGAACCCAAACTTATTATCCGATTTAAGCAGGCTTTTTTCGGCTGCAGTCAAATCCAGAGATGGTTTATTCTCTATGGTCTTGGTAGGACATTTCGAACAGAAGAGGAAAATGATGGCGATAAGGGGAACCAGAATAAATTTCCATTTTTTAAACATATCCAGCTCCTTTCCTTCTAAAATTGTATCTATTTATAATAAGTATAATGATAAATTTTCAAATCGTCAACAAAAATCTAGATATACTGCTGCTCTTTTCTCATACAAATATTATGCCATGTTTTTCTCTCGATAGTAATTTTTGTAACTGCCTGTTATACAAAAAGTAAAATAACAATATTTCCGCTGAATTCACTATTTGTTTTTGTGATTCGTAAATTATTGCGATCATCTTCATTCCATCCCTATCTTAATTCCCCCTAAATCTGAGAATTCTATTGAACTACGCCGATTCGTTTTTAATTGCGAGTGGTTGAGCACAAAGAGAATCTGATCTTAATTAGTTTGACAATGATTACGCAGAAGATTAATTTACCAAGGATTTTAACCCAATATGATTCACCCGATTTCGTCTTAACTTAGTATGAAGATGAATAATTTCAAAATCCAGAGAGAGAAACTCCTTTCTGCGGAAAAAAACTTAGTTTCGACTGAAGCAGGGAGGATATCGAAAAGATCGGGTGCTTTCCGTATCGCCTTGGGCTTTCCCAACACCTACGAAGTGGGGATGTCAAACCTGGGCTTTCAGACCGTATATCGAATTTTGAATCAGATGAATCAGGTGACTTGCGAGCGCTTCTTTTTATTCGATTTTCCCCCTTCTGGAGGTACCAGAACCTTGGAATCCAATCGTAATATCAAGGATTTCGATCTGATCGCTCTCTCCGTACCTTTTGAGCTGGATTACCCGCATGTGTTGGAACTTTTAAAACTTTCACAGATTCCTCTTTTATCCTCTGAACGAAAATCAAAATCCCCCCTTATTATTGCAGGCGGCTTTGCACCGACCTTGAACCCCGAGATCTTGGCACCTTTCCTCGATTGTATATTAATTGGAGAAGCGGAAGATTTGATTGGTGAATTCATGGAAAGCTATCTCCGGCTTAAAAGTGAAAAGATATCAAAAGAGTACATTTTATATCAGCTTTCTCAAATAAAAGGAGTTTACGTTCCGCAATTCTATCAGTTTGACTACTATGATAACGGTTGTGTAAAGGAATTAACTACACATGAGGGCGTTCCCATCGTTATTGAGAGTCGAAGGATAAATCTGGAAAAAGCTGAGACTTTCTCACCGGTGATTTCACCCTATACCCATTTCAAAAATACTCTCTTGATAGAAACCGCCCGGGGGTGCATCTGGGGATGTCGTTTCTGCGCTGCGGGACATATACATCAGCCATGCCGGTTCTATAAAAAGGAAGCCCTCCTCGCGCAAGTGAAAAAATACTCTCAGAACAGCAAACATGTAGGATTGATTGGAGCGGTTATATCTGACCATCCGGAGTTGGAGGATATTTGCCAGAGCCTTCATTCCGATGGATTTGAAATAGGGACTTCGTCTCTAAGGGTGGATATGCTCAGCGCGAATCTGCTTAAGATCTTAGTCGATTCTGGCTTGAAAACGCTCACATTAGCACCGGAAGCGGGAACCGAGAGGATGTGGAAGGTGATTAAAAAGAATATCGACAAAGAGGCAGTATTGAAATCAGCCAAATTGGCAAGGGAGTCTGACATTCAAAAGCTGAAGCTGTATTTCATCATCGGTCTTCCTTTTGAGGAAAAAAGAGATATTGATGGAATTGTGGATTTGATAAGGGAAGTTCATGAAATCTTTGTGGTGATTAAAAAACCGGGAAGATCGAGCCAAAACAGAAAAGGGAAATCAAAAAGAATAATTCTTTCCATAAATCCCTTTGTCCCCAAACCGCATACCCCCTTTCAATGGTGTGCCATGAATTCGGAAAAAGTGATGAAGGAGAAACTTGGTAAAATAGAAAAAGCGATCAAAAACTTAAAGGGAATTCAAATGGAAAGAAAAAGCATACGGGAAGCGATTCTTCAAGGGATGTTGTCATTGGGGAACAGAAAAGTGGGTATGGGCTTATTTTATCGGGTGGAGGAGAATTTGAGCTATCCTCAAGCCTGGAAAAAAGCCGGCGTGAATACGAACGTGTTAATTTATGAGCCAAAAAGTCCGGATTGTACATTCCCCTGGGATATGATCGATCCGAAAGTAAGCAAAAATTTGTTAAGAGCAGAGCATGAAAAAGCTCAACGCATGACGGTTGAATAGCAGAGAGGGAATTTAGACTTTCATAAATTCACTTCTTCTTTTTAATCAAAATTCCACAGTTACCCATAAAAAAACCAGCACCGATTCAAATCAGGTGCTGGTTTCAAATACATACCATCAATAATGTATGGAGATAACTCAGTTCAAATTCTCCAACTTTCCTGCCTTCATACAACTCGAGCAAATGGAGATGGTGGTTCGTTTCCCCTTTTTGGTAACATGTACTCTTTGCAGATTGGGAATCCATCTTCGATTGCTTAAGTTATGGGCGTGACTGACCGTATGTCCATACAATGGTTTCTTCCCGCAAATCTCGCATACTTTCGCCATTGGTTTCTCCTTTCTCTAGATCCTGCCGACCCTTCAGAAATACCCAAGCATTATACGCCTAAATTCGAAAAAAGCAAGACAATTCTTGTAATCATCGTCTTATACCGGTCATGATTACCGCAAAGCTACCGAACCGCTCTATTCCATTCTCTTTATCGCCCGGATCACCTCATATTCCGAGGTTACGTTCAGAAGCTCTTTTCTGAAGTAATCAAATTGAAGAATCTCAGCCAACGCTTTAAATATTTTCAGATACAGTGCATCCTCATAAGGTGGCGCTGCCATGACGAAGAAAAGATGTACCAACTCACCATCCAGGGAATCGAAATCATATCCTTTCTTCGATCGGGCAAAACCCATCAGAAATTCCTTAGCCTGCATGGTGCGGATATGCGGAATGGCTATACCGTGACCAATCCCCGTGGTCGCTTTCTTTTCTCGATTTACGAAATCGACCAAAAACTTCTTCTTATTACCTACCCGACCGGACCTGTCCAGAAGATCAACCAGCTCGCTCAAAATCGCCTCCTTCCTCGCCCACAATACCTTCTCCGGATGAAGCTGGCACTCGGGATCACACTCAATGTGCGTCTCCATATCCAATTTGATCAGCTCTGGTCTTAGGTATCGAGAAATCTCCATATCAACTTCTCACATCGTTCCCTTTTGTAGTTGCCTGATTTATTAGACTTACTGGCAATAATGCTCAATAAATTAAGCAACTACATTCATCCTGAACTTTTGTTACAGTCCACCAGTATCCGGCTAAAACTCAAATGTTCAAGAAAGTCACACTCTTATATATCGGCAAAGCCCGCAAAATGCTAAACCCCGTCAAATCAACATTTTGCCGAATCTGAAAGGAAAAACGAGGAGAATGCGTTATCTGTTGGGGAATACTTAGAGGGAGGGTTAAGGTGAAAGGCGTTAACTATGAACCGTGAACTGTGAACTAGTTTACTGATAACGGGGGGAAAGTTTATCCAGAGCCCGAAGGGCGAAGACCTGTCCTGAACCTGTTTTGTGAAGGAAAACCCTCGATCAATGCTTCTTTCTTCCCTCTACGCCAGACCTTAACTTCTATTTCACGCTTACAGGCAGATGATTTGTCGGGGAATTCCTCGAAATAGATCATCTTAACAGGTAGTCTTGTCTTTGTATATTTTGCACCTTCTCCCCTGTTGTGCTCCCCTAGTCTGTCTTTGAGGCTATTTGTGATTCCACAATAATAAGAATTATCAACACATCTTAGAATATAGAAATACCATTTCATTTTCTAAAATAGAAAAACTACTCTTTTCTATCTCAACTATGAGAATTTTGTGTGATCTGATCCTTCGTCGCTTTCGCTCCTCAACTTCCCAATATCCTAATCCTTCGTCGCTTTCGCTCCTCAACTTCCCAATATCCTAATCCTTCGTCGCTTCGCTCCTCAACTTCCCAATATCCTAATCCTTCGTCGCTTCGCTCCTCAGGATAAGAAATTCTAACTCGCTGCGCTCGTAAGAATTTCTAATGGAGGCGGGGGGAATCGAACCCCCGTCCGAAGGCACAAGACAAAGACCTTCTACGTGCGTATCTGATTTTTTAATTATTCGCAGAGAGAAACACCAACCAGCAGGTTTCGCCCTCTGCTATCCCAGTAAGCTCTCGCCTTCTCTCCCTGAGCTAAAGATCAGGCCAGCTTGTTTTAGTCGACGCCCGTTTCCGAGCCAGCAAGCAAGCCCGGGACGGACGGACCGCCTTTAATTAGGCAGCCAGTGCATATGAATAGTCTGCACTTACTTATTTTCCCAATGGATTAACGAGGAAACTGGGTACCTCGGCACGCTTATCTTTTCCCGCTACCTCCGTCGAAACCAAATCGCCCCCATGGTTACTTCGGTTAGTAGTACGTGGTTCATAGTTAACCTATAGTAATACGAGTCGAGTATCTCAAAATGTAGAGGAGACCTTCAGGTCTCCATTCTAGAAAACTTATGATGAGCCATAAAGGCTCAACTACTCGTAGCGGAGGTTTCACACCTCCGCTATCCCTGGATTTTATCCGTTTAATCTTTTACATCAGCTGTCTTTTTTGGCTGCGGACGACGGACGTCGGTCAGCGGACGGCTTTTGATCCGTTGCCCTATTTCGCCGGCGACCACTCCCCGATATGCTCCGCATAGGTTTTGCATTTACCGGAAGATGTCCATTTCTCGTTGGAATTATAGGTCCATTCCATGTATTCCGACCCGCCGCCGCTGGTGGTGGTGATAAGATAACGGTTATTCAGATTACCGATGGCACCCGCTTGACCTGCAGGACTGGGACTGTCACCGCCGGAGGGATCGACTGGAATCCAGCCATAATTGGGAAGATAAACCTCCACCCAGCGATGAAACACGTCGTCATCCGAGGCATCGTCTCCTCTGATCACCACGGATCCGACATACCGGGCAGGCAGTCCGCTGGCACGACACATGGCGATATATACAAAGCTGTACTCAGAACAGGAACCCGTCCCTCTTTTCAGAACTGCCGGTGCAATGTTCCATCCACCCACCCGTTCATATTCTATGTGAGCGATCACGTAGTTGAATATTTTCCTGGCAATCCAGTAAGGATTGGTTTCATACCCTACCGCCTCTTGGGCAGACATCTGGATGAAAGGATCATTTATGGAATATTTTGTATCATCCACTAAATACTTATCCAAAATTGATTTGGGTATATCCTTTAGTTGTCCCACTTTCTCCGGGAAGATGAAATACCTGACTTTATAAAGCTTGGTTCTGACTTTCATCCCCGCTGAAACGAATTTGGTGGCTTCTAAATTTTGGTATTTATAATGCGCCACTTTTTGTCCCCATTTATCCGTCAAAAAATCATTCGGCTGAGGGAAATATTCGATTTGACCCACGATCTCTTGATTGTTTAAATTATCCGGCACAGCTAAGTAGATGTCCAGATCGTTGACCACACCCGGACCATAGTTTCTGAATTGACTGGTATATTCTAATAACTCCTCTTTCACCTCCGTTCGGGAGAAAGTTTCCTGGTTATGGATTTTCAGCTGGTAGATTTTATCGGTTTGATAATCCACGTTCCACAAATATTTTCCGTCCCAGGCAAGCCCCCGGCTGTATGGTCCCGGCGTATCGAAAATAAGAATCACCTCACCCTTATCCGGAGTGACCATATAAATCATGTTTTTTATTCTGTCGGAGACCCACAGATATTTCCCGTCAAAAGCCAAACCACACGGATCAAAAGATGGTGAAGGTATGCTGGTGATAGTGGTCCCGTCATCCGTGCTGATTTGTTGTATCTGATCGCTTCCATCATCTACCACCCAAAGATGCTTGCCGTCCCATGCTATTCCTTCGGGCGCCTTTGTTGGAGACGATAGCGTTTTAATGGTCATATCGGTTTTGGGGTCGATCTGAAAGATCAAATTCTCCTCCGCATCCGTACACCAGAGATATTTTCCGTCCCAGGTTAAGCCTACTGGCCTGTAACCGGGTGAAGAAAGAGAATCAATCGTTTTCCCGGTTTCCGGATCTATTTTATAGATCATATCCGTTTTGCGGTCACAGTTCCACAGATACTTGCCATCAAAAGCCAAACCGGTGGGACATGAACCGGGAGAGGAAAACGATTTCTCCACGTCACCGGTGACTGCGGATACTGGTGACGCCAAACAAAATATCATCCACCCAACTATTATGAACACTAACATAAGATTTTTATTCATGATCCACTCCTTACTCAAAAATTTAAACCTCACCCCCTATTTCCCCCTTGTATATTGAAAGAGTGAGGATAGTTTGTTATACTATAAGCATGAACCTGAAAGAGGATAAATAATCTGGTGTCCTGCGGGGGACACCAGACGGTGAGTGAGAGATCGATATCCCCCC
>Ga0315274_10000967_pt1 | contig 44730 bp, 30 predicted proteins | sample YL17G02_20_MG_FD_203700 | JGI IMG/M metagenome (GOLD analysis project Ga0315274, IMG submission 203700) | Sediment microbial communities from Yellowstone Lake, YNP, Wyoming, USA - YL17G02_20 | ecosystem: Environmental > Aquatic > Freshwater > Lake > Sediment | place: USA: Wyoming | collected...
GCAGACTGACAGTCTGCCCCACGAGAGCCAGGGAAAGGCGGAACGTGGCCGGGTTCACGTTGATCGAGATCCTGGTAGCCCTTGTGCTGCTTGGTATGACGGCCGTGGTGCTCTTGGACGCGCACTATGGCTCGATGCGGCTATTTACGGATATGCGGGACGAGGTGCTCATGCAGGGATTCCTCGAGCGCGCCCTTGGTCAGGCGGAGGTCGATGTGATGACGGGGACCCTGACCGGCACGGGGACGTTCGGCAAGCGGTATCCGGATTACAGTTACAGTTACACGGCGCAGCTTCTCGGGGAGGCTGACTCGGTCCCGCTATACACGGTGACGGCGAGCGTGACGGGTCCCGAAGACGAAACGCAGAGCATGACCGTACTCGTTTACAGCACTAACCAATGACGCTTCGATGCGATGAGATAGGCGGGCGTTTGGCCCGCAGGCAACGGATGTGCAGCGGCTTTACGCTCATCGAGGTCCTGTTTGCGATAAGCCTCGCTGCCGTCGTGGTGGCAATTATCTACGAAAGCTTCGCGGCCGTGACCGATGCAACCGCTTTAGCGCGGCAAAGCGCCGAGGAGTTGCGGATTCGTCAATTCCTGACCCGGAGTTTCGAGAGCAGTTTCTCGACGGTCTACGTGGATCCCGCGTACTACAATGAGCAGTTCGCGTTTATCAGCGGTACCGAGACAGGCGGCGGCAGCACTATGGATTCGGTCGAGTTCTGCTCGTCCGTGCCGTTGATGGGCGGCATGGCGCCTCCCGGTTTCTACAAGCGGGTGCATTACGGCGCGGCGACGTCGGACACGTCGGACTTGACGCTGGGCAGCAAAGAAGCAGCCAGCCTGGAAGGTCTGGCGCGTTCGACACAGATATTTGAAGCGACGGAGACGCTCATCGACATGACGGCGCCACGGCCCGATCAAAGCGGGTTCTCAAAAGAGAAAGCAAAGGAGGACACGGCGGCCGCCTTCGGACTGGACCAAGCTTCACCGGCATGGACGGCCCCCATCGCTGCTCTTGACTTCTCCTTCTTTGACGGTGAGGAATGGGTCGAGGAGTGGGATTCGATCCAAATGCAACGCATGCCGTGGTGCGTCCGGGTTCGTCTAAACTTCGCGCGCACCGAGGAACAGGAGGCGGCCGGTGACAACGGTACGGATGTGACTGAAGATCCGGACTTCGAGATGTACATTCCTATTCCCATCGGGATGGGCGTGTGGACGACTGCGGATCAATGGTTGAACACGGTGGGCTCGGGGATCGCCGCCGCCGGCCGTTCAGGAGAAGGAGAGGGAGAAGGGGAGGGGGAAGGGAAACGATGATAAGCCGGGCACAACGAACAGACGCAGCTTCTGACCGCGTCATCTCCGACCCGGGACGTCATGGCCAAGAGGGCGTGGCGTTGATGGTGGTGCTGCTCTTTATCGTGTTGCTGACCGTCATTGTGGTCGAGTACGCCTATGAGATGCAGGTCGAGGCGTCGCTCGCGGCGAACGTTACCGATGATTTCCGGGCCTATATCGCGGCGAAATCGGCTGTCGCTTCGGGTATGGGACTGCTGCAAGCGGATCTGATGGAGAACGACATTTTTAACACGGTCCAGAGCGGCGGATTGGGCGGAAACACCAAACTTACAGCCCAGCAAGTGCAGCAAGGACAACAAGCGCAGAACCCGGAGGAGGATGTCGACAGCCTGATGGACGTTTGGGCGCAAGGTGTACCGTATCAAGCGTTGAATGACGCGATTATGCAGTGTTCGATCTCCGATGAGTACGGGAAACTGAACTTGAACGCGCTTGTCGACGGCGAAGGGAAGGTCAATGAGGTGTTGGAGAACACGCTGCGCACCCTGTTTGCGAACCTTGCCGTTGAAAAAGATCCCACGGACGCGATCTTGGACTGGGTCGATCCCGATGAGGACCCGCGGCCCGACGGAGCCGAATCGGATACCTACTCGGGCCTTGAAACGCCTTACACCTGCAAGAATGGCTTGATGGATTCGATTGACGAGCTGCTGCTTATTGCCGATATCCCGCCGGAGTTTTTCTTTGATGCCCTGGTTTACCTTCGGGGCGGACAAATGGACGAGAAAGAGGAGCCTTCCGGTCCGCTTCCGCTTTCGGAGCTCCTGACGGTACATGGAGAGCCCACCGGCGCCGTGAACGTGAACACGGCGCGGCCGGAGGTGCTCGATGCGTTGCTGGGGGCGGCCGGCGATAACACCGGCGCCGCAATTGGCGACATCCTGCAAATGCGCCTCGAGGAACCTTTTCATAGCGCCCAGGACTTTTCGAGTCGTACCGGCGTTCATGCCCCTCAGCAACAGGGCACAAAGCCCACTACGACATCCCCCGGGCAGGCAAAGCCAACCACCCCCGTGAGTCGATCCGCAGCCAAGGTATTGACAGCCACAACTCCGAAACCGAATAACCCGAAAAATCCGACCCTGGATACGACGCCTCAATCGCAGGGACCGTTTACCGTCCGTAGCGACATCTTCCGAATTTATGGGGATGGTCAGATGAATAATGTAATGGTGCGTATTGAGGCATACGTGTTCCGCCTGGGCAATGAGGCGCGGTCGCAGGCCGCGATGATGACTTCCGCGAGCCCCAACAAACCGAACTCCTCAAATTCGGGCAAAACAAAAGCGTCCACGTCGGACAAGACGAAAGGGACGGCGGACAATGCCATGGAGTCCTTCAGGATTTTGGACTGGCGGGTGATAAGATAGCGAGTACGCGTTGGCGAAAAGATGGGAGCGATGCGGATGGTTGTTCGAGCAAGGGTGGCGGGGATTGAGTTCGCGGGCGATGAGGTGCGTCTGGCGGTGGTGAAGACGGGTGGCCGCCTGCCGAAGGTCCTCGAGCTTCATAGTCGCCGCGCCGCATATACCGCGCCGGAACAGCGCGTTGAGGCGTTGGCGGCCGCCGCGCAGTCGTTGGTCAAGGAGGTTAAGAATCGTCCGGCGACGTTCGTTCTGTGTGTGTCCAGCGCTCACAGTGTGGTTCGGACGCTTACGATCCCGTTTCGCGGTTCTCGTAAAGTCGCGGCTGCTGTGCGGTTTGAACTCGAACCGTATTTGGCGTTTCCGATTGAAGACATGGCGGTCGATTTCTGCCCGGTGCTCGAGGCGGACGGACAGACGGACGTGCTCGCGGTGGGCATCCGCCGGGTCGTTCTTGAGGAGCAGCTAAGCATCCTGAATGCGGCGGGGGTTGATCCCGAGGGCGTGGATGTGGATGCGGTGGGTCTGACGGGTTTGTGGCGCTCGGCGCACTCCAACCTGAAAGGGCTTCACGCCGTACTGCACGTGCGGGATGAGAGCGCCGTGGTGGCCGTAGTGTGCAACAAGACGCTCGCGTACTTCCGGTATCTGTCTTTCGGCGCGACAGCCATGCGGTCCAATCCCGGTATGGCGGCGCGTGAAGTGTCGAACTCGATGAGGGCCTTTCAAGCGGGATGGCGGGGCGAAGGCGAGATCGCGACGCTGACCGTTACAGGAGATGTATTCTCGCAGGATCCGTCCGGGGAAGTGCGTGAGGCGTTTGAAAAGCAGTTTGATATTCCGGTCAAGACCGAGAACCTCTTGGAGGCTGTAAAGGCCACCGGGCTGGCCCGTAGCGCCACGCCCGTCACAGTGGGTGCGCTTCCGAACGAATCTGCCGCCGCCGACACTGAAATAGAAGTGCCGGCGGTCTCCGATGACTCCGCAGTTGACATGGAGTCACAAAATGTTCTCTCAAACATGGAACCCGAAACCCGTTCCCTAAGCAATGCTTGGGAAGGCGCGATCGGGGTTGCTCTGGGAGCGGCCGGGGGCGGGTTCGGGATGAATTTTCGAACGGGCGATCTCGCATCGAAGACCGCCGTGAAGCGCGTGGCGCCCCAGGTCATGGTGTTTTCGTGTATTGCGCTGGTCTTGCTGGCTGGTGTTGCGTGGTACTACTACTACGCGAGAGTCAAAAACCTCGCGAAAGCCGAGGATCTGCGGGTACGGATCACTGAACTTGAAGGCCAAGTCAATGTTCTCAAGGACCGGGGGATCAATCTGCCCGCCGAGACTTTCACCGATCCCACGTTGTTGGATATCCTGGGTGAGATAGCCGCCAAGATGCCTGACAAGAAGGTGTCCATCACCGAGTTGAAGATCGAGCGGAGCAGTTCCAGAGAGAGCGACGCGACGGGGTCCGGCAGGCCGCCTCTGCCGTGGATCACAATTCGGGGTGAAGTGAAGGATGACGCGGTGTTCGGCGAGGTGATCTCGGATCTCCGCCAGTCGACCATGTTCAGGATTGAGGAGCCGGACTTGAAGCTCGAGGGTGGGAAGTCGACGTTCGCGATCGTCGCCCGTCGAAAACAGGAATAGATCGGCTGTCGAGGATCGGGTTCGAACACCCGACACCCGGCTAAGGAGGCAAGTTGTGAAAGAGGTGAAACCCGAAACCCGACGACGGAAATCTTCACCGGAGTTGACCATCGGCATTGTGGCCCTGGCTTTCATCGTCTTCATGATTGTCTTTATCTATACCGGTCCCATGAAGCGATACCGAATGTCGGAGACCGAACTGGCCGATCTTCAGCGACAGATGAACTCGTTGCAGGAGGCTGAACAGGTCGAGGAAGCCCGACTCCAACGGCAAGAGGTGCTGATGGAGCGGCTTAAGCAGCGCAAGCCGAATTTCGACCTCTGGTCGTTCATGAACACCATCCTGACGGAAACAAAACTAAAGGATCGTGCGAACCTCGAAAACTATAGACCCCGGGGCGACTGGCGAAGTCTCGGCACGGCGAGAGACGTGTCCGGAGACGTCACGATGATGCTGCTCAAACTCAACGGCGTGACGCTCAAGGAGCTTGTGGACCTGCTCTATCGAGTTTATGCAAGCAACGACCTTGTAGTGATGTACCGGCTCGAATACCTGCGCGCGGCCGGAGAAGCCAAGGGCCTCGATTGCAGTGTCGTCTTCCTTACTCCCAAGGCGTAGCCGCCTCGAGCGTCCGGTCTCGGGCTGGATGACAACGCAACCCCAATGCCCAATACCCAACACGCGATACAGGTGTGCGTCGTTTTGGCGGGTGTCATGCAGCGGCGCTTGACTTTCCTCCGCGCGTCAGCAACAATCATTAGTGGGTCGAATGAAGGACTCGCTGAACGCTTGTCGCAAGTGGTCGCAGCCAACGTGCCACACCCAGACTTGTCTGAGGGGTTTCTCGTGGCCGTTATGGGCGCCGCTAGACCAGTGCTCGATGGTGGCGACCGCACATGGCGACTGCGTCATCCGGCCCTGAGTTTTGCGAAAAGGGTGTTTCAGGACACGCCCCTATGAAACCCGTTTTTTGTGTATCTGGGAGACGCACAGCAGTGAGTGAGGTCTCGGTTTCCTTCACTTCCCGCTTGTGGAGACAGAGGTGTAAGACGCGATGTGCAGGGTTGAGTTCCAGCAGCCAAGTAATCTGTTGACATTTTGATTCATAAGTTCAGGATTTCCAACATTGTCTATCATTATTTACATTGACAAAACACCCCGGTTTCTGGTAAAGTGATAGTGAGAGAACTGCGGCAATCCCGGTACCGACAACTTGTTCCGCGGCTAGATCCGGATGATGTAGAACCAGGGGTGCGCAACGAGTCTTCCCGACAGAAGAAGCGGTCTGAAACCGAGAGTGCAAAGAGTGTGGAGCGTTTCTTGCTCTTTCGACTACTAGAGGTGTGACAAAATGGGAACTCAGGGTTATTCGTTGTTCGGGCAGCGGTTGGTCGAGCGGGGCATTATCAACCAGCAGCAGCTCAATGAGGCGATCCACAAGCAACAGACGACGATGAGCCACCGCAAGCTGGGTGAGATCCTCGTTCGGCTGGGCCACATCAGCAGGAGTCACATCACGGATCAGCTCGCCGACCAGCTCAACATTCCGATTATACGATTATCGAACCGTGAGATTCCGGTGCGCATTCGGGGCCTGGTCGAGGGCAACATCGCGACACTCTACCGCGTCATACCTGTGGATGAGGAAGGTGAAACGCTTGTTATTGCCACCGCCGATCCCACGAACATCAACAATCTTGATAATCTTCAGCGCCTCTTGGATCGTCCTGTCAAGCCGGTGTTGTGCACCCCGGAAGAAATCAGCATGGCGCTTAGGGAGTATTACGGTCTATCCGAGGCGACCGTGGAAACGATGCTTTCCACGGTAAGCAGCGCGAGCACCATGAGCACGCTCAGCACGATGTCGAATCTCAGTTCTGCGGACTCGTCATTGAGCAGCGTGGGAAGCAGCATGAGCGCCAGCGACATCAGCCTGCGAAGCATCAGCGTGGGCAATGTCGAGCTCGAGGGGGACGGCGCGATACCGGGGCTCGAAGAGGACGATGACGACAGCCCTGTGGTGCGGTACGTACACAACTTGATTCTCGAAGCGTTTCGGCTGCGCGCCAGCGATGTACATGTCGAGCCCGGCAAGCGCGACGTCAAGGTGCGGTATCGGATCGATGGCGTATTGCATCAGATGCCGCTGCCGCCCAAACGCGCTCAACCGTCGATCATTTCTCGTCTCAAGATCCTTGCGGGCATGGACATCGCCGAGAAGCGCGTGCCTCAAGACGGACGCATCAAACTGACCCTCGCGGGGAAGGCCGTCGACTTGCGTGTCAGCGCGCTGCCGTCTGTGTATGGCGAGAGCATGGTCATGCGTATCCTGGACAAAAGCGGTCTTATGCTCGGGCTGGGACAGCTCGGTTTTACCCCGGAAGACCAGCGGACTTGGGAGAAGCTGTTGGGTCATACGACGGGCGTTGTGCTGGTGACGGGTCCGACCGGTTCCGGGAAGACGACAACGCTCTATGCGTCGCTTCACACGCTCAACAAACCCGAGTCGAAGCTGATCACGGTTGAGGACCCGGTCGAGTATCAGTTGGCGGGCATCAACCAGGTGCAGATCCAGCACGAGATCGGGTGGAACTTCGCGCGGGCGTTGCGCGCGATCTTCCGTCAGGATCCGGACATTGTGATGGTGGGTGAGATCCGCGACGTCGAAACGGCTGAGATTGCCATCAAGGCGGCGTTGACCGGCCACCTGGTGTTCAGTACGCTCCATACGAACGACTCAGGGAGCGCGTTCATCCGCTTGATCGATATCGGCATCAAGCCGTACCTCGTTGCAGCGGGGATTAAGGCCATCCTGGGGCAACGCCTCGTACGAACGATCTGCACGACGTGCAAGGAGCCGTATAAGCCGACGGAGGACGAGATTGACTCGTTGGGGGTTCGCGGCGTTGACCCGGACGTTGAGTTGTTCAAGGGCGTGGGCTGCGAGAACTGCAATCACACGGGTTACTCGGGCCGCCTGGGCGTGTACGAATTGTTGTTGACGACCGACGAGATCCGAAGGATGATCATGGAAGGCAAGTCGGCTTCGGCGCTTCGCCGGGCGGCGAGGCTTGCAGGCATGGCGACCATGCGGGAAGACGCTTGGAAGAAAGCCTTGCGCGGCATTACCACGATTGAAGAGGTGAACAAGCGGACCAAGATCGATGAGCCCCTCGTGCGGAAGAGCGAGTTCGTCGCGGCGGGTTAGGAGAGGGAACAATGGCCTACGACATGGTGAATCTCTTGCGGATGCTGGTTGACCGAGATGGGTCCGACCTCCACTTGGCGGTGGACAATCCTCCCGTGGGGCGCATTCACGGGCGCCTCACGTTTTTCGGCGACGACATCCTGACCGCGGAGGACACGGAGCGGCTCATGAAGAGCATCGCTTCGGTGGATAACCAGCAGGAGCTCCAGGAAGTCGGGGGCTCCGACTTCGGGTTCGCCTTCGAGGACGTGGCGCGATTCCGCACGTCCATCTTCAAGCAGCGGGGCAACGTGGGAATTGTACTTCGGCTTATTCCCAAGAACATCATGACCTTCGAGGAGATAGGTCTGCCGCTGAGCCTGAAGGACGTGATCACGCTTCCGCGCGGTCTGGTTCTCGTGACCGGCCCGACGGGTTCGGGAAAGACGACGAGTCTCGCTACGATGATCGACTGGATCAACACGAACTTCGACCATCACATTGTAACCGTCGAGGACCCCATCGAATACTATCACTACCATAAGAAAAGCATCATCACCCAGCGCGAGGTGGGCGTAGACGTCCCAACCTTTTCCGAGGCGCTCAGGCGCGTGCTCCGTCAGGACCCGGACGTGATTCTGGTCGGGGAAATGCGCGACCTCGAGACCATCGAAGCGGCGGTGACGGCCGCTGAGACCGGACACTTGGTGCTCGGGACGCTTCACACGACGGGCGCCGTACGTACCATCGACCGTATCATCGACGCGTTTCCGTCGAACCAGCAAGAGCAGATCCGGACCCAGTTGGCCGGTAATCTCAAGGCGGTGATCTCGCAGACGCTTCTCCCGAAGAAAAGCGGTTTTGGGCGCGTGGCCGCGTATGAAGTGATGATCACCACGCCGGCCATCCAGAACCTAATCCGTGAGAACAAATCATATCGTATCACCTCGGCGATTCAAACTGGTCACAAGTTCGGCATGAACCTGCTGGACGAGCACCTGTTGGCGCTGTATCGCAAAGGGATCGTGAAGTACGAAGAGGCGCAGTGGAGGTCCCAACTGCCCGAGGAGTTCGAGCAGCAGGCGCGATCATTGGGCCTTGGCGACGTACCCGCCGAGACAAGCGGCTCGCAGAAGACGGCGGAGGGTCAACGAGCAGGGACCTGATGGGCGCGCGCCCATTGCGCGATAAGAGTAAGAGGTCATTATGGCGGCCGTACGCGAGAGACAACTCGGCGACATCCTGATCGAGCAGGGCGTCATCACGCCCTTGGAGCTTGATGAGGCGCTCCAGCGGCAGCGTCTCACGGGGGAGATGATGGGGCGCGTGCTGGTCTCGATGGCGATGTGCGAGGAGCAGGACATCGTCGAGGCCCTCGCCATCCAGGCCGGCATGGAGCGGGTCGACCTGACGAAGCTCAAGATCAAGGACGAGGTCCTGCGCCGGGTCACTTCTGATGTCGCGAAGTTTTACAACATCGTGCCGGTCCGCGAATTGGACGGGACCCTCGTGGTGGCCATGGCGGACCCGCTCAATCTTCGCGTGCTCGATGACCTGCGGCAGATCCTTGGTTGCGAAGTCAAGGGCGCCATCAGCAACGGAACGGATGTGGCCGCAAGCCTCAAGGCCAATTATTCGGTCGAAACACAGTCCATCCATGACACGCTCCAGGAGATCGTCGAGCAGGTAGGCGACGCGGAGCTGACGTTGGAAGAGCTCGGCCAGCAGGAGATCATCGCGGACACCGAGAACCTGGTGCAGTTGGCGCAACAGCCCCACGTCATCAAGACGGTGAACCTGATCTTCCTCGAGGCCGTTCAGAAGCGCGCTTCGGATATTCACTTCGAAGTGTACGAGGACTCCTTCCGCATCCGGATACGTATTGACGGTGTGTTGCATGTGGTGGTCAGCCCGCCGAAAAACATGTCCATCGCGCTGGTATCCCGCGTGAAAGTCATGTCCAACATGGACATCGGCGAACGCCGGCTCCCGCAAGACTCGCGCATCGAGTTGAAAGTGGGTGACACGGAGATCGATGTCCGTGCCGCCACGTTGCCCACCCTTTACGGCGAAGGCGTGGTGCTGCGCATCCTCGACAGGACCACCGTCCGGGCGGAATTGGACAAACTTGGGTTTAGTCCCGATGTGTTCTCGATGGTCAGGAAGATCATCGACAAACCGAACGGGATCTTCCTCGTGACGGGACCCACCGGGTGCGGCAAAACGACGACGTTGTATGCCTGTCTTCATCAGTTGAACACCGTCGAGGTGAAGATCATCACCACCGAGGACCCCGTCGAGATCCAGATTGACCGGATCGTCCAGGTGCAGGTCAAAGAGGAGATCGGGCTTACCTTTGCGAACTGTCTTCGCTCCATCCTGCGCCAAGACCCCGACATCATTATGGTAGGTGAGATCCGCGACCTCGAGACGGCCCAGATCGCGGTCGAGTCGTCTCTGACGGGACACCTGGTGCTGAGCACGCTTCACACCAACAGTGCGCCTGAGACGATCACGCGTTTGCTCGATATGGACGTCGAACCCTTCCTGATAACGGCATCGTTCGAGGCCATTCTGGCCCAGCGGCTTATCCGTGTCCTATGCCGTCACTGTCGTGAGGCCTATACTCCGGATGAGGAAGAGATGGACTTGATAGGTTTGCCGGAGGCCTGGCGCGACCGCGACAAGCTTCATTTCTTCCGCCCCAAGGGGTGTCCCGCGTGCGATCATATCGGCTACATGGGCCGGACCGGGTTGTTTGAATTGTTGGTGATCGACGAGGATGTGTGCGACATGATTCTCGGTCGCGCCATGTCGTATGAAATACGGCGGTACGCGCGGAAACACCAGGGCATGCGCATGTTGCGCGAAGAAGGCATCATCAAGTGTCAGCAGGGCATAACAAGCGTCGAGGAAATCCTCGCGCATACGGATTTCTACGAGGATTAAGAAGGTGTGTGAAAAGTTGCACGAGTGCAGGCCGGGTAGGGGCGGTTTCTCCGAAACCGGCCCCAAGAGCGCCGAGACTGTCCTCGAAACTCGCGCCCCCGACCCACAAGGGCCGGTTTCGGAGAAACCGCCCCTACCTTTCAAACACGCTTTAGGAAACTGCCGCGCGCGGCGCGGTAACTGAGGGTTCCGCATATGTCCAAATTCGCATACAAGGCGCTGAATAAGGAAGGCAAAGAGATATTCGGCATCATGGAGTCCGACACCCATGCCTTGGCGATTAACGACATCCGCAGCATGGGGCTCTATCCGACTCAGGTCCGTGAAGCGCGCAAGTCCGACGAACGGCGCGCCCGCAAAGAGAAGGGGGGACTGAGCGAGTTTTACATCGGCGGGCTCAAACAAAAGCAGATCATGATCATGACCCGCCAGTTGGCCACGCTGATCGACGCCGGCCTTCCGCTCTTGCGCAGCCTCAACGTCCTGATCGTTCAGCAGAAGCCTTGCAAGCTGCGCGACGTGCTCCGCGAAGTGTCGGCGGACATCCAACAGGGGTCGACGTTCGCGGAGGCGCTCGGCAAACATCCCAAGGCGTTCGACCGCCTTTACGTGAACATGGTCCGGGCCGGCGAAGTCGGCGGTATGCTCGAGGTCGTGTTGAATCGTCTCGCGGTGTTCATGGAACGCCGCCAGGCCCTCAAGCGCAAAGTCCGCGGCGCACTCATATACCCCATCGCGGTTGTTGTCATCGCGTCCTGTATCGTGGGCTTCCTGCTCACCTATGTCGTGCCCGTGTTCGCTGAGGTGTTCGGCGACTTCGGCGGCGAGCTGCCGGCGCCGACCCGCTTCCTTATGGCGGCGGGCGAATTCATGCAGTTTCGGTGGTGGATGCTGCTCCTGATCGTGAACAGCTCGATCATTGGCATCAAGATGCTGGGCAAGATCAAATATGTCAAGAGCGCCATGGACCGGGTCATCTTGAAGGTGCCTCTCATAGGGGACTTGGTGACGAAGGTGGCGGTGGCGCGGTTCGCCCGAACGCTCGGCACGCTCATCACCTCGGGTGTGCCGATCCTGCAGGCCCTCAAGATCACAAAAGAAACCATCGGCAACGAAGTCATCCAAAACGCCGTGCAGAAAGTCCACGACAGCATCAAGGAGGGTGAAACCATTGCGGCGCCGCTCGATGAATCGAAGGCATTTCCCGCGATGGTCGTCAACATGATCGACGTGGGCGAGGAGACCGGCAGCCTCGACTCGATGTTGATGAAGGTGGCCGACATCTACGACGCGGAAGTCGAGGCCGCCGTCGAGGCCATGCTGGCCCTCATGGAACCCGCCATTATCATCGTCCTGGGCGGTGTCATCGGCTTTATCGTTATATCCTTGTACCTGCCCATCTTCTCGCTGGGCGATGTGATCAGCGGCAACAAATAACCTTGAGAGAGAATCATCCATGTTTCCTGTTGGCGAGTTGAAAGTAGGAAGAACGCGCAGAGCCGGACGGTCCGCCGCGCATAAACGAGAAAGGGGAAGGTGCACAATGTTGACTAAGAGAGGTTTCACGCTCATCGAGCTCCTGGTGGTGATCGCGATCATCACCATCCTGGCATCGATCGTTGCGCCCAGAGTCTCCAACTGGATTGAGCGCGGCAAGATGGCAAAGGCGGTCTCCGAGGTCCGAAATGCCGATCTCGCCCTCACCAAGATGCTCGCAGACGTAGAGCGGAAACACTTTGGACAAGTTCTGGCGTATCCTCTGAATTTCGTGCCGAGCCAGCTCAGTTACGCGCAGGCTGTCAAGATGTACACGGCCGCATTCTATGAGCTGCTGCGGAAAGGCAAGAATGCCGATCTCACGTACCTTCCGCTTGACGACAATGTCCCGCCGCTTCAGACGGTGAGCCTGGGTCTAAAGTCTGGCATGGAAAGGAAACTGGGCACCACTTACATGGATATGAATCTCGATCCGTGGGGTAAGGCTTACCAGTTCTACGCAGGTCCGCTAAAGATTCGTTTGGACTGGCAGAACCTAAACGAATTCCCGCCATTCAGGTCTTGCCGCGGAGAAGGTTACCTATACGGCACTGTGGAAAAGCAGGCTCTCGACGTCGATCTTCGAGGCAACCCCCCGGCCGATGGCAGGGACGGCTTTCCGTGTCCCCTTGATCTGCCCATCTACATCTTCTCATGGGGCGGGAACGGCGTCCCGAATCAGCCGTGGCTGGCTCCTTCAGACGTGGACCTTGGCATTGGTGGAGGCGACGATATAAACAACTGGGATACCGGCTCGGGCTGGGCTGAGTTCTATTGATGACTTTGGCGGGCTGAGACGAATTGCGATATGAGGCTGAACCCTCGGGTCTGGGCATGACGACCGGTCCCGAGGGAGGGAGCGAGGCAGAGTGAGCACGGCGCGCTACATAGCGCGGGGCTTGGGGCGCGGCGCGGCCCGTATGCGCGCCGCCGCCGAAGGCATAACCCTGGTCGAACTCCTCCTCGTTCTGGTCATTCTCGGACTGATGGCCGCGATAGTAATCCCGACTTTCGCCCGGTTCGGCTTCTTCTCCCGCAACGAGACCCAGCAGGGCGCCAGGGAACTCTACAAGGTCCTCTCGATGACTCGGGTCCTTGCGGCCACCAACCGGGTGGATACAGCCGTGGCCTACGCGGTCACTTCCAACAAACCTGACAGCCTTACGGGCCAATTCGTAAAGACGATCGAATCCTACGCCGTGGTTCAAAATGTCCCGGAAGGGTACAAGCTCGTGGATGTCGACGGGAATCAAGTGACGGACGAGTGGGCGTTCGTGCCCGTCGAAGGTATGCAGGAGGCCGCCACATTCAGGGTCATTCCCCAGGGCACCGCACTGTTAGCCGAAGACGCGTATGGGGACGGCGAGAACCCGTTGATCGGATCCTTGAAGCCCATTCGTATCTATCTTGGCGAGTATGAGTATGACCCGAGCCAAAGGTATTGGCTTTTCCGCGCGAGCGAAAAACTGACGCAGGTCGACGGCACGTATGATTTTCCCGCGCACATCTTTACTCCGTCAGGACGTATGGAGTGGTCTAAGGCTGACAGGGAACGGCGCGAGATCAACGTCGGCTATCCCCCGGACGCCGATCCAATCGAGCGGTTCGCAAGTCCCGATAGCGTCGATCCTCAGAATGTCAAGCTGTCGGATTTCCGAACCATCAGGCTTGAGCTTTACCGCGCCACAGGGCGCGTTCAGATCGTGCAAGATTAGAGCTAGCGCGACGTAGGTCCGATTTTCAATCGGACATTTGGATTGGCGCGTCAGAATGTCCGATTGAAAATCGGACCTACGTGGCGTGCACGAGGAGGTTTTGGACATGCGACGCAGGGATGGTTTCACGCTGCTGGAGGTATTGATCGCGCTGGCGCTCCTCACAGTGGGCATCGTCGCCGCCATGCAGCTCTTCCCTTATTCCCTGCGCCAGACCCGAGCGGCGGCCGAACGAACCGCGGCGGCGCATTTGGCGGACTCTCAGATCAGCCGGCTCCGTGCGATGGACATCGGCCAGCATTTTAACCAATGGCTTATCGCCAACACGGGGCAGCAGGCCGATGCCGCCAACGACCTATACAGCGGATGGTCCGCCACCGCCCAACGCACAGGCATTAATACCGATACCTACAGAGTGACGTTTTCGGTGCAGATGTTGGACGGGCGCCGCGAGAATTTCGTGACTTACATAACGCGGCGTTGATGTCGGATTCTCCGTGCCCGCCTCCAGGTGTTTTGCAAGGTAAGACTTGTATGACAAACGGCCCGCTCTTCGCAGCCCAAGCCTACGTCCGACCGGTCCGACAGGTCCGACCCGCACAACGAACGCCTCTAGCCTCTCTGCCTCTAGCCTCTCCCCCTCTAGCCCCACGGAACTGCGGTTTCACCCTCGTGGAGCTGCTCGTGGCCCTGGCCATCTTTGGAATACTCATGTCCGCCGTTGTGATCATCTTTGTCGGTTCGCTCCGCACCACCCAAACCGGATATCAGCAAATGGACGCCTTCGAGCGCGCCCGCACAGCCCTTAGCGTGATCGACGACGACCTCGTCCGCGGTTACGCTTCCCATCAAAGCGGGGACGTCCACAGCTTCTACGGAACCCCCATCGGCATGACCTTCGTCGGCGTCGTTCAGATGACCAGCAATTCCAATGACATCAACCTCGCTCGGATTACCTACGTGGTTTACAACCAGCCGACGGCGGAAGGGTTCCCCGAAGCACGTGAGGTTTGCATTCTCGATTCCAACGGCAACACAGTCGCAAACCCTTGCACAACCGTCTTACGCGACGCCTATCCGTACCCGTTGCTGCGATTTGTGGAACCCGGCTTCTCAGATCTCGAGTCATTCCCCATTGTATGGGAAAGCACGTACAATGGCGTCACTCCCGGAACCGTCCTTCAGACGTTGTGCGACCAGGCCGCTGACAGTGCGCAACTTCCCAGGTTCAACTGGATGGACCCTACACTCGGCCTGGTCGAACAAGACATCGTCCGTGCCAAGAAATGCGAGATATGGATCCGGATCCTCGCGGGCGGAGATCGCCTCCTCCCTGTCGACTTCTGGACGAACGTCCTTCCAGGCGGCGTGGACTATCACGACTACATTGTCACGGAGAACATCCTTTCCATTGTGAAACCGTATGATCGCGCGCGCCTCCCGTCCGACATCGTCCAGGCATGTGATTCCAGGTACGACCCCGCCTCTAATCCCTATGACCGTGGCGACGACGCGTTCGGCGAACAACTCTTTTGCTTTGATGCCACCCGACAGTCATTTGTACGACCCGATCCGTTCTTCGATTATTCGGTAACTGGGTACGCCGAAAATGCCGCCCCTTCCTTGCTCGGCAGCCCGTGGTGGAACGACCCTCGCGCATGGAATTGGCGCGAGCCGCGCTTGCCCGAGGTCGTGATAGCGAAATTCTGGTTGATGTTCCCGAGTCCCTATCCGGGCGCGCCGGATTTCCAGCGCCAGTTCACGCTCGAGGTGAACCTGCCGGTCGGATACACCCGGAAACCTGAGCTATGATGACGCATTTTGGAGTTTAGTTTTTGGATTTTCCGTTCATGATGTACATGGAACATTCAACGCAGAGACGCAGAGGCACAAAGGCGCAGAGCACTGCAGAAAGGTTGTGGATCTGCAATCTGCAATCGACAATCGGCAATCGACAATCTGCAATCGGCAATCGTCAATCCGGCGCCGCGCTGGTCATCGTAATCGCGGTGTTGACGATCCTGCTCGCGATCGGGTTGACATTTCTTACCGTCAGCCGGATGGAACTCAAGACCGTCACGAACATCGAGAACACCGTCCGGGCCGACCTCCTCGCGGATGCCGCCACCAACATCGCCATCAGCTTCCTGGCCCAGGACGAGCAAGACCATCCCACCGTCACCTCCCTCGATCACGCATGGCGCACCTACTTCAACGGCGCATGGGTCCAAGGCAAACTCTGGGCCTTTCCGGAACAGTGGACGCGGCAGTTCGTCGGCTTTGCAGATCCTGGTAGCGTTCCGACGATCTTTTTCACGCCGGACGGCGGTGCGGGGATTGCAGTTCCGGGAGGCGGTGGTATCGGCCATCTCTACTACCCGCGATATGAACCCCAACGCGACGCCAACAACAGGCCTTACTATCTCGCAGAGGATGCTTATGCGCTACTGAACAACCCCTACGTCATCGACCCGTTGGGGCCAACGCTGGCGGCGGATCAGGTGAATCGTTGGGCGGACATCGACAACGACGGAGACGGCCTGCGCGACTCGGTGTGGATTCCGCTCGTGGGCGACACCTTCGTCGGCAACAACGAGGACGGCACGGGCGGCGATGGCGTGGATAACAATCTCGACGGCACCATCGATGAGACCAGCGAGACCCCTGTCTTTCTGTATTACGGCGGCAACGACGGTCTGGACAACGACAATGTCAATACGTTGGCGCCCACGGTGGACGACGCGGCGGAGCAGAGGTGGTATCTGACGGCGCCGATCAACTCGCTCTATGACGCCAACGGCTTCTACCTGATCCTCCGCGGGGTGTATATCCCGAAAGTAGGCAATATCGACATCAACACGAACCCGGATCAGAAATGGCCGCTCCGCTGGGTGGACGTGCTCGACAACGACTACGACCTTGTCCACAACAAGCACTTCGAGTATTACACGCCAACACGCCCGACGTGGCCGACTACGCCGCCATACAACGACACAACCAGATACCCCGACCCAATCGTGGCGTGGAACTCGTATATCGCTGACACGAGTCTTCACCCCCCTCTTCCCATCCGCGTTCTGACGAATCTCCCTGCGCCGTACTATCCCCCCAATGAATTCGATCAACTCCAGGGCGTAACGGAGATTGACCACGACCGATACCTCGGGGTCGACTTCCCATGGCGCGTGAAATCCACGGGCGAGCCCGTGTGCGAGATCGTAGGCCGCGCTGCAATCCTCATCAACGATGAAGCAAGCAAAGTAAATCTCAACGTGGCAGGTGGCCACACGCTGGACCTTGCGGCGGCCATCGCGGACGGCGTGAGCGTCGCTGATTTTGGTGCGAGACGGAAGTACTGGATGCCCGCAAGCGCGAACGGCTTGACAACTTCTCAGTACTGCAATCGCGTATTGCCGGGTGTGGGTCCGGGCGACTCCGGCGGCGATACCGTCGGACGCTCGCAAAAGCTTTGGGGTTTGCTTACCGGTGCGCCCGACGGGGGAGTCTATGTCAGAGTTCCCGGCGATGTTTACCCTCCGACTATCGTTGCCCTGCCTGACGAATACGTGCTGGACGCCTTGTCCCCTGGTTACGGCTTGGTCGACGACAATGGCAATTCGTTGATGCTGGCTATGAACGGCATCGACGACGACGGCGACGGCATGATCGATGAAGGCGTCAATCCGGCCTATCCCGAATACCTCGGGCTGTTCGAGGGCGTCGATGAACCGGGAGAATTGCAGCGCATCAATCCCTATCCGGACCTTGTGGCTCAGGGCAAGATTCCCATGTCGAACGGCCAGCTCGATGATCCGAACACTGATGCCAACCGCGTCGTGAACGCGCGGAGCCGATTGGGTGATAGCCCGTTGCGCACGCGCGAGGAGGCCAAACTGGCTGTGGCGACGGAAGTCCCGCCGCCGCCCTACCAAACTCCCTATGAATCATTCTATGGCGACCTCCGAGACCTCGTCACGCTGAATTCGACGGACAAGAACAACCGGTTCAAGGAGGCGGTGCAGTACAATCCATTGCTGCCGCCCGCGCCAATCACTTCTCAAGCCGACGGTAACCTGCGCTCTAGCGGCCTGAAGGTTGATTACAACTACGCTTCGGCGGCAACCATCGCCCATGAGTTTATAGACGATTGGGGGCTCGCGACGCCTACATCGACGCCTTACTTTTACTACGTTGCCGGGACCGAGAGTCCCGCCACTGCTTTCGCAACTGGACTCCAGCAGGAAGGTGTCAATGTCGGCATTATTACAGGCGATCCGAATCAGGTATTCCACAGTCCCATCCAGTTCATACTGAACAATCAGCCTTTTACAGGCCCCTACCCGGCGGACCCGCAACTGCGGGCTTTGCAGTTGGCAACCAACATCGTCGATGGCCGCGACACGGATTATGCCCGAACCACCGAGACGATGACGGTCAAAGATACATGGTGGGAGGGACAGGGCGGCGGAGCGCGCGATATCAAGTACACCATCGCAGGCTGCGAAGGCATCCGCATCACTGAGATGATGGTTCGCCCCGTCCGCCGCGTCGAAGCCGAAATGACGAGGTTGATTACCTCCTATACTGAGACCGAGCTGGACGCCTACCTGGGCTACCCGCAGGTGCAGCAAGATGGGTCTATATATTTCTGCCCAAACATACTCCCTATTGGATCTGTAGACTTCGACATGAGCCGCCTATACATGGGGGACAGGATTCCTTCCAGTGTACTAGACCCGATCTCAGGTGGGAGCTACACGTTGACGCCAGGACTGCTGCCTCCATATTGGCCCTCTGGCAGCATTTCCCTGCCCTATGTGGGCACGGGTGCGGGTGTCATTGGGCCCGATTCTGCGCTGAGGACGACGAATCCAACGATCCCGGTAAACGGGTTCGCGCCGGATGGCACTCCGCTGAACCCTCAAGAGTGGCCAAATGGCATCCAGTTCCGCTTTGGGCCGGGGCCGGGATTGCCGCCGGGCAAGTACTACCTGACGATCAATACGATCGATCCTGCTTCGGGGCAACCAACTGTCACTGCGGACAGGACCGATCAGATTCGGTTCGCCGTCAAGTATGCGAGCGCCACCGGTTACGCCGGCGACATGCCGCTTAGCTCCACCGGGATGCCTATGAGTGTAAGTACTCAGGACATTCTTGCGGATGTGCGCGATTCCTACGTTAATGCGCTGCCCGGGCAATATGACTTCTTTGATGAGTTTACAAATCGGTGGTTTTCCCAGCGGCCGCCGCCTCTCGAGCAGCCTCTCCTTCCAGGGATGCCAATAGCCGCGGGAGGGAATCTAGGTGAGGTGCCTGGATGGGTATTCCTCGCGACTGTTGACGATCCTACGATCGGGGACGGCTACGGCCAGGACCAAACGTTTACCGTGACGATTCCTCCGTATGTCGACCCCGCTCGCCCGCAGGATCAAGTGTACCTCTATGTCGCCATCTGCCCGGGCACGCAGCCGGGCGCCTCCTTGGCGATCAACTTTTTTGATTTCAGCCAGGAGCCGGATCACGAGTGGGTCGAGATCGAGAACGTCACGGGACATGCCGTTGACGTCTCCGGATGGACGCTTACCGTGGGCGGTGTCGATCAACAGGGGAAGATCGTCACGGCCGATCATGTCGATATGCGGATTCCCGATCGCATGACGTTGGACCAGAATAGCCCCGTCATGCTCGAATCCCGTCCGCCTAACAACCGGCTGATTCTCGCGGTCAACGCGTTGGACTTTTTGGGCAAGCAAGGACTGAACCCTGGATACGTAACAGACAACTTTCTCATGGACAATGGGATCGGTCTTATCGGCGCCGATCTATCACCACTTAACGGCCAACCGCCCGGCTCGCCGCCCTGGGACTTTAGCAGAATCTCATCCCCAGCGGTCCAGCCGCCTCCGGCCCCTCCTCCACCACTTCTTGCTCTGCCTCCGTCGGCAATGGCTGTTTTCTCGGACCCACAAGCCGCGCGACGCGTAGTCCAAGTCGAGATTACCGGCCTCACCGGTCCAGGCGCCATAGCCACGGTTGACGATGTCGCCAAGTGGGTGCTGCGGGGCGGAGTGTTCCCTGACTATCCTGAGCACGACGGCATCGACAATGACAACGACGGCAGCATTCTCGCTAGCGACGGTGTGGATCACAACGGTGATGGGACAGTGGGCGACGTTCCTCCGCTGTACGAGGGTATCGACGAAGGTGGCTACCTAATGGACGTGAAGCAGACGAACGGGTGGGCCATGCCCTCGCCGGGCGGTTTCGACGCTGTTCCCGTACGATTTACTGCAAATGCATTCCTCCCGCTCCCCGCTGACTCGTCCGTGCATTCCTACAACAATGATTTCCTCAATCCCACCGATCCGACCCATCGCGACTATCTCGGTTCCAGCGAGCAGCCGCCGGAATGGAAGGAATTTGTCGAGAGGCGGTTCTTCCCAGGGGATAATGTGATTGTGACGTTGTTCGACAAGAACACGCGCGTCGTGGATCGGGTCACGTACACCGAGCGGGACGTTATTAACCGGGCCATTGATGACGGTATCGAGATCCCCTTCACGGGGACTGGTGCGGCTCAGATTCATGGCCGAGTCACGCTCTATGAAGAGGGGTCTGGAACGATTCTTCCGGACATCTACCTGCGTTTCTGGCCGAACAACACGATGATGCTGGACTTCTACCGGACTCTCGAGCGGAAGTATCATCCGCTGTACAACGGTGACCGGTTCGGCACGTCCAACCGCTGGGAAGCGACGGATGGGAATTATGACGACTGGTCGCACTTCCCGGTGATACCGAAGCTTCACGCGGATGATACTCCTGATGAACAAGCGCGTGCGATGGTTGTTGCCCAGAGGAACTTCAACGGTACGCCGCTTGCCCGGAACGATGCCGCATTTGACCTGCGACTCTCCCGATATGCGCAGAATATGGACCCTGACGAGATGGATCTGACCTACTTGGGCACAGCGGCCATTGAAAGCTTCGATGGAATTCCCGCGGACGTCTCAAACAGGGTGAGCCAGCGCTGGGCTTACCCGGAAACCTGGTACCCGTCCAGAGGCTGTCTCGTAGGAACATTGGGACTGATTGATTACGAGGGCCCGCCGCTACCTGATCTGCCGTATCGCCTAGGCGATCCCCGTGATGCATTCCGATGGAAGGATTACCAATTCACTTGCGATTTCAAACCGGTCGGGCCGATGCAGACAGGGTCGACCGTTGGCTTTGTCTTCCGGTATGGCAGGGACGGCAATACGATCCGATACTACAGGGTTCAGGTGCAGGTGCGTCCGGACGGAGCCGCCGACTATAGCATCATAAAGCACTGGGGTGGCGGACCGACGGATGGAATGCCACTTGCGGGACGCACGGGTCCGCCATTGTCCGTGTACGCAGGTTTTCCGGACAACACTCAGCCACCGCTACTTTTCGAGGTGAAGCTAGAGGGTGTTCACATCTACGCGACTGTGAACGGCGTGGCGCTCGAGGCGTGGGACAACCAACAACTTGGGGGAAATCCGTACATTCCTGACGGTACCGTTGGCTTGTATTGCGACGCGATTCCGCAGGACAGCCTGGTGGCATTCGACAACGTGTATGTGAACATGCGTGATCGCAATCGGCCTTACAGGTCGGCGGAGGATGCCTTGACGCAGCCGTACCTTGCGTTGAATCGGGCTTTCCACGCTGAGCAGAACGTTTATGGCAATCCTGAGTTCACGAGTTCGCAACCCCTTATTAACGCCGATGGCACGCCATATTCAGGTGACGCCATTGTTTGGGCGCGCGATGTTGTGTCAGGTTCAGGACAGAAGGCAGTCCAGTTCCCACAAGGTTTGCGTTTGGGCGATTCGTATCCGCTGGATGTGAACGCGGTAGTGTCGACGGTGGCAGAGGATCGCGTCTTGCTCACTGCCGGCCAAGCGAGCTTCACGCTGTTGTGGCCGACGGATGACACGGCCAATCGGCTCAAGTGGTCGCCGCCGCCGGGTCCTTGGGTTCCGCCTCAAGTCTGGCGTCCAGTGTTCTTGTACTCTCTGTCGCAAGATGAAGTGAATAATCCAGCGACCAGCTTCAGATATATGTACCGCGTCACCGGGCTTGCCGATGCCGATTTTCCGCGGCTGGGCGCGGTCGATCCCTACAATTTCCTGTTCAACAATATGCTGGCGGGTACCACTTTGCCTTGGCTTGCTCCCGACAAGCTCTTGTCGCGCTACCGCTGGCCTGCAGCGGACTGGACGAAGGACTCACGAGTTGTTATGTACGTTTCCGGGAACTTGGCCCTGTTTGATCCGAAAGCCACTTCGACCCCGCAACGCCCGGATCCTACAGCTAACCGGCTGCCCGTATCGGCAGAGGCGTTGTTCGAATGGACCGCCGAAGATGGTCTGGAGAACGGCCAATACGATATCTACCTCGATATGGGCGCGTACATGGATACGTTCCGGGATGCTGACCGGGAGAAGTTGCAGTATGGGGATTACGCGGGCGGCATCCCCGACAACAGTGGGCTTCTTACAACGTTGGGTCGCGGCTTGTACGGCCTGCGCCGAGCGCCGGACGAGTTCCGTCTGCCACCGTATTCGCCGCCACTGTCGGGATACGAGGCAGATGAGCCCGGCCTCATGGACCCGTCGCTGTCAGCGGATATAACGGTCGACGCCGAACTCTTCACGGATGAAGACGGCGATGGGGGCTGCTGGAGCAAGGCACCGTATCCGACATGGTCCACCCTCAACAGAGGTGACCCGTGGGCAACACCGGAACGTGACTATCCTGGCAACCCCTCAGGGTTGCCGCCGAACGGTATCGATGATGACCGCGATGGCTCCATCGATGATGGTCCGGCCCTGCCCGACGGTAGGCCGAATCCGTGGGCGAACCCTGAAAAGGATGTTACGAACGGCATCGACGACGATCAGGATGGGCGAATCGACGATGCGGCCAGTGAATCTTTCGGCCAGCAGCCCGGTCTGGCGCCCGGCCTGGATGGATATGTCCATTGCGGCAGCGTTCGGGTCAAGCATAACTACCTGGCGCTCTATCTGCGGAACTGGACTGTGGCGGGGCGCTTGAACCGGTTCCTCGGGCTGATCCTGACGCCGCGCGACCGGACTTCCGGCCGGATCAACATCAACACTGTCGAGACAAGAGCATTTAGGGATGATAGGAATGGCCCCACCCGGCTGTTCAACGCGCTGATAGGTGTTCCGGGTGTGTTGTTTGACGAGGGCCAGCAGTATATCGCGCCCGACGGGGCTCCTACTCCGCCGAGACTTATTGACTATGGTCTGACTGAACCTACCGAAGGGGCTCCTGTGCCGCTTCCTGGGCTGCCGCAGATTATCTTAACTGATCCCCCTCAACTTCCACCGGTTACGAACTTGCTTGATCGGGCGCGGCTGATCGAGGTGGGGCGGCCAGGCACTTGGCCCGGCGTATATGAGCAGTATCGTCGAGATGGCCGGTACTACGCGTCGCTTTCCGAACTTCTTGGCTACGACAGCGAGTTCGATTACGGCGGCACCGCGCTTCATCCGTTGACAATCAAGGTCCCCACGCCTGTGTCGGGCATCCCGCAGAATCCGCAGTGGTATGACGAGATTGGGACGCGGTTTGGGAAGATGGCGAATTTGATCACGACGCGGTCGGATGTGTTTGAGATATTGGTTACGGTTCAAGCGGGATATGGCGTGGATGCGAATCGAGATGGGCAGATCAATTGGCGGAGTAATGATGAGTTCGTTGTAACGGCGGAGAAGACTACAAGGACCGTCTATGAAAGGTAATCCGATTGGCGATTGCCGATTGGGGATTGGCGATTGCCGATTGGAGATTGGAGATTGCGGAATGCCGAATGTAATGCGAATCGTGGATTATTATCGATACGATGGTTCTCTCGCACCACAAGGAACGCAAATAACACAAATAAACGGCCTGAGTTTGCTTGAGACCGCGAATGACACGAATTGGACGAATAGAATCTGACGTATTTCTTCGTGTGCTTCGTGTCTTCGTGGTGAGTAGTCGTGGAGGTTTGTGACGATGGTTCGGCTAGTTCGATATGGGGTAATACCGGGGGCGTTGGCTTGCGCCATCGCTTTCCTGTTCTGTCTCGATGCCCGCGCGCAGACTTGCAGTCTATATGAACAAAACTTCAATGACCGAGCCGCGGTTACCGGTTGGTCCGGCGGCAACGGCGCGAATCCGTCCGACAGTTGGGAGGTGGTATTGCCCAACGGTGTGTACCGCCCAAAATCCGGCGCCCCAGCAGGGAGTATCTTTATGGGCGGAGGAGGCGAAGGCGAGGGTGAAGGCGAAGGTGAGATTCTGCCCTTCGAGTGGACCGACTATGTCTTCTCGTTCCGCTTCACGCTCACGGAGGCCCTGACGAGCGGCGCGAAGATTATCGTCTTCCTGCGCTATACGGATCCCAGCAACAATATTCGTGTTGAACTGAGTGAACCTACTCAAGACGAAGGGATGCTCACATTCATCAGTGTTGTGAATGGCGCGGAGCTCAACTCACAGTCCATAATATTGGAACCCTTCAAGGTTAACACGGACTACTTTTTCTCATTTGGCGTGAATGGTGACTGTTTCAGTGTTCCCGTGTCGAGCGGCGGGATGACGTGGAGCGGGTGCGCGCTCTCGGGGCCTGCGGACAAGGTGCAGCTCCTGCCGGAAATCGGAACCCCGGAAGGCTATCTAGTTGGGCGTGTAAGAGCCGGCGAGCTCACTGTTGCAGTGAGCGGTTCAGGCTTCGATACAGGCGCTGTGGGTTTCCGCAGGTTGCCGGCCAAGGGGACTATTGGTTTCGAGGTCACGCCGTCCGGCGGCTTCACAGTGGATAAGGTTGAGTTTGACGATGTTTGCGTGGATGCTCCCGTCGCGGGCGAAGGCGAAGGTGAGGGCGAAGGCGAGGGTGAAGGCGAGGGCGAAGGCGAGGGCGAAGGCGAAGGCGAGGGCGAAGGTGAAGGCGAAGGTGAGGGCGAGGGCGAGTGCTGCCTGCAAGTGACGCCTGATACCGCGTTCGAGTCCTCTGGTCATGTGGGCGGACCGTTTGTGCCAGGGTTTGTCAATTATGCCCTTGAGAACACTTGCGCGGCGGATATCCAGTACACCGTGACAAAGAGTCAGACTTGGGTAGGGGGCTTTGCGATACCGCCGGAGGGATCGATCGTGACAAGTGTCGTCGGTACGCTGGCGGCCGCTCAAAGGGTCTATGTCGGCGTGTTCCTTGATCAGGCTGTCGCGTCGGGCCTTGCGGCCGGAACCTACTCTGACACGATCTCATTTGGCGACTTGACGAACGGTTGCGCAACGTTCCGCAATGTCACATTGAACATCTGCGAGTGCATCCAAGTGACGCCCGATACCGCGTTCGAGCCGTCTGGTGTCGTGGGGGGGCCGTTCACGCCGGGGCTAGCCAATTATTCCCTTACGAACATGTGCGTGGCCGCTCTCCAGTACAGCGTGACAAAAACTCAGGATTGGCTAGAGGGCTTTACGCTCCCGCCGGGGACAGCCGTCGCGCCCGAAATCACCGGTATACTGGGGGCCAGCCAAACGGTGAATCTGGATGTGTTGATCGACCAGACGCTTGCGTCGCTTCTCGCCGCCGGCAAGTACTATGACTCGATCTCATTTGCCGACTTGACGGCTGGTTGCGCAATAGCGCGCGAGGCCGTATTGAGCGTCCGCGAATGCGAGTGCATCCAATTGACGCCTGATGCCGGGTTTGAGTCCTCTGGTCTCGCGGGCGGGCCCTTCATCCCGGCGTTCGTCAATTATGCCCTTCAGAACATGTGCTCGGCGTCGCTCCAGTACAGGCTCTCAAAGACTCAGACCTGGGTCGAGGGCTTTGCGCTCCCGCCGGGGGCGACGGTCGTGCCCGAAATCACTGGCACGCTGTTAGCCAATGAAACGGCCAATCTGAGTGTGTACATCAATCAGACGGCTGCAGCGCTTCTTGCCGCCGGCAAGTACTATGACACAATCTCATTCGATGACTTGACAGGCAATTGCGACATAGCGAAAGACGCCTTACTGATCGTGGGTGAAGGCGAAGGTGAGGGCGAGGGCGAAGGTGAGGGTGAATGTGATACCGGCGGACTGATACCCTATGCCCTTCGTGCGTATATCGTTCCAGAGGGGGTGGGAGTGACGTGCGAACCGATTGAACTCGTGCTTGACAGCGTGGTGGACCAGACGTATTACTTCAAGAACAGCGGGCCCATCGCTTCGAGTGGGGACAATATCGTCGACGGCTATGCGTACGTTGACCTCCTTTGGCAGAACACGTCCCTTCCCCCATCGGGGACGGCGGCGACTGGCCGCAACTTGCTGATCGACACGATTGCGCCAAAGGTCGAGGTGACGGTCTACAATCCACAGGGGCTGGTGTCGGACAACATGCCCGTTGTGGACACGATTCTGGAACTGCTGGACGCCGGGCCATACGCGGCGCTGGGCTATTCGGGATCAGGTCCGACGACAGCGGTGGATCCGAACGGGAATCCCTTCACTCCCATGCAGCTTGATGGAACTATTGATTCTCGTTTGAGCCACTCGCCGTACATCTTCTATGCCGACCCGACGGCGATCTACAACGTCGGTTCCGTTTCAAACGGGTACGCTGGAAACACGCTTGATTTCAAGGTCACGATCACTGTGCGGGACCGAGATACCAGCGAGGTGTACGGGATCGAGCCGCGGCAGATGGGAGGTTTTGTCGACCTTGCCTTCCCGCCGACGGGCATTTCCCTCTCGAACGCGATATCCGGAGCAGGCGGCTGGGAGGGTCGGTGGCGTGTTGTGGGCATATCGGGCAATCCAAATATTTTGGCCCAAACCGATATTGTTCATGCCGCCGTTGCCAATCCAGGCTACTTTGTGGATCCGCAGGATAGGGGAGAGGTGCAAGTAACATGGACCTTCAGCATCCCAATAAAAGACGCAACGACGACCGCGCATCAACTTTTCCTTCAGGGCAGTCTGGAGGGACAGGACCGGATAGGGAACAAGACATCCGATGATGGTGATCTTACGCCACCGCGACTGAACGTGTTGTGGTTGAGCGGAGAGCGGATGTTGCAGAACATGGATTTCAGGCCGACGGGAAGCGCGGACGGGTATGAAGGGTTCTTCTGGGGGACGGGTGCATCGGTGCTTGGCTTGCCGTACGCATACGCGCCGGTGCCTCTCTACACGTTCCGTGTGTGGCGCTGCAACAGCCCGGGTATACAGAATCAGGATGCGGATTACTACGAACCGGTGACGGGGTGGCAGCCCTGGGGGCTGGATGCGTTGGTGAGCCCCGTGTTTTTCAAGGCGCTGGATGCTAGCTTGGGCGATGGGCTGAAGGACCGCTGGGTGCTTGTTGTGGTGAGCGCCATGGATGAGGCCGGGAACGTCGCACCGTGGTGGATGCCGACCGATAGCCCGGTTTTGACGTTGGGTACCTCCGATGTCATAACTGCTGATTGGCAGGGCGCGGTTCAGGGTCGGAACTGGAAGCGCTTCTTTGTGCAGGGCGCGAGTTCGGTCATCGACACGACGCTGGGGGTCAGGTTCGAGTATAGCATTTCAAAGACTGACCTGGGTCCTGCAACGATTATCGAGTACCCGCACTCCCCCGACCTGGGGATAATTCTCGGACACTTCAACATCGGACCTGTGACGGGAGCGCTCATTCCCGGGGATATTCGGGAAATCCGTGTTGTGGTCGAGCTCGATCAGGAAGGGAAGGTCGTTTTGGCTGCATCGCTGCCAACGGGGGGACAAGCGAGTGTCCCCGTGATACTGCCTGACTTGGTGAATGCGATTCAGAACCCGCAACCGCCGTTTGTTCTGGGGAGCCCGACCGCGGTCGTCAACTACGTGTTCCGCGCGGCGACTGAAATTGAGTATACGACGGGATATATTCTGAAGGACACGACGCCGGCGAATTTCAGTTTCAAAGTGGTGCCGGGTACGATTGAGCAATATTTGAAGTCTTCGGGCGGCGAGCAACCGGTAAAGGTTTTTGAGCGGGAGTAGGGGTATCAATGTTGGATTGTTAAGAGGACGCGAGGTGCTGAGTGGAGGAGGTTACAGTTTCGACAGGATAACAGGATTTACAGGATACCCGCCGCGGCAACCGAATGAGTGCGTTGGCGGGGAATGAGAGGATCTTGCTCATGTTCCGACATGTTGAAGACAAGATAGCGATTGTTTTCTCTGTCTGAGGTTCTATTGTCTTTTCTGAAATCCTGTCAATCCTGTTATCCTGTCTACAAGCTGGGATGTCAATGGCATGACTCGATACGCCAGAATGCAGAATGTCAGATATGGTTGGCGGGGTCTGGTACTGCTGTCCCTTGTGTTCCTTGTGAGTGCCACATTGGGATGCCTGCCGGATCCTACGGCGACCGCTCCGACACGGGTGACGCTGGCGAGTTCGCCGGAGAGCGGCGCGGAGGTGGAGGTCGGGGGTATCAGGCATGGCACTACGCCGGTTGTACTTGAAAACCGTATACCAGGCACGGTTGTAGTTGTGATGACGAAGGAGGGCTATAGACGCGCCGTAAAAACGGTCGCGCTTCCCGAAACGGGGGAGGAGCGCGTCGTGATCGAGATGGAGCCGCTGTTGGGTTACATCACGATCGAATCGAAGCCTCCGGGGGCCCAGGTTTTTCTGGATGGCGATGAGTATGTGGGCGACACGCCGTTCGTGCAAAAGGCGGTCGTCGTTGGAAAGCACACGTACGAGCTTCGCAGGAAGGACTACAAGCCGCTTTCGTCCACGCTAAACGTGGAACAGGATTATCAATACACGTTCGCGCACGAGCTTGTGCCGAAAGAGGCGGTCCTGACGGTCCTGTCGCGCCCCACCGCGGCGAAATTATGGCTCAACGATGATCTCCAAAGGCAGGTGACGCCGACGAGGTTTGAGCTGACTCCGGGAGAGTATACGGTACGGGCGTATGCGAAGGGTTACATTACCGGGGAAGAGACGGTTGCCCTGCAGCCGAACGAGCAACGGATGGTCGAGATTGCGTTGAAGGAAGGGAATGCCCCGCCGGGCATGCTGCTTGTGCCTGCGGGCAAGTTCATCATGGGCCTGAACGGCGGTTCGCCTGACGAGCGTCCACAGCGGGAAGTGGAGGTGGACGCGTTCTATATAGATCGGTGCGAGGTTACCCATGAGGCTTTCAAGACGGTCTTCCCTTCGCACACGTTTGAAAAGAACCATGAACAGTATCCGGTTGTGGGGGTATCTTTTGAGCAGGCCGGTCAATACGCTCAGGCCGTCGGGAAGAGGTTGTCCACGGAGCAGGAGTGGGAAAAGGCCGCGCGCGGCACGGATGGGCGCGAGTACCCCTGGGGAAATGAGTTCGACAAGGCTCTCTGCAACTTCGACGGGAGCAAAACCGGAGGGGTTGTTAGGGTCGGACAGTACAAGTTGGGGGCTTCGCCCTATGGCTGTCTGGACATGGCCGGAAACGCCTTCGAGTGGACCGCGACTTGGTATCAGGCGTATCCGGGAAACGCCGACGTGACGAAAGAGTACGGCCAAGTCTTCCGCGTGCTCCGCGGAGGGTCTTATATGACGGACCGGTTCTATGCGCGGTGTGCGCGGCGTCATTATGATCGAATGACGGCAACCCGGGCCGATTACGGTTTCCGCTGCGCGAAGGACGTTCAGTAGCTGCGGGTTCTGTGAACTCGCGGCCGCCGGCGGTGCGGGTTCTTTCGGAGAAACGGCTTCTACCGCGAACCGGCGGTAGGTCCTAAAGAGAGTTGTGCTTGCTGTTTGTGAAGCTGGTATACTTGAGGCCGAAAACAGGAGGGTTCCACAGACCGTGGCAAGTGGGTGTGTATGAATTTGGTGCGCGGACAGGGAAATTCTTGTCAAGGGTACATGTATCTTGACAGAAGCCCTGTTCTGCACTACAATAGACTCCAATAGGTTATGTGACTTACGGCGTCGCGTGTGTTTTCAGAATTCGCTGTATGGGCGAGGCCATGTAGTGTCGGTTCTTGCGAAACCGCCTGCTCATTGCGATGCGTTTTGATCGCGCGGTTGGGGAATCCGCGCCTACGCGAAAAGGGTGCCGTGTGTCAAGCATAGCGAGAGAATTGAGGCCCATAGGTCCGATAACCTGCCGGTCGGCAAGACTCTGCATTCTATGCCTGGACCGGGGCATGGCGAAGTAGTCTATGATTAAACTGGGGCGTGCGCGCGCGAAAAAGCGACTCATCTTGGACATGGGTTCAAGTGCAATCCGCCTATGCGAGCTGACCCAGACTAAAGCCGGCTATCAACTTACCAGGTATCATCATCGCGAAGTCCTTATCGATCCCCTGCTCGATGAGGACGCGAAGAAAAAGCTCCGCGCGGATGCTTTGAAAGCCTTACTGAAGGAGGCGAGAATCCGCACGCGGAGAACGATCTCCGCGGTTCCCGGACGTTCGGTGTTCACACGGACGCGCACGCTGCCTCCTGTTCCGGTACATAAGCTTACCCAGATTGTCCGCTATGAGATTCAGCAGCAAATTCCGTTCGCCTTAGATCAGATCGCCCTGGACTATCAAATCCTGAGCCGTACGGACGCCGGCGGGTACGACGTGATGATGGCCGCAATCAAGGTCGATGTGGTCGACAAGCACATCGACGTGCTGCGTGAAGCAAAGTGCAGCATCACTGCGGTGGACGTCTGCCCCATCGCGGCCTATAATTGGCTGAAGCACGCGGGAGAGTTCGGCGCCCAAGGCGAATGCGTGGCCTTGCTGGACCTCGGCGCTTCAACGACGGACATTGTGATTGAACGCGGGAATCAGTTCCGTTTCACGCGTCCGCTCAATCTGGCCGGCAATGACATTACCAGCGCCATTCGCGATGCGTTCGGCCTGAGTTTCGCCGACGCCGAGAAGCTGAAACGGGCGCGGGGTTTCGCCCCGACGGGAATCCCGGAACGAGACGGGAAAATCGGCGAGGTCATCGGGGGGGTATTATCGCGTCTTGTTACGGAGATCACGCGTTCGTTTGCGTATTTCCGTTCACTTCCGGGAGGCGGTACGATTGATCGCATCATCGTGACGGGGGGCGGCGCGTGCCTGCGCGGGATTGTGCCCTATCTTCAGCGCCAGTTTGGGGTCGAGGTCCGAATAGCCCAGCCCATTGCGGGACTGGCGATCGCACCCGCGGCCCAGCAGGTGAATGAGCACCCGGAACAAAGCAGCGTGGTGCTCGGCATGGCGTTGCGCGGCCTCCAAGAGATTTCGATCGAGATCAACCTTATTCCGCCGGAGATTCTGGGAGCGGCGCGTCGTCGAGAGCAGCTTCTCTACTGGGTGTTGACGTTTGTGACGTTGGGATTTATTGCAGCGTCGATCATCCCAGCCCGCGAGACAAAAGATCGGATGATCCAAAATCAGATCGAGACGCTCCGGCAGTACATTCGACAGTACGACCCGGTTGTGGCAGAAGATCCCTTACGGCCCTCCGTTTTTGTAGCCCAGTTGGACGACGCGAATGACAAGGTCGCGTTCCGGCGGGGGCAGCTTCAAAAGCTGAATGAAGCCTATGAACAGTGCGGATTCTACCTGAAGGACCTGAAGCTGCTGAACGACTTGCGGCCCGAGGGCGGCAAGATATGGTTCAGTTCGGTTGAAACGAGCGTTATTACACGCGGTAGGCCCGGTCAGGAGGGGCGTGCAGCGGCTGGCCCGCCAACAGCCACTGACACCCCGGGGGGTTTCGGAGGCTTTGGCCGGCGTGCCGGCGGCCCCACAGCAGGCCGGTTTGGGAGCGCGGCCCAGTCGGGTGTTTTCAGCACGGGCTTTACCTCGATCTACCCGAGTTACAGGAGCGCGGCCGCGGAACGGCCCCGTGGAGGACTGCCGATGGCCAGGGGACAGGAAACGAACCCTGGAGCAACAGTCCTTTTGAAGCCCAATGGCTACCGGATCTATGGCTATGCCAAAGACCCGGACTCGCTCATATTGTTTCTCAAGCAGCTTAAGGATGCCCCTCGATTTCAGAAGGGGGTCCACTGGAATGATGCAAACTTCGAGCAGGTGTATATGACGGCCATGGACAACGCGCAGGTTCCGCAACGGGGCGCCGGCCCGACCTCCGCGGGCGGGATGGGTATTGCTGCGCCGCGTGCGGGCACGGAACCGATGGCGTATGCGGGTCAGACGTGGGATACGGTCGTTTTCTTCCAGGTTGACGTGCAGTTTGGCGAGAGTGCTGGTCCAGCGCCTGGGGCCGTTCCCGGGGCTGGTGGGATGCCTTCGATGTTCGGACCTGCGCCCGGCTTGCCAGGGCCGCCGCCTGCACCGGGCACGGAGGGACCGCAGCGCGGCCCAAGAAGAAGGATGTTTGGCGCGAGGCAGCAGTAGGAGCGATAGGTGAAGAAGCTGAGCCGAGAATATGTCGTGGCCCTCCTGGCCGTAGCGCTGATTTTCGCTGCCGTTGGCGCCGTATACCAGTTCTATTATAAGCAGCGCCTCGCCCAGTACGCTGAAGATAATGAGATGCTCAAGAGCCTCGATGCCGCTTTGAAGAGCCTCGAGGAGAAATTTGAAAAGAAGGTTCCCGAGGACCTGATCAAGGCCCAGAATGGCCTCGTGCAGCCCTTGGCCGAACAGGTGGTGCAACGGGCGGCGTTTTTCAACACGGCGGACTTGTTGCAGATCGACCCCATTCCGGAAGGAAAACTGCCTCGGTTCTACTACGCGGAGCAGTTCAACAAGCTGCTGAATGATCTTCGGCAGGAAGCTCTGTCACACACACCGTATTGTTCGTATCCGGATGCGAGCACGTTCGGCGCCCCGCGGCCGGAGGACCTCGAGGGGCGCACCGTCTCGAACCAAGAAGTAAAGCAGTGGCTTACCCTCATCAAATTCGGCTGTTCCATGGTACGGATGCTCATGAACGCAAAGGCCGTTGCCATCTATGATGTGCAGATCTGGCCGGTGCGCCCCGGTTACGACAATCTGCTGTTGATGCGGACGGTGGGTCTGTCGTTTGTGATGCGGTATTCGGACCTTGTGGCGTGGATCGACAAGCTGCGTCTCGAGAATCGCTATTTTGATGTAGGCGGGATAGCGGTTCAGAATCGGTATCTGCGATGGGCCGTTGAGCCGCCGGTCGAGGTACAGGTGCTTCTGACCCAGGCTGACTTCAATCCGGCTTCGGCCACGGCCCCAACTCGGGTGGCCGCGGCGCCTGCCGGCCTGCCCGGTCCGGTGCCCGGTGGGCCCTTGGCCGCCATGGCGGCGCGCGGACCGTTTCCGGGCATGACCGACGCGCAACGGCTCGCGCAGGGCGGTTTTCAGCGGACCGGCAGGCAGGCGCTTGCGCCTCCGACGCGGTGGGAAAAAACAAGACGGTGGCTTAGGAATCATTACTTGTGGCCGTTCTAGACTTGGTCTCAAGCGGTTGACCGCCCCTTTCGCGGGCGCACAGAATAAAGGCGCAACATGGATAAGGTCCGTAAGATTGCCGAACGGCTCTGGTACAGCAAAGAGCGCATCGTCTTTGTCATCATGTTGGGCGTATTGTGCTGGCATGTTTACCGGGTGGTTTATCCGACGCCGCTCGAGGGTCTGGCCGAGCATCGTGCGCCCGAGAGAGTCCAAGAAACGGCCGGCGCGGCCGAATTGGCATCGCTGCCGCTGCGCCAGAGCGCCGATTGGGCGGGCATCTACACGCCCAATCCATTCTGGTACTTTTCGGGCCTGACCGCCGGCGAGAGCGGTCCGAAGAAGGAGGCCGTTGACGCAGGGATCAAGCTGATTCGGATCAAGAAGGTGAAAGACAAATACCGCGCGCAGTTGCAGACGGAGGGTTCCACGCAGTGGTACGACGAGGGAGAACCCTTTGAGAGCTTTGATCTCTTGAAAATCGACGCGGACGCGGGCACATGTCAGATAAAATCCGAACGTCTCGGGAAGGTCATCACACTGAGTCTGCCCGGAAAATAGAGTTGCTTATTCGAATGAGATCCGTTATAGTGAACAGCGGGAGGAAGCCAGCGTAATGAGCATCCAGATGTCAGGTTACATCGCGAGGGGAGGCTGTTGCTGCCTTGCGTCGTGCGTCATCCTACTGGTCTTCTGCACCACGCCCTCGGCGGCCCAGATCCCCGATGCGTCTAAGCAACCGGCAGCCCCTTCGGCGCCGGTGATGGTGGAATCGGCCCCGCCACCCCAGGACAATACAGGCGCGGTCTCTGAAGCAGAGCAGCATTTCCGCAGAGGTGTAGAGCTCTATAACAGCAATCTATTCCTGGAAGCTCTCAGCGAGTTCAACCGGGCCCTGGCGTTGGACCCACAAATGGATAACGCCAAGATATACCGCGAGAAGTGCAATGGGAAGCTCCAGGTCAGCGCCGCGGGCGGCGACCCCACCACCGTGCCCGTTTTCGAGACCGCTGAACCCGGGTCCGTGCTGACGCCTGAGGAGACCCCCCAGCTTTCGGCTGAAGAGATGAAGGTCAAACGCGTTGCGGAACTCTTGAAAAGTGCGGAACGACACCTTGCCAACGAGCGTTACTCCAAGGCCGTCCAGTTGTTTGAAGAGGTTTTGATCATCGCCCCGGACAATCAACGGGCGCAGGAAGGACTGCATCAGGCGACCCTTGGAGCGAGCAAGGAAGCCGCTTCGAAGTCCGAAATCCAGGTGGAAGAAGATAAGGCGAGAATCCGCCGGTATGTCGAAGACTCGAAGCGGTTGCCCGAAGGGGCGGATGCCACAGGCATCAAACCATACCGCATCACCGTACCGATGGCGGAAGAGGAATACGTGGTTCCGCAGAAAAAGTCTGATATCGAGCGTATTCTGGCGTCCCCGGTCGGCATCGAGTTTGAGAACATTCACCTGAGTGAGATCGTCGAGTTCATTAGTGATGGTTGGGATGTAAACATCGTTATCGATGACCGCGTTGTAAAACGCCCGGTGAAGCCGGCGGTCGCGGTACCGGGAGCGGCGCCTGCCGGTACTCCGGGGCCGTATCCGGGGATGCCCCCCGGCGCTGCACCGGGGCCGTACCCAGCAGCGGCCCCTCAATTTGGGGGTGGTATTGGGGGCCAGCGACCGGCGGCGGGTCGACCGATGTCACCGCAGCGTCAAGCGTTCGGCGGTCTGCAGACTCAGCAGTTTGGCGGGCCTGCGCAACCCGGCTACGGGGGACAAACGGCTTACAACGCGGCGGCGTTAGGGGGCGGTTATGTGACGGACGGCATCGTTCCCTACATCAACCTGAAGGACGTGACTCTGCGCGAGGCGCTCAAAGCAATACTGCGCCCGTTAAACCTGGATTTCTCCGTTCAACCGGGTTTCATCTGGATCAGCACGCCGCAGAGGATCCGCGAAGAGTCTTTCGAGGAACTCGAGACGCGGTATTACGAGTTGCGCAATGCGGGCGCTGAAACCCTTTTCAAGATCGTGTTGCGCAATCCGGGCGGCGGAGGTGGAGGTGGTTATGGCGGCGGTATGGGCGGCATGGGCGGCGGCATGGGCGGCTATGGTGGCGGCGGTATGGGCGGCTATGGCGGCGGTATGGGTGGCATGGGTGGCGGCATGGGCGGTTACGGCGGGAGTTACGGAGGCGCCGGGGGTGGCATGGGCGGCATGGGCGGCGGTTATGGAGGCGGTGGCTACGGCGGCGGCGGTCTTGGTGGTGGTGGCTACGGCGGTGGCGGTCTTGGTGGTGGTGGCTACGGCGGTGGCGGTCTTGGAGGCGGCGGCTACGGCGGTGGCGGTCTTGGTGGCGGCGGCTACGGAGGGGGGCGCATGGGTGGCGGCGGCATGGGCGGCTATGGTGGTGGCGGCATGGGCGGCTATGGCGGCGGCATGGGTGGCATGGGCGGCGGCATGATGGGCGGCTATGGCGGCGGTGGCGGCGGTATCCAGATTCAGAACATCTCCCAGCTTTTCGGGTCGATGAACGACTTGATGGTCGGTGAGACGCCCGCGATTATCGGCACGGCCGGCCTGGGTGTCGGTGGCACCGGCACGGTGGGCGCCGCCCGCATAGGTGGAGGAGCTTATCCCGGCGGTGCGCAGGCGGGGTATCAGCAGGCTGGGTTGGGCGGTGCGGCCGGTCGCGCGCAGAACGTCTCCGGCGACGAGCCGGAGATCGTGCGGTTGCTGCGCCTGCTCGTCAATGACGTTTATGAACCGGGCGGCGAGGAGCCGATCTCCCGGATGATCTACGTTCCGTACACGAACCTGTTGATCGTACACAACACCCCGACGAACTTGAGCAATCTTGAGAAGCAGCTTGCGGAACTGGATGTCACACCGAAGCAAGTCAGTATTGAAGCCAAGTTCGTCACGGTCAGGACGTCGGACCTCAAGCAGATAGGCTTCCAGTGGGGGGTTACTAAGTCCGATCTAAACAACCGGGCGCGGCAGGACCCGCTCTTGGCCCAGCAAACCTACCTGTACGACGTGAATGGCGACGGTGTAGCGGAAACGGTGCCCTTCTATGTTCGGCCCGACGGCAGCAATGTGATTCGGAATACCGTGGCGAACACGGTTCTAAATGCCCTGGTGAACCCCGGCGCCGCAATAACCTCCTCAACTCCGGGCGGTTTCTCATTGGCCGGTATCATCACGAACAACGCGGATGGAGACAAGATCACCGCCACGCTTGACTATCTCAACACGCTGGATGAGAGCGAACTGCTAAGCGCGCCGCGCGTCACGACCATGAACCGCAAGCCGGCGGTCATTGCTGACCTGTCCACGGAGTACTTTGTGTCCCAAGTGTACACAGAAGTGATTTCAGCCCAGGCGGGATTCGGGGGCACGGCTTCGCTTGGCTACACCCAGCAGGTGGTCCCAACCCCGTTCAATTTCGGCATCACGCTATCGGTCACGCCCCAAATCAGCGGCGGCGATCAGGTCCGCTTGTGGTTGAACCCGCAGGTCACAACTCGAGGCGCCGAGAAGACCTTCGAGCAGAAGAGCGTGATTAATGGCACTGAGATCACCACGGACATCACGCTGCCTAATACGTCCACCCAAGCCGTCTGGACGAACGTCATCGTACACGATGGAGACACGCTGGTGCTGGGCGGCTTGGTCTCGGATCAGACCGTCAGGTCCAAGCATAAGATGCCGTACCTCGCGGACATTCCGGTCCTCGGGTTCTTCTTCCGGGGCAAGTCCAAGAATGCCAGTCAATCAAGTCTCCTGATCTTTGTGACGCCCACGGTCATCGATACCACGGGCGCGCGGTTTTTCGAAGCGGGCAACTCCGCCTTGCAGACGTCGCGCAGAACCGCGACCGTGAAAGGTCCGGGTGCGCCACCAGAGGAGACCGCCATATCGGGCGAAGCGCCGATCGAGTCCCCGACCGTTTCTGAGACAGGGGCGCCCGCCGAAAAGTCTGCGGAGGCGCCCGCCGAAAAGTCTGCGGAGGCGCCCACGGCGAAGTCTTCGGAAGCGGCTGGCGAAACGCCTATGGAGGCGCCTGCGGCAAAACCCCAGACAAAAGCATCGCAGAAAAAGCCTGCAGCGCCTGAGTCCAAGTCCTGAGAAGAACAACGAAGCCCTTCAGCCGGGCGGCCCGCGGTAGAGAGGGTTGCCCGTTCTCTTGCATATGGTCTACGCATTCTACAACGTTGCCACATCCTTGGCCGCTCCATTTGGAGCGGCATGGCTTGCCTTGGAGTCAAAGCACCGGCGGCTGCTCGGACGCTTTGCACCGCCGGTCCCCGTATCGCATCGCCGGCCATTCTGGGTTCAGGCGTGCAGCGTGGGGGAGGTGGGAACCGCGAAACAGCTTATCATGGCCATGAGACAACGCTGGCCCGAGATTCCCGTGGCGCTAACAGTTTCGACGGTGAGTGGGTATGACCTTGCGGAGGCCGCGTGTCAGGACGTGGCGCTGACGTGGTTTCCCTTTGATCATCCTTATGTAGTGCGCCGGTTTGTTCGAGGTCTTGCTCCTCGCGCTCTCATCTTGATCGAAACCGAGATCTGGCCCAACGTCCTGCGTGAAGCGCACCGGGCGGGGGCCGCGGCCGTGCTGGTCAACGGGCGGCTTAGCGACAAGCATATCGGACGCTATCAACGGTTCGGTTCCCTCTTCCGGCGCGTACTGTCGTACCTTTCCGCGGCCGGCATGCAAAACGAGGAGTACGCGGAACGGCTCAAATCTCTTGGCGCAGATCCGGCACGCGTCCACGTGACCGGCAACACAAAATTCGACGGAGTGATGACCGAAATCGACGCGGCGAGGCTTGTTTGCCTCCGACGTGAAATCGGGTTTATCCCTGGACAACCGGTAGTGATCTTCGGCAGCACGCGGCCCGGCGATGAGACCCTGGCAGCCACATGTTGGCGCACCTTGAGAAACTCGTTCCATAGTCCGCGGCTTGTTGTTGCGCCGCGGCATCCCGAGCGCGTCGAGGAAGCGATATCCGCCTTCGATGAGCCTGTCCTGCGGCGCTCGGAAACTTCCCAAGGTCGATCGCCGGCCGGTGAGCGCGTTATTGTGCTCGATACCGTCGGCGAACTCGCGACCTTCTATGCCCTTGCGACGGTTGTGGTGATTGGCGGGAGCTTCTTCCCTGGTGTGAATGGACACAACCCGATCGAGTCGGCCGCCCTTGGCGTGCCTACCGTGTTCGGCCCGTATATGCGGAACTTTATTGACCCGGCCCGGGAACTGCTGGCGCGCGGCGGCGCCGTGCAGGTTGACCGGCCCGAGGGGCTCCTCCCAGTGTTGACACGGCTTCTCACGGATGAGCAGGAACGTACCCGCATCGGTGCACGCGGTCGTAAGGCCGTGCTTGCAAACCAAGGCGCTACGGAGCGAAACCTGGACCTCCTTGCGCAGGTGGTGCGGGGATTGTAAGAATGTGCAGGGTTCAGGGTCCGGGGTTCAGGGTTTAGGGTTTGGGGTATAGGGTGTACGGTCCGGGGTTTCAGACCTCAGGGTCTGGGGCCTGGGTATAGGCTCGTCCGAATGGTCTGACGTGTCCGACCCAAACCCTAGACCCTAAACCCTAAACCCTCTACCCTCACCTTCGCTCTGAAGTGGAAGGAATCTGGAATCGAGGATTCGATCTATTGCTGACCCCGTGGATAGTTCTTGACGGCTGTGTAGCGAGATGCGATAACATCTTTGATCGTCTTAGCACACGGGCGTTGCGCGACACTCCCATTGCGCTCTTCCTGCTTGCGCCGGCGCTTGCCATCCTTGGCGTGTTCGGGGTGGCCCCGCTTTTTTTCGCGGTCTACTTGAGCCTATTCGGGGGAAAGTACAGTGGGGGTCCCTTTGTTGGGTTCGGCAACTTCCTCGAGGCGTTCGGGAGTGATGCTTTTTGGCGGAGCTTTCTGGTGACCGCCTACTACGCCGCAGGGACCATTCCAGCCACGATGGCGATCAGTTTCACGGTGGCATACGGCCTTTTCCGGATCACGCGCGGCCGCGGCTTTTTCCGCACGGTCTACTTTCTCCCTTATGTGACTTCGGCGGTGGCCGCCGCGATGGTCTGGCGCGCCCTGCTGAACCCGCAGTTCGGCGTGGCGAACGCCATCCTTGCCTGGGCCGGCGTCTCGCCTCAGCAGTGGCTGCTCGAACCGCGCGGCGTTCTGCACTTGATCACCGGGGGCCGGATTCCCGCCGAGGCGGGTCCCAGCCTTGCCTTGTGCTGCATCATTCTCTTCGAGATCTGGCACTCAAGCGGCTTCATGATAGTGGTCTTCCTTGCCGGTCTTACGGCCATTCCGCGTGAACTCGAGGAATCCGCCCGGATTGACGGTGCAGGCGCTTTCCAGGTGATCCGGAACGTGATCCTGCCCCTGCTATCGCCCACAGTTTTCTTCTTGGCCATCGTAAGCGTTATCAAGTCTTTTCAGGCGTTCAACAGCTTCTATGCTTTGACGGGCAACGGGCGAGGCCCCGTGGACACGACGCAAAACGTCACCGTATACATCTACTCCAACTTCTACGAGTATCAGCGGTGGGGCTACGGCGCGGCTGTGGCGACTTTGCTTTGCCTGGCCATCGTGACGCTCACCGTTTTGCAGTGGCGCTTCCTTGGCAGAAAGGTCCACTACGAATGATCCGCCGGCTCATTCTCTATGTTTTTCTTCTTGCCGGCGCCCTTTTCACGACGCTTCCTTTTGTGTGGATGGCGACGACGGCCTTCAAATCGCTGACCGAGGCCGTTTCTCCCACGTTGGTCTGGTGGCCGGCACAGTGGCAGTGGTACAACTTCGTCGAGACGTTTCAGGCTGCGCCGTTCGGCCGCTATTTTTTCAACTCCTTCTTGGTCGGATTCGTGGTGACCACTGGCGTGGTGCTGACTTCGCTCGGGGCGGCCTACGCGTTCGCGCGCCTGGATTTTCCCGGTCGGGCGCTTCTCTTTGGAATCGTTCTCGCCACGATGATGATCCCGTTCGAGGTGACGTTAATTCCGAACTACGTGCTCATCCGCAATCTGGGCTGGTACAACACGTACGCGGCCCTGATCGTGCCGTGGTGCGCGAGCGCGTTCTCGATCTTTCTGATGCGGCAAGCGTTCATGGGGCTGCCCTCCGATTACTTTGATGCCGCGAAAGTGGATGGGTGCGGACATCTGCGCTTCCTCATTCGGATTGCGGCGCCGCTCGTCAAACCTGCGATGGTTACCGTGGGCCTGTTTGCCTTTCTCGGAAGCTACAATTCCCTGCTCTGGCCGCTCATAGTCACCAGTGAAGATACCATGCGCGTTGTGCAGGTGGGCCTGACAGTGTTCTCCGGCGCGGAAGGCGTGCGCCTTCATTTGCTCATGTGCGCTTCCACGATTGTCATCCTTCCGACCGTGGCGCTATACTTCGCCGCACAGCGGTACTTCCTGGAGAGTTCTCTAGGTTCCGGAATCAAGGGGTAAAGCGCAAATGGAAGACTCGGGTTCGGGGTTTAGGGTCTCGGGTTTCGGGTCTCGGGTTTCAGGTATCGGCTTTGCCATCTCGGGTAGGGTCGAGCTCCTGCTCGACCGCAGGTGCCGCGACCGAATCCCTGGCACCCCAAACCCTAAACCCCAAACCCTAAACCCTAAACCCCAAACCCTGTTTGCCTTGCTTTTCCTGCTCGTGTTCACCGTTTCCTTGCTCTCGGCTGGCTGCGGCGGCGGCAATGGCGTCGTCACGGGGCAATTCAAACCGATTAACGCGACGGCAGCCGTTTTCTGGGATCGGCAAACAACTGAGACGGCGGAACTGCTGCGAACAATTGCGGATGAGTTCAACGCGAAACGACCCGCCGCGCTTCCCATCAAGGTCGAACACACCGGCGGCTACAAAGAGATCTTCCAGAAGGTCACGGCCAGCATCCAGGCAGGCGCCTTGCCGAGCATGGCGGTGGCTTACCAAAGCATGACGGCCGAGTACATCCAGGCGGGCGCCGTGGTCCCCTTCGATCCCTTCATCAGCGATCCTGTAGCCGGCTTGTCCCCCGCGGACCTCGAGGATTTTTTCCCGGTCGTCCTCGAAACTAATAAGTATCCCGATGCGGGCAATAAGATGTATTCGTTCCCCTTCTGCAAGAGCACGCTGATGCTCTACTTTAACAGGAAGGTTCTTGCCGACGCCGGTTTCGACGGACCTCCGAAAACCTGGACCGAATTCCTCGAACAATGCCGACAGGTGAAGGCGAAGACCGGCAAGGCTGCCTATCCCGTTTCAGTTGACTGTTCGGCGATAGCCGGGATGATCTTCAGCATGGGAGGGGAGGTCATGTCCGGGCGGCAGACGCTCTTCGACGGGCCTGCCGCAATCAAGACGTTCGAGATCCTCGAGACGCTCGCCAAGGAAAAGCTGGCCTACCAGATCCCGCCCGGCACATATGACGACGAAATGGCGCTCTCCCAGGGCAGCGCCGCGTTCACTATGCGGTCGAGTTCCGGACGGACCAGCATCGCCCTCCTCATGAAGGACGCTCAGGACGACTGGGGTATGACGGCGATTCCCCAAGATGACCCGGCCCATCCTTCGACGGTTCTGTTCGGTCCCAACGTCTGCATCTTCAATACGACGCCCGAACAACAGCGCGTCGCATGGGAGTTCATCAAGTTCTTCACTTCGCCCGAGACCTCCGTGCGTTGGGCTCTCGGGACCGGCTATCTCCCCATCCGTAGATCATCCGCGAACAATCCCGGCATAAAGAAGTTCTGGGCCGAATGGCCATACAACCGCGCAGCTTTTGATTGTCTTCCGTTCGCGAAATCCGAGCCGAACCTCGCAGGATGGCAGGAAGTACGGACCCTGGTCGAAACGGCCGAGACCGAAGTGCTCACAGGCGTGAAGTCCGCGAAGGACGCCGCGACAGCCCTGAAACAAAAGGCCGATGCCGTGCTGGCAAGACAGTGAAGAGGGATTAGGGTTTGGGGTTTAGGGGTCAGGGGCTGGGTCTCGGGCACGTCGATGGCTTCGGGTGTTCGGTATCGAGTGCCAAGTCGGGTTGAGATCCCGCTCGGCCGCAGTCACCCATATTCGGATCCCCCAGACCCTAAACCCTAAACCCTCCCTACACCCGCCCGCCGTGATCCTCGGCGAAATCATCGAGCGCCTCGCGGATCATTGCGCGGTGGTCTTTCTCGAGAATCTCACGATCCGCCTTGCGGCGGAACATCTTTCGCCGTTCATGTTGGAGAGGAAAGGTCGCGCCGATGGCGTGTCCGCGCCGGTCTCTGCCCAGTCGACGGTCCTTTTGCCATCGGCCATACTTGTCCTTATAAAACCCTTCGCGGATTTCGTCGTGTGTCATGACCCACCCTCTAAGGGGCGGCTCCGACAGAAACGCCCCGACTGTCCCCGCAATTCTTTTCGATTCCGGTCGCATCGAAGTATATGCGCCTGCGAAGACTTGCGTCAACTCCGGCATCAGCCTAATCTGTGGCATAATGAAGGGGCGTCTGAATGAATGAGAGGCTGATGGTGACGTTCGGCCTTGCGATAAGCTGCGCTCCACGGCTGCCCAGTGGGTCTGCCACACATATCTGAACAACCTCGGAATCGGGACGCTTGAGAAGAGGGAAGCGCGACAAACGAGGATACTGAGGGAGAAGGCCGCCGGTCTGGCCATGGAGATATGGAAGAACAGGGGTTCTCCGGATGGCGGACATGCCGAATATCGCTAAGGAGCTATAGCAGAGTCACGAAAGCTTCGGGGGTGAGACGCCCCTGTTTGAGAATGTGAGCGAGTGTCGAACGCTTAACGGGCGGTGAGCTGGGACGATCAGCTTGAGCAACTCATCGGGCAGATGTTTCTGAAGGCGGATGTGGCTGCCTCTTTGACGGACAACAACCCATCCGTCGCGCCGCAAGGCCGCAATGACCCGCTCGTATGAAACTACCGGGACCTTGGTCATACGGCGATTTCGGCGATCTCAGCATCAGGCGAGAATGGCTGGTCATCCTCCACTGTCTCGAGATAGAGATCGACAGCTTCTTGGATGTTGGCCAGTGCTTCTTCCCGCGTGTCACCCTCGCTAATGCATCCCGGAAGACCCGGAACGTAAACGGTGAATCCACCGTCATCGCTAGGCTCAAGTACAACCCTAAGTTTCATCGCAGCGACCTTTCATCTCACTCACATGGATGTTTAACTGCCGTCAGCCCTCTTTTGCTCGAAGGATCTTAACACATCCCGGCGGTCTTTCGGAAACACCCGTCCCATAGGCGACGGTTGCTTGGATTCATATTCTAAGTGCAACACTTTTGGGGGCCATGGCTATGAATTCTTCTTATCTTCTAGGATTCCGGAAGAGATGAAACAAGAAAGAGGACATCGTAGCGGGCTTTCGGTATCTTTTGAGTTTCCAGCAACAAGAGAAACCGGAAGGAGCCATCTACGATGTCCTATACCCATCTTACCGCATTTGAACGGGGTCAAGTCCAAGCGTTGTTGCAGGAAGGAAAAGGGGTGAGAGCCATCAGCCGGGTTCTAAAGCGAGCTCCCTCCTGCATTTCCCGCGAACTGCGGCGTAACCGCGTTGGAGGCGTTTATTCGGCGGAGCGCGCCCAGCAACGGTATCGGGCGCGGCGCAGGGAATGCCGACCGGGCCGGAAACTGGACCATCGGCCGCTGTGGACGTACGTGGTGCAGACGCTTGCCCTGTGTTGGTCGCCCGAACAGGTGGCGGGCCGCCTTCGTTTGGATCATCCCAACGACCCCAAGATGCGTATCAGCCATGAGGCGCTCTACAAGGCCCTCTACACCGATGAGCGTCTGGCTCCGATGGTTTCGTACCTGCGACAATCGCGCCCCAAGCGCAGAAAGCGTGGCCAAGGCAAAACGCAGCGCTGTCTCATTCCCCATCGCACCTCCATCCACGAGCGCCCGTTGGAAGTTCAGGAGCGCTCCCGTTTCGGGGACTGGGAAGGCGATCTTCTCCTGGGAAAGAGCCAGCAGGGAGCGGTCGTTTCCCTAGTTGCCCGAAACTCGTTGATGCTGTTGGCGCGCAAAGTGCAGACCAAACAGAGCGAGGAGGTGATTACGGCCGTCGTGGCGGCGCTAGAGGACCTGCCGGCCTCCTGGGCTCGAACGATTACCTTCGATAACGGTACTGAGTTCTATCATCATCAGCGCATTACCGATGAACTCGGAATGACCATCTTCTTTGCCGACCCGTATGCCGCTTACCAGCGCGGCGTCAACGAAAACACCAATGGCCTACTCCGACAATATCTCCCCAAAGGCATCAGTTTTGAAAACCTCTCCCAGCGACAACTCGACACTATAGTCCATGAATTGAATCACCGTCCAAGAAGAACCCTAGGATACCGAACACCCCATGAAGTCTTTGAAGCTAACCGAAAAAACGCCCCTGTTGCACTTAGAGCTTATCCGTAAATAAAGATTGCTTTGTGAAACTGGACTTGCTATGCTATGGCACATGAGCACACTCAAGTCATGGACCGTATCCGATGCCCTGTGGGAGCGGGTGGCACCGCTGGTTCC
>Ga0315274_10000969_pt1 | contig 44714 bp, 33 predicted proteins | sample YL17G02_20_MG_FD_203700 | JGI IMG/M metagenome (GOLD analysis project Ga0315274, IMG submission 203700) | Sediment microbial communities from Yellowstone Lake, YNP, Wyoming, USA - YL17G02_20 | ecosystem: Environmental > Aquatic > Freshwater > Lake > Sediment | place: USA: Wyoming | collected...
TTGTCTCTAATTCATTCATTGGATTTTTTATTAATTGAAAAATTTTCGAAATATATATAGCTATCTTCTAATGTTGGTTCGACTTCATAAGCAATGACGTCAGGTTTTTCTTCGCATACAATTCGGACTAAAATATTTGAATTTTTCTCAATGCACGAAACCATACAATATGTTTTACTTATTCTATCAAGTTCTTCAGGTTGGATTTCGAGTTCAAATGTTTTCCCTACCGCATAATTGATAAAATCAGTCGGAGAGCCTTTGTATCGTATTTCACCTTCATCAATCACAGCCATATCTGTGCAGGCAAATTCAACGTCTTTAATTATGTGAGTGGACAATATTAAAATTCTATTTTGAGCAATTTCAAACAAGGCATTTCTGAATCTGACTCTCTCTTCGGGGTCAAGACCTGAAGTCGGTTCATCAAGAATTAATATTTTAGAATCATTGATTAGCGCCTGAGCAATTCCTAATCTTTGTTTCATTCCCCCCGAAAATGTTCTTATTAATCTTTTTCTTACGTCAAATAGATTTACTTTATGCAATAAATCATCAACCAAACTCGAACGTTTCAGTTTCGGTATTCCATACAGAGATGCAACGTAATCGAGGAACTCATACGCTTTTAGATTAGGATAAAAATCATACTCTTGTGGTAAATAACCAATTATTTTTCTCGTGTTCGTATGATGTCTGAAAAGGTCAATATCATCGAAATGAACCTTACCTAACGTTGGTTCAAGAAGTAATGTGATGATAGACATCAGGGTTGTTTTTCCAGCACCATTCGGGCCAATTAATCCAAAGACCCCATCTTTTATCTCGAGATAAATATTATTTAATGCGGTTTTCCCGTTCTGATAAATTTTTGTTAGATTCTCTATTCTTAATATCATAATTTATTCTAAAAATTTGATGAGTTGTAGGGACAGAACACTGTTCTGTCCTTACAAAATTTTTATTCAAAGATTAATTGGGACATATGTCCCCTCAAAATTAACGGTTCAGGATACATATCCTGAACCATCTTTTTGGTTAAATAAATTAATTATTCTTTAAGTTTTACTTTTCTCAGTGTTCTCTGTGGTTGACTTATCTTTCTCTTCCTTCTGATTTTCTGTTTTCTCTTTTTCAATATTCATAATCTTTACTTGAGCATTATTCTGAAGTGTTTCATAACCTAATATTATAAGTTCATCTCCTTCTTTTAATCCTGAAAGAATTTCAACCATATCTCTGTTTTCAAGCCCTAAATTTACTTCATTTTCAACTGCCTTTTCTTCTTTATTAACGACGAAAACAATATTGCGATTATTTCTTCTTAATATGATTTCTCTGGGAATAGCCACAGCATCTAACTTACGTTTCACAACTAAATCCACTTTTGCGAACATCCCGGGTATCAAATTCGCATTAGGATTATCAACAATTACATTGACCTTAAATGCCTTTGTGTTTGAATCAATGATTGAAGAGATGTCATTTACAATCCCGGTGGTTTTTATATTATCTTTTGTATAAACAAGAATTTCAGCTTCGCTTTTATTTGATTGCACTGATTCAATATCCTTTGCTGTAACATCACACTCCACAATTACCTTGGAAATGTCAATTACACCACATATTATTGTTCCCATTCCGATAAGTTGGTTTTCAATATTATGAATAGTGGATGTATTTTGAATTGCCACTGAAGTTTTACTTTGAAGGCTATCAGGACTAATAATCAAGCCATCGATAGGTGATTTTATTACAATATTTTCGAGTTTTCTTTGAGCCTTTACTAAATTATCTTTGGAACTCTTTAATCGTATCTCAACCTGTTTCTTACTAATCTCATTACTTGTGTTTTTTAATTTTGTCTGGTCGAGGTCTCTTTTCGAGACAAGCCCTTTACCATAAAGTTCTTTAAATGTATTATAATCTAATTGAGATTGTTCGAGATTGGTAATCGCAAGAGAAAGGCTCTCCTCATTTATTCTCACATCAGCCTTTGCATTTTCGATTTCAACTTTAATATCTCTATCATCTAATCTGGCGATTACTTCTCCTTTTTTAATAAATTCACCATCCTTCCAAATCTTCATAAAATGGATTCTTCCGCTTTCTTCTGATTTAACGGAGATAGTCCGTAGTGGCTTTACCGTTCCGGTTGTATAAACATAAACTTTAAATTCTCCACGAACAACTTTTTGTGTAGAGACAGGAGTTTTATAAACCTTTTTTTCTTCTTTTTGTTCATCCTTTTTTTCAGCATCTTTTTCATTTACTTTTTTATCATCTTTTTTAGTTTCTTCAGTGGATTGTTTTTTCTCATCAGTCTTATTCTTGCTTTCTTTCTTTTTAAATATGCAGGAAAAATTGAACAATAAAAATAGTGTTAGCAATAAAAGGAGCAGTTTTTTCATAGATATCTCCTGAGTCTTTAATAAAATAGAATCTCAATGAATTGAATCAAAACGAAATTTATAGATTATTCAATAGAAAAATTAAAATACTTAATAATATTTAGATTATATCTTTATATGACGTTGTGAGAGTTACAAAGATTCAAATTATTTTTTTCTCTGCGACTTGGTGACATTGCGTTAAAAAATACAAGAATTATTTCTCGCAGAGACGCAAAGAACGCAGAGGAAATTATTGACCGCGAAGGACACGAAAAGAAATTTGTAACCACAGATTAACGCAGATAACAATCAATTTGAAACCAACATCTAACCCCCAACACCTAATCCCTAACCGCAGATGATTGTCAGTTATCGGTTTTAAATTGTCCGTTGGAATTTTTATCCTACATATCCTGTCAAATTATTTTCTTTAAACACTTTGTATTCTTCTTAGTTAGATAATTAAGTATTTATCTTTGCGACTTAGCGACTTTGCGTTTTAAATTAAAGAAATTATTTAACGCTAGGACGCAAAGACGCAAAGAAAATATTTAGAAACCACTGATTAACACGGATAAACACTGTTAAAAAATAAATTAAAATACATGAACAAATTAAATTTGATAAGATTAACAAGATTTTGTAATTAAAATAATTATCCTGAAGATCCTGCATATCCTGTCAGAAAATTATATGTATTTCTCTGAGTCCTCTGGGATTAAAATATTCATTAAACCACTGATTAACACGGATAAACACTGTTAAAAACCTGAATCCAAAATGTAGTGAGCACCTTTAGGTGTGTTTTAATCATAACAGGTCTAAAGACCTTCACTACTTTTTGCACCTTCTCTGTGTCCTCTGTGGCTATAATTCCCCATTCGTTATTTTTTATGAATTACTTTTTACTAAAAATACTTGACAAATTTAATATAATATTCATAATTTTTTTGTAATTAACTAATAAGAAAAATAACAATATCTACATAATATTATATAAGACAGGTGTGGGTAAGATACTTACTATAAGGTTGGTTATAGTGTCATATGCTTATATGGAAATACATAAAGGTTCTTATATGTGTACCATATAAACATTTTTAAATGTAGCAAAGTTTAGTATTGCTAATCAAGTAACAAGCTTCTGGATGGAGAAAAATGATGGAAGAGAATAAGAAAGAACTGTTCACAGAGAAAGTTCCTGCGGGAAGCAGAACATATTTTTTTGATGTTAAGGAGTCAGTTGAAGGTACGAAATACTTGTCCATTAGTGAATCAAGAGAGAGCGGCGAAACATTCAAACACAATAGAGTGATGATTTTTAAAGAACACTTATTATCTTTTAATGTCGGGTTACAAAAGGCTATCCAATTTATTTTTGAAAATAAGGACGAATCCCAGTAAATAATCAAATTAGTTGGTCATAATCTTTGTTAACTCATGATTGCACAGAAAATAAAAAGATTAAGTGAAATATTACCATATAATAAGAAGAAATAAAAACAGAATTTAATGTTATTTTTGTAGCCGACAGATATACATTGCGGATGAAGAGAGTCGTTATGTAGTCATTAAGATTTTATGAATAACTTTAACATTACATCTTCCAAATGGTTAGCACGGATCGATCCTAGGAATTTGCTTGTGAGAAAGATCGATTTCCCTAAGTACTCACTCTTGATAGGCTACCCATGTTGGAATTATTTTTTGCAATTCATTAATCGAACTAGATCGTATGAGCGCGGGCTTGATGTTGGGTTTCTTCTTCTAATTCTTGAAGAACAATACCGAGAAAAATTCTCACGGGAAGAGCATGAGATACATTTAGCAAAGATATACACTTTAATACTAACTATGCTTGATAAGCTTGATCAGTGGGAGGACTTCATCGCTTCTTTTGACTTAATATTGGCAAACACCAATTTATCATTCGGCGGTTATTACTCAGAAGAATCGCGTAGCTTACACCTTAAAAATGGCGCAACTGAGTTTCTATTGTGTGATGTCCCGGGTGGTTTCAAGCTCCATTTTCTTTATGAAATTGCATATCGTCGACGGATCATTAATAATAAAATCAAAAAGAAGAAAGCAGGTCGAAGGATTGGGAATCTGTTGCATAAACGACAAGATGAATTATCAGATGCGGAACTTAATGAAAGAGCAAACTGGGTATTAGAATTCATTCGTATGAATCAGATGTCAATGTGAATTCTAGCATTAGCTAAAAAAAACAGCATAACACACTCTTTAATCTTTCAGCCAGAGCCACAGATTAATGGCATCTTTGAAAGCTTTAAAAAAATGGATATATTTGCACCTATTACATTTCTTACTGATTTATTATTTAATTTTATTGGAATATTTTCAAACCGTCCACGTCTTGATGTTAAAATAATCGAATCATATACAGATATTAAAAATAGTAGATTTGTTTATAGAGCTAGTGTAATCAATCTTGGCAGAGTTGAAGCACGCAATTGTGAAGGATTTTGGGCAATATTTGATTCTAAAGGAATTGAATTATCCTCTGGAACAAGTGTTTATTGGTCTCCTGAGGAAGATAATGATTATGATTTTAAAAAAAGAAATCATAATAAGCCTGTAATTCAATTCAATGAGCGAAGGTTTTGCTTTGCAGAAATAGATATGCCAAGAGAATCAATTGAAATTAATAACAAATATTTCTTTCCTTTTAATGATTCGTTGGGCAAATACATTTTGGTTATGATAATAGAGTATGGTAAATATAAAGCATTTGATTTTATATATCTAAATATCCTCAATAGATTATCGCCAAAAGACTCTAATGAAAAGATAGAAAGCAATATTTCTTGGGAATGGCCAAGTAAATTACAGCATGTGAAACAATACTCACGATTGAAAAAACACATTTCTAAAATTGATTATCATAATTATATTAGACCTGTTTGAATAGAATATTATAAATAAAACTTAAAGATTATAATAGGAAAAAATAATTTAATATTAAATCTATTGAAATGAGTTTTAATCCATTGATGGATGTGTGCGTTATAAAGGTCGGATTATATTACAATGTATTGATCTGTGTTCATTTGTGGCTATTCAATTGGAATCTAATCTTATCTACATTTCATAAATCAAAGCAGTTTCATTGCATTCGGGGAATTTGGGGCAGTTAATGCAATCTGTCCAGATTTTGTGTGGAAGTGTAGATTTTTCCACTTCTTTAAATCCTAATTTTTTAAAGAATTGTGGCTTATAAGTTAAAGCAAAGATTTTTTTTATCTCTAATTCCTTCGCTTCTTTGATACAAGTCTTGACAAGTTTTGTTCCTATCCCTTTTCTGATATATTTCTTGTCAATAGCTAAAGACCTTATTTCGGCAAGGTCTTCCCAGTCGATATGTATTGCAACACAGCCAATTAGTTTACCATTTTTCTCACAGATATAAAAATCCCTTATAGTTTCATAAAGGATATTCAATGAGCGTGATAACATTGTCCCATCACTTGCATAAGAATTGATTAATTTATGAATCGCCTTTACATCAGATACTTTGGCTTTTCTTATGATTTCTGTGCTTTTAGATTTCATTATTTAAATTTATGCCTTTCTAAAAATAGAATGTTTTTAACAGGATTTACAGGATGAAACAGGATGAAATAATTTATAATCCTTTTAATCTTAGCCATAATATGGACAGGATATTTCTCCTGCACCATCAGAGAAGCTGGGGCTTCTAATTAAATTTTCGTTCCCAAGCAGGGCTTGGGAACGAGACAACGAGATTGCTTCGTTGCGAGGAACAAAGTGACGAAGCAATCAGACAGTTCGCAATGACATACACCCCTTTCCTTAATCCTCTCCCGTAAGGGGAGAGGAAACGAAGGATGTTATTGAATTATTTAATATTTGTTCTTTTCCGAAAAGAATTTTTCTCCTTCCTTAAAGGCTTTTAAATTCAGGTCAATAATTGTATCGCCTTTTTTCTTGAAGGTTGATTGAATTTGCTTCTCAACTGTTTTGCTCGTAACTAATAAAGTTTTATTAACAAAAAATCCTAACATAACAATATTCGTGGTTTGAATATTACCTAAGTTCTGTGCAATTTCAGTGGCAGGGATAATAAATTCATTCTTATTTGTGCTTGATTTGGGAATCTCAATGAGTGATGAGTTAGCAAATATTAATCCATCTTTTTTAAGGATTGTTTTGAACTTTTCATAAGAGGGGGTATTAAAAGCCATAACAATTGATGGATTACTGACAACGGGTGATGCTATCTCTTCATCGGAAATTACAACGGTGCAATTTGCTGTTCCACCTCTCATCTCGGGTCCATAAGATGGGAAAAAGGTCACTTCTTTGCCTTCCTTCATTGCGGCGTTGGCAAGAAGCTGACCCATTAACATTATACCCTGACCACCAAATCCTGCGATGATTATTTCACTTATCATTTTGAAAGTCCTATTAGTTTTAATATTTTTTCTTTATGATGAAAAATATTGAAATGCCATATCAAAACGCCGGCAACACTTCCTATGAGATTCGCATACATATCACCATAACTGAAGAATCTTCCCGGGACAAACAATTGATGATATTCCTCGAACACTCCATATAAAAAGGCTATTAAAAAGGAATAATATATTTTGTGAAAATAATCTTTATGTGTTGAATTAGTAAAAGCAAATATTATCAAGTAAGAAAATATACAGTAGACGGATATATGAGCTAATTTATCAAGTCCGAATTTTAAACTTGGCAATTCATTACCCGGTGTATTAGAGAGCGAAAATAAGATGATTGCCCATACAATTGATGGAATCCAGAAGAGAAATCTTTTGACTATCATATTAAGCGAGCCTTATGCTTGTTTTTGCTCTCCATCAGGAATTTCTTCTTTAAATATTTCCGCAACACTGATAACCTCAATTCCTTTTTCCTTCAGTGCATCAAGAATATCCTTCAATTTCGCATTCTTAACTTTAACCATAAAATTGCTTTGTATTGCCATCTTCTACTCCTATACCGTAATAATTAACCGAATACCTTTTATTCTCTCTACATTTTATTTGTCAATTATAAATAATGAAAATGTAACGGTCAAATTTATGTGACGATAATATTTGGTAAATAACGCTACTAATAAATTGAGCAATTTCATTTTTCAGAAGTTTAAATATATATAGATTAGGATAAAATAAAAAAGCGGGAACATTGGTTCCCGCCACATAATACTTGAATTCTCTTATGAAATCCTTTCTTTTCTTAGCCCTAATTTGGTATCTATTTATATTATCGACGAGATCAATATAAAACTTAACATAATTTTTTATTAAATAATTTACTTATATTAAGGTATAAATGTTCTTTAATCTCCTCTTTTTTTTCTTGAAAAGAAGAACATAATATGAATAAGTTCTATTTGCATAAATTATAGGTTCTAAATTTTACTTTCATTTTATGAATCAATTAGACTTATCAATCATCATAGTCAATTATAACACAAAAGACTTATTAGAAGCCTGTCTTAAATCTATTTCCCAAAATACGCATAATATACTATACGAAATTGTAGTAGTAGACAATCATTCCAAAGATAGTAGTGTTCTGATGATAGAGGGGAAATTCTCTGCTGTAAAGTTAATAAAAAATAAATCAAATATGGGATATTCTAAAGCAAATAATCAGGGAATAAATATTTCTCAAGGACGCTATATATTACTATTGAATAGTGATACTGAAGTTAAGAATGATGCTTTGAATAAGACTATAAAATTTATGGAGGATAATAGAGATATAGGAATATGTGGCTTGAAATTATTAAATGCTGATGGTTCTATTCAGCTTTCCTGTAGAAGTTTTCCTACTTTTAGTACTGCTATATTTAATAGATATTCAATTATAACTCGATTATTTCCAGACAATAAATTTTCAAAAGAATATTTACTATCGGATTGGGATCATAAGAGTATTATGGATGTGGGCTGGGTTTCCGGCGCTTGTATGTTAATCAGACGTGAAGTGATTGACAAAATTGGTTTACTTGAGGAAAAATTTTTTATGTATTCTGAGGACGTTGATTTATGTTATCGTGCCAAAGAAAATGGCTGGAGAGTAGTATACTATCCTTTAAGTGAAGTGATTCATTATATTGGTAAGAGCAGTGAGAGAAAACCATTTTTATCGATATTTGAAAGACACAAAAGTATGTATCTTTATTATAAGAAACATTATAGCCGTGAAATTTTGTTTTTAGATTTAATTACCATTTCAGCAATAATATTTAGAGCTTTGTTTCAATCAATCTCATATTATCTAAAAAAGAGATAACAGTAAAATGGTCTATTTTTCATTAATTATCACTTCCTTAATTATGGCGTTGCTAATAACACCCGGCATAATTGTGTTCTGCAAAAAACACAAAGTTCTTAGTGACCCACAAAGATATAAGTTTTATAGAGATTCAAAACCATTACTTGGCGGAATTAGCATTTTCATAGCTGCTTTTTTACCTGCTTTAATGACGATATTCTTTACCTCTCTTACATTAAATGATCTTGTCTATAATAAGAATGAGATTTTCAAAATTACCCTGAGTTTCCTTTTCGCTTCTTTTCTTGTATTAATATCAGGTATCTGGGCAGATTTAAAATATATTAAAGGGAAATATCACTGGTTATTTATATTCGTTGCATCTATCATAATTCATTTTTCAGGCTTTAAATTCGCAAAGCTCTCAAATCCATTTGGTGAACCTATCGAAGTCGGTAGTTGGGGAATTCTGTTAACGATTTTCTGGATTATTATTATAACAAATATAATTGAGATATTGAATTTTATTGAGGGATTTAGCACAATCATCGTTCTTGTTTTTTCTTCTGTTTTACTCTATGGTGCAGCGGAACATAAGGAAATTTTTGTAACTATTTTAATTTCTACTTTCACAGGCTCGTTGATAGGATATTTATTTTATAATATGTATCCATCAAAAATAATTTATGGTAAGTCAGGTGTAAGATTTCTTGGTTTTATGATTGCCTCAATCATTTTATTTGCGCGAAGAAAAGTGACTACGACAGCGATTTTTATTTTCCCATCAGCAATTATAATATTCTTTTTAGTATTGATAATTTTGTCATCTTTGGAAAAGACCTTGATTCTTAAAAACAAAGATATAATTTCAACTAAAGGGAAAAATTAATCTACCGCAATGTTTAAAAGATTCCTTGATATTCAAATGGATGTTACAAACTTTTGTAACTTGAGATGCATAATGTGTTATTCTACCTATGCAGAAATCAAACCTGAATTTATGGATATGGTTTTATTTAACAAAATTGCTGAAGAGATTTTTCCTAAGACCAGAGTTTTAATACTCTCCTGGGCAACTGAACCGATATTACATAAGAATATTGCTGAGATGTTATCCATTACGAAGAAAAAATATAGAATACCTCAAGTATCAGTAGTCACTAATGGAACTTTAATTACGAATGAATTAGCAGAAAAATTGACTTCCGGTATCCTCGACAAGCTTTATGTATCGATAGATGCGGCAACTAAACAAAAATATGAGGAGATAAGAATTGGGTCTAAATTTGAGAGATTTATTGAAAACCTTGAGTATTTGAATAATTATAAACGGAAACACAACCTAAAAAAGCCAAGACTTGTATTCAATTTTGTTATGATGAATAGAAACATTAGTGAATTACCAGATTATATAAATTTAGTTCATAAACTCGGCGGGAAAGAAATCAATGCCTGGGGTATGGAAATTCAACCTGAATATTTAGCCCTTGTGGAAAAGAATAAAAATGAGTCAATAGATGAAAAGGAGAGGAAACTAATCGAAGGATTAGATTTGAATGATGAAAAAATTTCTTTAAAAGACAAGAAGGTAATTGAAGCTATTATTGAAGCTCAAAATAGAGCGATGAAATTCGGAATTTATTTATATGCCCCAAGAGTTAGTAATAATAGTTTTGGAAGGTGGAAATGGCTTTTAAGAAAAATCTATGGCAAAACAATTAATATGGAACCTTATTCGATGGTGTCTTTCCTTGCTAATATGCTAATTCTAAAGATTACAAAACCTAAAATTATTTGTTACGAACCCTGGAATCGGATGGTAATTTATAGTAATGGAGATGTGCAACCTTGTTGTCGTTGGTCATTACAGCCATTAGGGTCTTTCAGAAATCAATCGTTCGAGGAAATCTGGAATGGAGAGGCATATAAGAAATTGCGTAAAACTCTTGCTATTGGGAAACCACTAAATTTATGCAAAAAATGTACAATAAGTACAAAGGCGAGAACAAGTTAAAATTTGGTATTTTAACAAAATAATCGGTTCTTTGAAATGTATCATCAATTTTCTTTAAATTTGCTATGAATAGTTTATAAGAAAAACGATAATATTAGCGAAAATAACATTGACACAATGAATATGATTAAAGCGATGATAACAAAATTCTTCTCTTCAGGATTTAAATCCATAAATCTTTTATATTTTATCCCCCCAGTTAATAAACCTATCACAACTAATGATATTAATATAAATATGGTAGGTAAAATAAAGGAGAAAACTTTTAGTAAAATACCTGATAAAAAACCCAATGTATAGATTAGAACGATTAATATGTATTTCTTTTTCGTTAGTTTCATAAGATTTATTTCTTGAAATGATGACCAATTTTTATCGATTTAAATATTAATAATTGTAATACAAAATATATCAATTCTATCAAAAATTGACAATATAAAATTAATGATATATAATTTAAATTATTAGATTAAGGAGATTCTGAGTAATATGTCCAATTTTTTTGACGTAAAACAAAGAAATATTTTGAATTTTATTATGATTTTAGGATTGCTTTTTTCCATCATAATTTTCCCTGTAATTGTTTTTTCAGCTCCAGAAATCGTTCCAGAAAAATCTACTATAGAAAAGCCATCAGGAACAGTTTATTTAATGTTTTATAAAGATGGTTATCCTAAAAGTATAGCTGAAAATCTATCGTCACTTCTATCTAAATCAGGAGTTGAATCTATAGAGAAAGCTACTTTTGAACAGAAAGCGAAAGTCATTATTGAAGCTATTATTCAAGGTCCTTCAGAAGAATTGAAAAAGGAAGGCTATAAAGGATTATTTCCAGAAAATACAGAAATGGTTACTATTGACATAGAAAAATCAAAAATTGTTGTTAAACTGGCATTGGACAGACATTTTCTTGATAAAGAAATGGATCAATTGTTTATTGAGGACATTTTAAAATACTTTGTCTATCCATTGCAAGAGGCGATAGATGAGTCTATCAGCTTATCTATTTTAGCTCGTTATAAAGATGACCCTAACTCAGAATTTAAATTATTACCTGAATATCTACCCAAATTACCACCTGTTCCCCAAAAAGAGAGTGAACTAAAAGAAATTTCATATAAGGATAATACAGAAGCAGGACAGACACCATTTAGTGGGCAAGGACAACCGAGTGGCACGCTCAATGGTAAATCAGTTTTTATTTCTCAAGGTCATGGTTGGTATTATAGCACTGGCTTAGGTCGTTGGGATACTCAACGGTTCAATAATTATAATATTCTTGAAGACTTTAGTAACGGTGAAGCCTGTTCAAATTGGCTTACGAAATATCTCTGGAATGCTGGTGCAGGTGTTTATACCTGCCGTGAAAGGGATTTGAATACAAATATGGTCATTGTAGATAATGGAGATGTTGCAGGTTATTCTGAAACAGGAAGCTGGACAACTGAATCATCCACAGATGCTTATAATGGCTCGCATAGAAAAGCAACTACTGTAACGGGTTCTGCTTCTGCTACTGCAACATTTACTCCTAATATTCCATTTGCAGGATATTACGCTGTTTATGTGTGGTACAGATGGGCAGTGAGCGGAACTACAACTACTGATGCAAGAATTACAATCAATCATACAGGTGGTTCAACTCTCTGGACACAGAATCAAACTCAAGATGGATTTACCTGGAAATATGTTGGGACATATTATTTCAATGTTGGAAGTAATCCTTCAACTGGATCGGTGGTTATAAATAATCAAAGTTCTATAGCGGGAAGAGTGGTAATTGCCGATGCAGTTCGTTTTGGAGGGGGAATGGGGGATATACAAAGATATGGTGTAATTAGTAATGAACCTCGTTGGGAAGAATGTTGTAGATATTATGCTGAGTTTATGGGTGCTCCCTCTGATGTTTATGATTACTCTACTACGGATAATAATGATGATGTGAATGCTCGCTCTCGTTATGCAAAATGGGAAAGTGAAAACTGGGAAGATTCTATTTTTGTTTCCTGGCATACAAACGGATTCGATGGAACCGATAGAGGAACTTCGAGTTTTGCTTATGCGAGTGGTGGTTGGGATAGCCCATTTAATGGAGTTGCTGGGAGTTTAGAACTAAGAGATTTTGTTCACAACGAGCTAATTAATGATTTTAGAGCTGGTTGGGAAGCGGGTTGGGCTGATGTAGGACTACACACAAACTGGTACGGAGAACTTAATCCAAGTAATAATGATGAAATGCCCTCCGCACTTTTTGAAATGGCTTTTCACGATAATGTTGATGATACTAACTCTTTAAAAGACCCAAGATTTAGGCAGATTTGTGCCAGAGCTGTTTATCAAGGTATTGTAAAATATTTTGCTGATGCATCAGGGAATGCTAATGGAGTAATCGATGGTGGAGAAGTTGTAAATTTACTGCCGGAACCACCAATTAATTTTAGAGCTATACTTAATGGTTCAGGCGGTATTACTCTTTCCTGGAGCGCTCCACCGTATAATACTGGTAACAATTTGCTCGGTGATGCGGCTACAGGTTATCGAATTTATCAAAGCACAAATGGAAAAGGATTTGCTAATGCAATAACCACAGCAAATACAACTTATACTATATCAGTAGGTTTAACTCCTGGAACTGTTTATTATTTTCGTATTAGTGCGACAAATGCCGGTGGTGAATCGTTCCCAACAGAAACACTTGCAGTTCGATATAAGGCAAGTGGATCTAATCCTATTCTGATTGTAAGTGGTTTTGACCGACTTGACCGTTGGTGTATGATTATTGAAGATGACCCTTATGATCTTGACCCTCTACATAGGGAATATTTAGACAGAATGAATTCTTATGATTACACTATTTCTTATGCTCAAGCAATTCAAACTTATGGTCAATCTTTTAATTCATCTTCTAATGAGGCAGTAGAGAACGGTTCTGTTTCGCTTGGGAGTTATTCCGCTGTCATTTGGATAACTGGAGAAGAATCAGGTGTAGATCATACATTTAGTGCAACTGAACAGAGTCGTATTCAGACTTATTTGAGTGGTACCGGAAAAAATTTATTTGTATCCGGGGCTGAGATTGGCTATGATCTTGTTTATTTGGGAAATGGTGCTACTTTCTATAATAGTTACTTAAAAGCGGATTATGCTGGTGACGATTCAGCAACTTATAATGCAGCGGGAAGTGCAGGAATTTTTGCGGGGCTGGGAACAATTACTTATGATAATGGCACTTATATCTATGATGTTGATTATCCGGATCAATTAAGTATTTCTGGGGGCAGTTCAGTAAATATGACTTATTCTGGTGGAAGTGCTGGAAACGCCGGAATTCAATTTAGTGGAACATATAAATTAGTTAATCTGGGATTTCCCTGGGAGGCTATTGTTTCTTCATCACAAAGGCAGGATGTGATGACCAGAGTTCTGAATTTCTTTTTGTTTACTGGTGTTGATAATTGGACACTTTACTGAGAGATGTAGGGGACGCATATATGCGTCCCCTACGTAATCTTAAAGGATATTATTAAGTTAGATTAGTTATCTCCTGTGTTATCAATAATACATATTTTATAATATTCAGTGGTTAATAACACATCCTTAATTATAAAGATTTTATAGGGCTACTGCTGGTTTTTTAGATGCAGATGCTTTTTTAACTTTCCCTGCTTTTAAGCATTTTGTACATATATAAATTCTTTTAACAGTTCCTTTTTCATCGACGATTTTGACTTTTTGAATATTTGGCATATAACGAGTTTTTGTCCTTCTTCCAGAATGACTCACATTATGTCCTACAAGAAATCTTTTCCCACATATACTACAAGCCGCCATTTTATTTCCCTCCATTTACTTTTCTAAGTATTGAAAATGTAGCAGTCGCATTTATGCGACAAAAATGTTTGATAAATCAAACCGCTACTGTATTGTCTATAACTTATAAAGTGAGCAAAGGCTTATCAAAGCCTTTATTTCTATGTCAATAGATTTTTTTATTACAAGAGTAGCCACGAAAGAACACAAAATCATACGAAATGAGAATATGATATTAATTTCCATTTTCGTGAAGTTTAGTGTATTTTCGTGGCTATGCATTTTTTCGTTGAATAATTTCCAGGTCCTTTGGTGATTTTGACAAAATTCTTGCATCCGTTTTAGTTACTAAAACTAAGTCTTCGATTCGAACACCTCCACATCCCGGAATATATATCCCTGGTTCAATGGTAATAATCATTCCTTCTTTAAGAACATATTTACTTGTGATATTGAGAGAAGGTGGTTCCTGTATTTCTAATCCTACTCCATGACCAAGTCCATGCCCAAAATATTTTCCATAACCATACGATGAAATTATATCTCGAGCCACTTTATCAATTTCTGAACATTTTTTACCTGCCTTGACCTCTTTTATCGCGGATTCCTGTGCCTGAAGAACTATCTTATAAACTTTTTCCATTTTCCTTGAAACTTTATCAATAAAAACAGTTCTTGTCATATCTGAATGATAACCTTTGATCACACAACCCAAATCCAAAATTATTGAGTCACCCTTTTGAATCTTTTTATTTGAAGGTTTATGATGTGGCAATGATGAATTATTTCCTGAAGCAACTATTGGGGAAAATGAATCTTCTTCTGAACCGAGCTCGTCTGCAATCCATCTAATTTGTCTAACAGTTTCTTTTTCAGTGATATCTGTTTTTAAAATTGTTTTTATTTTTCCTAAAACTTTATCAGCAATACTTGCTGCCTTTTGAATATTTTCTATTTCACTTTCATCTTTTAATATCCTTTGGGACTCAATTAAATTGCCCGCTGGTATAAGTTGTGTTTTTGATAGTGTTTTCTTCAATTTCTGAAAAAGATTAAGAGGCAAGTTAGATTCTATTGCGATTTTCTTGATGTTTTTCTTTTCAATAATTTTTCTTATGTCTTCAAAAATATCATTTGATTGACGAATAATTTTGAATCCTTGTATATTATTTGTTGCATACTCAATGTATCTAAAATCTGTTATGAAATAATTTGTATTGTTAGTGATTAATGTATAAGAAGAAGAGCCATTGAATCCTGTGAAGTAAAGTGTATCAGCCCTATTATAAATTAAAAAGGCATCATATCCTTTTCCCATTATTGATTTTTGTAAGTCATTCACTCTTTTTTTGAAATACTTATTCATAAACTCCTCCTATATCTTCAAAGGCCAAAATATCAGATAGTGGATAAATTTCAGTTTTTCAATAATAATTATTGTTGTTTAGGGGGTTGAGTCAATAAAGTCCTGTTGATGGAGAGAAAAAAGTTTATTTATTTCTAATAAGGATTAATCCCAGAGCATCCAGTAAATTGCTTCAGTTGAGTTTCTGATGAGTTCATATGCACCAATGTCATAGTTAGAACCATCACCACGAAAATCAGAAGCACCTTTAAATCCTCTTGGATTTCCTTCAATGTCCTTAGTCAATCCTTCAATGAAACATCCCGCATCAATGCAAGGCGAGTTGGATGTTAAATGGAAATCGTTATCTTCAAAAGTACTTAGATTATTATCAGCTCCATCAGGATCAGCTAACTGCGGATCATCTGAAATGTTTCCCACACCGTTTTCGGATTCACCCAAACTTTGAATACAACTATAAGAAGGTATTGAAGAGTCAAAGAGTTGAGCACCATCAGGAGCCGTGTTTTCCCATACAATGCAATTTTTAATTACACCATTGCATCCATCAAATCCACCACCAATATGATTTGCTGAATTGCCGTAAACGGTATTGTTGTAAATTTCTCCATCACAAAAATAGAAAGCACCACCTGAAATGGCAGAATTGTTGAAGATAAGATTATTTTGAATTTTCCCATCACAATAGGCGAGACCACCACCAGCAAAATTGGCAAAGTTATTATTAATAATATTATTTTGAAGGAGTCCATCACAACCAAAGATTCCTGCACCAAAATCGCCATAAGGTATGATTCTATAGCAGAAATTATTTGTTATATGATTATTTTCAATAGTTGCCCTTGTCCCATTTCCACAGATACCACCACCAGCCCTTGCAAAACCATTTGTGATTGTGAATCCTGACAAAATACAATCAGGAGTTTCAGACCCATCAAAAGTCACAGCACTTCCCCAGCAATCCCCATCAAGAATAGTATTTGCCACAACCGAAGAATCTGTCGGATCAACAGATTGAAGCACAATATTTTTCCCCATAAATCTTATGTTCTCTATGTATGTTCCTGGAGTAACAACTATCTTATTACCATCGATTGCATTCTCAATAGCTTCCTGAACTTGTGGATAGGTATCAGGAACACGCGTATCGAATTCCCATCTCCAGTTTTCAGGACCTCCATAAGCACCCATATCACATCTTAGAGTTCCTTTACCAGGTGGAATTGAACCATCATTATATTCGGAATTGGGATTGCCAGCATTAATGCAAGGAGAATTGTCTTGAAGATGAAAATCCCACTCTGTAACATCCCCTGAAGTATTTATAAAGAGGGGATTAGCAGAGATGTTACTATTATTCCCATCACTTTCCTTGTAACAGGAATAAGAGATGGTCATAGCGAAAATATCTATACCACTATTACCCCAGGAAATGGTATTGCTAACAGTACCATAGGTATTAGTAATACCTCCTCCTCCAGAACGGGCAGTATTATTATAGACGGTGCAATTTACAATAGTTCCACCCTCGTAAGTCTCAATTCCACTTCCTTTATCATCAGAATGAGAAACACCTGAAGCAACATTATTATAAACGATACAATTTGAAATTGTACCTGACCAGGTAAAGATTCCACTTCCTTTAGACCAGACTCCAGGACTGACATCAGGACTATAAATGCTGTTATTATAAACAATACAGTTTAGAATCATCCCTTGGAGATCAGAAATTCCACCACCATTCCGTGCATTGTTCCCATAAACTGTACACTTGATTAAAGTACCATTATTATTATATATACCAGCAGTACCCCTGCTACTATTATTGTTATATACAATACAATCTGTAATTGTTCCATAATCATTGGCTATAGTGCCCCCTACTTCTGAGACACTATCGTAGGCTCTACAATTTGTGACTGTTCCATAGTAATTATATAATCCACTTCCAGAATAACAATTATTATGATACATCTCGCAATCTGATATAATACCTCTATCATTGTAGATTCCACCTCCTTCCATTAACACACCCTCCCCTACACAATCATAAATTTTGCATTTCTTTATTGTTCCCTTATAATTGTATATTCCTCCGGCTCTGTTATACTCCCCCTCATAATATCTAACATATCCTTTTGTAATGTGAAAACCATCGAAGATGCTAAAGTTGTTTATGCACCGATAACTATTATTCCCGTCAATAATCGTTGGATTATTTTCTATATCACGCTCATTAAGATTGTCTTCATTCCCTTGAAAACCACCGTAAAAAGTTATTTTAGGTTCAACTGTTATAGTTTCACCTTCTAAATATGTTCCTTTCGCTACCCATATTTCATACACATCATTATCACTAATAGTTTCTGTAATAGCAGATTTTATTTTATTAAATCCCCTTTGCCAGGAAGTCCCATCTGAATTATCTCCAGAAGGAGATACATATAGTCTTTTAGTAGACAGAGGTATTCCATTTTCATAGACATCGGGTGATTCATATGCCCCTATGCAAATCTTACCATCATTCCCAGGGCGCGGATTTCCATCAATATCATCTGTAGGAATATAACTTCCTGTAAGAGTTCCCGTATCGACACAGGGTGAACCATTTTGGAGATGGAAGTCCCAATTTAAGATATTATCCCCTGAAGTATTGACGAAAAAAGGATTTGCCCTAATATTTCCATTCACTCCATTTTGAGCCTCACTGAAACAGGAGGAGATAATTGTTGCTTCACTTGAAATATCTCCACTTGTATTGTTCCAAGCTATGCTGTTTATCACTGTCCCTAAATTATAAATCCCTCCCCCATATAAAGTCGTTCTATTTCTATAGACCGTACAATTAACCACTTTCCCATCATTATAAATACCACCACCATTACCCAAGCCACCGCATCCCAAAATAATACAATTAGTGATGATTCCATTGGATTCGGAATTATAGATCCCAGCTCCATCACCAGAAGAATAATTATTAAAAATGAGACAATTTTTTACCTTTCCATAACTGTAATTATAAATTCCAGAGCCTTTTCCATCAAAAATGTGATTAAACACAATACAATTCTCTACAGTATCACCATTGGCAATTCCCCCATTTGCATTATCATATACTTTACAATTATAAACTAATTCTCTATTATCAATACCCCAACCAGAACCAGAGTTTTTATAAACTAAACAATTATTAAGTGTACCGGAATTATAAATACCATTGGCATATACATTCCCACTAATAATCCCACTATTATTTCTAATTATACAGTCAGAGACAGTACCGCCAGAATTATAAATCCCACCTGCCGATTTATCACTAACATTCTCAAAGATTTCACAATTTGTAATTGTCCCTCCAATATTATATACTCCACCACCCGCTGCTGTGGAAGTGTTATTATTGATATTACAAGATGTAATAGTCCCGTTATCATTATAAATACCGCAATTGGAATTGTTATGAATATTACAGCTTGTAATAGTTCCTTTATCATTGTATATCCCACCATAATTGCTCGAACCTGCGTTACTATTATAAACTTCACAATTCAAAATGCTTCCAGAACTATTATAAATAGCACCTCCTTTCCCTGCATAACAATTATAGACCTTACAATTCTCGACTTCTCCTGAAGGATAATTGAAGATTCCTCCACCATTATATAATGGGAGATTTGCCCCTTCTAAGCGACCATTGATTACGTTGAAACCATCTACAATTCCATAGTTTCTTATACACTGATATGTATTGTTCCCATCTATAATGGTTTGATTATTTTCGATAGAACGTTAATCTGAACTTGTCTCTGTCCCACTAAAACCACCATATAAACTGAGATGGTCGATAATTACTATAGTATGTCCTTCAGAATAAGTCCCTTCAGCTACCCAAATCTCATCATTTCTTGAGGCTACTTTTAAAGATTTTGTTAAGGAGTTAAAAGCTGTCTGCCAGGATAAACCACTTGTATCATCCCCAGCTGATGAAACATAAAATCGTTGAGGTGGTAGAGGTTCTCCAGGCTCATAATCATCTGGTGATTCATAAGCGCCTATACAAATCTTTCCATCTCCTCCCGGACGCAGATTTCCTTCTATATCATCTGTAGGAATATTACTTCCTATCAATGTTCCCTTATCTATACAGGGTGAACCATTTTGCAAATGAAAATCCAATGTAGAAATATCTCCATAGGTATTTACGAAAAATGGATTACCTTTAATGTTTCCATTTACGCCATCGGTCGCTTCATAAAAACAAGAAGATGTTACAGTGCCACTACCAATAATATCTCCGGCAATATTGTTCCAGGAAATACAATTAATTACACTTCCTTGGGAACCATTAATGATTCCACCCCCAGAGGAATAAGTGCTATTCCCGTACACCGTGCAATTTACTATTGTGCCCTTATAATTACTGATTCCTCCACCATCTGAATACCTTTCGTTTCCAAAAACGAGACAATTAACAACTATTCCATATTCGTTATCAACTCCTCCGGAAGTATTATTAAAAATTTTGCAATTCTTTATTATACCGGAGTAATTACCAACTCCTGTTCCGTAATTATCATAGATGTCACAACTTATTATTGTTCCACCCTTATTATAGATAATATCCGAAATCATACCCGGGTGATTTTGAAAAATATCACAATTGGTTATAGTCCCTTGATAATTATAAATGCCACTCCCACTTACAAGAGAGAAATTCTGATACACAGTGCAATTTATAACATTACCGGATTTGTTATAAATACCGCCACCGTTTCCATAAAAATAACTATTGATATTATCATAATAAGAAGCCGAATTATCATAAACAAAACAGTTTACACTTTCCCCACCATCATTGTATATCCCCCCACCCATTTGGGCATCATAACCCTTTGTTATATAAAAACCATCGATCCGTCCATTATTTGTGACACATCGATAACTTTTATTCCCATCTATTATTGTCTGATTATTTTGTATGTCACGTTCATCGAGGGTCTCCTCTGTTCCTACAAAACCGCCATAAAACGAAACACCTTCATAAATCTCAATCATATTCCCTTGTTGATAAGTCCCTTTAGCTACCCACACATCATCTCCTGACAGAGCTATACTCATAGCTCGATTAAATGTTTTGAATGCGGTCTGCCAGCTTGTCCCGGCATCTTGATCATTACCATCAGTTTTAATATAATAACGATTTGCATAAACATAAGAAAATAGAATTAAAAATAATAATAGGAAAATTATTTTTTTTGTCATTATTTTCCTCTTTATTACTATGATTTTATTTTTCCTCTTTTCTTAACATTTCGAAATATTGTAATATATATTGGATGAATATAATAATAAATGCAAATGAAAAATGACAGATTCTATTAATCAAATTTAAAATCTTTTTTGTCCATTTTTATTTTTGTTAAGTTGTCTTAAAAAATTATTGATTTTGAAATACTCTCTTAGATTTTATAAATAAAAAAATTATTTGACTCTTAATGTGTAAATTGGACAAATTAAAGCAAAGTTTTATTTACAAATCTCTCAATAAATGATAACAAGCACTTTAGCTTGTAAAAGGGAGGCATATAAGCGTCCCTAACAATATATGTTGAAGGTTCTTTCAACTATGAATGAGAATAAAGAAAATATCCCTTATTATGAATTTGAAGTCTCTGTTGTTATGCCTTGTTTAAATGAAGAAGAAACTATTGGAGAGTGTATTAAGAAAGCGTTTATATCTTTCAAAGAGCATAATATAAGAGGCGAAGTAGTTGTTAGTGATAATGGTTCTTCGGATAGTTCTGTGAAAATAGCAGAATCTCTGGGAGCACGTGTTGTTCATCAACCGCTTAAAGGATATGGAAATGCTTATCACAAAGGTATATCGGAAGCTAAGGGGAAATATATTGTGATAGGGGATTCTGATGATACTTATGATTTTAGCGAACTTCATAAATTCATTGAACCGCTTCGGAATGGTTATGACCTTGTGATGGGAACAAGATTGAAAGGAAAAATCTTGCCTGGTGCGATGCCCTGGCTTCATCGATATATAGGGAATCCATTTTTATCAAGATTTCTCAATATTCTTTATAGAACCGGAGTGAGTGATTCTCATTGTGGTATGAGAGCCTTTACTAGTCAAGCTTATAAAAAGATGCATCTGAAAAGTAGCGGGATGGAATATGCTTCTGAGATGGTTATCAATGCATCGAAAGCAAAATTAAAAATTACAGAAATACCTATTGTTTATTATCCGAGAAAAGGTGAATCGAAACTCCATTCCTTTCGGGATGGTTGGAGACATATGAGATTTATGCTTATTTACAGTCCAACTCATCTTTTCCTTATCCCAGGATTTTTGATTATGTTTTTGGGACTATTTCTTCTTATCGTTCTATTATCTGGACCTGTTAAATTTTACGGGCATATATTCGACATTCACTTTAACGTTCTTGGTGGAATATTGACTTTATTAGGTTATCAAATAGTAAATTTAGGGATATATGCGAAAGCAATTTCTTATACAAGAAATGTATTGATTGATGATAAATTCATCATTAATTTTTATAAGAAATTCACACTGGAAAAGGGATTATATTTAGGGTTAATTATATTTTTAATAGGGTTTCTGATTAACTTATTTATTTTAATAGTGTGGATAAAAGCCAATTTTGGTGAACTACACAGAGTCAGAGAAGCTCTATTGGGCTTGATTCTAATTGTTGTAGGAATTCAGACCATTTTCTCATCATTCCTTTTGAGTATGCTAAAAATAGATAGAGAAAAATAATATATCAGCTACAAATAGAGATCTCTGAAATACTGGTTGATGTGTCATTCCGAACTTGTTTCGGAATCTCAATTTGGATGCTGAAACAAGTTCAGCATGACATACAAAATAATCTCGTTTTGTAAATATTTCAGAGTTCTCTATTTAGGTTTTAAAAAATGGATGTATTGGTTATTAATGAGCCTTTTATAAAGGATTTTTGCAGAACTCAGAGATGGGCGGCAAGAACTCGTGGCAGAGTTCTTCGTGCTCCAGATTGGCTTGCATATGCTACTGCAGTTCTTGAAGAAGCTCATATACCCGTAAAATTATATGATTTCCCTGCTGAAAACTGGGATAAGAAAAAACTAAGAGAAATCATAAGAGAGCATAAGCCAAAATTTGTTGTTTTGGATTCTACAACCCCTTCAATTTATTCTGATGTTGAATGTGCAAAAATTTGTAAGGAAGAAAGTAATGCTAAAGTAATTATGGTTGGTCCTCATTGTTCTGCGGAACCTGAGGATACACTAAATATTGCTCAAGGAGCTGTTGATGTAGTTTGCATTGGTGAATATGATTATACAGTGAAAGATGTAATCCAACATTTCAATGATTTGTCGAAGGTCGATGGGATATGCTATAAAGAAAATGGTAAAACAATCAGGACACAAAAACGTAAACTTATTGAAGAGCTTGATGAATTACCGTTTCCAGCCTGGCATCATCTTAACCTAATGCGATATTTTGATGGAGGAAAACTTTATCCTTATATTGATGTCATTTCAGGTCGAGGTTGTCCGAATGTTTGTATATTTTGCCTTTGGCCCCAAGTAATGCATGGAATGAGATATAGACTCAGGTCACCTAAAAATGTTGTTGATGAGATGGAACGGGATATTGATTTATGTCCTGATGTCCTCAAAGGTGGTGAATTTTTCTTTGAGGATGATACATTTACAGTTGATAAAGATAGAGCAATGGCTATCTGTGATGAGATTTTGAACCGTAATCTCAAGATAACTTTTTCAGTGAATGCTCGTGCTGATACTGCTGATGAGGGATTGTTTAAGATGATGAAAAGAGCAGGCTCTAGGGAGCTTCTCGTAGGATTTGAATCAGGAGATCAGGGAATGCTCGATAGAATGCACAAAAATGCAACGCTTGAGGATTCACGACGATTTATGCAAATTGCTAAAAAGACAAAATTAGATGTTCACGGTTGCTTTGTATTAGGGTTACCGGGTGAGACGAAAGAGACAATCGACAAGACAATAAGATTTGCTCTTGAGCTTGATTTGCATACTGTTCAATTCTCAGGTGCAGTGCCATTTCCTGGCACAAAATATTATGATTATTGTAAAAAAGAAAGATTACTCACGGCTAAATCCTGGGCTGATTGGTTGAGAGATGGGGAACAGGCTCAGGTAGTGGATTATCCAGGACTAACAAAAAAAGAAATTGATAGATGCATTGATACAGGATTAAAGAAATTTTATTTTCGACCCGAATATATGATTCGTTTTTTGTTTCAAACAAAAAGCAAAAAGGATCTTTATAGAAAGTTAAGAGGAGCGAAAAATTTTTTCTCTTATCTGTTAACCAAAGGCAAATCTAAATGAACAATGATTCTCCATTTGTCTCAATCATAATCCCAGCCTACAATTGTGAAAAAACAATATCCAAATGCCTAAACTCTTTATTAAATCTCAATTATCCGAAATATGAAATAATTATTGTTGATGATGGTTCAACGGATTCAACTCAGGTTATTTTAAAAAGTTATCAGGATAAAATAGTTATTATTAGAACAGAAAATAAAGGGCCATCTCACGCAAGAAATATCGCTGTCAATCAGGCAAAAGGAGAATATGTATCTTTCACAGATTCTGATTGTATTGTGGATAATAATTGGCTTAATGAATTGCTTAAAGGTTTTCTAAACGAGAAAGTAGCAGGTGTTGGAGGTGATCAGTTAAGCCCCGATGATGAAACGGTGTTTGGAAGAGATGTTAATAATTTTATGAAAGCAATTGGCTTTGTTTCAGATTATTTAAAATTACATAAACAAATTATTGAGACAAAACACAATCCAACCTGTAATGTGATGTATAAGAAAATAATTTTGTTAGAAGCAGGATTATTTAATGAGGATTTATGGCCCGGTGAAGATGTGGAAATTGATTTAAAGATTAGAAAATTAGGTTATACGCTTTATTATAATCCGGATGCGATTGTGTATCATTATCGCCCTCAAAATATCAAAAGTTTTTCTCGAATGATGAAACGGTATGGATGGGCACAAGCTTATCTGATGCGTAAATATGGGTTATTTCGATTAGTTCAAGCTGAACCATTTGTAATTATTATTTATATATTATTGATGATTTATTCTATTATTACTAATAGCAAACTCGGAAACTCGTTGGTGATTTTGTCTTTTATTTTATTAATTTTGTGGTTTCTAATTAAATCGAAAAAATTGAAGAAAGTTTTTGTTTATATGATTTTCTTTTTAACACTTATTTATTTTTGGAATACAGGCTTCTTTAGCTATTTTTTGACTAAACAAAAGCAATAATTATTTAAAATTTATTCTATGACCATATTCTATGAAAAAGGAAATAAAAATATTAGAAGTGTATTATGAGCCTTCAATGAGTGGTATTACAAGGCATATCGGGCAGTTCATAATAGCACTAAGAGAGACGGAATTAAAATTTTATATCTTATGTTCAACGAATGATAAAAAGATTGTTGATTTCTATAAGGATTTGAATATTCTCATCAAAAAAGTTCCTGGGGCTAAATACTTCAGCTTTGTTGGTTTTTTAGAAGTCATAAATGTAGTTAAGAGACACAATATTGATATAGTTCATATACATAATTTACAGTCCATTTTTTGGGCGAATCCCCCCAAACTTTTTTTCCCTCATACAAAATTTTTTTTCACACCTCATATAATCAGCTTTGAGAATAAAATTATTGAAAAGATTTTTTACTTTATCTGGAAATACTTTTCTAAACTATCCGATAAAATAATTTTATTATCAAAATATCAGAAGGAAACTTTGTTAAATAAGAAAGTATGTAGGGAAAATAAATTGCTTGTTATTCCTAATTCCATTCCACCAATAAATGAGTTAAGTGATTTAGAAGAAACAGCTAAATGTCAAGATAAGTATATAATAAGCGTAATGCGATTAGTCAGACAAAAGAATCCCGAACAGATCATTTCCATCGCAAAAATTATTTGTGAAAAATATCCTACCCTAAAATTTCTCATTGTTGGAGAAGGAACCTTAAGAAATACACTTTCGGATTTGATTAATAAAAATAATCTTACAGGTAAAGTATTATTATTAGGTCATAGAGAGAATGCTTTAAAATGGATAAACAATTCTACGATATTCCTCTCGACTTCTCTCTGGGAAGGAGTGCCGTATACTTTATTGGAAGCAATGTATCTTAAAAAGCCAATCGTCGCAAGCAATATTGATGGTCACAAAGACCTAATCATTAATGGTAAAACCGGATATCTTGCTAATACAATAGATGATTATGTAGAAAAAATATCACTCTTATTAGAAAATGAAAATTTAAGAACAGAAATTGGTAATAATGCTGAAAAGAATTTTCAGGACAACTTTTCATTCGACATATTCATTGAAAAAATTAAATCTTTATATCAAGAAGTATCTTGATATTTTGTAGGGGAGAGGCATACCTGACCCCTATAATGTTATTAATGTTTTTTTTAATAAGGAGTTTCAAAAGTAAAATATGACTCTTGTTACAATAGCCATTCCTAATTATAATGATGAGGGGAAACTCAATCTATTACTTGATTCGATATTAAATCAGAATTATCCTATCGATAAGATTGAAGTGTCGATTTGTGACGATTGTTCGCAAGATAAGTCTATCGAGATAATCAAAAGTTATAACAATAAAGGGATTAATATTAGACTGGGAAGGAATAATATCAACAAAGGAAGGGCATCAGCCGCCAACCTTGCAATTAATCAGGCATCAGGGGAAATTATTATAATTTGTGATAATGATTTTGAACTCCCACCAAACTTTATTAGTGAACACTTAAAGAGTCACACTAACGTTTCAAAAACAATAGTCATTGGTTCATTAGAAAATAAACACTCAATCAGTTCGATTTACACAGACTTTGTTGATTATTATCAAAATAAAATAAATTCTGATTGTTTGAAAAACAAAGATTCTCTTCATTTTAAATTCTTCAGAGCTAATGCATCATTCAAAAAATGTGAATTTCAAAATATGCAATTGTTCAATGAGAATTTTAAAATCTGGGGATACGAGGACGTTGAATTTGGATATAGACTAATGAAAAGTGGTTTTAAATTTATCTATAATCCAGCGGCAGTTGCCTATCATAATTTATGTGAAAACAATTTTCTAATCAGATGTTCGAGAAATTATAATACCGGACAAAATAAAGCGCTTTTCGTGAGTTTATATCCGCAAGGTAAATACGACATTCTTTCAAGAAATATTGATAGTGGAAATGTGGCAGTTAAGTTGAATTACCTTGTCAGATTTTTATTTTGCTTGTTAATTCTAAAAAATAAAATTTTCCCTGAGGAAAAAATTCTCAATTTTGTATACAGATTTGTAATCTTCTGGGAAAAGAGAAAATTAAAATTTCCTTTATTCAAATTATATCATATCGTGGCAGGAATATACCTTGATGTAGGATACTTTAAGAGTTTAGCACAGAGAAAAAAATAGCAGTCGCATTATAAAATATGAATATTTTACTAACAACATCCGCAGCTCCTGTTATGACGCCCTTCTCAACCACTGAGAAACGGATTCCAATAGGAATTGCTTTTTTGATTGCAGTCTTGAAAAAAGAAGGACACAAAGTATTTTTCATAGATAACTATCTTGAACCACAACCTTTCACTGAAAACGACTTTCTCATAAAAAACTCCATAGATTTTGTGGGGATATCATCAAATACGATATGCTTCAGAGATACTTTGAGAATGCTATATTTGATTCAGAAGCTAAGAGAATATAAAAAATGGAATGGTAAAATTATAGTTGGGGGTCCACACACATCTGTTGCATCTGAAACAATACCAGACTTTGTTGACTTTATTGTTCAAGGAGAGGGCGAGAGAGCAATTGTTGATATTATTAATGGTGCTATTCGGGATAGAATAATTAAATATGAACCGCTGAATGACCTTGATTCTCTTCCGCAACCTGACTGGGAGAGCTTTGTAGGTTTAAATTATGATTGGGGTGTAGATGAATTCGGTGGATGTCCAGTATTTCCTATGAATACGAGTCGAGGATGTCCATTTCGATGCACCTTTTGTTCAGTCGGTTCCATATGGGGCAAAAGATACAATTATTTTTCTGCTGAACGAATTGTTACTGATATTCAATATCTAAAATCAAAATATAATGTTAAAGGGATTTATTTCAGAGAAGATAATTTTACGTTCAATCGAAAGAGAGTTTTTGAATTTTGTGAATTGTTGCTTAAAAAAAACTTAAAAATAAAATGGCTTTGTGAAACAAGAGTAAATAACCTTGATGAAGATATTCTAAAAATAATGCATCGTGCCGGGTGTAATAGTCTTTATCTTGGCTTAGAAAGCGGAAGTCAAAGGATTCTTGATTATCTTAAAAAAGATATCAATGTTGAACAGGCAGAAGAAGTTCTGAGATTGTGCAAAAGTATTGGATTGAATACTTATGGGAGCTTTATCACAGGCGTTCCTAATGAAACTGAAGACGATAGGAAAAAGACACAGGATTTTATTAATAAAGGTTTATTAAATTCATACTCCATTAATGTGTTTGTGGGAATTCCAAAAAGCCCGTTATATGAAGAAACTTTAAAATGTAATCTTTATGAATATATAGACGATAGGGGATTGGTTTATCTGAAAGGTCATAACGATTTAGTAGATAAATATTATAATGGTAATGTACTCGCAAAAATACCAAACAAATTTTGTGAAGACAAATATGATTATATAAACGATAATTTCTTAGTTAATAATAAATACAATCCATATTCAGGATTAACGCCAAATTTTAAAACGACTAATTTTGTTTTGAGACACCGTTTCGCTGATGATTTTACTAAAGTAGAAACTTATCACAATACGCCTCTGCATATTTTAGATTTGAATTGTCATTTAGGATTTTCAAGTCAGAGAATGCAGGGTTCAGAAAATATTATAACAACTATTACTGATTCTGATGAAGAAATTGAATATGTGAAAAAACATTTTAAACAAAGAAAATTTCATTTTATAAAAAATGATAAGATAAATCTTCCGCTTAATGATAATTCTTATAATATGGTTTTTTCATTTGATATAATGGAACAGTTCTCAAGGGATAAGCTCTCAGAACATATAAAAGAGATTTTTAGGGTATTGAAAAAAGATGGGAAATTCATAGGCACTTATTATGTATTCTTAGATAAACTTTATAAGAATGATTATCTAAAACCCTTTACTCATAAGGTTTTAGAGCTTCCCATAACCACGATTGATAAGCTTATCTCGAAACATTTTTTTGATATACAATATTTCTATGTTGGAAAATTTTTGACTTTTGTAGCAACAAAAACTTCTTTGGATAATAAATCTCTGGAATGTTTATTATCAAAGAAAAAAAAGAGAAGTCTTACAGATTTCTTATTTCTACTAAATAAGGATTTAATCTTTTTTAATCAACCAACGGTTGCAAAAAGTATAATTCAGAAATTACCTTTACAATTCTTAATACGACCAAAGATTTTATTATTATTATTAATTACTTTTGTACCCAAAACCTGGCTTAATAAGATTAGAAACAATAAATATATCCACAATTTGTGGGAAAAAATAAAACTGAGTTAATAATTGTCAATGAAGATTCTTAAGATAATTTCAAAATTATTATCTAAGATTTCAAATCTTTGGTTGTTGAGAGATTATTTTTGTCATTCATTACTAAATAAAAAATTCAGAGAAAGAAGGAAAGTAATCGAACAATTTGATGAAAATACATTAAAGCAAAAATGGGGTTGTTCTGATTTTGAGGAAAGGTCATTCCCAACTTTATCTAATTTTAAAACAGATGGTTGGTTTCGATTTATGTATCAGAGATATTTAATGGCTACACGTTATACAAGAGAGAAAACAGTTCTGGATAGTTGTTGTGGATTAGGCTGGGGTTCTTTTTTAATCGCTATGAATTCTAAATTGGTTATAGGTGTTGATAGTGATTTACCTTCGATTCAATTTGCCAGGGATGTATGGAAGTCATCGAATCTGAATTTCATTCAAAAAGATATTTATGATTTTTTCAAAACAAATAAAATATCATTTGATGTTATCTTAGCAATGGAAACGCTTGAACATTTTACAAAAGAGGATGGGATACGTTATTTGCAAGGTATAGTAGCATCTTTAAAATCGAATGGCATTTTTATTGGCAGTTCAAGTTTTGCTGAAACACGAGAACAAGCTGAAATGCAATGCGCAGAAAATCCAAATCACTTATATATCTATACGGAAAAAGAAATAAAAGAACTCTTAAATAACTATTTTGAAAATGTGAAAATATATTCACGACTATTCTTTCTTGCATCAAAGAAAAAACAAAAAAATTGATATGAATACAAAATAAGTATGTTGTAAACCAATTATATAAACTCAATATCATTATTAACAAATATGAACAATAATCCTGAAATCAGTGTAATAATGTCCGTTTATAATGGAGAAGCTCATCTCAGAGAGTCGATTGAGAGCATTCTTAATCAAACTTTCAAATATTTTGAATTTATTATTATTGATGATGCTTCAATTGACTCTTCTCTTCAAATTATTCAATCATATCAGGCAAAGGATGATAGGATAATTCTTATAAGGAATGAGAAAAATCTCGGTTTAACAAAATCTTTAAATAAGGCATTAGTTATTGCAAAAGGTAAACTTGTTGCTCGTCAGGATGCTGATGACTTATCTCTCGATACAAGATTAGAAAAGCAATATAAATTATTTATAGAGAATCCAGACATAATCCTCATTAGTTCATCAGCTTCTATTATAGATTCGAAAGGTAATGAAATTCATCCGAGACATTATAAATTAAGCCCTGAGCAAATTAAAAAATATCTCAAAAGGCAAAATATCATTGTGCATGGTTCAGTTTTGTTCAGAAAAAATGAAATAATGAATTTAGGCGGATATAGAGAACACTTCCGGTATGCTCAGGATTATGACCTATGGCTAAGAATCATTGATAAACATAAAATTTATATATTACCAGAGTATTTATATAAAGTCAGAATATCTCTGGAAAATCTGTCGATAAGAAATTGTATACTTCAGGAGGAGTTCGCTCAAATAGCTAAAATGCTTTATTATGAAAGAAAGAAGTTTGGGAAAGATAGTTATGAGAATTATTTTAAAGATTTTAGTTTGGATAAGATTAAAGTAGAAAGTTATAGGGCAAAAGCAAAATATCATTTTCTCAAAGCTATGTATTTATTAGGAGAAGATAAAATTTTTCAATTGAGAAAAGAATTATTAACTTCTATAAAGTATTATCCTTTTAATCTTAAAACATATTTTTATCTATTAATATCATTATTCGGATTAAGGGGAATAAACATATTAAGAAAAGTTAGAGATACATTATATATGTTTTGAATATTTTATTTAATGCAATACAATGAAATTTTAATAGCAGATTTTATGTTTGCCTAAATCTGTAGGGAACAAATATATGCGTCCCCTATACTACACAATGACAACCGATTTGTTGTAGCGGTCGCATTTATGCGACGATAATCGTTTGATAAATCAAACCGCTACAGTCTCATTGAGGTGTGGTGCGAGATTTATCTCGCAATATCTGCGACATAAATGTCGCACCACATATAAGTGATACAAAAATGAAAAATGATAAGCATCTTATAGAATTCTTGTTGGTTTCACTTTTATTAATCTGGTCTATCTTTATCTTTTTCGGGTATTTTACAAATCATTCAGATTATGTCATATTTTTTAATATCTTCGATACTATCATACCAGATATAATTTTATTAATATTATTAGCCTTTCTTGCCTTTTGTTTGGGGAAGACAATAATAAAATTCGTTTTGAAGAGTCAGCTTGATTCAGACATTGAATTTGTATTTTCATCAGCTCTCGGATTCATCATTCTCTCGCTTGGGATGGGGGTTTTAACCTTTTCACATCTTCTTCGAAAACCAATTGTTCTCTCATTCTTGTTCATTCTCGTTCTTATTTCAATAAAAGAAATCATCTCCAATATCAAAAAAATCAAGTTTCCACTTCTCAGGCTAAATTCCAACTATGAATATATCCTCCTATTCTTTCTGATAATCTTTATAATTATAAATTTGCTATTTACATTAACACCTCCTGTTGGTCACGATGAACAGCAATATCATCTTACGGCACCTTTACGATACATTCAGAATGGTGGCTTTTATCTAATAACAAATATAGGTTCACAGGTTAATTATCCTCAAAACACAGAGATGTTATATACATTAGCTTTAATTCTCAGAGGAGATATTCTTGCAAAACTCATTAATTTTTATTTCGGGATTCTTGTGATTTTTCTAATTCATTCCATATCCAAAAGATTTTTTGTAGTTCAATCGATTGTAGGGAACGGTTCAAAACCGTTCCCTACCAAAATAAATTTTTCAGGAATATTACCATCAGCTATATTTTATTGCAGTTGGGTTATTTATTATAATAGTACCAGAGCCAATGTGGAGCTTGCTCAAACATTCTTTGATGGAATGGCTTTATTCTCGATACTAATATGGTTAGAAATAATTAGGGACAGACGTGAATCGTCTGTCTCTGATGCTACATCATTTTACTTTTATTTTTCAGCGATATCAGCAGGATTTGCGTTAGGGATTAAATACAATTCTTTGTTTTCAATTATTAGTCTCCTTTCAGTTCTATTCTTTTACTCTATTTATGTTTTAAAAGACAGATTTTTAAAATTAATATTCTCATTTTCAAGATATCTAATTGTAGTCTTTCTTTTGTTTTCTCCATGGATTATTAAAAATGTAATTTATTTCAAGAACCCATTTGAACCTTTCAGAATTGATAAGCTTGTGTCTTTGGCGGTAGGACTTGTGAGTAAACCAACTATGGCTGAAAATACAAATTCTTACTTAGTTAATCGGGCACATATCCTCTATAAAATTGCATACCCAGAATATTCAGTGAAAGAACTCTTACTTGTTCCATACAATGCAACTATTTACGGTGAATGGGGAAGTCAGGTCTTTGATAGTCTCATCTCACCGTTTTATTTGATGTTTCTGCCATTTATTATCTTCATAAAGAAAAAAAGCAGAGTCATCATCGCCTTTATAATTTACATAGTCATAAATTATTTATTGTGGTTATTTATTCAACCGTTAACAAGATACCTTACGCCGCTAATGCCTTTTATATCGATTCTCATTGCCTTTATAATATATAAATTATCAGAGAATCAGGATGGAAGAATAAGATTCTTCAGTCACACTATTAAGATTCTAATTCTGATTTCAATTTTCATTATTATGTGTTCTCACATTCTTCTTCTTATTGCTAAGAATCCTGTTAGCTATATATTTAGAATCGAAAATAAAAGTAAATTTTTAGAACGAAATAACAGTGTAGGGATTCAGCCTTTGATAGAATATATAAATGATAATCTGAATGACTCTGCAAAGATATATTTGCTCTGGGAAAAGAGAGGTTATTATTTAAAACGAGATTATAAAGAAGATACGTATGGAAATATCTTTGCAACTTTAATGTCTAAGTATAATGACACATCACAGGTTGCTGAAGAATTAAAGAAGATGGGATTCACACATATACTTTGTGATACAAATATTCCTCGATTCTGGTTTGGTTCATCCTATAAGAATAAAATCAATCAGCAAGCAAGAGAAATAGGAAGACAAGAATTTGGATTCTTTGAAAAAATGGCTGAGAATAATCTTGAACTATTATTCAGACAGGGAGTTTTAAGGCTTTATGAAATAAAATGAATATATCTATCAAAAATTTGTTATAAATATTATAAATAAAAATAAAAATAGTTACAAATAGATAATTAATAACAATAAAGAATAAAGATGAATAAACAAAGGGGTAATCAAATTTGCCATTGTTGAGATCTAATTTGATTAAAGTTAATAACAGATACACCGATTCCACTTAAAAAATGATAAAGTGGAAAGTCATCAGTTAAAACTAAATAGTTTCCATTAGCTAACTCGGGTATAGCTGCATCAGTCAATCCAAAATCTGAAAATACTTTACCTTCACTTGCACTAATACTATTTATGTATTCTTCTTTAAGAGTTCCTATCAATTTTTTAAATGAGATAAATAATTTCTTTTCAGTTTGTTTATTTAAGGAGAAAGTAAGATTACTAACTTCAGTAAGGATATTAGGAGTTGTTAAAAGAGTTTTAAAAAACTTAATGAAGTGATTTAATAGTTTAAAATCATCTAAGGTGTATTTTTGAGTTCTCTTAAAGGATTTGATTTGATCAGGATTATATTTACCAACAAGATATAATATCATCAGATTTGTGTCAATAATTATGCCACTATTACGATGTTTATTAATTAAGTATGAAATATTCATTATTTTAATTGTTTAATCTTCATTGATTGCACATTACCTGATTGTAAATCAATTTTGAAAATCTTATACTCTCTAACTAGTCCGAGATAAAAAGGTGTATCCTTAGATATGTAACTAAGTGTAATAAGCCAATACATTCCATCTTCAGATAATTCTACTTCTTCAAGCTGAATAGTTCGAGGATCAGTATGAACATCAAGAGATTGTAAGTATTCTTTTGCCTTTATTGCAGCTTCTCTTGCATCAATAGCCATAATCTTTCTCCTTTGTTTTAATAAGGAATTTTAATATAATAAGTTTTATGTAGATGATAGGAACATCAAATCATAATTATTTTATAAATATTTATTTACTAAATTCAAAAATGCAAGATAAATAGTTTAGAAACGAAGTAATCAACCCTTCTGTAAAAAGTGGTTTTTGATAACTTACATTATCTTCTGTTCAAAACATTGATGAAATTTTATTTGGTCCTATACTTTAATTATTTTATGCTTCTATCATCTTTTATTATTGGTTTATATTCTGTTTCCTCAATTATTTTTGGTTTTACGAGCCCGAATTCTTCTTTCTTTGTCTGTTTGACTTTGTATTTTTCCAGTTCTTCTTTGGTTAAATCAGTTGGCTTTTTAGGTTTGGGAGCTATTTCAATTCTCGGTTTCTTTTCTTCTTTTGTTACTTCGATTTTTTTAGGAATAAATTTCCCATCGCCGTTCTCATCAATGAAAATAGGATTTGTGATTGCCACAGGTGTTACTCCGAGCATTTCTCCATAAGATTTAGATATGACCGGGTCGAGTGTATTCGCACCTAAAACCCTGACTGTTATAGCCATATCGTTTGGGACTGATAATTGAAAATTTTTATAATTTTCTCTAACGACTGGTCTATCCTTCAAAGGTTTTTCAGGAAGAGAAATCCCCTTACAAAATTGACCATCTTTTAAAATAACAATTGTTGTAATATCTATCCATTTCGGTGCCAGAACCATTAAGTCACAATTAATCGCTTTTTGTTTATTGTTATTAACTAAAGAGCCAATATCATTGCCATTTACTTTAAATTTAACGAAAGGACCATTTGTAATAAACACTTGTTTATCTTTTATTGCTTTTACAATCTCATTAATATTAATTTGAGATGGATCATCTGTTGAAGATTTTATATAAACTCTCGGATATCCTACCTCTGTTGTGTAAATATTATTAGCAGAAGAAGAACCAACCGCAGTGAATATTTTTCTATCTCTTGTCAAGGCAAACCAATCCTGGATAGCAAACTGAAGCTTATCGATTCGTTTACTTCTAAATATCTCTATAGCATCAAAGTCAAAAGAAATGCCTTCCAGAGTAAATTTCTTTCTATCATAGCCAAAATACTCAAAGTATCCTAAGTTTTGACTTATCCGAGGTTGATTAACAATTATGATTCCATCGTTATTCAAACTTTTTCTTATGGACTTAAGCAAATCTGAAGGATTTGTATTATGAGTTTTTATTCCCAACTCTTCATATTTTTTTCCTGAAGGATAAGGAAATGCAGTAAAAGACCCAAAAACAGATTCTCCTGAAGGGACAAATTCACATCCTATTACTGCTTTGATATATTTACTCACTCCAAGTTCATTTATAACGTCATTATAATCAGTTAAATGTTCACGATCAGCGGAAATGATTAATTCAACTCCTTCTCCAATAGCAGAAATGATTCTGTCACGGACTGAAACTCTCGAATCACTTGTATATAAAGAATGGACATTCAAATCTGCGGAAATATAGCCAGTAGTGTCCACAACTCTTTCCAATTTAAATTCAACCTCAGTTGTTTCACCATATTTTATTTCTACTTTTTTTTCATCTATTTCATACTCAATACCACGACTTGCAATTATATTATATTGTCCACCAGCAAATTCACTTTCTCCTTCACCAGTTGCTGTATAAATTACATTAGAAGAGCCATCTGCTTTATAATCGAAAGGAAAGGGAGCGCCACGTGTTTCCGTTAACAATAGAAATGTTAATTTAGCTGGTATAGGTTCGTTTGTTTCTGCATCAACAATTTTATATTTGATATGTCCGGGTGGAGAAATATGTATTGTTTTTTCAACCACTGCTCCAGGAGTTATTTTAAAGGATTCTATAGATTTCGGTCCTATTCTTGCAAAAGCCTTCTCTACTCTTGCACCATAAGAACCTTGAGGTAGTAAAGTTTCGAATACACCATTTTCATCCGTATATAAAGTCGAAAATGATCTTGCTTTTCCTTCAAGTCCATGCCTTATTTTAACCTCTGCTTTTTCTATAGGTTTTTCTGTATTTAATTCTAAGACTTTTACCTTGAATCTACCAACTTCCTTTTTTTGAAGGTCATAAGCAATATTACTAATTAAGGCTGTATCGCCATAACCTACGATAAAATATCTTTCGAGGAACATTTCTTTACCTGGTTCTAAGTCAAAAGAAGCGACTTTGACATCGGTAAAAGTATCACCGCTAATGCTTTCCAGATTACCAGTTTTTGTGGTATATCCATACGAAACAAATGCGCCTTGAGATGCTATCCAGTCAGAAATATATTTCTTCTTCATTTCCAATATATTCCCATAATCGGGCAAAAATCTAATGGATGAGCCCCATTGAATTGAATCATTAATCTGGTACCATTCGATTTTTTTATCTTCCTTGTTTAGTATTTTGGTTTTAATTATTACGTAATTGACATCGGGCTGAAGAATATAATCTGTCGTAATAATTATTTTCTCATCCAGGCTATCATAACCACTCACTCTAATAATTGCCTCCTCATTATTCAATCCATCATTAATAATTTCCAGTTTATCATAAATCGCTTGACGAGAGAAATTATCATTAATTGTTAGGAAAACTGATTCCAATTGATCTCTTTTATCTTTCATATTAACAGCATCAATAATATTTCCACCACTACTCATATTCCCGGCATTATGATTTAGTTCAGAGATAATAATTCTTATTTTATTATTCTGAATAATATAATCGCCAATTCGATTATAAGAATCATTTGTGCCAGAAACAAGTTCATTTACGTTATCAATTCTTTTGCATAATAGACTACCGTTTTTCAGGCGTTCTTTATATAGCTCATAATTGTCAGATGAAAATACAATAGATGTTATAAATAAAATAACACAAATCATTACGAATGATAGGCTTTTGATTTTAATCATTGTTTATCTCCAGAAATTGAATTTATTTTTTTTATTATTTGGTTTGTAGTCCCTGCTTTAGCAGGTTAAATGCATTTTCACTAATAAATTTTCCAAAAATATTATTCACAAGTCAAAGATTTCATAATTACTCAAAAGATCTAACCCCTCACCTTAATCCTCTCCCCTGAGGGGAGAGGGAAGGGTGAGGGGTTAGATCCATCAATATATTCACAAAACATAATCTCGCGTTACATCGATAATGCACAACTGTGAGTTATGTGAATTAATTGATTTATTATAAAGTAGTTTATGAATCATTAAATTAAGGGAAAGTCCTTTTCAAGAAAAATATTTGCGTCTTGATTCACTATAAATAATCATATAATATGATATTTTGATTCATAAGAAGTTTGATATTTTGATAGTCGAGTTTCTAAATTGATTATTGATTTTATTTAGATAATTTCATACATCCGTATATGTTCCCAAAAGTGATAATTCCTTGACTTTTGATAGTGTAACTCATACCTTTCGATAAAAATTAAATTAATGAGTGATTGTTTAAAAACACATAAATGCGAGATTGCTTCGTCGCTAACGCTCCTCGCAATGACTCATCAGAAGTGTCATTGCGAACAGTCTTATCGTGAAGCAATCTCGTTTTTATAATAAACAATGGGGTTTTTAAACAATCACTTAATAAATTTGTATTATGATGACTAATTCATCAGACGTGAAAAATCAGAAAAATATCAGGGGTTTCGTATTTATCCTCTTTTTCTTTTCTGGCATAAGCGGATTAATATATGAAATTGTCTGGACGAGAAAACTAACTTATATCTTCGGTAGCACAATTTATGCTGTAACTACAGTTCTGACCTGTTTTATGGCAGGTCTTGCTATTGGGAGTTATATCTTTGGGAGATATATAGATAAATCCACGATCACCTTCCGTAAGGGAAATTCTATTAATCCTATCAAAATCTATGCCCTTTTAGAAATTGGAATTGGTGTTTTTGGTATCCTGATTCCTTTTATACTAAAGTCCTTTGTACCTATTTACTCGTTGATTTATAATACCTTTCATACATCATTCTTTGTGTTCAGTCTTATACGATTTATTTTTATATTCTTACTTCTTATTATTCCCACCTCTTTTATGGGAGGGACTGTCCCAGTTCTCTCAAAATTTTTCATAAGAAGCAGAGAAACATCTGGATTGAATTTAGGTTTATTATATGCTTTGAACACATTTGGTGCTGTTTTGGGTTCTTTCTTATCCGGGTTCATTCTTATCGCATCAATTGGGATTTGGGGAACGACATTTTTTGCCGCTATCATTAACTTTGCTGTAGCATTTATCGCTTTATTTTTAAGCAAGGTAGTGAACGCAGAAATGCATTCACATCTGGAACGCACAGTGTGCGTTCCCTACACATCGGATAAATCCGACAGCAACACACCATTGAAAGCGGAAGTTGGGGGGGATGAATCGCAATTAGGAGGTAAAATTTCAAAAAGCATTTTATTTTTTATTATTTTAGTGTATGGACTATCAGGTTTTATAGGATTATCTTATCAAGTAGTTTGGACAAGAGCATTAGTCTTTTCCTTTCACATCCTTAAAAATACCACTTATGCTTTTTCCGGGATGCTGACAATATTTCTCTTAGGACTTGCTTTGGGAAGTCTTGTCATCACAAAATTTATAGATAGAGAAAAGAATCCAATTCAACTTTTCGGACTGATAGAGGTTCTCATAGGGCTATCAGGATTTTTTTCTATTAAAATGATACTTTCAATGAGTGGTCTCTTTGAACCTGCATTAGGCTTATCAGAAACAGAATTCTGGTTTAAATCATTATTAGCAGTATTTTTCAAATCATTTCTTGTGATGTTTCTTCCCACTTTTCTGATGGGAATGACGTTTCCAATTGTTGGGAAAATTATTTTATCCAATGGTTCTCCTGTCTGTCATGCTGAACTTGTTTCAGCATCCCACTTGAGATTCCGAAACAAGTTCGGAATGACAACATATGTCCAAGGAATTGGTAAAGATATAGGGAAAATTTATGCAGTCAATACATTTGGTGCAATTCTGGGTTCATTTATAACAGGATTTTTCTTAATTCCTTTTGCTGGTCTTGCCAAGAGCATATTAATTATGGCGATATTAAACGTTCTCTCAGGAGGATTGGTAATTTTTATCAATCCCGCATCAAAAAAGGTCATTAAAAATATCTTATTTTCAGTAACAATTCTCGCAATAATTATTATTTTAATACGGTATCCAAAGGGAATAATCTTTCATAATCTTGCCCCTTCAGAAAAGATGGTTTTTTATAAAGAAGGACCTTTAGCAACAGTCTCAGTTGTTGAGAACACACTTGGCTATAGAGCGATTTATGTTGATAATGTCTGGGTCGCAGGAACAGACCCAATCCTGCAAACTGACCAGAAGAGTTTAGCTCACATTCCAATGTTATTACACAAAAATCCAAAATCTATTCTTACAGTCGGATTTGGTAGTGGTGGCGCAAGTTATTCTTATTCCTTATATCCCGACCTTGAAAAAATTCATTGTGTTGAAATTTCCTCAACTGTTATCGAATCCGCTAAATATCTTGTGGATGCGAATCATAATATTCTTGAAAAGAATGATTCACGATATAAAATTATTATTGATGATGCAAGAAGCTACTTAACTCTGGCAGATGTGAAATATGATGTCATAGCTACAGATTGCACAGATTTAAGGTATAAATCGAATGCTAATCTTTATGACCTCGAATATTTTACATTGTGCAAAAAAAGAATCAATCCTGATGGTATGGTAGTTGTATGGATGCCGATCGGTGGCCTTAATGAATATAATTTTAAGATGACTCTCAATACTTTCCACGAAGTATTTCCCAATATGTCAATCTGGTATTTGAATAATATATTTACTCATTATATTTTATTAATAGGAACAAATAAACCATCAACTATAGATTTTGATACAATAGCAAAACGGCTTGAAATAAAAACCGTAAAAGAAGACCTGTCTGAAATTTATCTTAATAATCCCTATAAAATTGTTTCTTGCTTTATAACTAATGAAGGTGGATTAAGTGATTATCTAAAAAATGCTTCAATTAATAGTGAAAATTTTCCAGGACTTGAATTCTTGTCACCGAAAAGCGGATATACTGTTCAACCTATGTTAAATAATCTGGAGACATTGAAAAAACTTCGAATACCTGCAAAGCCATTGCTGATTAATACTGTAGGGGACGCATATATGCGTCCCTCACAAAATACTGATGAGTCTAAAGGCTACTTTGAGTCAGATAAATTAGAAAAATATCTTGATGCTGTGGATTATATTCTTAATGGGCATTATCATTATATGAGTGCCACACTTTCATTTGCAAGTTTGAGAGATTCTTTGACAGAATCTTGTAAGTGGTATATCAAGGCGTATAAAGCCAATCCTGATGATTTAAGTGTTTTGCGTCTTCTTGATAATGAATTTTTAATTCGGAGAGTAAAATTATATTTCAATCAGAGTCCTGACAATCCAGAGAAATGGGCGCCTGAGCTTTTGGCTGATTTGTATTATCTGCAAGCATCTGAAGGAGTTTCTGAAAAGAGATATTCAGATGCATTGAGATATTATAATAAAGTTCTTCCTGTTCTATCTGGTGAGAATAAAGTTCGAGTTCTGAAAAAAATTGCTCAGATATTTTTGGATGTTAAACAACCCGATAAAGCCCTTAATTATCTTAATGAAGCTCTGACAATAACTCCGAATAATGAAGAAATTAAATCTAAAATTAGTGAAATCAAAAACATCTCCTGAACCATTATAATGTTAATATGTAGGGAACGCATATATGCGTTCCGCTAAAAGTATTAGTGAGTATTAATAAAATTAGATAGTAGCCCAAAATCTTTTTCCGGGAATCTATATCCCTGACAAAATGTAGGGGCGAGGTTTCCTCGCCTGAATAGAAGGGTGGGGTAACCACACCCCTACGAACTGAGAAGTATAAAATGAAACTACTAAAAAAGCCAAGAAAAATCATGAAACATCACGAAAAATCAGGGAATCAAAAAAATAATTTTTTAGTGCAATTTTGTGTCCTTTCGTGGCTATATTTAAGTGTATTTAATATCCTGATCATCTTTTTTACCCTGCGTATCCTGTTTAAAGAATTGTTTTTCTTTTCAAAAAATTTTATTATTTAGAGAATGTATATCTCACATTGATTAAAAATTAAAAAGAATTGACAGGATATACTGGAATGATAATCTGTTCAAATTAGTTTGAATAGAAGTGGGATAGACGAAATACTTCATCTATAATCCCAAAACAGGACAAAAAGCGAAATATTTCATCTATGAACGAGTTAGGCGAAATTTTTTGCTATTTTGCAAAAATATAAATTAAGGAGTCTAATATGAAGATACTTCTCGTTTATCCAAAGGTTCCGGATACTTTTTGGGGATTTAAACATGCCTTGAAATTTATCTCTAAAAAAGCGGCTAACCCACCTCTTGGATTATTGACTGTAGCCGCGCTACTTCCTAAAGAGTGGGATGAAAAACTTGTAAATATGAATGTAATCTCCCTAAAAGACAAAGACCTTAAGTGGGCTGATTTTGTTTTTATCAGTGCTATGGCTATCCAAAAAGAATCCGTAAAAGAAATCATCAGCCGATGCAAAAAAATGGGTATTAAAATTGTAGCTGGTGGACCTCTCTTTACAAGTAACCATGACGAGTTTGATGAAGTAGAACATCTGGTACTCAATGAGGCTGAGATTACACTTCCATTATTTTTAGAAGATTTAAAGAACGGGTGTGCTAAACATATTTACACATCTTCCCAATGGGCAGATATAAAGAAGACACCTATCCCGAGTTGGGAACTTATCAATATGAAAAAATATGCTTCAATGAACATTCAGTATTCCAGGGGTTGCCCCTTTAATTGTGAATTCTGTGATATTACCTTGCTCTATGGACACAAACCACGAACCAAGGATACTGAGCAGGTATTAGCAGAGTTGGAGAGCCTATATCTACAAGGCTGGCGGGGTGGAGTATTCGTTGTTGATGATAATTTCATTGGCAATAAAGGGAAGTTAAAAAAAGAGGTTTTACCCGCTATTGTTAAATGGATGGAGCGAAGAAAACACCCTTTCGCATTTGCCACCCAAGCATCTATAGATCTTTCTGATGATGAGGAACTTATGCGATTGATGGTTCAGGCAGGATTTGATACGGTTTTTATCGGTATTGAAACCCCAAATGAGGAGAGTTTAGAAGAATGCGGTAAGTTTCAGAATAAGAATCGTGATTTAATTGGTTGCGTTAAAAAAATCCATAAGTTTGGTTTGCAGGTGGAGGGAGGATTTATTGTTGGATTTGACAATGAACCACACTCGATTTTTGAAAGACAAATTGAGTTTATTCAAAAAAGCAAAATTGTTACTGCAATGATTGGTTTATTAAATGCCCTTCGTGGTACAAGACTCTACCAGCGTCTTGAAAAGGAGAATCGATTGTTGAAGAATACCTCTGGTGATAACACAGATTCTTCAATTAACTTTATCCCCAAGATGCATTATGAGACGCTTATCAATGGCTATAAAAAGATCCTTAAAACAGTTTATTCTCCCGAGTATTATTATGAACGGGTCAAGGGATTTCTAAAAGATTATCGGCCGTTGCAAAAAAGGACGTTTCGATTCCGTTTCTGCTATTTTATGGCATTCTTTAAATCTACATTGTTTATAGGTATAATAGGAAAAGAAAGGGGCTATTATTGGAGACTCCTTTTTTGGACTATTTTTAGACATCCACGGCTTTTCCCCCTGGCAATAACCTCTGCAATTTATGGTTTCCATTTTAGAAAGATTTTTGAAAAATCCTGGTGAAATATTTGAGAAGAAAAAACTTCGCCTAACAGCGTGTTTGCGGTTCGCAAGGCACATATTGTGTCATTGCGAGGAGGCTTTAGCCGACGAAGCAATCTCGTATTTGAAGTTTTTCATAGGTCTCAAATAGAAACCTCTGAGAAACTGACTAATATAGCCACGAAATCACACGAAATTTAATTATGTAGGGACAGAACATTGTTCTGTCCTTCCAAAAATTCCCCTCTTGAGAGGGATTAAAGGTGTGTGTTTATGCGAGATAAATCTCTCATCATATGTGTCTTGTTCCCAAGGCCTACCTTGGGAACAGAAATATATTTGTCAAAGCCCCTGCTTTGACACCTCATTACCGAAGCAAGAGCTTCGGTTCATATTCGTTCCCAAGCTGGGGCTTGGGAACGAGACATTGCAAATGATTGGTTAGAGGTATGTAAATCAAGTATTTCATAGAACTGAAATAGATATTTCTGAAATATTTAGTTTACACACACTTGCCTCCTCTCAAAAGTGAATTTGTTTAGTGATTATAATTTAATTGTCAGTTGTCGGTTTTAAATTGTCCGTTGTAATTTTTATCCTGTGTATCCTGTCTAAAAGAATTGCCTTTCCTTTCAAAGAATTTCATTATTTAGGGAATGCACATCACACATTGATTAAAAATTAGATTAAAAAGACTTGACAGAATAATAATATTTTGATTGAATTAATTTGTATAAAGATGGGATAGACGAAACACTTCGTCTATAATCCCAAAACAGGACAAAAAGCGAAATATTTCGTCTATGAACGAATTAGCCGTTCATTGCAGGCAAGGAAAAGGAAATCAATTTAAATAGAACCGTTCCATTTTTATATTATTTTCGCACAAATGCACCATCACCCTTACACGGTTCACATATCCGTCCTGATGGACGAAAATATGCAACAATCAAATGAGCCAAATCATCAGGTGTATATATATCCTGTTTACCAATGCCAGAAGCAATAGGACGCCTAACAAGCTGCTGGTCTGAACGATAGCCAGCCATGACTTTTTCGCCTTCTATATTTTTTTCTTTCAAAAAGTTCTCTTGCATGTTAATATCCTCTCAGGCTCTCCGTTAGTCCGCTCGTTGTATGTGTATGCAAAGGCGTCGCCCATTTTTTCTGCCAAGCCATCGTATTCGGAAAATAATTCTGGCATAGCCATATCCTAACCATGAAAGGCTTGCCATGATAGAAAGGAGATCGTTAAGGACA
>Ga0315274_10000971_pt1 | contig 44711 bp, 41 predicted proteins | sample YL17G02_20_MG_FD_203700 | JGI IMG/M metagenome (GOLD analysis project Ga0315274, IMG submission 203700) | Sediment microbial communities from Yellowstone Lake, YNP, Wyoming, USA - YL17G02_20 | ecosystem: Environmental > Aquatic > Freshwater > Lake > Sediment | place: USA: Wyoming | collected...
TGACACCGTCTTCACTTGTCAAAGAACGGCCTGCTCAAGCCCTTCGCTGAAGGCTATCCCTTTGCCGCGCCTTCAGCCTCGCCAAAATCAACCAGCATCAGGACTTGACATTACACCCCGAGTCTATACTTGGTGACAGAACTCAGGGCGAAGCGCGCCCTACTGTTCATGCTTCTCTCCAGACACCCAACCTGCCCACCAGCCGCCGTCGGGCCCGAAGGAGAAGCCACGGTATCCGGTTAGACCCCCGGCGCGGTGATTAGTCCATGCTCATGAGCGCCTGGCGGGCGGCGGCCTGTTCGGCCTGCTTCTTGCTCTTGCCGATGCCGCTGCCCAGAATGGTCTTGCCGATGCGGGCCTCGGCGACGAAGGTTCGATCATGATCGGGGCCGGTCTGGGAGACCACCCGGTAGGTGGGCGGTGCGCGATGGATCTCCTGGATCCTCTCCTGGAGGAGCGTCTTGTAGTCCGGCTCGTGCTCGCGCCGTTCGATCATCCCAAGGCGGCCGCCGAGCAGCCGCATGATGAGGTCGCGGGCGGCCCGGAAGCCGCGGTCGAGGTAGACGGCGGCGAAGATGGCCTCCATGGCATCAGCGAGGATCGAGCTGCGGGTGCGTCCACCGCTCTGCTCCTCGCCCCTGGCGAGAAGGAGATAGCGGCCCAGGTCTAGCTCGCGGGCAACCTCGGAGAGCACGGCCTCGGAGACGGCGACGGCCTTGAGCTTGGTAAGATCGCCTTCGGCAAGGTCGGGGTGGCTGTGATAGAGGCGCTCGGCCAGCACGAGGTCGAGCACGGCATCGCCGAGGAACTCCAGGCGTTCATTGGCGGGGAGGTTGAGCTCCTGCTCGGCCGACTTGTGGGTGAGTGCCTGCTTCAGCAAGGCGGGACGGCGCGGCTTGATGCCGAGCTTGGTCGCGAGTGTCTCCACGTCGCCCGGGGTGACGGCGGGCTGCTTCGGCTGTCTGCTCTTCCGCACGGGGCGAGGCGGGGCCGGCTGCACGTCCTCGGCGGATTGCTCAGACACGGCCTTCCTCCGGTGGCAACTTGACGGCGATGCAGAGCTCGTTGAGCAACTGCGGGTCGACCTCGGCCGGTGCACCAGTCAGAGGATCGACCCCGGCCGCGGTCTTCGGGAACGCGATCACGTCGCGGATGCTAGCCTCGCCACAGGCCATCGCCACCATGCGATCGAAGCCGAAGGCGATGCCGCCGTGGGGCGGCGCGCCGTACTGGAACGCCTCCAGCAGGAAGCCGAACCGCTGATTCGCTTCTTCATGTGACATGCGGATGAGCGAGAGGACCTTCTCCTGAAGCTCCCGCCGGTGGATCCGGATGCTGCCGGAGGCGATCTCCGCTCCGTTCAGGACGAAGTCGTATTGGCTGGCGCGGACCTTGAGGGGGTCGGTGTCCAGGAGGTGGACATCCTCGGGTTTCGGGGAGCTGAATGGATGGTGCATCGGCTCGATCACCTTCTCCTGCTCATTATATGAAAGCAAGGGGAAATCGGTGACGCGAAGGCCGCACCACTTGGACTGATCGAGGAGGCCGAGGCGGCGGCCGAGGTCGAGGCGAAGCCGCCCGAGGACCTCGCAGGCGAGGGGGAACTTGTCGGCGACGAGGAGCAGCAGGTCGCCGGGCTGGGCGCCGGTCGCCTCGCGGAGGGCGGCTTGCTCGCGCTCCGAGAGGAACTTGGCGATGGGGGACTTCAGCGCGTCGGCGGCGACCTGAATCCAGGCGAGGCCCTTTGCGCCATGCTGGCGGGCGCTTGCTTCCAGTCCGTCGATCTCGCGGCGGGAGAGAGAGTCGGCGCCGCCGGGAACGCGCAGGCCGCGGACGGTGCCGCCCTCGGCCAGGGCGCCGGCGAAGGCGCGAAACCCGGTGCCCGCGAAGACCGAGTCGAGGGTGCAGAGCTTGAGGCCGAGCCGGAGGTCGGGCTTGTCTGAGCCGTAGGTGTCCATCGTCTGCTGATAGGTCAGCGCGGCGAACGGGCCGATGTCGATGCCGACTGCCCGGAAGACGTGGCGGGCGAGTTCCTCCATCAGGTCGAGCACGTCGTTCTGCTCGACGAAGGACATCTCGACATCGATCTGGGTGAACTCGGGCTGACGGTCGGCACGCAGGTCCTCGTCTCGCAGGCAGCGGGCCATCTGATAGTAGCGCTCGATGCCGGAGATCATCAGGAGCTGCTTGAGGAGCTGGGGAGATTGCGGGAGCGCGTAGAAGGCGCCGGGCTTGCCGCGGGCGGGGACGACGTAGTCGCGCGCGCCCTCGGGGGTGGAGCGGATGAGCAGGGGGGTCTCAACCTCGATGAAGCCGCGCTCGTCCAGGAAGTCACGGGTGGCGCGGGCCATGGTGTGGCGCGTGCGCAGGTTGCCGAGCATGCGGCGCGAGCGCAGGTCGAGGTAGCGGTACTTGAGGCGCAAGGTCTCGTCGACCTTGGCGCTGTCCTCGATCTCGAAGGGCGGGGTCTGGGATGGGTTGAGGATCTCCAGCGCGGTGGCGCGGACCTCGACCTCGCCGGTGGGGAGGTTGGGGTTGACGGAGGTGGCGGGGCGAGGCGTGACTTCTCCGGTGATGGCGATGACGAACTCGGCTCGGAGCCTGCGGGCGGCGGCATGGGCCTCGGCGGCGACGGCAGGATCGAAGACGACCTGGGCGATGCCCTCGCGGTCGCGAAGGTCCACGAAGATGAGGCCGCCGTGGTCGCGAGTGGAGGCGACCCACCCGGCGAGGGTGACGGTCTGGGTGATATGATCGCGCCGGAGCGCGCCGCAGGGGTGGGTGCGTTTCATGGACTGCCTTCTCGTGCTTCAGCCAGCTTCTGCTTGATAGCCGCGATCGCCTCCGGCCTGTTAAGACTCGTCTGGTCGCCGGTTTCCATGTTGCGGAGCGTGACGGTCCCGGCGGCGAGTTCGTCCTCGCCGATGAGGGCGGCCCAGCGGGCGCCGAGGCGGTTGGCGTCCTTCATCTGGGTCTTCAGGCTGCGATGGGTGTAGTCGATCTCGGTGGAGATGCCGGCGCGGCGGAGTTCGGCGGCAAGGAGGAATGCCGGCTGACGGGCCTCGGGGGAGGCGGCGGCGAGTTAGATGTCCACAACCGGGCAGGAGACACGCTCCTGCCCCACAGGGCCGAGAACCTCACCCCCCTTCCCCCTCTCCGTGCGCGGAGAGGGGGCGGCTGCATCCAACACGAGCAGGAGGCGCTCGAGGCCGGAGCCGAAGCCGATGCCTGGGGTGGTGGGGCCGCCCAGGGCTTCGACGAGGCCGTCGTAGCGGCCGCCGCCCATGATCACATCCTTTGCGCCAAGGGCGGAGTGAACGGCCTCGAAGGCGGTGCGGGTGTAGTAATCGAGGCCGCGGACGATGGTTGGATCCACCACGTAAGCCACGCCGAGCGCGTCGAGCGTCTGACGCACGCCCTCGAAATGGGTGCGACAGTCGTCGCAGAGATGGTCGAGCGCGCTGGGCGCGCCCTGGCGAAGCTCGACATCGTGCGGGACCTTGCAGTCGAGGACGCGGAGGGGACTGGTCTCGTAGCGCGCCTGGCAGAACTCGCACATCCCGCCGATGACGGGCTTGAAGAACTCGCGCAGGGCGGCAGAGAAGGCGGGGCGACAGTTGTCGTCGCCGATGCTGCTTAGATGGGTGACCCCGCCCTCCAGACCGATCTCCTTCAGGAAGTCCTGATAGAGCGCGATCACCTCGGCATCTATCTCGGGGCCAGCGGCGCCGATGGCCTCGATGCCGAGCTGATGGTGCTGGCGATAGCGGCCCGCCTGGGGGCGCTCATAGCGAAAGATCGGGGCGATGTAGTAGAGCTTCTGGACCTGGCCTTGGGCAGTGAGGTTGTGCTCCAGGACGGCACGGACAACGGGCGCGGTGCCTTCGGCGCGCAGGGTCAGGCTGCGGCCGCCGCGGTCATCGAAGGTGTACATCTGCTTGTTGACGATCTCGGTGCCTTCGCCGACGCCGCGGACAAAGAGGTCGGTCTCCTCGAAGAGGGGGGTGCGAATCTCGGCGTAGTTGTAGCGCCGGCAGACGTCGCGAAAGGCCGCCTCGACGCGCTGCCAGCGCCACGAGACCGCGGGGAGAACGTCCTGAGTGCCGCGTGGGGCCTTGTACTTTGGGGGCATGGTTTGCTTGCCAGAGGGGGGAGGAATTCGGCGGTTGGATTGCTTGGTCCTGCCGGAGAGGGAAACCACCAGGGCACAAAGGCATCGAAAACGGCCCTACCATGTCGCCACGCGGTGGAGGGCAGGCTACGACTCTCCTGAGACGGGGGTCGCGAGGTCCACAAGTAACGTGCCAGGCTCGCCAAGGGGAATGTGCGCAACCACCTCTCCTGAGCCGGACACCACCATAGCTCCGCCGAAGTAGGAGCCGAGGTCGCGTTCCGAGCAGTAGTTGGCCATGAGGGTCGTGCACCCGATCTTCCCCACCTGCTTCGCATATTGGGGCAACTCGCGCTGTTCCCATCGCCGTTGGCTTCGTGAGCCGTCGCTGAAGCAACGCGCGAACGGGAACAGAACCCAGTCCGGATGTAACCCATGCACCCTCGTGGTGATGCTGTCGTCGAACAGGTCGCCGCAGATCAGGAAGACGAACCTGCCCAGGGGTGTGTTGGCGACCGGAAGCAGCTCGCCCTGCCTGTAGATGCTCGGGTCGGCGCTGCTCGCGTGCCACTGAGGCTGGATCCGCCGGTAGTGTAGGATGATCCGACCCTCAGGGGAGAGCAGAACTGCGGAATCGTAAAGCGCCCGGCCAACGCGCTCCATGATGCCGATGGCGAGGTAGAGTCCGCGTCGCCGAGCAACCCTGCCGAACCTGCGGGTGAGGGGCCCAGGGATGGTCTCACCCAGAGGCAGGTCATGGTCCGGGTCTCCGTTGTTGACGAGGCCTGTGGCTGCCATCTCAGGCAGCACGATGAGCTCCGCGCCGGAGGCCGCCGCCGCGCTCACCGCGCAAGCGACCTGTGCCAGGTTTGCCTCACGGTCGGCGGTGACTTGATTGACGATCAGCGCGGCGTGCATGGGGTAGGGCTCGCGGGGCCAGTATAGCATGCACTGTGGCAAGGATGAATATGGGCGTTTGTGGCGTGAGCGCGTTTGACGAAACGCAGGTCAGAGGTGTAGATTATGGTGGCTGAATATGATCGGGGAGATGACGTCATGTCTGATGGCAAGACTAAGGCGCTGACAGTTCGGCTACCGGTCGAGCTGTACGAGCAGGGGCGGATGATGGCCCGCCGCAGGCGGATGAGCCTGAACCGATTCCTGCAGGAGGGGCTTCGGGCGGCGCTGTGGGCGGAGGAGCAGAAGCGGCTCTACGCGGCATTTGGCGATGCCGGGCGGGACTCGGAGGCCGATGTCGAGTTCACCGTTGCGGCCCAGGCAGAGGTCCTCGATGGGGAGGGGTGAGGTTTCTCGCGGCGAGCTGTGGTGGGTGGACTGGTCGCCGGGCCGCGGCTCCGAGCAAGCGGGGCTGCGGCCGGCACTCGTCGTGCAGACGGATGCCGGCAACGACAATCCGAGTTATCCGAACACGATCGTCGTGGCGGTCAGCACGAAGGGCCGCGAGTTGCCGTTCCACGTCAAGCTCGAGCCGTCGCCCGGCAATGGTCTGCGAGCGCGTTCCTATGTGAAGTGCGAGCAGGTCTTCACCATCTCGAAGGAGCGCTTGCAGGGGCGCATGGGGAAGGTGACTGCGGACGAGTTGGCCAAGGTCGAGGATGGGTTGAGGATGGTGCTGGGACCGTGAAGGCGGCCGAGGTGAGGAGCGCGGCGCAACGAGCGCGCGGCAGGCCGGCGTCGCAAACGGCCTCTCTCGAATGGTGACAACGGTGGCACCATTCTGGCGAGGCTACCACAGTGGGCACCGCACGTGCGGCGCCCACTGTGGCACTGGCTTGACAGGCGCGCGAGCGCGCCGATATACTCGTCTCAAGATGCCGCTAGGACTGATCTGCCATGTTTGACCGAGTCCGGGCTGATATTCAGGCGGCGCTGCAGCGCGATCCGGCGGCACGGAGTCGGGCCGAGGTTCTGCTGCTCTATCCTGGCCTGCACGCGGTTATTTTGCACCGCTTCGCGCATTGGCTCTGGGTCCACAAGCTGCGCCTGATGGCCAGGCTCGTATCGGAACTCAACCGCCATTTCACCGGCATCGAGATCCACCCGGCGGCGCAGATTGGCCGGGGGCTGTTCATCGATCACGGCATGGGGACGGTGATCGGGGAGACGAGTGAGATCGGGGACGGTGTGACGCTCTATCAGGGCGTCACGCTCGGCGGGACGGGGAAGCAGACGGGCAAGCGCCATCCGACGCTTGGCAGCAATGTGGTGGTCGGCGTGGGCGCGAGCGTCCTGGGGGCGATCACGGTCGGGGATAGCGCGCTGATCGGGGCTGGCTCGGTGGTCTTGCGGGATGTGCCCGCGAACAGCACGGTGGTCGGGGTGCCGGCGCACGTGGTTCGGGAGAGGGGGGTGCGGATAGCGGCCGCCTCGATCTCGGGGGCGACGGAAGAAGACCCGTGCGAGGAGTGCCAGGAGCGATTCCGGGGCGAGATACAGCGCCTGGAGGAGAAGCTGGAGGAGTTGGAGGAGAGACTGCGGGCCGGCGCGGGGGTGACGGGCGACAGATAACGGGCGCGTCGCAAAGGTTTGAAGAGAGCGAACGAGCGCAGAGAACGCAAGGGCAGGAGCACGCTCCTGCCCTACGATTCAGGGCGAGGGGCAGAAGCACGCTCCTGCCGAACGGACTGTGACCAACGGAGTCTGCATGGCTATCCAGATCTATAACACGCTGACGCGGGCGAAGGAAGACTTTGTGCCCCGCGAGCCGGGTAAGGCGTCGATGTACGTGTGCGGGGTGACGCCCTACGCACCGGCGCACGTGGGGCATGGCCGCTCGGCGGTGGCGTTCGATGTGGTGAGACGCTGGCTGGCGTACCGCGGCTATGAGGTGACGTACGTCTACAACATCACCGATATCGAGGATAAGATCATCGCGGCGGCGCAGCGCGAGGGAGTGAGCTGGCAGGAGGTCACGGATAGGAATACCGAGAGCTACCTTGCCGAGTTGGCACAGCTGGGGGTGCTACCGCCGACGCACATGCCGAAGGCGAGCGCGCATATCGGCGAGATCATCGCGCTGGTGCAGCGGCTTATCGCCAGCGGCCATGCCTACGCGTTGAACGGCGATGTTGCGTTCCACGTGCCGAGCTATCCGCGATATGGGAAGCTCTCGCGGAGGGACCTGGACTCGCAGATCTCGGGGTCGAGGGTCGAGGAGGATCAGCGCAAGAGGGATGCTCGGGACTTCTTCCTCTGGAAGGCGGCGAAGCCGGGGGAGCCGAGTTGGGAGAGCCCCTGGGGGCCGGGGCGGCCGGGCTGGCATATCGAGTGCTCGGCGATGAGCGAGAAGTACCTGGGGGATGGGTTCGATATCCACGGGGGCGGGTCGGACCTGATCTTCCCTCATCACGAGAACGAGATCGCGCAGTCGGAGGCATGCGGGGACGGCCTGCTGGCCCGGATCTGGATGCACAACGGGATGCTGCAGATGGGGCGCGGCCGCGAAAGCGAGAAGATGAGCAAGTCGCTGGGGAATGTGGTCCCGCTCCGGGACGCGATCGACCGGGTGGGGGGACCGGCGCTACGCTATTACTACATCGCCGCTCACTACGCGACGGATATCGTATTCAGCGAGGTGGAGCTAGAGCAGTCGCAGCGAGCGCTGGAGCGGCTCCGGATCGGGCTGCATACGATCAACCGCTTGCTCGACCGGCCGGCGAAGGCATCGGGCGACAATCTGGACGATCTCGAGGGAGCCAGGCGGGGGGCGGAGGCAGAGTTCCACGAGGCGATGGACGATGACTTCAGCACCCCGCGGGCGCTGGCCGCGCTGCACGGCCTGGTGGGAGCAGTGAACAGGGCGGGGGCGGGCGCGGGGGCGACGTTCGCGCCGTCGGAGGCGGGCCAGGAGCGGCTGGGCGCGGCGCGAGGAGTGCTGGCCGGGCTGTGCGATGTGCTGGGGATCGGGCTGATCGAGCGACGGGTCGAGCGGGGGCTGGAGGCGCACCTGATCGACATCCTGCTCGAGGTGCGGCAGCGGGCGAGGGAGGCGCGGCAGTTCGAGATCGCCGATGTGGTGCGGACGCGGCTGGGGGAGCTGGGGATCGTGCTGGAGGACCACCCGGACGGGACGACCTGGCGGGTGAAGCGGTAGGGGCCGGCCGGCGCTGGGCGCAGACAGGGCTGTACGGCGCCAGGCGGGCGGGGCCGGCATGTCGGATGCAGTGGCCGACGAGCAGCAGTTCGAGTGTTGACTCTACGGGGGGCTTGCCTTATAATGGACATGTCCGGGCCATGCACCGGCCCGGTATTATAGTGAGAGCCTGGCGCAACAATCCCCAAAGGAGGCAACCGACACCGACGACACGTGTGTGTTCTGACCCTTCTGTTCTCACCGGTTACGCAGGCACTGTGTGACGAAGCAGACTGCTGGACGAGCCAGACTACTGATTGTGGAGGCGGCAGTAATGCCTAGCACAGGCATGCAGGACTCGCCCTCGAGTTTCCATGGCATGCTCGACGAAGAGGTGGTGAAGTACGCCAAAGGCGGCAGCCTGGGAGCCACCGAGCATCTACTGAGCAAGTATCGAACTATCGTCGAAGGGAAGGCGCGCTCATACTTCCTGATCGGCGCCGATCACGAGGACATCGTCCAAGAGGGGATGATCGGCCTCTACAAAGCGATCCGCGACTTTCGTAACGACAAGCTCCTGCCGTTCCGGGCCTTCGCCGAGCTCTGCATCAGCCGACAGATCTTCACCGCGATCAAGGCGGCGACGCGCCAGAAGCACATCCCGCTCAACTCCTACGTGTCGCTCCATGCCAGCCTGTTCGACTCGGACTCGGACCGGACGCTGCTGGACACGATTGCCGAGTCCGACAAGGCCGACCCCGAGCAGGTCGTCATCACCCAGCAATTCTCAGATGACTTGCGTCATCGAATCAAGCGCGACCTGAGCGACCTGGAGTCGGCGGTGCTCCGCGGGCACCTGGAGGGGAAGTCCTACCAGGAGATCGCGGGAGAGCTGCATCGGCGGGTGAAGTCGATCGACAACGCGCTTCAGCGAGCGAAGCGGAAGATCGGCAAGAGCATTCGCAAGATGATGCAGGCCGCATAGGCGGGCCACCGCTCGCGCTCGGATCAGGGCAGGAGCTAGTCGCCGGAGGCGACCGAGGCTCGTGCCCAACGGTCGTATTGTATGAGCCAGCAGATTCCCGAGCACCATCCTCTCCGGCTCCTCTTCCGAGAAGCGACCGACTGGGCGTTTCAGTACGCCCAGCTCCCCGAGCCCGAGGCGCGGGATGCGCGCCTGAAGGGCTACCTCTCCGACGATCTTCTTGTCCGGTTCCTGCACGCCGATCGGCTCTACCAGTTGCGCGACGCGCGGGGCCGGCCGCTGGCGGATGTTGCGGAGATGCTGCTGTCAGGGGAGGCGACGGGGGGCTCGCCGGAGCTGCACGCGTTGACTGTGCAGCGGCATATCGGCGACTATACGCTGTTCATCACCGGACTGTTCCCCGAGAGCCTGGAGCGGATCAGACGGGACTGGCGGCGTAAGGACTCGGTGATGGTGCAGCTGGGCAACCTGCTCGTGCCGTTCAACGACCCTGGCGAGTACTACGAGGAGGCGGGCCGGCGCGCGTACCGGCGGGCGGCGGAGATCGGGCGAGAGATGGAGCTGACGGAGGCGGAACTGTTCGAGAAGCTGTCGCGGTTCTTCCGAGCATACGTGCAGCTCATGAGCCTGGTGAGGGTGTATCTGGATGCGAGTGGGGGGTTGGAGGAGTATAGGGGGGTGATTAGCTAGCCGGGGGGGCACGCGCGGACGGCATACCGCCGATGAACGCGGATGCCGGGAGCGTCCATCCGAGTGCGCGCCGGGATCGCGGCAGGAATGTCCCAGCACAGTGGCAGGAGGCACGGCTCCTGCCCCACAAGCCGCAGAAGGGCTTCAGGGCTGAAGCCTCCGAAGCAACGGGGGCCGCACCTCTTAGCCGATCAGGACCGCGACCACGACCAGAAGCTGACCGTCCGGTCCTCGGTTTCGCGGCGAGCGGTCATCGTGTCGACTTCGAGGATGATGGCTGCGGTGGTGTCGAGGGAATCCTCGGAGACTGTGAAGTCCGGGTTGAAGTACTTGCCGAAAACGTCGAACACGCGGCGAAGTTCGTCCCGATCCTCAATGACCCGCGCTCCGCCGTAGGCGATGACGCTCTCCCAGTTGCCATGGCACTGCCGGCTGTCGGCGAGCGTCGGCCTCTCGCCGAAGCGATCGTTGACGACGTAGCAGGCCGAGGGGTTGGCGCGGATGATGTCGAGCTTGCGGCCAGTGGGCGCGCAGTGGAAATAGAGCACGCCGTCGACAAAGGCATGGTTCATCGGGACTGCGTAGGGCTCCGAGCCAAGGCACATAACCAGCACGCCCGCGGGATAGGCGGTCATGACGCGCTCGCATTCGGCTGAGTTGGGGATCGGCTCGATTGGCTTGGCCATTTCAGCTATCTCCAGTCGGCATAACTGACACACGCGGCAGGAGCTTCCGCTGCTGCCGAACAGGCGGGCGCACAGCGGTGCGCCCCTACTGGACCTCGTAAGCGCCGGCGTCGGGAGCGCTGCCTTTGAAGTAGCCGGGCTCGCAGCCCGGGAGGGGGTGGCCGTGCAGGTAGGTCGAGAGGTCGAGGCCGGCGTCGATGGCCGGGCTGCCGGGCGCGGGCTTCGGGGGGAGCCCCGGCTGAAGGTCAACCGATTCCACGTAGCGCGAATGGGTATCCCGGTACGGGTTGTCGGGGTAGGGCTGGCCGCCGTTGATCGAGACGTTGTAGTCGGCCAGGAACTGGATGGGGAGCGGGCTGCTGCCTCGGGGGTGGTAGAAGCCCTGGAGCGCGAGAGAGAGGTTGTTGAGGTAGTGCCAGTTCTGCGCGCCAATGAGCTTGTCCACCTTCCATCCGCCGAACCGCAGGAACGCATCGCCGCCGATGACGGTGTTGTGGTAGACGTAGCCTTCCGCTGGTGAGTCGTCCATGCTGTACCAGAAGTTGTGCTGATTATCCACCAGCACGTTGCGGTAGATGTAGATCGGGCCGAAGCGGGGGGATTTGTAGCGGATCCCGCCGAGGGTATTGCGCAGGAAGTTGTGGTGCACCTTCACGTCGCGCACCGAGCCGCCGAGCTCGATGCCCGAGTCGCGGATGTCCTCGATGGTGTTGTCCCAGACCTCCGTGCCGGTGTTCTGCATGGGGTTGGCGTCCACGCGGTCCAGGTACCAGTAGCCCTCCGGGGTGTGTACATCGATGCCGTCGAAGACGTCGTACACCCGATTGGCGTGGATGCGGTTGCCGGAGCCCGCGCCCCAGACGAGGATGCCCACCCGGTCCCACATGCCAGCGTCCTTGTGCACTCGCCATACCTGGTCGTAGGTCTGGGGGGACAGCACGAACACGTCCACATCCTCATAGCCGGCGCGGAACACTTCGTTCCGCTCGATCAAACAGCCCGCGGCGGCGTCTTTGAGCAGGATGCCATCTTTCTCCCAGAGGCTGACCCGGCAGCCGAGGATGGAGCAGTGGTCCGAGGTCCCGGCGATCACCACACCATTGTAGCCATGCCGGATTTCGAGGCCCTGAAGGCGCGCCTCGCGGGCGTCTCGGATAGTGACGGCGGCGGTGCTGGTCCAGAGCACAGAGCAGGCCCGAGAGGCGGGGCTCTCGTCACCCTCCAAGTGCATGTAGACCGCGTGCTCGTCTTCCCGGTACATCCATAGGCCGCGGATGATGCCGAGACCGGCATCCTGCGGGCCCGATACGATCACTCGCTTCCAGAACCAGGGCCCGGCCTCATCAGCCGGCTCGGGCCGCTCGTCGTTGAGCTGGGCCACCGACTTGCCGTCGATGAAGAGGGCGTAGGGCCGGCGGCCCACGGCGGCGCGGTATACGCCCTTCCCCAGTCCGCCTGCGGCTGACTCCCAGCTCGCGACGAGCGGCTCCGCGGGGTCGATCACCGCTCCTTCCTCGCCGACGAGGGACGCGGTCCGGGTGATGGTGACGTATTCGCGATAGAGGCCGGGCTTCAGTCGCACGACGGCGCCGGGCGGGGCCGTCTCGAGCGCGGGGCCGATGACCGGCGCGCCGGTGGGGCTTGGGCTGATGACGATCTCGCGCTGATCGGCAGCAGCGCCGGAGGCATGGAGCGCGAGGGCGAGGGAAATGCCGAGCAAGAGGCAGAAGGCATAGGGGATAGTGGGTGGTTCCATGTCGCTCCTTTGCGTGACAGTGCTTCGCCGCGCGAGATTGCGTCGCCTGCGGTGAGAGGTGAGAAGGTGCTATTGCGGGAAGGCGGGGCAAGCCCGCCTGAGGCGGACGAGTCGGGCCATGAGGAGGACTATTGAGGCTCGCAAAATATAGTGACATTGCCAAGAGCGGAAAAAGCCGCCCGGAACCTGGCAAGAATGCGCCTGTGCATTGTAACTCTTATATGCGAGACTCAATAGATGGGAGCAGACGGGAGGCTGCCGATGGAGCTGAGGCCGGAGGGGTTCGTGGGGAAGGCGAGGGGCGAGGAGGGTGACACTCCGATCCCGGAAGCGCAGTGGTATGTAGGCGAGGAGGTGGGAGCCGGCCTGGCCTATCGGTTCCCGGTGGGCGCGCTGGCCAGGGCAAAGTACCTGACTGCGGATCTACTGGTGGATGGCAATCGGACGGTCGCGTTCGAGTTGCATCTGTGCGAGGGAGAGGAGGGGCCTCGCTTCAGTCTACACTTCTCGTCGCTGAACCAGTGCCAGGCGCGAATGCGAATGCCGCTGGAGGCGCTGGACCAGAACCGGTGGGCCTATGATCGGGAGGGGGCGTGGCTGAAGCCGCGATGCGGCGGGGATCGCGTCGATCTGACCAAGGTCGACCGGATGACGCTGACGATCAGCATGAAGAGCGATCAGGCGGCGCGGTTCTGCCTGACGCCGATCACTGCAACGGCCGCCGAGCCGGCGAAGCTCGACAAGCCGATCCTGCCAAGGGGCCCGCTCATGAATGAGCTCGGGCAGAGCGCGCTGCACGAGTGGCCGGCGAAGAGCCGCAGCCATGAGGAGGTGACACAGCGGCTGCGAGCGCAGTCGGTCGCGGCGGCGACGCACCAGTTCCCGGACGGGTTTTCCCGTTGGGGCGGGTCGAAGAGCTTTCAATTCGAGCCGACCGGGTTCTTCCGGACCTTCCACGACGGACGGCGGTGGTGGCTGGTGGACCCCGATGGCTATGCGTTCTGGTCGGCCGGGATGGACTGCGTGCGGGTGAATACGGACGCAGCGTACGATGGCCTCGAGACGGCACTTGCGTGGATGCCGGAGCGAGAAGCGTATGCCGACGCCTACCATGATGACCGCCCCCTCCGCACGGTGAACTACCTTGCGGCGAACCTGATCCGCGCCTTCGGCAAGGATTGGTATGCGAAGTGGAGCGCGATTGCGTTGGGGGAGCTGCGGAGGCTGGGGTTCAACACGGTGGCCAACTGGTCGGACTGGCAGATCGCCAAGGCGGCGGGATTCCCCTATGTGAGGCCGCTGGATCGCGCCGAGGGCAGAACCCTGCGGGTGTTCCGCGACTTCCCCGATGTGTTCGACCCGGGGTTTGAGCAAGAGGCAGCCGAGTTCGCACGGCAGCTCGAGGGGACGAAGGACGACCCGGCGTTCATCGGCTACTTCCTGATGAACGAACCGACGTGGGGGTTCGCGGAGGAGACGCCGGCCGCGGGGATGCTGTTCAATGCGCCGTCGTGCGAGACTCGTCGGAAGCTGACGGATTGGCTGAAGGCCAAACACGGGAGCGACGCGGGGCTGTCGGCAGCCTGGGGAATGGACGTCCGGTTGTCGCAGGTGGCGGGGGGCGAGTGGCGCGCGAGCTTGAGCCAGCAGGCGCTGGCCGATCTGGAGGCGTTCAGCACGGTGATGGTCGAGAGGCTGTTCACGACGCTTAGCGAGGCGTGCAGGGGGGTGGACCCGGAGCATCTGAACCTGGGAGCGCGGTACTACACAGTGCCGCCGAAGTGGGCACTCGATGGGATGCAGTGCTTCGACGTGTTCAGCGTGAACGGGTACTCGCAACGCGTGCGGCCGGAGCTGGAGGGGCTGAGTGCGTATGTAAAGCGGCCGGTGATGATCGGGGAGTGGCACTTCGGCGCGCTCGATGTCGGGCTGCCGGGGAGCGGGATCGGGCATGTGCGCGATGAGCGGGCGCGGGGGCAGGCTTATCGGGTGTACCTGGAGGACGCGGCGGCGAAGCCGTGGTGTGTCGGGGCACACTGGTTCACGCTCTATGACGAGTCGGCGCTCGGTCGGTACGATGGCGAGAACTGGAACATCGGATTCCTGGATGTGTGCAACCGGCCATATGAGCTGCTGTGCGCGGCGGCGCGGGCGAGCCACGAGCGGCTGTATGAGGTGGTGCGGGGCGACGTGAGGCCGCACGACGAGGCGCCCGAATATCTGCCGTTGGTGTTCTTCTAGAAGCTGTTTCATAACCCGCCTGGGCGGGTCATGAAACAGCGATGCAGGGCGGTAGGCTTGTGCAGGCGCATTTCATGCAACGCATGGAGCGATCAGCCAACCACCCTCGGTTATGAAATGCGCTCTAGGCAACGCGAAGCGCAGAGACGCTGAGGACGCAGAGAGGCCGCCGAGGGGATGGGCGGCACAACAACGGCTTACGGCGCCGGTTGGGTCTCGAAGGCGGCGATCTTGGCCAGCCGGCGGCAGTGGCGCTCTTCGCCGGAGAAGGTGGCAGCCAGGAAAGCGGAGACGAGGTCTTTCGCCAGTTCGAGGCCGATGACGCGGGAGCCAAGGACGAGGATGTTCATGTTGTCGTGCTCGACGCCCTGGTGGGCGGAGTAGCAGTCATGGCAGAGGCCGGCGCGGATGCCAGCGAACTTGTTGGCGGCCACTGAGGCGCCGACGCCGCTGCCGCAGGTGAGGACGGCGCGGTCGGCGCGATCCTCGAGCACGGCGCGCGCGACAGCGGCAGAGAAGTCGGGATAATCCACAGGGGCAGTGCTGTCTGTCCCCAGGTCGAGAACGGTGTGCCCGAGTGACTCGAGGTGCCTGACGATGACCTGCTTCGTCTCAAAGCCAGCATGATCGGCGCCGACCGCGACGCGCATGGCAGCCTCCGATTGGTAGTAGGTAGTAGGACTTCGGGGGCGCGAGACGCGCTCCTGCCCTCCGTGTGTGCGCTAGGCCCGGATTCCAACGGAGGAGCTGGCCCCCGCGGTCCCGTGGACAACCTGAGGGAGATCGTCCAGCCGGTCCGCGGGGAACGGGAAGGGGCCTTCCTCGGGGATGCGGTGCCATCCGTTGCTGCTGGCTGACAATCTCTGTCAAGCTGATGAATGGGGGTGACGGCCGACGGGATGCGCCACGCCACGACAGGGATGAGGGGGCAATGTCAGAATGGTGGGGCGAGTCGGCGATGAGGAGGGTGGCGATGGCACGAATGCTCATTGGATATTACAGCCGGAGCGGGAACACGGAGCGGATGGCGGAGGAGGTGGCGGCGGGCGCGCGGGAGATCGGCAGGGTGGAGGTGGATGTTCGGCGGATCGAGGAGATGTCGCCGGACGACCTGCTGCGATACGACGGGGTCGCGATCGGGTCCCCTGTGTACTATGGGACGATGGCGGCGGAGGTCAAGTATCTCATCGACAAGAGTGTGAAGCACCATGGGAAGCTGGTGGGGAAGGTGGGCGGCGCGTTCGCCTCCTCCGGCGGGCCGGGCGGCGGAAATGAGACGACGGTGCTGGATATTGTGAAGGCGCTGATGATCCACGGGATGATCGTGCAGGGCGATCATGAAGGGGATCACTACGGGCCGATCGCTGTGGGCGCGCCCGATGCGCGATCCAGGAAGGAGTGCCAGCGATTCGGCAAGCGGATGGCACAGCTGGTGGTCCGGCTTAGTAAGTGACCTACGGATTCTCTTGCATTACGGTTACGACCGTAATGCAAGAGAATCTGCTGTGTGAGCCTCACGCCGCGCGCTGCAGACTTTCTTGCATTATGGGTGCTCCTAACCATAATGCAAGAAATTCTATAGGGATGCCTCTGATGCTGTCAGCTATGCTCGAGGGTTCGCGAAGGAACGAGGAGCGGGCAACTTCGTGCGCATGCTCGCGAAGCGGCTAGAGCAACCCATTGCTTGTTGTATAAGATAGCCCTTATTGAGGTCGAAATTCTTCTTGCGCGGTGGAGGGAGTTGTGCTATACTCCGCCGCAGTCGGACTGGGCGAGGAAGCCGCGGTACCGGCAGGGTTCGGAGAGTTACTGAGTTATCCACAGTTGTTGATATTTCTGTGGATAGACGCGCTAGCATATTGCCTAGGTTTCTCGGCGTTGGTGGGATGTATCCACAGCGCCGGCTGGGGCGAGGGCGAAAGCACGGCGTCCGAAAAACACAGCAATCATCGAATCATTTATCAGCTCTAGGCTCACGCTTGCGCAGCTATCCACAGCCGGATCCCTGTTTGGGCATCAGTATCTGTGCAGACCCGCCTGAGGGCGGGGCCCCCAAGTCCGACCGACGGCCTCACACGCGTCGATGGGGCGACGGCGAGGAGGCCGGCAGCCGCGGCAGCATACAGCAATAATCAGGGGGAGCCGCATGAGCGAATCGCGGTCGTCGGCACAGGAAGTGTGGCAGCAGGTACTGGCGGCACTGGACAAGAGAACAGCAAGACCCTCATTCCAGAGCTCAATCAAACAGGTTCACCCGAAGGCGATAGATGAGGCGCGCCTGGAGTTGGTGGTGGCGACGGAGTTCGCCCGGGACTGGCTCGGGAAGCGCAAGAAAGCTATCGAGGCGGCGGTTGAGAAGGTGGTGGGGAAGCCCCTCGAGGTGGTGCTCGAACTGGGGCAGATGGGGCTGGAGCTCGAGGATGGCAGCGCAGAGGCGCCCAGGCGCCGGCCGGAGCGCCGGCCGGGGCGGCCGGAGCCCGATGGGTTGGACAGCACGCCGCTGAATCCCAGGTATACCTTCGAGAACTTCGTCGTCGGCAAGGGCAATCAGTTCGCTCACGCGGCCGCGCTGGCGGTTTCCCGCAAGCCGGCCCAGTCGTACAACCCGCTCTTCCTCTTCGGCGGCGTGGGGCTGGGGAAGACACATCTCATGCAGGCGATCGGCCACGAGGTCGCTCACCAGCACCCCGATCTGCGGGTCGAGTATGTGTCGGGAGACACCTTCACGTTCCATGTCGTGACCTCGATTCGAGAGGACCGGTTCCGGGCATTCCGCAGGAAGTACCACGACGTCGATGTCTGGCTGGTTGACGATATCCAGTTCATCGCGGCCAAGGAGCGAACCGAGGCCGAGTTCTTCCAGGTGTTCAACACCCTGTACGAGACCGGACGGCAGGTCGTGATCGCGAGCGATCGGCCCCCGAAAGAGTTGCAGGTAATGGACGACCGGCTCCGCTCGAGGTTCGAGTGGGGGCTCACCGCTGACCTGAAGCCGCCGGATCTGGAGACCCGGATCGCGATCCTGGCGCGGCGGGCAGAGGCGGAGAACGTCCAGGTCCCCGCGGAAGTGCTGAACTATGTGGCGCGGCGGGTGAAGTCGAACATCCGGGTGCTGGAGGGGGCGCTGATCACGGTGCTGGCGGCCGCTTCTCTGACGGACAAACCGATCACACTTTCGCTCGCAGAGGAGCAGCTTCGCGATCATTCCCTCGACATGCAGCAGCCCCTATCCATCGCGCGGGTCCAACTGCTGGTGGCTGACCACTTCAACTTCACCGTTCCGGAGTTGACGGCCCGGACGCGGCGGCGGGAGGTCGTTCACGCGCGGCAGATTGCGATGTACCTGTGCCGGGATATGCTCAAAGCCTCGTTCCCGGCGATCGCTCGGGCCTTTGGAGGAAAGGACCATTCGACGGTCATCCATGCATGTACGAAGGTGAAGGGCGAGATGACCGATAGCTCGGTGCGGGCACTGGTAAGCGAGCTTGGCGCGCGGCTACGCATCGATGGTTAGCACGGACCGCGTCTCGGGCGGGGTCTCGTTTCGTGGAGGTGTGCATAACCCGTGGACCGCCCAGCCCTTTCCGTCTATTCCCTGACGGAGCGAGCATTCCCCTCCATCCACAGACACCAATCCACTCCTTGTCGTTTGGAGTCTGTGGAGGGTCGGGCCAGGCGCATCCTTGCCGAACCCGGCTTTTCCGCAGTTTCACAGGCTTTATTATTACTATCATTATCTAGATAGATATCCTACAGCGGGTAGATACGACCGCTCCATACACATAAGCCGCGGAAGGTGTTGGCAAACCGGGGAGAGAAGTGCTGACGCACTCCAACGTCCCAGAACAGGGGGAAACAGGCCGTGAAGCTTTCATGCAATCGGAGGATGCTGCACGAAGCGCTTCAGCATGTCAGTAGGGTGGTCTCCGGGCGAACGACCCTGCCCATACTGAGCAACGTGCTGCTCGAGGCGGCAGGGGATAAGCTCCGGATGGTCGCCTATGACATGGAGATCGGGGCGCAGAGCGCCATTCCCGTGGAGATCGAGACAGAAGGCGCTCTAACCGTTCCAGCGCGGATGCTGGGGGATGTGGTGGCGGGGCTCCCGGATGCGACGGTGGAGATGAGGAGCGAGGACCGGAGCATTCTCGAGCTGGTGTGTGGGCGGTCGCAGTATGCGATTCACGGCCTGCCGGCCGAGGAGTATCCATCTCTGCCTGAGGTGTCGGGGGAGATCGGGTTTTCGATCAGCCAGGCAGCGATGCGGGACCTGATCAGGTCGACGATCTTCGCGGCTTCGACGGACGAGACGAGGGCGATTCTGACTGGCGTGCTTCTGAAGGGGGATCGTGGCGGTGTGAAGATGGTGGCGACCGACAGCTACCGCCTGGCGGTGAAGACCGCGCCGGAGTCGTCGCTCAAAGCGCAGCAGGGCAAAGAGGAGTGGCAGCTCATCGTGCCGGCGCGGGCATTGCAGGAGCTGAACAGATTGCTTGATCCGGCGGATGAAGAGACGCCGGTGAGGGTCAACGCCAGCGAGCAGCAGGTGCGGTTCGAGGTCGGGCTGTACATCCTGATCTCGCGGCTTATTGAGGGGCAGTTTCCGAACTACGAACGGGTGATCCCGGCCGAGGCGGATCGGCGAATCAGGGTTAAGCGGGAGGACCTGGCGGGTGCGATCAGGCGCGCTGCGATCGTGGCGCGGGCAGAGGCGAGCAAGCTCGTCTTTCGGACTCAGGAGGGCGTGCTGACGATTACCGCCGAAAGTGGCGATGTCGGGCGGGCGCGAGAGGAACTGGCGGCCGAGGTGGAGGGCGAGGAACTCGAGATCGCGTTCAACGCCGAGTACCTGAGCGACGTGTTGGGGGTGATGGGGTCGGATACGGTAGTCTGGGAGCTGACAGGGTCGCTGAGCCAGGGGCTGTTGAAGGGCGCCGACGATCCGGACTACCTCTACGTGGTCATGCCGATGCAGCTCTGACACGCGCGCTGTGCGAGCGGTCAGAGTGGGAATGTGGCGGGGCGGCTCCGCGTGAGGCGGGCGCCCCGCCGTGTGTTTGGACTGATGGCGGATGCAGCTCGCTCATCTTCACCTAAGAGATTTCAGGAACTACAAGCAGCTTTCCCTGGACTTGCCGGGCGGGGTGGTGGTTCTGCACGGCCCGAATGGGTCGGGGAAGACGAGCCTGCTGGAGGCAATCTGTGTCGCCGCCTCGGGCGACTCGCCCCGGGCTCGGATGACGGAGGAGATGGTACGGAGCGAGGCCCAGCATGCGTTCGTGCGGGGGGAGTTCATGACCCGAGGGCGGAGAGCTCGGCTCGAGATCGGCCTGGCGCGAACGGGACAGCGGCAGATAAAGATCGACGGGGTGGCACGGAGGCGGGATGGCCTCATCGGGCTTGCGCCGGTGGTGCTCTTCTGGGCCGAGGACATCGACATGGTGCGCGGCGAGCCCGCAGGGCGGCGGCGGCTGATCGACAGGGAGCTGTCGCTGATCAGCCGGACGTACGCGTTTCATCTGAGCCGGTACAGAAGGGCGCTGGAGCAGCGAAACAGGCTGCTGAAGTTCATCAGGGAGGGGCGAGAGAGCAGCGATGCGCTGGAGCCCTGGGACCGGGCGCTTGCCAGGCATGGGGCGACGGTCATCGTCGAGAGGAGACGGTTCGTCTCGGCGCTCGCACCGGAGGTGCTGGCTGCACACGATCTGCTGACCGGCACACAGAAGTCGCTGATGATCGAATACTGCCCATCAGTTGCGCTGCCGGACGAACAAAGGTTGCCGCTGGAGGGAAAGGAGCGCGAGGCCCCGGCGGAAGAAGTGGCCAGTGGCCTTCTTGCGGCGCTCGGCGACCAACGACGTGTCGACATTGCCTCGGGGGTGACCGGTTGCGGCCCACACCGCGAGGATATCCAGCTCTTCCTTGGCGGGAGATCGGTGAGGGTCTTTGGCTCTCAGGGCGAGCAACGAAGCTGTGCGGTGGCGATACGGATGGGCCTGGCGGCGGTGGCGCGGGCGATGACGGGCGAACCTCCGCTGGTTCTGCTCGACGACGTTCTTTCGGAGCTCGACGAGCGGCACCGACAGGGGGTCTTCGCGGCCTGCGGGGAGCCAAGCGGGGCCACGAGCTTCGCCCGTGACTGTGCGGCAGCGCGTGGCTTTCCGGCGGGCGGCGTCTCCGACGCCGCCCAGGTGATCATCACTTGCTGTGACTACGAGGACATCCCGGCGGAGGTCCGGGCATCGGCGTCGTCGTTCGAGGTGGTGATGGGGACGGTTGGCGCGAGATGACAGGACGGGGAGAGGCGCATCTGGGCCGGCTGCTTGACGGGGTGCTGGCGAACCTCGACCTGCGGACGCGGTTCCGGGAGCACATGGCGGTGATGGCGTGGCCGCAGATTGCGGGCCGGGTGGTGGCATCGCACTCGGAGGCCGAGGCCGTCCGAGACGGGGTGCTGATTGTGGCGACGGACACGGCGGTGTGGGCGCAGGAACTGCAAATGCGGCAGCGGGAGCTGCTGGAGTTGATCGCGAAGCAGATCGGGGCCGGTGTCATCCGCGAGATCCATTTCCGGTCAGGCCGAAGGCGCAAGGGGGGGACGGCCCCGACGGCGCGCCGCCCGAGGCCGGCAGAGATCAAGCTGGGTGGCCGTCAGCAGAGGCAGATAGCGGAGGCGGCCGCGAAGATTGAGGATGAGGCCTTGCGCGAGCGGGCGGCGCGGGCCTTCAGCGCGTTGGCGCGGATGGCGGAGTGGCGGAAGCAGGGGGGGTGGCGGCAGTGCCGGCGGTGCGGCCGCTGGCAGCGAGTGGGAAGGCATTGGTGCTCGACGTGCAGTCACTCGGGCGGACGGAGAAGGAAACGGTGAGACGGGCAGGCAGGGAGAGCCGCGGGCGGCCGCGGGCGGCGCAGGCCTCGCCCCCTTCGGCTGCGCTCAGGGTAGGGCGGCCGGCACCAGGGCAGGTGGGCCCGCCAGGCCGCACGGCGAGGCGGATCCTGATGCTGAGCTGGGAGTTTCCGCCGCGGATCATCGGTGGCATCGCACGGCATGTGGCGGAGCTGTCGAGCGCGCTGGCCCGGGCCGGCCATTTCGTGGACGTGGTGACCGCGCACCACCCGGGTGCGCCGGAGGAAGAGGTCATCCCCACACCCGAAGGCGGGCTGCGGGTGCTGAGGGCGGGGCCGGCGCCGGTGAACCCGTTGGATTTCGTGTGCGAGATCCACCAGCTGGATTTCGGGCTGCTGGAGAGGGTATTGCGGGATCGGGGCCGGGGCGGAGACGCGGGCATGGGAACGCCCGCCCTACAGTACGACCTGATCCACGCCCACGACTGGCTGGTGGCGTTTGCAGCGCGGACGCTGAGGAGGGGTACGGGCACTCCACTGGTGGCGACGATGCACGCGACGGAGTGGGGGCGGAACGGGGGCGTCAGCACGCCGATGCAGCACTACATCCACTCGGTGGAGTGGCTGCTGACCTACGATGCGTGCCGGGTTATCTGCTGCTCGCAGGCGATGGCGGGCGAGGTCGAAGGGGCGCTCCAGGCACCGGCAGACAAGGTGCGGGTGATCCCGAACGGGGTGGACCCAGAGCGGCTGCGCTGCACAGACTCGCCAGCGGAGCTGGCCGGGTTCCGGCGGCGATGGGCGCGGGATGAGGAGCGCATCGTGTTGTTCGTGGGGCGGTTGGTGCGTGAGAAGGGCGTGGAGGTGCTCATCGACGCGATGCCGGAAGTGCTGGCCGCGCACCCGGAGGCGAAGCTGGTTGTGGCGGGCGGCGGCTGGTGGGGGAATCTGGCGGCGCAGGCGAGCGCGCGAGGGATCGGCCGTAAGGTGGCTTTTGCGGGCTTCGTCCCGGACGCTGACCTGCCGCGCCTGTACGCGGTGGCCGACGTGGCGGTCTTTCCCAGCCTCTACGAGCCGTTCGGCATCGTGGCGCTGGAGGCGATGGCGGCGGGAGTGCCGGTGGTGACATCGGACATCGGGGGGTTTCGCGAGGTGGTGAGGCATGGGGAGACGGGGGTGCAGACCTGGGCGAACAACCCGCACTCGCTCGCCTGGGGGATCAACCTGGCGTTGGGAGATGTCCAGCTCGCGGCCAGACTGCGACGCCGAGCCGGGCGGGAGGTGCGACAGCGCTTTGCGTGGGACGGGATCGCCACCGCGACGCTGGAGGTGTATGACGAGGTGCTGCGGATGGCGGAAAAGGGAGAACGCGGCGAGGTGGAGCGCGCCGCCGCGATCCCGTTCAGCGGGCCGGGGATACGGCCGCGGTATGTGGCGATGAGCGACGCCCCGCGGTCAAGAGAGTGGAGAGGGGAAAGGGGAGAGACGATGGAGGGGAGATCGTGACGGGGGATGCCTTCATGTGGGAGTGGGAGCGATGATAGAGGCGGTGATCATGGCCGGGGGAGAGGGGGCGAGGCTGAGGCCGCTGACCTGCGACCTGCCGAAGCCGATGGCGCCGGTGGCAAACCGGCCGATCATGCACCATATCGTGGAGCTGCTGCGGAAGCTGGGGGTCCCGCGCGCCTATGCAACGCTGCACTATCTGGCCGATGAGGTGGAGAGCTACTTCGGGGACGGGGCTGACTTCGGCCTGCGCCTGGAGTATGTGGTCGAGGATGCGCCGCTGGGCACAGCCGGGAGTGTGAAGAGGCTGATGGGCATGCGCTCGGGCACGGGGATGCCCGAGCTGCAGATCGACGAGGTCCCAGCGGGCGCGGGGACGCCCGCCCTGCGCGATACGTTCCTGGTGATCAGCGGGGATGCGCTGACAGACATCAACCTGGGACCGGCGATCGAGTTCCACAAACGGCGGGGGGCGATGGCGACGCTGGTGCTCACGAGAGTGCCCGACCCGCTGGAGTATGGGGTGGTGATCGTTGACGAGGAGGGGACGGTTCAGCGGTTCATGGAGAAGCCGGGTCCGGGCGAGGTGTTCTCGGACACGGTCAACACCGGCATCTACATCCTTGAGCCGGAGGCGATGGACCGGGTGCCGGCGGAGCGGCCGTTCGATTTCAGCAGGGACCTCTTCCCGGTGCTGCTGGCCGAGGGCAAGCTGCTGTGCGGGTACGTGGCGGAGGGATACTGGACCGACATCGGCACGCTGGAGCAGTATCGCACGGCGAACCAAGACTGCTTGCTGGGCAAGGTTCAGGTTGAGCTGGCGGGCGCGCAGATCGCCAGTGGGGTCTGGGTGAGCGAGGACACCAGGATCCACCCGTCTGCGGAGATCGAGCCGCCGGTGCTGATCGGGCATGGATGCACCATCGGTGCGGGGGCGCGGGTGGGGCCGATGACGGTGATCGGGGACAACTGTGTGGTGGAGGTGGGCGCGCAGGTCGAGCGGTCGGTCATCTGGAGTGGCACGTATCTGGGGAACGCGTCGCGGGTGAAGGCCGCGACGGTGTGCCGGAACGTGGTGGTGAAGCGGCACGTGACGATCAACGAGGGGGCGGTGGTGGGCGACCGGTGCCAGCTCGAAGAGGGCACGACGGTGATGCCGCGCATCCGGATGTGGCCGGATAAGATCACCGAGCGGGGCTCGAAGGTGACGATGAGCCTGATCTGGGGGACGAAGTGGCCCGGCACGCTATTCGGGACGAACGGGGTGACTGGGCTGGCGAACATCGAGATCACGCCGGAGTTCGCGGCGAAGCTGGCGGCGGCGTTCGGCGCCTACCTGGAGGCGGGCGCGCAGGTGATCACGAGCCGCGATTCGCAGCACGCCTCTCGGATGACGAAACGGGCGGTCATCGCGGGCTTGATGTCGGTGGGCGCGAACGTGCTGGACTTGCGGACCATGCCCGGCGCGGTGTCGAGGCACATGGCGAACATCTCCGGGGCGGCAGGCGGCATCCACGTGGCGGCGTCGCCGTCGGATACGGGGCAGATGCTGATCGAGTTCTTCGATGGCACGGGGAGGAACCTCGACCGGAACGCGGAGCGGAAGATCGAGCAGATCTTCTTCCGCGAGGATTTCCGACGGGCGCCGCTCGATGGGGTAGGGAGCCTGGAGTTCCTCGGGCGGACGATGGAGTACTACACCGAGGACTTCCTCAACTTCCTGAACGCCAGCGCGATCGCCCGGTGGCGGCCGAAGCTGGTGATCGACTATGCCTACGGGCCGCTGTGTCTGCTGATGCCGCTGGTGCTGGGGCGGCTGGGGTGTGATGCGACCGCGCTGAACGCGTTCGTGGACCCGATGCGATCGGAGGAGATCTGGTCATCGCGGCGGGAGCGGCTGCGCGAGGTGGGGGATGTGGTGCAGGCGCTGAAGGCCGACCTCGGGCTGCTCATGGCGAGCCATGGGGATCGCTTCGCCGCGGTGGATGAGGCAGGCGAGGCGCTGGTCGGGGATGACCTGCTGCTGGTGTTCGCGGACCTGGTGCTGCAAGCCACGGAGCCGGGGGCGCGCGTCGCGGTGCCGTTCAACGCGACCTCGGGGATCGAGGAGGTCTGCGCACGGTATCGGGCGACGGTGATCCGGACGAAGGCGGATACGCGGTCGCTGATGGAGACGGCGGGGAACGTCGAGGATCTGGCGTTCGCGGGCGATGGCGAGGGCGGGTTTATCTTCCCGCGGTTCCTGCCGGCGTTCGACGCGATGCTGGCGGTCGGGAAGATGCTGGAACTTCTGGCATCGAGCGGGCAGCGGCTGAGCGAGGTGAGGGGCCGGTCGCCGAGGTACTACCGGGCGAAGGTGCAGGTGCAGTGCCCGTGGGAGCACAAGGGGACGGTGATGCGGAAGCTGCACGAGGAAACCGGTGACCACCGCGTCGAGCACCTGGACGGGATCAAGATCTACCTGGACGGGGGATGGGTGCTGGTGCTGCCGGATGTGTCGGCGCCGCTGTTCCACGTGCAGTCGGAAAGCACCGACCCGCAGACGGCCGAGCAGGTCGTGCAGCAGTATGCAAGGAGGATCGGGGAGTTGGAGGAGGGGATATAGGGGGTCGGAGGTGTCGGAGGGGGTAGGGCGAGGAGACGAGCTCCTGCGCTACGGAGTCCGACCTTCGTGGCTACCACGGTCCTCTACGTGTTGGGGCGACCGCGCCGCCATGTCCCAGCGCAAGTACCAACTTGTCGGGTCTCTGGAGCACACGGTTACGCCGCGCGTGTCCCTCCCCTGGGCACGGCGCGCATCCCAGGTGCAGGTTCCGTCGAGGAGGCCGTAGTTATCCCCGTTCCCATGCCGTGGCGCTGTCGGCAGCGCCTCGCGTCCACCCGAAGCATTCCAGCTCCGGTCACTCTCGATAATGGTGATGACATGCCTCGTGCTCTCCACAAGGTTCGGGCGCCGCCCGGCAAGGGCCGAGTTCAGCGCGTACCCCGATCTCGCCGAGGGCGCCTCCGGGCACACCATGACCTTTGGGTTTTTCACGTAAGGCTCCATCACATCGCACCAGCGATCACTGGGCGGGAACGTGTCGTCGTTATCAGCCGAGTACATCCGGAGCGCCGTATTGAGGTTTAGTAGGTCTTTGTAGCACACACCCCAGCGGAGCTTCGACAGCCCTCGCGACGTTCCAGTCACGAGGCACAACATGAGGAGGCCTGTCACGCCTGCTCCGATACAGAGACGAACTGCCGCCCCTGCCACTGCCGCGCCCCAACGCCGGCCGGGGCTTCTGGCGATCTGGACAGATACCGCTCGCCCGAAGGCGGCGATGATGACGCTGCCCACGCCGGCCGCGATGGCTAGCCCCCATTGCCAGACACGCAGCCATATGAGCAGATCGCGCGTTGGCGGCCGGAATAGCGTCGTGAGATGCCACCCCAGAGCGATCAAGAGAGGCCACGCGAGGACCCCAACCGCAAGCGGGATCGCCGCCCCGTAACTCAGCCTTCGTCGCCCTTCCGGCAGCGCAGCGCTCTGGTTGACAGACATGAACAGCCACTTGAGCCGGCGCGTCAGGTAGATCGTTGAGGCAACAGTGAATGCGAGCAGAGGGAGCGACCACGGCCAGACGATCAGCGCGATGAGGGCGAGGCCCGGAGAAGCAATCGTAACAGCCCAGAGAGCTGCGAAGCTCGCGTCCACGGCGACCCGGCCCGCACAGCGGGCGGCTCTCGACAGAAGGTGGTCCGATTCAGGGTCGCGAACGTCGGCGTTACTGGTTATCCGGATCCCCTTCGTTGCGGGCACGCAGGCGGCCTGTCGGCACCCGCCATCCCTGCGCCGCTATCCAGCCTACCCCTACCCGTCACGAAGGTCAGCGACAGGATCCTGTATCTGCGCGTGCCTGAGGGGGTTTGGACTTCGACCTCGTCCGAGACGCTTTTGCCGATGAGGGCGCGCCCCATGGGCGAGTCGGGGGTGACGGGGCGCCCCGCCGGCTCGGAGGCCGGGGACAGCCCGATACTGAGGCAGATCTCCTCCATGGTTTCGAGGTCGCAGGCGACCACAGTCGCTCCGGCGGTGACACACGTGCCGCTGCCCGGCACGACGACCTCGGCGCGGCCGAGTATCTGCGTGAGGTCAGCGATCCGGCCCTCCAGCATGGCGCGGGCGCGCTTCGCCTCGTCGAGCTCGGCATTCTCGGTGAAGTCGCCGTAGGAGAGAGCCTTCGCCAGCTCCTCCCGGACGCGACGCCGCCCATGTGACTTGAGCTCCTCCAGTTCGGCGCGCAGTCGCTCGATTTCGCCTGCCGTCATCGGGATCGGGTTCGGCATGTCGCTGGCTCCTCAGGGCGGTGCGAAGCTAAGCAAAAAGGCAGAAGTAAAAAGGCAAAAGGCAACCCCAAACAGCCTGCGATTCGGGACTTGCGCGTGCGACAGGGGCTCGATCACCGCTCCGTTATCTGCACATCGACTATCGTCGCGTCTTCGTCGGGGCCGGAGCGCAGGAGGGTGTGGAGCCGGCCCGGGGCGTCGAAGACGATTCGGGTCCCCCAGAAGATGCCGTCATACTCCCTGGTCGCTACCCCGTCCACCATAACGGCGAACTTGTCTTTGTTCCCGGCGAGGTAGGCGAGCCGCTTGCTGTCCGGGCTGAAGGTCGGGGCCATCGCCCGCTCATACTCAGGCCCTTCCACGCCATCGACGACCACGCGGTTCTTCTCGCCGAAGTGGACGAGATAGGCGACGCGGCGGCTGTCCGGGCTGAACGTCAGCCAGGAGGCCTGGTCATATGGCTTGCCATCGACCCCGTCAACCACCACCATCACCTTCTTATTGCGCGCACCGTAGTAGGCAAGGCGCGCGCTGTCCGGGCTGTATACCGGATATGACAGGGCATCGTACTCCGGCCCCTCTACGCCATCGGCGACGATGACCCACGACTTCCCGCGCTTCGCCGCATAGCAGAGATGCTGCCCGTCCGGGCTGAAGCGGAGAGTCTCCCCTGACAGGTCGTCGTACTCCTTCTGGGGCTGCCCATCCACGACCACGAAGCACCGGGTTCCGCTGCGGGCCGCGAATGCCAGCCGCTTGCCGTCGGAGCTGAAGACCGGGCCGGCCGCGATGTCGTACGGTTCTCCCTCCTGGCCGTCAGTCACGATGAACCATTTGCCGTCCGCCTTCGCGGAGTATGCCATCCGCGCGCCGTCGGCGCTGAAGGCGATCGGACCGGCGACGTCCTCGTACTCCTTCATCTCGACCCCGTCGACCACCGCCAGCCACATCTTCCCCTTCTTGGCGAGGTAGGCGAAGCGCCTGCTGTCAGGGCTGAACATCAAGGGCATGGCGACCTCATCGTACTGCTTGCCCTCCTTGCCATCGAGGATCACCGATCTTCGCGCCCCCTTCTGAGGGGCGCCCGCGAGGTAGGCCAGCCGGCGGCTATCCGGGCTGAAGGTGAGGGTGCCGTCATAGATGCCCTGGAGCTTGGGTCCGTAGGCCTGACCGTCCAGCGACACGACCAGCGACTTGCCGAAGCGGCCGACAGGATGCACCTCGTGGCGGTTGTCGGGGCTGGCGACGGTTCGCACAAGGGCACTGAGGTTGCCGGTGTGAAGCTTGGCAAGGAAGGTCTCGGTGGTGACCAGCTTGGGCTTCGGGGCCGTCTCGGCCACCGTTGCCTGAGCGCAGATGACGGACACAACCAGGAGAACTGCCAACGAGACCATCGCGAGTGATCGCATTGCGGGCCTCCTTCCCCTCGCGGGGGTGCTTCTGCGGGGCGAGGGGGTTCCCTTCAGGTGCGCGGTGTGACGTAACAGGACTCGATGCCGCCGAGATCGATGGGGACGCGGCCGGATTCTTCGTGGTTGAGGGAGCGGAGGAGGCGTTGGCGGAGGGTCGGGTGCTATTCGTCCTCGGAGGGCGACGGTTTCTCGGAGCAGCCCGCGCTGCTTTCGTAGTCGTCGCGAATCACCTTTGCCCTCTCGAGATCAGGTTGATCCACCATGATACGGAGGATATCATCGTAGCCGCCGCCGATGGGCCAGGGCGCCTTCACGGCATGCGAGGGGCCCAACGGCCAAGCGGGGGTCAGGCGGGAGGGGATTCCCTCACGCCCCAAGACGCCCTGGAGCAACTTGGCATGGATCTCTCCCTGGATGGTGCAGAGCTCCACTTCGGCGAGGTCGACCTGCGGTGGCGGCGCTGGCGAGGGAAGGGCATCCACGACTTCGATCCGGCAGTCGGGGCACTCCCTGACTCCCTGTCTATACTCGTATCGGCACTTGGGGCAAAACGGCATTGGTCTAGCGCCTCCTCGAGATTGTACCAGGGCCGTCGCGGCCGAGCAAGAGCGCTGCCGAAGCCGGTAGTAGCCCCCCTTGGGCCGGGGAAACCGGACCTGTGCCGTAACATCCAGTGGACCGAGCTGAAACTCAAAAAAATGGACAGTGGGACACGGGGGGAGCGCAATGGGGCTTGTGGCGGCGGTGGTGGAGACGTAGACTATGCGAGGAAAGGCCGGGGTGGAGTCTCTCGCAAATCGCCAACGACGCGATTTGCTGGCGACGCTGCCACGCGAGCGTGGCTGAGATGCCAGAGCAATGGTCCGGACCGATCGATCGAATCGATGAGTATCGGTGGCGCATTCCTCGGAAGTACAAGGCTGAGATGCGAGCCGATGGGATCGTGTACGCCAGCTCGGAGATGATGCGGGAGATCAAGACCGATAACTCCCTCGAGCAGGTGGCGAATGTGGCCTGCCTGCCGGGGATCGTCGGGAACTCGATGGCGATGCCGGACATCCACTATGGCTACGGGTTCCCGATTGGGGGCGTGGCGGCGACCGATGTGAAGGAGGGAGTGGTTTCGCCCGGCGGGGTGGGCTATGACATCAACTGCGGGGTGAGGCTGCTGCGGACAACGCTCACCCGGGCCGAGGTCGAGCCGCGCATTCAGGATATCGTGAACCAGCTCTTCGTGGATGTGCCATCGGGTGTGGGGAGCAAGGGCAAGGTTCGGATCGACGCAAAGGAGCTGAAGCGCGTTCTGGTTCAGGGCTCGCGGTGGGCGGTCGGGCGGGGTATGGGGTGGCCGGAGGACCCGGAGCGGATCGAAGGTGGCGGGAAGATCGATGGCGCGAACCCCGATGTGTTGACCGAGCGCGCGATCGAGCGGGGTGAGCCGCAGCTTGGGACACTGGGGGCGGGCAACCACTTCCTCGAGGTGCAGGTGGTGGATGAGGTCTTCGATGAGGAGACGGCGCGGGCGCTGGGAATCGGGGAGGTCGGGCAGGTGATGGTGATGATCCACACGGGGTCGCGGGGGCTGGGGTACCAGGTGTGCGACGACGCGCTGGAGGTGATGCAGAAGGCGATCCGCAAATACGGGATCACGCTGCCGGATCGGCAACTGGCCTGTGCGCCGGTGGAGTCGCCGGAGGGGCAGGAGTACCTCGCCGGGATGGCGGCGGCGGCGAACTACGCGTGGGCGAACCGGCAGTGCATCACCCACTGGACGCGGGAGGCGTTCGAGCGGGTGTTCGAGACGAGCGCGCGGACGCTGGGGATGGAGATCATCTACGATGTCGCGCACAATGTAGCGAAGATCGAGCAGCACGAGGTCAATGGCAAGGTAAAGACACTGTGCGTGCATCGGAAGGGCGCGACCCGCGCGTTCGGGCCGGGGCGGCCGGAGCTGACGGAGCTTCACCGGAAAACGGGGCAGCCGGTGATCGTGCCGGGCTCCATGGGGACGGCGTCATATCTGTGCGTCGGCACAGAGCGGGCGATGCAGGAGACGTGGGGGTCGACGTGCCATGGCGCGGGGCGGCTGCTGAGCAGACACGAAGCGATCAAGCGGGGCCGCAACCGCGACATCGCGAAGGAACTGGCGGCGCAGTCGATCTACGTCCGGGCGGCGAGCCGGCAGGTGCTGGCTGAGGAGATGCCGGAGGCATATAAGGACGTGGACGAGGTCGTGCGGACGTGCCACGGCGCCGGGATATCGAAGATGGTGGCAAGGCTGAGGCCGATCGGGGTGATGAAGGGGTAGGGGGACAGTCAAACGCTGTAGTTCTACACCGCCACTCCGAGAAGGACCAAGGGAACAGCGGGAGTGTTGCGCCCCTGGCGGAGTACGTTGTACAGCTCGCCCTCGTAGTAGGCCACGCCCGACGACATCTCTGCCTGGAGTTCCTTCATCGGCAGAATCTCAACACCGACGTCTATCAGGTCGCCTATGTAGAAAGCCATGTGCTTCACGAACAGGTCGTAGGCGACGAACGCGTACTCGCTGAACCGGAGCTCGATAGCGATTCGGTCTCTGATGAAGTCGGTCGGGTTGCCGTAGCCGATTCTCGTCCAGCCCCTCTTCGTCAACTCCGCCTCGAACAGCCGATTCAGTTGGCGAGCGCGATAGATACCTCTGCCCCGCTTCGTCCTTCTCTCGGACATCTCCGTCGCGCGCGGAGCAGGAGCGACAGCGGCTATTGCATCCTGGATGTCTGCCCAGATGGCTGGCTTGTGTACCTCAATGTGTTCGATGCCATTCAAGTGGGAATGGAGTTCAATCGCCCTCACCATTGCACCCCCGTTGCTCTCCCTGGATGCGCGGCATTGCCGTCATGTCAGGGGCTTCGGACTGCAGATTCGCCGATGCCAGGAGAAAACGTTGTTGTAGTCGAGGAAGGTGCAGGTCTCGCTCAGGCTGCTGGCCTGAAACGTGGGCCTGTTGAGTTGACGTGCGTAAGCAGATCGTCTCTTCTCATCCGAGACAATCGTGAAGCGGACATCCTTGCAGCGGTCAAGCAACAGGTGAATGTCATTGAACCGGAGCAATCCGGAGTAGATCGACGTGGAATGCTCTACCTCGAATAGTGCACTTGGTTCGTTACTTCCTCGGGTGAGCCAGACTACGTCCAACTGCTCGAGTGTGGTCCGCAGGAGGGGGTTCGCGACGCTTACGCGGTCGCGTGGAATGCACGTAGTGCTGATCCGCTGCCTGTCGTTCTGGGGCAACCAGATGTCATAGCTTTTGGCAGCACCAATCTCGGCGAGCAGGGCCTGCACCTCTGGATGGCCCAGGGTGGGCGACGCGGGATCAGCGATTGTCGTAACCGCGGCCTCAAGTAGACCCCAGCCGAAATGGGCCTCAACGCCGAATCTACCGACTCTGTTGATAGCGAAATCCGTTCCGGAGTCGCGTACATACAAGTGCGCCTTGAACTGGCCGTCGTCGCCCGGAGCGATGGACCGGAAAACGTCTTCGTACTCCGAGAACGGAAGGATGAGGGGTTCAGGCTGTCCATCCCAGAGCAGACATATGAAGGAATGGTGCCCCTCAAGTTCGCGAAGGTCCTTCTCCCTCAGCCCATAGAACGTCATCCCCCGTTCTGCGTGGAGTTTCGAGTAACGGAGGTACAGGCGGACGTCCGTGCCTGGGATCTCCAACAACGACCGGCTGGGCGTCAGGTGCCGGACTTCGCCGAATCTCCTCCTGAGATTCGCGAGGAACTCCCCTCTTATGTCAGCCGTGCCGATCTGTCCCTGCATGCTGGTATCCGACGTCACATGGCTTGAGTTGCTCTCGACTACGGGAGTGGGGGATGGCCTGACGCAAGCATCTGCCCGCTGTTCTCGACAGGTGTCATCTGTGCTACCCCTCGCCGCCTGTTCCTTCGTCGGTGCCCGCGAAAGACCTGCTGGAAAAGGACCCGTCAGCCTTGCCGACGAAAGGCGAGAGGGCCCCGAGCGATCTCGCCATGCTTCGCCTCCTGCATGACTCATATGTCGCGGTGTTTCGGCGCTATCCGGTGTTGGGACGGATGGCGCTGGTGGCGCTGCTGGCGGAGATCCTGTTTGCCTGCGTGAACAGCTACGCGCTGCCGTTCTATGTGCGGGATGATCTGCATCAGTCGGGTGCGACGCTGGGCCTGCTGGCGTCGATCTTCCTCGTGGTCGAGATGGTGCTGAAGATGCCCTTTGGGCATCTGTCCGATCGGCACGGGCGGAGGCTGTTCGCATCGGCCGGGCTGTTCCTTCTGGTCGTCTCGCCGACGGTGATCTTCGCCCTGCCGTCCGACCTCCTGCTTGCCGCTCCTGCGATGATCTTCGTGGTGCTGGCGCCATTGCGCGCGCTGGATGGGGTGGGGGCGGCGGCGCTCTGGCCGCCGCTGTTCGCGGCAGTGCCCGACAATGTGCCGCGAGAGCAGCACGGGGTGGCGATGAGTGTCGTGAACACGGCCTACATGGCCGGCCTGGCGCTGGGGCCGACGCTGGGCGGGCTGTCGATGCACGTGGCGGAGTGGATGGGAGCGCCTGATAGATGGATAAGCAAGGCTCCGTTTGCCATGGCGGCGGCGGGGGCGCTGGCAGCTGCGCTGATTGCGCGGACGCTGCCGGAAGAACCGAGGAGTCGAGGAGTCGAGGAGTCGAGGAGTCGAACACTCGAACGGGGGATCGAGACTAGTGCCAAGATCCCGGTGCGGATAATCGGACCGATGATGCTGATCTCGTTCGCGGAGATGTTCGCGGTGGGGATGCTTGCACCGTTTATGGCCCTGTACATCAACGAGATCACCGGGATCGCGAAGAGCAATGTGGGGCCCTTGCTGCTGGTGCTGTTCGTTCCGGCCGGGGTGCTGGGAATCCCGATCGGGCACCTGGTGGACCGGTGGCCCCGCCACCGGGTGGTGCAGGCGGCGTTCTGGACTGCCGCGGTGGGAATGGCGCTGGTGCCGGCGTGCGAATCGGCGATACCGCTGGTTCTGGTGGGTGTGGTGGTGACGATGGGATTCATGTTCGCGCTGCCGGCGTGGCTGGCGCTGGTCGCGGATCTTGCGCCAGAGGGACAGAGCGGGCGAGTGATCGGGACGATGGCGACGGCGCAGGGGGCGGGGGCGTTCATGGGGCCATTGCTCGGCGGGCATCTGTGGGATATCAACATCCGGTATCCATGGTTCGCAGCGGCGGTGATGCTTGCGATGGCTGGGGTGATCGCGGTGTGCTGTTTGCGCGGGGCAGGCAGAGCGCGACGCGTCGGCGAACCGGTAGCGTGAGCATTCACGATGGTAGCAGACCTGTTTCTGCTGGGTGTCAGCTTCCTTGTCATCATCCTCGGCGCGGAGCTATTCACGAATGGAGTGGAATGGCTCGGCGTGCGGCTGCGGTTGCCCGAGGGCGCGGTCGGGAGCGTGCTGGCTGCGGTCGGGACGGCCTTGCCGGAGACGGTTATCCCGTTCGTCGCGCTGCTCTTCTTCCGGGAGGCGAACAGCCACGAGATCGGGCTTGGGGCAATCCTGGGCGCGCCCTTCATGCTGGCGACGCTGGCGTTCGCGGTGACGGCCGCGGCGGTGTGGATCTACCGGCGAAGGAGGGAGGCGGGGGCGCGACTCGTGCTGGACCGAGAGATCGTCGTGCGAGACTTCGGGTTCTTTCTGCCAATGTATGCGGCCGCGATCGGGGTGAGCTTCGCGCCGATTGGGCACTGGGCGCGATGGGCAGTGGCGGTGGCATTGCTCGGCGGGTACGTTCTCTACGTCTGGCTGAACTTCCGCGAGTCGGGCGAGACCAGGAAGACTGAACCTCTGATGTTCAACCTGGTGTGGGCCTATGTTCCACTGGTCTGGCGTAACCCCGATGCGCACGCGGAGAGACGGGGCGCCGTCGGCCTGACGCCGCCCCGGCTTCGCGCCTGCGTCGGACAGGTGGGGGTCGCGCTCTGTCTGATCATCGGCGGAGCGTATCAGTTCGTGGGCGCGACGCGGGAGCTGACGGCGATGCTCGGGCTGTCGCCGCTGCTGTTCACCCTCATCGTCGCGCCGATTGCGACCGAACTGCCGGAGAAGCTCAACTCGGTCATCTGGGTCAGGCAGGGCAAGGATACGCTGGCGCTCGGGAACATCAGCGGCGCAATGGTTTTCCAGTCGACGTTCCCGGTGACGCTGGGCATCCTGCTGACAGATTGGCACTTCCAGGGGATGGCGGGCGGCAACGCGGTGATGCTATCGGCCGCGATCGCGTTGGCCAGCGCGGCGCTGGTGCTGGTGACGGTAAGGCTGGGGAAGGCGGAGACAGTGTCGCCGTGGCCGCTGGCGGTCGGGCTGGTCTGGTGGCTGGTGTTCCTTGGGTACGTCGTGTCGTCGGGCATGGGGAGCGCGGCGTGAGGATAGGGGGGCGAGGTGCTGCTTGATGCAGCAGTGCTCGCGATCGTCGTCGGGCTGCTGGCCGGTGGCCGACTCGGCCGGCTGGCCGATCTGGACCTGCGCGCGCCGTGGGTCTTCCTCGCGGCGGCGGCGATACAGGTGGGGCTGATGGTGGCCGGGGCGCGGGGCTGGGCGCAGGTCGCAGGGGTTGGGCAGGGGCTGCTGGTGATGAGCCTCGCGCTGGTGCTGGTCGGGCTGTGGGTGAACCGGCGGCTGCCGGGGGTGTGGGTGGTGGCGATTGGGGTTTTCCTCAACTTCCTGGTGATCGCGGCGAACGGGGGGAGCATGCCGGTGGACCGGGAGCTCGCGGTCCGGGCGGGGAACACGAGGCTGGTGGAGATGCTCGACTCGCCGGCATATGTGAAGCACGGGGTGATCGGCCCGGGAACGAGGCTGCGGCCGCTGGCAGATGTGCTGCCCCTGCCAATGCTCGTGCCGCGGCCGAAGTTCTGGAGCCCTGGGAGTGTGGGCGACGTGTTCGTCACCGTCGGCGCATGCTGGCTGACACTGGCGGGGATGGGCGCGTTCGGGTTGGGGAGCGGGAGGAGTCAGAGTGGCAGAGGCACGCCTCTGCCCAACGGGACACAGCGATGAAGCGAACGTATGCTGAGCACATGAAGGCGAAAGAGAAGAGCTGCCTCGGGAGGTGGTGCTTGCTCTCGGGCTCAGAGCAGCAGCTCAAGCGCGACCTGCTCGCGCAGATCAGGCACGAGGCGCAGGCGGCCTCGCCGGGTGAGGAGCCGAGCTGGGAGGTGCTCGACGGGCCGTCGGCCACTGTAAGGGACGTGCTCGCGCGCTGCCAGACGGGCGCGCTGTTCGGCGGCGCGCGAGTGGTGGTGATCCGGGAAGCCGACCGGATGGACGAGGACGTGCAGAAGGAGGTTGCGAAGGCGGCGAAGCCGCTGCCCGCGGGGGTGGCGGTGGTGCTGGTGACCGGAGAAGGTCGGGACCGACGGAAGCCCGACGTGCGTGCGCCCCTTCGGAAGGCTATCGAGGAGCACGGCCTGGTGATCGACTGTCCCGCGATGAAGGAAGCCGAAGCAGTGGCCTGGGTGATCGGGCAGGCCAAGAAGCTCGGGAAGAAGATCGAGCCGGCAGCCGCTCGTAAGCTCGTCGACCAGAAGGTTGGCACTGGGCTGGGCGAACTGGAGACGGAGGTCGAGAAGCTGGCGCTGTTCGTGGGCGACCTCGAAGTGATCGCGGCCTCGCATGTCGACGAGGTGACGACACGTCTGGTAGAGGAGGACATCTTCCGCCTGCTCGACGCGGTGGGTAGGCGGGAGTCGGGACACGCGGTGGCGATCGTGCGTGGGCTGCTGCGGGAGAAGCGCGAGTCAGCGGGCGGGGTCTTCTGGCGGCTGGCGCAGGGGGTTCGGGAGCTGTGGCAGATGAAGCTGCTCAGCGAGCGCGGCTGGCGGCCGGGGCAGGAACCGGATGAGGAGAGCGCGGCGCTGCTGCCACAGGATCCACGCAAGAACGCGCTGGCGCGGTTCACCGGTCGGCGCGCCTTCCTGGCCGCCCGGACGGCGCAGCAGGCGAATGCGATGACGTGGGCGCAGCTCACCCATGCGGTACAGGCATTGCACGGGTGCGACCTCGCGATGAAGGGGATCAGAGGGAAGGTCGCGGATGACGAGGCAGCGCTCGAGCTGCTCGTGATCCAGTTGTGCACTGGCATCGATATGCCGATGTGGCGAAGCCCGGAGGGGGAGAGGGTGCTGGGATGAGAGACCGCAGTCTGTAGGGCGCACAGGTCTCCGCCCGCGCGCCGGCTGCCAGGCTATGCCATATCCAGGATCCCCTCGGCCTGCGCCCGCGCGATCAGAAAGGAGATAATCGCTGCGCAGGCCACAAGCACAAGCTGAGCCTCCTCCATACTGACACCTGCCGGGTCGCCCGGCTTCGCTCCGTGGCGGAGGAGCCCCTTGTCGCACGCATAGCCCCAGAGCTTCTCAAACGAGTCCAGGAGCGTGCCATGGATTGCGAGCTTCCTTGACTGGCGAATCCTATCAAGGCCCTTCCCCAGGGTGATACTCGGATCGCCAACCACCTGCCTCACCAGCGTCTCCAGGGCCGAGATCGATTCCTTCGCCGCGTGTCCGTAGTTCGGATTGTCCCTCGATGAGAACTCGGCGAGAGCAGTATTGAGTTGCTTATGCACCTCGGAGAACGGCTGCGAATCCTGGAGTGCCACGCTTATTGCCTTGGTCTCCGCTTCGCCGATGTAGCGCACGAGCTGCCGGCCGACGAAGTGCCAAGCGGACTTGCCGCGGTGTAAGGCCTGGTTCGCTTTATGGGTGAACATCCCAAGTATGATGTTGTCCTTCAGGTGCTCAGCGCAGAACGCCATAATGTCGCAAACCAGATGCCAGTCCCCTGAGAGGGTGACGTCCTTGACCATCTCCTCCGCGGAGCGATAGGAGTACTGGTCAGCAGGCTGCCGAAGCAGGCCTGGCCAGAGGCCCCGCATTAGATCGTGAGCCACCGAGTGGGCACCCTCGAGGACGGCTTCGTACAGCGCGTTCCAGAGATCGACGCGCAGATCCTCGTCCATACCGCTGTCCTGAATCTCCGTGCGGACCTCTGACAGACCTTCGCGTTCTGACCAAGGTACGTAGTAGTCCGGCATACGATTCTCCCCTCAGGAGAAGTGACCCCATCATACCATCGCTGAAGCGGGTAGCTCAAGACGGAGCGGAGCGCAGGCGGAGACCTGCGCGCCTCACAAGGGGCAGGAGCTTCCTCCTGCCCAACGGGATCAGCGAAACCCTCCCGGCTGACTGTAGCTCTTCCTGACATTGTCCAGCGGCGCGCCGAGGAGAGTGATGCGGTCGGGGCGGTGGTCGCCGAGGCCGCGCTCATGACAGAGACGCAGGTGCTCGACCCGGGTGGGGTCAATGCCCATGACCATGGCGCCGACGGCGTCGGTGGCCACCGGGTCGAGGCCGGCAATGATGACATCGGTCTTGACCGGGGAGCCGGAGGTCTCGTGGCGCTCGGAGCCGATGAGGCCGTCGATGACGGTGAGCTTCGCGCGCAGGACTGAGGCGAGGTCGCAGAGCCGCTCGTCGAGGTCGCGGTGCATGAGCTCCTTATCCGGGAACACCGCGCCCATCATGTTCTTGATGCCAAGCGTGACGTAGGACATGCAGTGACACTTGAGCTTGGGCATGCTCACGAGGCAGTCGGCGTCGAGAAGGGTTCGCGGGAGGAGCACCTTCTTCAGTGAGAGCGCGTTGGGGATGGTGACCTCGACGTGCTCGTCGTCGTAGAGGTTGAGGAGCCGGACGCCTCTGCGGTTCGCCAGCTCAGGCAGCCCGACTATCTCGAAGGCGCGCTGGGTGCGGGCGCGCTCCCAGGTGCTCTCGGCGATGGTGATGTCCGCGGCGCCGACCTCTGTCTGGAGCCAGTCGACGACGGCCTCGATGACGCGCGGGTCGGTCGTGACGCCGGTGTCGGGCATCCGCGGCTCGACATAGTTGGGCTTGAGGACGATGCGATCGGCCGGCCGGATGATCCGCTTGGCGTCTATGAGGTTGAGCGCCTCGCGGGCCATGCGGACCGGGTCCGTGCCGTGGGCGATGGCGACGGTTGGGTGGTTCATATCCCAAATGATACCCATGTGGCGGGAGCTTCCGCCGTAGCCCTGGGTCGCTGAGGCCACGCAAGGCTACGGATGGCAGGGGCAAGCTCCTGCCCAGCGATTACCGCTTCACCCGCACGCCGCCGACGACGGTGCTGTCATGGCCGATGTCCCGCGCCCCGAGGATGAGGCTGAGGTCGGACCGGCCTGGTATCACGGGCACGTCGGCAAGCAGGTCGAGCCTCAGATCATTGGGATCGAACAGGTCGAGGGACAGCGTCGTCCGACGGGAGAGCGCCAGGTCCATGCCCGCACCCAGACGCGAGCGGTAGAGCCCATAGCGGAGGACGCGCTTCCCATGGCGCTCGCCGACCTGAACGGTGGCGTTGCTCTGCTCGCCGATGTCATCCATGCCGATGCGGAGGAAGCGATCGGGCTGGGTGCCGATGTCCACCCGGCCGGAGGAGAACCACCGGTTGGCCTGAGCGCCGTAGAGCATGTCGAAGGAGGCGTTGATCTGCGGAGGCCTGAGGCGCTCGCGGATGGTCTGGGCGGCTGCGACGTACTCCTCGGCCGCATGGGTGGCCTTGGGGACGACAGGAGCAGCCTTGCGGAGTTCACCTGAGAAGGTCTGAAGATCATCGCCGATCTGCTTGGCAGAGACAGCGGCGTCGTGAATGGCGGCGATGGATTCCTTGATCTGCTGCCGCGTCTGCGGATCGGACACGAGGTCGGCGACGGAAGCCGAGGCGCGCTCGGCGTTTGCCGCGGTCGCGCGTGCATGCTTCATCGTCTCCTCCAGATCACCGATGACAGCGCCGCGCTCGACGTCGGAGCGGAGCCTCAGTGTGACGGCCCGCATGTCGGCCGCGGCGTTTTTCATCTGCTCGAGAGTGGCGAGGACCTGGGGCTGGGATTGCTCGGCGAGCGCAGAGGTGGTTTCCGCGAGATTGGTGGCGGCATCGGCGGCCGCGGAGAACGATTGGAGCGCCCCCTGCACCCGGGTCAGGATCTGCTGATCGCTGAGAAGGACGTTGATGCCTTTGGCCATATGGTTGAGGTTGTCCAGGACCTTTGCGCCCGCGACCACGAGGTCGCTAAGGCTGGGTTGGAGGACGCCCTGCACGCAGGTGTTTTCCTTTAGCTTTGCCGCATACGGATTGGGGGGCGCGGGGACAACGTCGATGAAGCGTTCCTCGATGAGCCCCGAGGTTGCGATCTGGAACTTGTAGTCATCGAAGAGGTCGTACTCCCGTCGTATCTTCAGGGTCACTTGGGCCTTCAGGTCCTTGATCTCAACCAGGCTGACCTCGCCGATCTTCACGCCCACCATGCGGACCGGATCGCCGTGCTGGAGGCCGCGGGCGTCGCCGAAGACCACGCAGATATTGTAGGTGGAGACGGCCACGCGGTAGCCGCGGACGTAGAGGAAGTAGCCGGCAAGCAGCGCGATGGCGACGACGGTGATGATTCCGACCTTGATCTCAGCTCCACTGCGCATCATCCACCCCCATTCGGCGGCTCGGATCCCTCTGTAAGCGGACCTTCCGGGCTGCCCGATAGGAACTGCCGTATCGCAGGATCGGGGCTTCGATCGAGCTCATCCAACGGACCGGCTCCAAGGAACCGGCCGTGATGGAGAAGGGCGGCCCGGTCGGCGACACGGCGGAGGCTGCGAACGTCATGTGAGACGACGACGGAGGCAACGCCCACCTGATCGCGCAGGCGGACGACAAGGCGATCGATGGCGGCCGCGGAGATCGGGTCGAGGCCGGCGGTGGGCTCGTCGTAGAGGACGATTTCCGGCTGCTGGGCAAGGGCGCGGGCGATGCCGACGCGCTTGCGCATGCCGCCGGAGAGCTGGGCGGGCAGAAGGCGTCCGGTTCCGGCCATGTCCACGATGCCGAGCAGCTGGTGGACGCGATCGCCTACCTCATCCGGCGGCAGCAGCCGATGCTCGACCAGGCTGAAGCCGACGTTCTCGGCGACGGTCATCGAGTCGAAGAGCGCGCCGCCTTGGAAGACCATGCCCATCTTCAGCCTGACCCGGTCGAGGGCGGACTCGTCGAGCCCGGTGATATCTGTGCCGTTGATGTGGATCGCGCCGGCGGCGGGCTTGATGAGGCCGATGATCAGGCGGAGAAGGGTGGTCTTGCCGGTGCCGCTGCGACCCATGATGGCGACGATCTCGCGCCGGTCGACGGTCAGGTCGACGCTGTCGAGTATGGCCGTGCCATCGACCAGATAGGTCAGCCCTTTGAGCTCGATTGGCGGAGCGCCGTTGCTGGACATATCAGTAGCGGAAGATCGCCGCGGTGAGCACGAGGTTGAATGCGTAGATGAGGACGATGCTGAGGACGACCGAGCTGATGGTCGCCATGCCGACGCCGGCGGCGCCGCGGGTGGTGCGCAGGCCCTGCCGGCAGCCGACGAGCGCGATGACCAGCCCGAAGACGAGGGTTTTGCCGATGCCGCCGAAGAGGTCCCGATTGGTGAGCCACCCCTGGACGGAGGTGATGAACTCGCCGGTGCTGATGCCGACATGGGTCGCCAGCAGAAAGGCGCCGAGGAGGCCCGCGGCGACAGCGAAGACGGTGAGGATGGGGAGCATGATGACGCAGGCGATGAGCCGGGGCACGACCAGGTAATAGACCGGGTTGACGGCGAGGGCGCGGAGGGCGTCGACCTGCTCGGTGACGGTCATCGTGCCCAGCTCGGCGGCGAAGGCCGAGCCCACCCGGGCGGCGACGACGACGCCGCAGAGCGCGGGGCCAAGCTCCCTCGCGATGGCGAGGGCGGTGGTGCCGCCGAAGTAGCTGGTTGCGCCGAACTTGACCATGTAGGTAGCGGTGTGCCAGCCCCAGGCCATGCCGACGAAGAGCAAGGTGACGGTGACGATGGGGAAGGAGTCGGCGCCGGCGATGGCCATCTGCTGGACGGTGCGCCGCAGACCGATCTGGCCGCGCGCGATGAAGGAGAGCGCGCGCACGAGGAGCATGACCGCGTCGCCGACGAAGTCCATTGCGGCGAAGACCTGGTGCCCTACCGTCCTGTACATCGCCTCGAAGCTCGCAGTGCGGCCGTAATGGACAGGCCGGGATCGCCCCCGGCCTGTGGTGCACACCATCATACTACGTCACCCGTCGACTCAGCGCATGGTGACGAAGTACTCGTGTACCCGCGGGTCGTCAGTGAGTTCGGGATGGAACGAAAGCACGAGCATGTTTCCCTGGCGGGCGGCGACGACGCGCCCATCGTGCTCGGCCAGGACCTCGACCCTGCCGTCGACGCCGGTGATGATGGGCGCGCGAATGAAGACGGCGCGGACGGGCCCTCCCTTGATCCCCTTTACCTCAATATCGGCTTCGAAGCTATCGATCTGGCGGCCAAAGGCGTTCCGTTCGACTGCAATCTCCATGACGCCGAGGGCCGGCTGGTCCTCGGCAGCCGAGCCAATGGTCTTCGCCATGACGATCATGCCGGCGCACGTGCCGAAGAGGGGCTTGCCTGCCTCGACCAGCTCGCGGATCGGCTCGAGCAGCCCGTAGCGGGCCATGAGCTTGCCGATGGTGGTGCTTTCGCCGCCGGGGATGATAAGGCCCTCGACCGCGGCCACCTCCTCAGGCGTCCGGACGGCAATCGCCTCGATGTCGAGGCGCCGGAGGGCCTGAAGATGCTCGCGGAAATCGCCTTGTACTGCGAGTACACCGAATGCCAATGGTCACTCCTGGAATCAACGGCCTCACCACAAAGACAGAAGGACACGAAGAGAACGACCTCACCGCAGAGGCGCAATGGGCGCAAAGGGGAACTCGATTGCCGCCGTCGGCGGGCAATCTGTGTTCATCTGCGTTCATCAGCGGATACCGTTGTCTGTCCTACCACCCCCGCGTCTGGAGCAGCTCCTTCTCATCCATCTTCGCGATGTCGAGGCCGGGCATGGCTTCGCCGATGCCCTCGGAGACGCGGGCGATGACCTCGGGCTTGTCGTAGTAGGTGGTCGCCTCGACGATCGCCTTGGCGCGGGCGGCCGGGTCCTTGGACTTGAAGATGCCCGAGCCGACGAACACCGCCTCCGCGCCGAGCTGCATCACCAGCGACGCGTCCGCGGGCGTCGCGATCCCGCCGGCCGAGAAGTTCGGCACCGGCAGCTTACCTATCCGAGCCACTTCGCACACCAGGTCATATGGCGCTTGAAGCTCCTTCGCCGCGGCCATCAGTTCATCTGACCGCAGTGTCGTCAGGCGGCGAATCTCGGACATGACGGTGCGGATGTGCCGCACCGCCTCGACGATGTTGCCGGAGCCGGCCTCGCCCTTGGTGCGGATCATCGCCGCGCCCTCACCGATGCGACGGAGCGCCTCGCCGAGATTGCGGCAGCCGCAGACGAACGGGACCTTGAACAGGTGCTTATCGACGTGGAACTGGTCGTCGGCCGGGGTGAGAACTTCGCTCTCATCGACAAAGTCGACCCCCAGTGCCTCCAGCACCTGCGCCTCGGCGAAGTGGCCGATGCGGCACTTGGCCATGACGGGGATGGTCACGGTGGCCATGATCTCGCGGATTTTGACGGGGTCGGCCATGCGGGCGACGCCGCCCTGGGCGCGGATATCGGCCGGGACGCGCTCCAACGCCATGACGGCGACGGCGCCGGCTTCTTCAGCGATCTTGGCTTGCTCGGCGGTGGTGACGTCCATGATGACGCCACCCTTGAGCATCTCGGCAAGCCCGACTTTGTTTCGCCAGGTTGACTTCTCGGCCATAGTAGAACCTCCGGCGACCCTGCTTCGCCAGGGCTACGCAGGGCAGGTGATCGTTGCGCAGCCCTATTATGACGCAGGGAGGGGGGGATGGCAAGGGGAGGGGGCGTCGGATGTAACTGGAGAGAATGGGGAAGTGCAGGAATGTGGACTGCGGCGCGCAAGCGCCGCTTTGGCAGCGCCCGCAGGGCGCAGGGCTAGTCCACCGGGAAGTCCAAGACGCCCGAGCGATCCGTGGCCATGCCCCTGATTCATGACGACCGCACAAGGATCACTGGCCGTGAACCAGAACCAACCGTCGGGGAATAGCGACGAAGGAGACACCATGCCCGATCTGGAGGGAATCGCATATATCGCGAGACGATTGGGGCTGGACGCGGGCACCGTCCGCCGTTTCATCGCGCGAGAGAGCGAGGCGCTAGGGGTGGTGCTGCATCGCGGCAAGGGTGACAGGCTCCTGCTAACGAGAGATGACGCAGACAAAGTGATCGCGAGTTACGAGGCCAGGCGTGGGCCTGTCAATCCCGATGACCAGGCATCCGCGACGTTGGACAGGTACGGTTGGTTCTACGTCATCCAGTTGGTGCCGGAAGCCCTGCCGGATAGAGTCAAGATCGGGTTCGCCGACAATGTAGATAAGCGACTCGCGGAGCACCGGACGGCTGCCCCCACGGCCAGGCTCCTGAAAGCGTGGCCGTGCAAGAGGTCGTGGGACTATGCAGCAACGGATAGTGTAACGCGAGACGGCTGCAAACTCGTTCTGAACGAGGTCTACGAGGGCGAGCCCCGAGGATTCCTTGACCGTGGGGACCAGTTCTTCTCTGTCATGCCGAGCCCGGAGAGTGAGAAGGATCTGTCCGAACACTCCCCGCTTTACGAGGCTGACGAAGCGTCGGGACGCGCTGACTTGAGGAAACCGGAAAAAGAGTGACCGGCAGGGCCCAACACTCGGGCAGCGTGGCGCGGTTCCTCTCGCCGCCTCCGGCGGCTGTGAAAGCGGCGCTGGCGCGCCGCAATCCACACGCGCTTCCGCAGATAGACAGCGGTTACCTGCTCATCGACGCGGCACAGCACACTGCCCTATCCGGGCGCACAGCGGTGCCCCCTATGCCAAGGACGGACACCACAGACACCCGCGCCCCGCAGGGCAATCGCATCTAAACGGGGTCGAAGAGAAGTTTACGTGAAAAGGGCTGTGAGGGGAGAGGAGGGGTTGCAAGTGGAATTCGCGAAGTTTCCAGGTAATGCTTTTCGCACT
>Ga0315274_10000972_pt1 | contig 44693 bp, 41 predicted proteins | sample YL17G02_20_MG_FD_203700 | JGI IMG/M metagenome (GOLD analysis project Ga0315274, IMG submission 203700) | Sediment microbial communities from Yellowstone Lake, YNP, Wyoming, USA - YL17G02_20 | ecosystem: Environmental > Aquatic > Freshwater > Lake > Sediment | place: USA: Wyoming | collected...
CTTCTCTGGGACCGGGAAGTCCTCGATCGTGCTCAGGGCGCCGAGCATCACGATGTTCTCCGCGAGTGCGTTCCCCGCGGACCTCGCGAGCCCGAGGGCGTCTATCGAGGAGATCTTGTCCGTCACCTGGCCGAGCCGGGCCCTCACGTCATCCGCGGACATGTACTTGAGCTGCTTCTCCTTCATGTGGACGGATGTCTCGGCGATCGGGTGCTGTATCCTCGAGTTCATCAGGACTATCCCGCCGGGTTTCAGGTACTCGACGTACCTGAGTGCCTCCAGCGCCTCGAGCGCGAGGATCGCGTCGGCCCCTCCGATCGGTATCAGGGGGGAGCGTATCTCCTCCCCTATGCGCATGTGCACGTTGATCGACCCGCTCCTCTGCGACAGCCCGTGCTGCTCCCCGGTCAACGCGCGTATGCCCGCGGACGCGCACGCCGCGCCTATGACGTTCGACAGGAGGACCAGTCCCTGGCCTCCGACCCCTGACATGTACACGCTGAACTCCTTCGCCGGCATGCTCACTCGCCCTCCCGCAGCCTGATCGACCCGAACGGACAGAGCTTGGAGCACACGTCGCACCTGTCGCACAGCTCCTTGGAGATGCTCGCGGTCCTGTCGTTGTCGTCTATGGATATCGCGGGGCAGTAGAAGTTGCGCACGCAGGTGTAGGGCTTCTTACAGGCCTCCCTCGCGACCTTGTTCGACTCAATCTTCTCCCCGCGCCTGCGCTTGTTCCTGTCCGCGTATAGCGCGCACGCCCTGCGCGAGATGATCACGTTCGGGCCCTTCCTCGACAGGGCGTCCTTCATCGGGCCGACGGCGTTCTTGACATCGTAAGGGTCGACGATGGTGATGTCCTCCATCCCGAAGCCCCTGAGGACGTTCTCGAGCACGAGCCGCTTGGCGGGCCTCGACCCCGCGCTGATGTCGGACCCGGGGTTCGGCTGCTGCCCCGTCATCGCGGTGACCTCGTTGTCCAGTATGACGAGCGTGATGTCGTCCCCGTGGTGTATCGCGTTCACCATCCCCGGGAGCGTCGCGTGGTAGAACGTGGAGTCGCCCACCATGGCGACCACCTTCTCCTCGACCGCGTACTGCAGCCCCGCGGCCACGCCCATGCACGCGCCCATGCTCAGGAGGGTGTCGCCGTACTCAATCGGCGGCAGGAAGCTCATGGAGTAGCAGCCGATGTCGGTCGCGAGCACGTGCTTCGTGCCCTTGAGCGCCTGCCTGAGGGCGTACAGGGTGGCCCTGTGCGGGCAGCCGGGGCAGAAGGTCGGCCACCTGTCGTGGAGCCCCTTCTTCAGCTCCTTCGCCTTCTCCATGACCGCGGCGTAGTCGACCGGGGGCTTGACGCCCAGCGCCTTCGCGATGCCGTCGACGACGATGTTCGGGTTGTACTCGAGCGCCTCGCTGAAGTGCCCGGTCCACTTGCCGAGGATCCTCACCCCTGGGTTTGCGTCCTTGGCGATGGCCGTGACGTGCAGCTCCAGGTAGGGCGAGAGCTCCTCGACGATGATCACAGTCTTCCGCCTCTTGAGGAAACCGGCGATGAGTCTCTGCGGGAGCGGATAGGTCGTGCCGAGCTTCAGGACCGAGGGCTCTATCCCCAGTATCTTGCAGGCGTCGACCGCGTAGTTGTACCCCGCGCCGCTCGTGATGATGCCGACATCGGAGCCGTTCTCCGTGACATGGTTGAAGGGCGAGGCCTCGAACTCCTCCTCTATTCGCCTGCTCCTCTCCAGCATCGCGTGCTTGAAGTTCCTCGCGGCCTCGGCCACGGTGACGAACCTGCCCGGAGGATGGTCCCACTTGACCTTCTGGAAGGGCTTCCTGTCTATCCTGTCGATCTGCACGATCCCGCTCTGGTGGTTCACCCTAGTGGTCGTCCGGAGGAGCACCGGCACCCCGTACCTCTCGGAGAGATCGAAGGCGGCCTTGACCATCGCCTTCGCCTCTGTCGGGTCCGAGGGCTCGAGCATGGGCACGTATGCGCTCGGGCCGAAGGTCCTTCCGTCCTGTTCGCTCTGGGAAGAATGTGCCTGGGGGTCGTCCGCGACCACGAGCACCATCCCGCCCTTGACCCCGGTGTACGATAGCGAGTAGAACGAGTCGGAGGCCACGTTGAGCCCCACGCTCTTCATGCTCGTGATGGACCTCATGCCAGCCATCGACGCGCCAGCGCAGGTCTCGAGCGCGACCTTCTCGTTGGCGGATATCTCCATCTTGTAGTCGAACTTGGGCGCGACCTCGGAGAACGTGTCCAGTATCTCCGTGGTCGGGGACCCAGGATACGCGGACACCACCTTGACGTCCGCCTCTATGGCCCCTCTCACGATGGCCTCGTTGCACAACATGAAAACTCTAGCCGGCCCTTCCTTGACTACATCAGCTGCACCCACGCGCCTCTCCTCCCGATGCGAGCCCGTGAATCGACCCACGGGCTAATGGCCTTTCGGGTATCGCGTCTCGGGGTTCGATGGTTCCCCCGAACCACTCAGGTGCCCTGCGCGGTCACTGTTTCGGCTTGACCCTGATGTCCATGACTTCCTGGAGCTTCCTGCGGACGGTCACGGGGTGCGGGACCCACTCCCACCTGACGGCGTCCTTCCTCCCGGCCGAGCCGGTGGTCGAGAACACTATCGTGCCGTACCCGACCATCCTCTTGCCGATGGACTGGGAGACGTCGACGTTCGTGATCTGGTTCAGGGGAACGTCGTCGTACACCTTGTTCAGGATGCCCTTCTGGGTGATGATCCTCTCGTCGGTGATGGCGTACACTGTGCTCCCCCACCTGAGCCACTTGGTGGCGAAGTACAGGAGCGCGAGTACGAACACCCCGATGAGCACCCACTCGATGTACTGCCCGTAGTCTCCTTCGAGCTGCTCGGTCAAGTACGGTATGCTAGGTGCGTCAGGGATCCACTTCCACGCGAACATCACCAGCGCCGCGAGCCCGATGACCAGGACGAGGCTCCCGGAGACCATGTATTTCAAAGCGCTCGGACGGGACTCGAAAACGACCCGCTCGTCGCTGGACAAGAGACTCTTCGGAACTAGCTTCGCTTTACCAGGCATAATCCAGACCAGGTGGGTGTTATGAATATAGAGAGTATTTTAGACTTGACCTTTGGCTTCCGGCCACCGGGAGCGTATCCTGCGGACCAGGTCTGACGGCTCGGTGATCTTCTCGGAGCATCCGGATGACGTGCACAGGGTCGCGTGGTCCGTGCGGTTGCCTCTTATGGCTGACCCTGCAATGTTCGGACGGAGAACGACAATGCTCGGGTCGAGCGCCCTCCTGGCCTCGAGCCAGAGGGGAACGTCATCGGGGCCGCTCCCGGCCCGTGCGTGTATCTCCACCGAGGTCGTCCCTGCCCTCAGCGCAGTCCAGGCGGTCACATACGCTGCCGAGAAGACGCCGTAGGCCTCGAGGGTCCTCCCCAGGAACGAGGCCAGCGTTCCAGAGGCCCTGTCGACCAGGGCCGATCTGTGCACCGCTGCACCATACAGGGCGGTGAGCCTCGCCCATTTGGCGTTCGTGATCAAGGATCTCCTGGGCGTCTGGAGCTCGCCCACATCGTTCTCTTCCCTGACGACGTCCCCGTACCCGCCCTCGGGATGCGCGAAATTGGTGTCGACGCCCTCGACAAGGGCGTCTGCAACGGTCAGCAGGTCGCTGTCAGGGGAGAGCTGGATGAGCTCCAGGAGGGCAGACATGAACGCGACCTGGTCCTCGAACATGTAGAGCTCCTGCCCTTCGGTGTGTCGGACCAGCTGCCTCTCCGGGTTCCAGAGGCGCGTCCTTGCGAAATCCGCTGCCGCCCTTCCAGCATTGACCCAGCTCTCTTGGCCGAGCAGAACCCCGGACTCCACCAGCGCGGCCGCAGCCTCCGAGGCCCATCCTGCATAGATCGTCCTGTCGACCGAAGGGGGCGTCCTCTTGGTCCGGTCTTTGGCGGCGGACCGGTAGTACTTCTCGTCCGCGTCCTGGCTTCCGAACAGGCCTCCCGTTTCGTGGTCCCTGAGCGTCGTCAGGACGTACCTGGCGACGTCCTCTGCCAGCTCCGCGAACCGATCGTCGCCCAATATCACATGGGCCCGGGCGCAGTTCCTCAGGAAGCCCGCGTTGGTCTCGAGCATCTTCTCGTAATGTGGTGTGTGCCAGTCCCTCGTGACGGAATACCTGAAGACCCCGCCCTCGATGGGGTCAAGCAAGCCGTCTGCCATCGACTCGATCGTGTGCCTCGCGACCTCCGCGAGCTCGGGATCGTCGGTCAGGGAGTACTGGCGCAGGACCAAGTCGATCGCGTCGGGGTGCGGGAACTTGGGCTCCGGCCCGAACCCTCCGTGCTCGACATCGTAGGCCGCCAGGATGTCCTCGAACGCGTCGCTCACGTCATCGCTCCCGACGAGCTTCTCCCGTCCGCGCCCCGCATCCATGTCCAGGAGCGGCTCTCTCTCCCTACGGAGCGCTTCGTCGATCTCCCCCGAGGCCTTCGCCTTGAGGATCGAGCCTATGATCCGCACCATGTCCTCCGGCGGTATGTAGGTGGTCCCCCACACGGACTCTCCCCGGTCAGACAGGAACGCTGTGGTGGGGAAACCGCCCCGGTTGTACCTCTCCGAGACGTCTGGCCTCCTGTCGATGTCCACCCTGACGGGGACGAAGTTGTCGTTCACCAGGCGCGCGACCTCGGGAACTGAGTATGTGGTCGAATCCATGACATGGCACCAATGGCACCACGAGGCTGTGAGGTCGAGGAGCACGAGCCTGCCGCTCTTCCTGGCATCTTCGAAAACCTCCTTCGACCAATCATTCCATCGTATCTCGGAACCGTGTCCAGCATCGCTCTGCGTCATGGTTCTCCGCTGCAAGATCTCTCATCGAGCGATTCCACCTCATTGAGAATTAAGGTGCTCCCGAACAAAATGACGATAGTCATTTTCGCGGCAACCATATATACTCTAGAACGACACTACTGAGACCAGCTCGGATTCCTATCCCCCCAGGATGACTTCCGAGTGTGAGACTGTTTGAGGAGATTCTTGTGTCCGAGGATAGAAGCTACTCTATGAGACCGCTTGCGTCTGTGTTTCTGTGCTGCGTGATGCTCGCTGGCTTGCTCGTCTATGCACCCAGCAGGGCGGAGGCGCTGCCGAATGATTCCCTGATAGCCGGGACCGTCACCGACGGGGTTGACCCGATCGAAGGAGCGTATGTGAAGGTCCTGATGATGATGGCCGAAGGCATCGAGGTCAACTACTCGTTCAGCGATGCGACCGGATACTACGATATCGGGGTCCCCGGCGGATTCGACTACATGGTCTTCGCGGTTCATGAGGACCACTACTTCGTCATGGCGTCGGCCAGCGTGGGACCGAGCGAGACGGTCACGGTCGACCTGACCATGACCGCAATCGTCGAGCCCAAAGATGTCACGATCAAGGGCTTTGTGGAGGACGAGCTCGGCAGCCCTGTGACCGAAGGGAATGTGCTTGCCATCGCGGCCGACCCCTCGGGCATGCCCGTCTACTGCAACATCACTCAGCCTGATGTGGCTGGCTACTTCGAGCTGATGGTGATCGCGAGCCCGTACGGCGGCGGGGCCATCATCCTGGATCTCCCCGGATACAACATGATGAGCAACGAGTCCTCTGACCCGATAGAGAGCGGCATGACTTACTGGTTCAACCTGACCCTGAAGAGCACGACGTATTCCGATGACTGCCACGTCAGCGGGACCGTGGCGGACGGATATGGGACCCCGCTCGAGGGCGTGCTCGTCTCGATACGCACCTGGAACGAGTACATGAGCGATGAGTATTCCAACTATACGTCCACGGATTCGTTGGGGTACTACGACCTCAACTTCACGAGCGGGTCCGTCGAGATCACGTTCGTCAAAGGCGGGTACACGAACTACGCGAAGCAATTCTCAGCAGATGCAGGTACGGACATGACCCTGGACGTGGGGCTTTACGAGTTCACGGGCGAGATGCACGGGAACGTGACGGACCTGTCCACCGGGATCGGCATCCCCGATGCCCAGGTGATGCAGATGTTCCGGATCCAATACTCTCCCGACAACTGGGCGGCCTGGTACAGCATAGGCTACACCGATGGTTACGGCTACTACGAGATGCCGGTTTGGCCGTCCGATGGTTTCAACTCGATGGTCGGGGCCCAGGCGGACGGCTACTCCAACAACTGGACTCAGATGGACGTGTCGGGCTCTGGCATCCTATGGATGGACTTCGGGCTCTGGCAGTTGACCGCATGGTTGGAAGGCTATGTGACGGACTACATGACCTCGCTTCCAATCGAGAATGCATGGATCTGGGCCCAATCCGACATCTACAGCGATGGGACGAACACGGACGCTTCTGGCTACTATAACATCTCGCTCGTCCCGGGCGAATACACGGTGAACGTGAACGCCATGGGCTACAGGAACGAGCAGACGACCGTGGACGTTCCCGACGGGACGACCACGGTCCAGGACTTCGAGCTCTGGCCTGCGACCGCATGGTTGGATGGCTATGTGACGGACTACTTCACCGGGTCACCGATCGAGAATGCATGGGTCTGGGCCCAATCCGACACCTACAGCGATGGGAAGAACACGGACGCTTCAGGCTACTACAACATCTCGCTCGTCCCGGGCGAGTACACCGTGTACGTGAACGCCATGGGCTACATGAACGAGCAGACGACCGTGGACGTTCCCGACGGGACGACCGCGGTCCAGGACTTCGAGCTCTGGCCTGTGAACTCGTTGCTCGAAGGGTATGTGACCGATTACATGACGGGAGACATAATCGAGTACGCATGGGTCTGGGCCCAGTCTGACACCTACAGCGACGGGGCAGAGACCGATGGCACGGGCTACTACTCGATACCGGTCCCCCAGGGAGAGTACACGGTGAACGTCAACGCCATGGACTACAGGAACGCGCAGGCGACCGTGGACGTGCCCAACGGGATGACAGTTGTGCAGGACTTCGCCCTGCTTCCGTGGGACCTTCCGGACTCCACGAGGCTGTATGGCTGGATCAACACCTCCGGGACCGCGGAGCCAATCATGGGCGCCGAGATCAGGGTCGCCCTGGAGGACCTGAGCGACCAGAACTCGACCATGTCCAACGAGACTGGATACTACGAGATAATGGTGCCATCCGTCCCACTCGCATACCGCGTCACGGCCACGAACCACGCGCTCGGCTATGGTTGGGTGGACACCACCGGCCTGTCCGAGCTGCGCATGGACGTCTTGCTCGATCCCGACATCTGGTCCCCGAACGTGACCTACTCCCAGACACCGACCGAGAACATCACCTGGACCAACCCGAGCATGATCAGCGCGGAGGTCGAGGAGTCGAACCTGAACAGCATCTTGTTGTTCCAGTTCATGTACTGCGGTGCCAGCGGCGACTGGGACCAGTTCTACATCGTCGATGGTGCCAGCACGTCGTTCGATCCTTGGAACCCGGGCGGCGACCTGCCATACTCGGTGGCCGACGACATCTACACGATCGACACGTCGTGGAACGGGAGCGCCGCGGCCGGCTGGCTCGCCAATGGGACCGATCAGGCATACCTCGGGGCGTTTGAGGTACCCATGTATGGGACCGAATGGTACTACGTGCTGAGGGGCTACTACAGCAACTCGACCCTCACCATGCCTCAGTCGGGCTCGGCATTCTTCGACCAGTCGACCGACGCCTTCGCGATGTTCGTGTTCGACGACCAGGGGAGCTACGGAGTGGCCTACCCAGATGACGCGACCGGGGTCCTGTCTCCGGGCATCACGAGGATCGATGTGGACCGCACCAACCCAACTTCGTGGATGTGGTACAATGGGGCGACGCTCGGCAACTGGAGCGTGGCGGACCTGTCGTTCACCTACGACGAGGTCGCGCCGAGCGTGGCATACAAGACCCTGTTCATCGCGCTCGACTTCGGCAATCGCGGATTTGCGACGATGACCAACCTGACCGTCGATAACGACCCGCCAGTGGCGGATGCGGGCATCGATCAGACCGCGGTCGTCAACACGACCGTGACCCTGGACGCGAGCGGCTCCTCGGACAACGTCGGCATCGTCAGCTACACCTGGGAGTACACTGACAGCATGGGCATCCCTGTCGTCCTGACCGTGATGACGGTCGATGTCGTGTTCGATGTGCCAGAGGATTATCTCGTTACGCTGACGGTCGTCGACGGCGGAGGGCATTCGGTGACGGATTCGGTCCTGATATCAGTCTCGGCCGATGAAGTCCCCGTAGCCGATGCCGGCCCTGACCAATCGGTCGACGAGGGCACGGTTGTCAGCTTCGACGGAGTAGACTCCTCCGACGACCTGGGCATAGACAACTACACATGGACCATAGACGAGCTGGATGTCGAGATGTACGGGATCGCGCCCGAGTACACGTTCGTACAGCCCGACACGTACCATGTCGAGCTCGTGGTGGAGGACACGATAGGCCAGGTGTCCCTGCCTAACGAGATGGTCGTGACCGTAGCCGATGTGACAGACCCGACCGCGGATGCGGGTGCCGACCAGGAGGTCGACATTGGCACGGAGGTTACTTTGGATGCCGGCGGGTCGAGCGACAATGTCGCCATCGCCAGCTGGGAGTGGACCTTCGACGACGATGGGGCGAAGAGCCTCCCGGACGAGACGGCTACCTACACCTTCGAGAACGCTGGAGAGTTCACAGTGACCCTGAGGGTCGAGGATGCAGCGGGCAACTATGACACCGACACCGTGATCATCACAGTGATCGACACCGAAGCGCCCTTCGCGGATGCGGGAGAGGACGTCTCGGTGGTCGTGGGCGGCACAGTGACCCTGAACGGCACGGGCTCGAGCGACAATGTGGGAATCGTGTCGTACACGTGGACCTTCACTGATGTGACCGCGCAGATACTGACCGGCGCGGAGCCCGAGTACCCCTTCGAGAACGAGGGTGACTTCACAATCATGCTGACGGTCGTGGACGCCGAGGGCTTGCCTGACACCGACGAGGTCGTCGTGCATGTGCTGCCCGAGAACGCGGTGCCCACGGCGGACGCTGGTGACGATCAGATCGTCACCGAGGGCGACACGGTCACTCTGGACGGTACCGGTTCGACGGACGACGGAGGCGCGGAGGCCCTGAACTACACATGGACCTTCGAGTACGACGGCGAGACGGTCACCAGGTACGGCGCCGAGGTCGAGTTCACGTTCGAGATACCCGGCGAGTACGATGTCACGCTGACGGTCGAGGACGAGGACGGCCTGACGAGCACCGATTCGGTGACCATAACTGTCGAGGAAACGAGCGCGACGTTCATCGAGCAGTATTGGTGGGCGCTCGCGGCGCTGGCAGCGGTCATAGTGGTCGCAGCTGCCGTCGTGCTGTTCATGAAGAAGGGCAAGGGCGGCGCGCCCTCGAAGAAGGCCCCGAAGAAGGACGAGGACGCCGACGACGAGATGGAGGACGAGGACGAACCCCCGGCGCCTCGAGAGGAAGAAGAACTCTAGGTCCCGGTCCTGAAACCACTTCCCGAAACCTCTTTCGTTTTGATTTCCTCTGCCTCCCAGCGGAGGCCGTCTACGCGCGCGCCGGCGCGCGCAGCACTGATTCCAGCTCCTGCAGGTCCCTCGGCCTCTTCGTCACTCCGTCGTCGAACCCCATCTCCTTGAACAGCTTCGCCACCGTCGGGAGCTCCAGCCCCGCCGAGCGCAGCAACTCCTCGTCGTACAGCACCTGCTCAGGCTTCCCCTCGGCGATGATGCTGCCGTCCCTGACTATGCAGATGCGGTCGGCGAGTCGCAGGGCCAGGTCCATGTCGTGCATCGCGACGACCACGCTGATCCCGTGCTCGTCCCTGAGCGATCTCAGGAGCCCCTCGACCATCCTCGCGTTCGACGGGTCGAGATCCCCGGTCGGCTCGTCCGCCACGAGTATCCTGGGCTGCATCGCGAGCACGCCCGCTATCGCGACGAGGCGTTTCTGGCCGCCGCTCAGGTAGTGAGGTATCTTGCCAGTCTCCTTGATCCCGACGACCCCGAGGGCCCACTCGGCCCGCTTCCTCGCGTCCTCGACGGACATCCCGGAGCTGAGGGGGCCGAACATCACGTCCTCGAGCACGGTCGGGGAGAACAGCTGGGAATCGGCGTTCTGGAACACCAGGCCCACGAGCTTCCTGATGGACGTCAGGTTCCTCTTGTCGACCTCGGCCCCGAATATCCGCACCCTGCCCACATCGGGCATCATGAGGCCGTTGATGTGCTCGATCAGGGTGGACTTGCCCGCCCCGTTCGGCCCGCAGAGCGCCACGATCTCCTTGGGGTAGACCCTGAAGCACATGTTGTGGATGCCCTTCGTGCCGTCGGGGTACTTGTGCGTCACGCAGTCCACGTGCACTATCTCGTTCTCTCCGCCGGGGCACACCTTGCACAGCTCATCCGAAACCAACGGCCTCACCACCACCCGGGTACCACCGGGTCGAAATATCTCGCATATGCGGCCAGTGCTAGGAGCACGGCCGATGACATGACCAGCGCATATCCCCTCGCCGAGGGCCTGCCGCACGAATCCGCGACCGGCAGCCTCCCCGTGAACCCCCTCGATTCCATGGCCTTCGCGATCCGCTCGGCCCTCTCGAAGGCGTGGACGAACGCCAGGCCGAATATCCCCGCGAACATGCCCGTCTGCCTCGCGACCCCTTTCACCAGGCTGCCGTTCCTCGAGTGCATCGCGTCGAGGACGTCCGTGACCTCGTCCGTCGTCACGAACATGAACCTGTACGATAGGAGGAACACGGTCGCCAGGTGCCCCGGCATCGTCCTGTGCATCATGTGCGCGACATGCGCGTACTTGGTGGTCATGAACACCGCAAGGGAGAATGTGACGACCGCGAGGGCCCTGGCCGTCAGCTTCGCGAGGACGAGCACCCCCTGGTCGGTAATGCCGACCGACATCCCCAGGACGTCGAACCTGGCCAGGTCGGTCCCCGGTTCGGTGAACACGAACATGATGGCGATCGTGAGCACGAACATGACCGGGAACGTGAACCAGCCTATGAGCACCCGGATCGGCAACTTCCCCGAGGCGTAGAACAGCAGGGTCGCGGCGAAGAGGGCCGTCAGGTGCAGGGGCTCGGTCAGCACAGTCGCGAAAGCGACGACGAAGAAGAGGAGCGCGACTTTGGTCCAGGGGCTCATCCTGTGCACGGGGCTCGAGCCGGTCTCGGCGAAGTGAGTGATGAACCGGAAGTCCGGGATGTGCTTCGAGTAGCTCCTGCGGGACATGTCGCTCCCTCTCAAGCCTCCGCGGGGGTGGGGGCGGGCTTCGGCCGGAGCGCCCGCTCGGCATCGGCCAGCAGGTCCGGCCGCACCCTGCCTATGAACGTTATCACATATGCGGTGACCAGCCCTTCGATCACCGCGACGACCAAGTTGACCACCGCGATGAACGCCATGTTGTCGAAGGTCTGCTCCTGAGTGGCAGCCGAGTCCTGGATGCCGGAGACCGTCACGATCAGGACGACCAGGACTGCGCTCACTCCGAGCGCGCACACGGTGCCCACGAGCCCCGAGAGGAACCTGTCCGCCTTCGACCTGAGGAGCCTGTAGGCGTAGTAGCCGAGGAACACCTCGGTGATGTTCACCACTGTGTTCACCCCGATCATGCCCCAGCCCCCGTGTCCGACTGCCGCGCTGAACACGTTTATCGCAAGGACTGATAGGCTGCCCAGGGCCGGACCGGCGAGTATGCCGATGAGGGGTGTGAGGTTCAGGTGCACGCCCCCGAAGACGGGGATGCTCACCATGAACACGGCGAACCCGACCGAGGTGCACATGGCCGATATCGCCAGCTTCCTGGTCGTGATCGTGGTCCTGTTGAGCATGAACAGCGCGAGGGCCACCATCGCTCCCGCGACAGCTGACCAGAGCAGCACCCATTCGGGCGCGAGCGCACCGTCCTCCAGATGTACGTGTGCCATTCTACCCTAGGCGACCGAGCGCAGGCATGTTTAATAAGAATATCGCCGCAGTTAATAACACGCCCGGCCCCTGTATCACGAGGTTATTAAGGGTCCGGGGCGCCCGCCGAGACCGACGGCGAAACGAAAAGATATCTAGTGCATGCTATCGTCCCCTCGGAGGCGCGGGCCCGCGCCGAAGGGATGAATGGTTCAAGTGCTGACGACCACGCATCTGGTCATAGCGGTGCTGATGGGGCTGCTGCTCAACCTCAACAGGGACGAGTGGTTCGCAGCCCTCACGTTCGGCGTGATCATAGACGCCGACCACCTCTTTGCATTGCCGAGGTACGTGGACGACAACGGCTGGACCGCCATCTTCCGGCCGACCTGGGACGACGAATCAGGGCTGCCATGGAAATCCCTCCTGCATTACCCCGTCGGAGCGGCCATCATCGGGCCCCTGGCGGTCGGATGGCGGTACATGATCCCTCTGACCTTCTGGGCCGTCCATGTTTCGATCGACGAGCTCCAGAACGAGCTGATTGCATATACCAACCCCATCGAGGCTGTCATGTTCGCAGGGGCGTTCGCGGGCATACTGTTCGTGGGCTACTCGCGCTGGGCCGAGCTCAGAGAGGACGCGACGTTCAAAGGTTATCTGAGGCACGTGGGGTCCTATTGGTCGGGCGTGTTCTCGCAGGGGAATTTCTTCAGGCGGGGACGCGGGGATAGTACCTGAGCAGGAAGATGACCCACACGACCTCGAACACGATGCAGATCGTCGCTGGCACCGCGACGACCGGCTCGAAGAGCGCGATCGCGAGGGTCGCCGTGAGCCCCAGGTTCTTGTAGCTGGCGAAGAGCACGTTCGACACGCGCTCCTCCTTGGGCACGCGCAGGCGCCGCAGGGCGAACTCCGTCCCGAGTCCCGTGCCGAAGGTCCGCACGATGCATACCGCCGAGATGGCCAGAACGAGGAGCGGGTCCCCGAGGAACGCGTCCCTGTTCGCTCCTGCGACTGCGAAGATGAGTATCGCGAAGGAGAAGTTCATGACCACCGTGCTCTGCCTCTTCCCAATCCTGAACCTCATCACCAGCCTCGAGAGGATCATGGGGAGCACGATGAGCAGCAGCAAGGATATCACGAGGCTCTCGACGGAGACCGCCGAGCCTATGAGCAGGAGCGAGATCATCGGCATCAGCCCGAGCGCTGCCAGATAGTTCGCCGCGGTCGAGAACAGCGCCCTCGAGGTCTTCCCTCCCAGGATGCTCGTGAAGGGCACGACCGAGATCGCGGAGGGCGCCGCGGCCATGAGCACCCATCCCCACCAGATGTCCCGCTCGAAGAACGAGCCGAACAGCAGTATGATCCCCGTGAGCACTCCGTAGTTGATGGCCAGGGCCAGAGCAGCGTCTCGGACATGGCCCCTCCCCCTAGTTTCGGCCAGCCTCACGTTCGAGAGCGAGATGGTCATCAGGAGAGCGAGGGAGCCCATCGAGATCTCCTTGGTGAGCACGGGGAAGCCCCCCGCGGCGAGCCCGAGGACGAGCCCCAGGAGCATCATCGCGCTGTAGCTCTCCGGTATGCCTGCCAGCCTCATGGGCCTTTGAAGCAGCGTGTCGATACAAATAGGCTTTCCACAACACTGACCCCAATCCTTTTTAGAGTCCCAGGGTTTACGGAGCCCCCATGAGCATCATCGAATGGGGCATCAACCTCATTCTCGACTGGATATCCTCCCTGGGGTACGCGGGAATCGTGCTCCTCATGGCCTTTGAGAGCGCGTGCATGCCGGTTCCGAGCGAGATCGTCATGCCGTTCTCGGGGTACCTCGTGTACCAGGCGGAGACCGATCCGACCTACAGCGGCAGCGTCATGTCCCTGCTCGGGGTGACCTTGGCAGGTGCTCTGGGGTGCACCATTGGATCCATCGCCGCCTATGTGGTCGGCCTGTACGCAGGCCGGCCGTTCGTGCTCAGGTACGGCAAGTACATCCTCCTCCGCGAGAAGCATCTCGTGATGGCGGAGAAGTGGTTCGCGAAGTACGGCGACGCGGCCACGTTCATCAGCAGGCTCCTGCCGGTCATCCGGACGGTGATATCCCTGCCCGCGGGGATCGCCAAGATGAACTTCAAGAGGTTCGTGATCTACAGCTTCGTCGGCTCCGTGCCCTGGACGTTCATGCTCGCGTACATCGGCTACTGGCTCGGCCCGAGGTGGCGGGACATCGAGTCCGTGTTCCACAGCTTGGACGTCGTGGTCATAGGTGCTGTGGTCGTGCTGATAGTCTGGTACGTCGTGAAGCTCAGGAACAACCGTTCGAAGGAAAAGGCCACCGAGGAGAAGGCATCTCAGCGGTAGTAGTACTCGCCCTTGCTCTTCTGCTCCCTGTCCAGGCGGGAGTCCTTCTTGTTTATCCTCGGCCTTCCCGAGTCCTGGTCCCTCCTGAAGGTTATGTCGACGCCCTTCAGGAAGCGGTTCATGCCCTCGCGCATCTCCAGCGGCCCTTCCGTCTTGCCGCTCTCCGAGGGGACGCCTGAGAACACCATGAGCGAGTCCGCGATGAGGTCTATCATGTACACGTCGTGGTCGACGACGACCGCGGACTTGCCGAGCTTCTCGATGACCCTCCTGATGGTCTTGGAGGCGGTCATCCTCTGGGAAGAGTCCAGGTACGCCGACGGCTCGTCGATCAGGTATATGTCGGCCTGCCTGCCCAGGCATTCGGCGATCGCGACCCTCTGGAGCTCTCCCCCGGACAGGGTCTGCACGTCCTTGTCGAGGAGGTACTTGAGCGTGAGCGGGTGCGATATCTCCGCCCGGAAGAACCCCGCCTCGAAGCCCTTCCCGATGGAGGAGGCGAGCATCTCCCTGACGCTCCCCTCGAACTCTGGCTTGATGTACTGGGGCTTGTAGCTGACCGTGACCTCTCCCTCGATCTCGCCGCTCGTGGGCTCGATCTCCCCCGCGAGTATCTTGACGAAGGTCGTCTTGCCAGTGGCGTTCGGGCCCACCGCTCCGACGACCTCCCCCTTCTTGATGACCCCGCTGGACACGTCGAGGCGGAAAGACTTGAACCGCTTCTTCAGCGCGGGGAACGCGACGAGGGTCTCCGACTGCCAGTCGGTCCTCGGGGGACGCTTCTCGAACTTGATCCCCGTGTCCCTGAACCTTATGTTCTCCTCCCTGAGGTATCCGTCGAGGTAGACGTTGATGGCCGTCCTGACGGCCCTGGGCTGGGACATCACGCCGTACGCCCCCTCGGAGCCGTACATGATGTGCACCGTGTCGGAGAGGAAGTCCATGACAGCGAGGTCGTGCTCTATCACGAACACCTGCTTCCTCTCGCTCAGGTCTTGGATCACCTTGGCGATCTTGAGCCGCTGGAATATGTCGAGGTACGATGACGGCTCGTCGAAGAAGTACACATCTACCTCCTTGAGCAGGGTCGCGGCGATCGCGATCCTCTGCAGCTCCCCGCCCGAGAGCTTCGATATGTCCCTCCCGAGGACTCCTTTGATCGTGAGCATGTCCGCGACGCGGTCGAGGTCGTCCCTGTCGTCCACCTTCTCGAGCAGGTCCTTCACGGTGCCCTTGTGCACCGACGGGAGCTTGTCGACGTACTGCGGCTTGATTGCGGTCTTGGTCTTCCCGTCCGCCAGAGCGGCGAAGTAGTCCCTGAGCTCGGTCCCCGCGTACTTCTCCAGGACCTTGCTCCAATCGCCCGGCCTCTCGTAGTCCCCGAGGTTGGGCACCACCTGCCCGGACAGGATGGATATCGCGGTGGTCTTGCCTATCCCGTTCGGCCCCAGAAGGCCTATGACCTGGCCGGCCCTCGACACGGGCAGCCGGTAGAGCCTGAACGCGTTCTTCCCGTACTGGTGCACGAGTTCCCCAACGAGCTCCTGGGGCAGCCCGATGATCTTGATGGCCTCGAAGGGGCACTTGTGGACGCAGATGCCGCACCCCACGCAGAGGTCCTCGGCGATGACCGGCTTGCCGGACTCGGCCATGGCGATGGCCTCCACGCCGGTCCTGACGGGCGGGCAGTAGCGTATGCACTCCTGACTGCACCGCTTGGGCTGACACCTGTCCTTAAGGAGAGCCGCTATCCTCATCGGCAAGGGGAAGGCGGGCTCCGTTTAAAAAAGTATCAGGTCATTCCGACAGCGCCCGCTCTATCTCCGATATCACTGGCTCGAAGTCGAGCTCCACGTACCCGACGGTCTTCACGAGCTCGTCGGCCGTGTACTTCTGGCCATAGGACCACAACTCCCTCAGGTAGTCCCCCGCCTTCTTGTTCTCGAACCATCCGTCCCCGAACTTCTCGACCAGGGCCTCCCTGAGCTGTCCCTCGAATATCCAGGCCCTCAGGTACTCCGCGCAGTAGAACGCGTCGTCGACGTCCTCGAGGTAGTGCTTCTCCGTGTGCTTGAACCTCAGCCCCTTCTGCAGGCAGTTCTTGTAGACCTCCCCGAAGTCGCGGGAGACCTTGCCCTGGTGCATCTTCATCTCGTAGACGAGCTTCGAGGCGTACCTCCTGAGGAACATCAGCTTGTTGATCTGGACGAACTTGATGTACGCGTCCGCGTCGTCCATCCCCAGGAACTTCTTGAGCCAGAGCCTGTTGGACGGGAGGTAGTTGAACAGGAACGCGAAGGCCTCCGTGACCGAGTTGTCCCCCAGGTACCTGTACTCCGCGGGATGGTCCTTCCTGGTGTTCCCGAAGTGCCACGCGTGGCCTCCCTCGTGGAAGAACGCGTCGTAGTCCCTCCAGCCCCCGACCGGCCTGATCACCAGCCGGACGTCCTCCGGCACCTTCACGGGCGCGCAGAACGCCCTCGGGGTCTTCTTCGGCCTCTCCTCGGTGTCTATCGTGATGTTCTTGTACTTCCCGGGCTCGATCCCCATCGCCCTCAGGGTCGCGAAGAACGCGTCCACCAGCTTGTCCTTGGCGAAGAACGCGTCGTACTCCTCGCCCTTGAACGCGTAGGGTATGTCGTAGCTCCAGGCGTCCGTGAGCGCGAGGCCCGTGTGCTGCCTCATGAACTCGTCCATGTGGGTCACGTAGAGCTTCTCGGTCCTGTGGAGCATCTCCTCCATCTGGTCCTCCAACGCCCTGTAGTCCACGCCTTTCAGGGTCGAGCACATCTCCTTGTAGTTCTTGAAGCCCAGCTCGCCCGCGATGTCGTGGACGAAGGTCATCCTCTCGAGCAGTATCTCGTTGACCTTGTCCGTCTCGGCGAGCTTTGCCTCGAACAGCCTGCGCCTCCTCTCGTGGTCGGGCTCGTTCCTGAGCTTGATCGGGACGAACCTGTACGGGATGGACTCTCCCTCGAACTCGACCGTGGACTTCGCCTCGAACGTGTTGATCCTGTCCGTGTACTCCTTCACGGCGCTCTCGAGGTAGCCCATCGTGGAGAAGGCCTTCATGTACTTCGCCCACCTCGTGTCGTCCTCGCGCGCGGGCCCGTCCAGGGCTTCGTCGGCGACGGCGATCGCGTCCTTCGAAAACAGGTGGGCGTACCTGTCGTATATGGCCACGGTGCTCATGTCGTCCTTGAGCCCTGCGAAGTTCGCGTAGAATTCCTCCATCATCTCGCCTTGGAAGGCTTCGATGTCGTGCCTCAGGCGGCCGAGTTCTAGCGGGGCCATGGCCGGATAATCTCACTCATCGGGTATATGAGTTTGCCTTCTGGCTATCACTCGGGGCACATGGTTTCTGTCAAAAGTCGGGTGGTAATCCCTCGGACCACCTCGACATCTGACTCGTCCCATTCGGCTCCGGCCGTGCGCCCCTCGCGGGGGCGTATAGGACCATCATCACGTCATGCTGGGACGCGCCGGGGCTGAACCGTAAGCCCCCTACCGCCCTGTCGCAGGCGGCTGGTCGCAGCGGGGCCGCCCCTTCGGACAGCGCCTGGATGGGCCTGTCCGAGGGGGCGAATGATGCGTACGCGCCCATTCGGGAATATGGATTTCTCCTACATGTCGGACGCGATCCGCTGCCATCGTCCGGGCCGACCTCGACGGCCCGCGTGTGTGCCATATCCGGCATCGTCACTGCAGCCATCCGGAGGGTCTTGACGCTTCGCACTACATGTAACACCCGATGGCTTGACAGAACAGGGCACATGAAAACTCAATAGGTTTAAGTGCGGCGCATTCCATGAAGGGCGGCTGGTCGACATGTCCAGGGTTCTTGTGTGCGTGGCATGGCCCTATGCGAACGGGATGATACACGTCGGTCACGTGACGGGCTCGCTGCTCCCGGGCGACATCCTTGCAAGGTTCAGCAGGATGGTCGGGGACGAGGTCGTCATGGTCTCGGGGTCTGACATGCACGGCGCCCCCATCACCGTTAGCGCGGACAAGGAGAAGGTACCCCCGGAGACGATCGCGAACAGATACCACGGGATCAACTCGAAGGCCATCTCGGACCTCGGGATCACGTTCGACCTCTTCACACACACTCACACGGCCAACCACGAGGAGGTGACCAGGGAGTTCTTCCTGAAGCTCCTCGAGAAGGGGCATCTCGAGAAGAGGACCACCCCGCAGTTCTTCTGCAACAGCTGCAGCAGGTTCCTCCCGGACAGGTATGTCGAGGGCAAGTGCCCGCACTGCGGGTACGACCGTGCCAGGGGCGACCAGTGCGACTCGTGCGGCATGGACCTCAACGCCGAACAGCTGATAGGGGCGAAGTGCCAGCTCTGCGGAGGGACCCCTGAGCTCAGGGACACCGAGCACTTCTTCCTCAAGCTCTCGGACTTCGCGCAGGACCTCGTGGGGTACGTCGAGCGCAGCTCCCATTGGCGTCCCCACGTGCGCGCGTTCACCCTCAACGTGCTCAAGGAAGGCCTGAGGGACAGGCCGATCACCAGGGACATCGCGTGGGGCGTGCCCGTCCCCGTCCCGGGCTTCGAGAGCAAGCGCGTCTACGTGTGGTTCGAGGCTGTCATAGGGTACCTGTCCGCCACCAAGGAGTGGGCGAAGCTCCAGGGCAGGCCGGACGACTGGACCAGGTTCTGGGCGGACCCGACATGCAGGAGCTACTACTTCCTCGGGAAGGACAACATCGTGTTCCACACGGTCATCTGGCCGGGCATGCTGACGGGCGTGGGCGGGCTCAACCTGCCCTACGACGTCGTCGCCAACCAGTACATGAACCTGGGCGGGCAGAAGTTCTCGAAGAGCATGGGGATAAGCATAGACATCCCGGACCTCCTCACCAAGTTCAAGCCGGACATCATCAGGTACTACCTCGCGGCGAACATGCCCGAGATGAAGGATTCGGAGTTCTCGTGGGAGGACTTCGCTCTCAGGGTCAACAGCGAGCTCGTCGCGACATACGGCAACCTGCTCCACAGGGGGCTGTCTTTCACGTACAAGAACTTCGGCGAAATCCCCAGGAAGGGGGACCTGGGCGAGAGGGACAGGGCCGCGGTCCAGAGGATAGCGGAGGCCGAACGGCAGGTCAGGGAGTCGTACGCGACCTGCCAGTTCAGGGCCGCCCTCAAGGGCATCATGGACCTCGCGCAGTACGGCAACCAGTACTTCGACGCGGTCGCCCCGTGGTCCCTCGTCGGCACTGACAAGGACAGGTGCGGGACCGTGCTCCATGTCAGCCTGCTGATATCGAAGGCGCTCGCGGTCATGGCCTGGCCCATCCTGCCTTACTCCTCGGAGAGCATATGGACGCAGCTGGGGATGGACGGCACCATCGGCGAGGTCGGCTGGAATGGGATCGCGCTGCCGCTCAAGGAGGGCGCGAGGATGGAGAAGCCCGCGCCACAGTTCGCGAAGGTCGATGTGCAGGGCACGAGCGAGTTCTCTCAGTTCTCGTCACTCGACCTTAAGGTCGGTAAGGTGCTGGAGATCACGCAGCACCCGAACGCCGACAAGCTGTACCTGATGAAGATCGACATCGGCAGGCCGATCGCGATCGTGAGCGGCCTGAAGGAGTTCTACACTGCCGAGGAGCTGAGCACGAAGACCCTCGTGATCGTGACGAACCTCGAACCCGCGACCCTCAGAGGGGTGAAATCGGAGGGCATGCTGCTCGCGGCGGAGGAGGGCGGGAAGCTGGCTCTCGTGACCCCGGAGAAGGACGTTCCAGCGGGCACCCCGGTCTCGAGCGGCTTCGCCTCCTCGAAGAAGCTGATCAGCTTCAAGGAGTTCCAGAAGCTGGAGCTCAGGTCGGGGCTCCTGGTCGGCGGCGAGCAGCCCGTGCTCGACCTGGGCTCGAGGAAGCTGCCCTGCACGGTCCCGAAGGGGGAGCCCGGCAGGATGTACGCGGCCTTCGTCCAGGGCGACAAGGCCTTGGTCCTGCACACGGCTGAGGATGTCAAGATGGTCTTCGACAGGGACATACAGGTCGGTGCGAAGATCCGATGAAGCTCGACCTCCACATCCACTCAGTGTTCTCCAGGGACGGGGCGGCGACGGTCGAGGAGATCGTCGAGCGCTGCAAGGCGCAGGGCCTGCAGGGGTTCGCGATCACAGACCACAACGCGGTCGAGGGCGCTCTGCGCTCGGCGGAACTCGCCCGCGCGGAGGGCCTGGTGTCGGTCCCAGGGGTGGAGGTGTCGACGGCCGAGGGCCACGTGCTGGCATACGGTGTCCGAGAGATCATCCCGAGGGACCTCTCCGTAGCGGAGACAATCGACAGGATAAGGGCGGCGGGCGGGATCGCAGTTGCCGCGCACCCAAAGAGGCTCCCTTCCGGGATCGGGCTCAAGCTCGCATCGAAAGAGAGGTTCGACGCGATCGAGACGTTGAACGGAGGCAGCTCCTCATGGGGCAACCGGCAGGCGGTCAAGGTCGCGGAGGCCAGGAAGATCCCGCAGACAGGGGGCAGCGACGCGCACAGGGCTCACGAGGTCGGGAGAGCCTATACGGTGATGGAGGATGTCTCGACCGCGGAGGAGGTCCTCGACCGGGTCAGAAAAGGCATGTGCAGCCCGGACGGCAGGAACCGCGACACCCGAGAGGAGATAGTGTACGCTTGGGAGACATTCACAGGATGGCTTGACCGGGGCCTGAAGAGGCTGTGAGAATCCTCAGATCTTTTCCGCGATCTTCGCAGCGAAGACCTTGGCCTTCTCGGCCAGGTCCGGGGTGGCGATCTCGTTGGACGCGGTCACGACCAGCAGCGCCCTCGTGCCAGCGCTCACAAGGACAATCTTGCTCCTGGTGAGCTCGATGGAGACATGCAGCAGCTTGTCCTTCAGCTCCGCGGTAGCCGTCTCCGCGGCGCCGAGCAGGATCGCTGACATCGCGACGAAGGTCTCGAGGTGCACTCCCCGGGGGGCGTCCCCTGCGATGTGCATCCCGCTCCGCGAGACGACGGTCGCCTCGTAGACCGAGGGCACGGACCTTATCTCATCCAAAATCTCTTCGATTGCAAGGTATTCGGCCATGGCCTTACTGCCCCCTCTGACTGTTCGGAGTGGCATGTTCTGGAGAGAATATAAACTTTCTCGGGAACACGTTCCCCGCCAAGTGCGTTCTCAGAACGTCCTTCAAGTACCTGTGAGCGGAGCGCGATGCTTTGATATCGACCCTGAGTCATCTGAGCGCTTGAGCAGGGATGAAGATACTGCATCAGGACGCGAGGAGCAACGAGATCAAGCTCCTCCCGGACACCGTTGACGACCTGTGGCACCTCTACAACCTAGTGGACGTGAACGACCTCGTCTTCGCGACCGCGTTCAGGAGGAAGGAGGAGAAGACGGACAAGCTCCGCCCGGACAAGATGGATAAGATCCGGATGCGCCTCGGGATAAGGGTCGAGAAGGTCGAGTTCCACGAGTCGGAGGACCGCCTCCGGATACTCGGCAGGATAGAAGCAGGCCCTCAGGACGTCGGCGAGCATCACACCCTCATGGTCTCTCCGGGCGATGACATCGCCGTCATCAAGCCCGAGTGGAAGCAACAGCATTTCGACAGGATAAAGCGAGCAGTGTCGTCGGCCGAGAAGCCGTCGATATTCTTCGTCGCGATCGAGGACACGGAGGCCGTGATCGCCGTCGTGAGGGACTACGGCATCAAGGAGTCCGCCACGATAACGAGGAACCCTGGCGGGAAGATGTACGAGTCGAAACCGAACGAGCAGGACTTCCTCGACGAGATCGTCGGGAAACTCATGCCCTCCCTGAAGGGAGAGCCGCTGATCATACTTGGCCCCGGGTTCACGAAGGAGGCGCTCGCGAAGAGGTTGAAGGAGAAGATGCCCGAGGTCGCCCGATCCATATCCCTGCAGTCCACGGGCCAGGCGGGCATGGCGGGCATACACGAGCTGATGAAGAAAGGCATCGGAGGCAAGGTGCTCGAGGACTCGCGGGTCGCGAGGGAGACCCTGCTGGTGGAGCAACTGTTCGCCGAGATAGCGAAGAACGGGATGTTCGCCTACGGAGACGCCTCCGTACGCAGCGCAGCCGCGGCCGGAGCCATCAAAATCCTGTTGGTCCTGGACACCAATGTCAGGACCGCCGCTTCCGACAAGCTGCTCAGGTCGGTCGAGGACTCGAAGGGCGATTTCATGATCGTGAGCTCGATGCACGAGGCGGGCAGAAGGCTGGAATCCCTGGGCGGGGTCGCGGCCATACTCAGATACAAGATGGAATGAGGGTCCCTACTGCGAGTCCTTCTTGGCCTTGACGACGTCGAGCGTGGCGTTGATAAGCATCGCGATGGGGAACGGTTTCGTCCAGAACGATATCGCACCGGCTTCCAGCGCCTCCTCCCTGACCGACTCGTCCGCGCTGGAGAATATGATCGGTATGGAGGGGTCCATGTCGAGTATCTCCCTCGTCGTCTGAATGCCGTCCTTGCCGGGCATCCTGTGGTCCATGATGATCGCGTCGGGCCTGCTCTTCATGGTCCTGAGTATCCGGACCGCCTCCTCGCCGCTCCTCGCCGAGAACACCGTGTGTCCGTTGGACTCGAACATGTCCTTGTAGAGGTCCCTTATGAAGTCCTCGTCATCGACAACGAAGACCCTCGCCGATATCCCGCCGCTCTCGGACGGTTTCTTCGTAGCGTATCCGCCAGACATGATGGCCAGCGCCCTCAACCCAGGCCCGTGTATGTTCATCTCGCTTACCCTAGTCAGGTCTCGTCGTGATAGATGGTCCTCGCGCATCGCACCTGAGAACCACTAGTGCATCCCAGTCTTCCCGACGGTAGGGGATTTCTGAAAGAGCTCTTAAGCCTTTCGTGGCCGTTCCCTCTTCCGCGCACCATTTCCCGCAGGCATCCCGCCGCGTCGTAGTACTTCCGCTTGATCCAGAGGGAGACGTTCACGAGGCCGATGAGCACAGAAGCCTCCATCAGCGGGCCGAGCACGGTCGCGAAAGCGGACCCAGTTCGCCTCCGCATACTCGAGGCGCTGTCCGTTTCCGACTTGTGCCCGTGCCTCCTGAGGGAGATAACGGGAGTGACCGATTCGAAGCTGTCGTATCATCTGCGCATACTCGAGAACGCCGGGCTGGCCAGGTCGATGAGGAGCAGGAACTGGCGCATATACTCCCTCGCAAGGCCAAGAAAGGAGAAGAAGGTTGATAGGTAGGAGGAGCAAAGTTCCTACCTATCTGGGATGGCATCAATAGTCAGCAGCCGGCTCGAGCTCCGGCTCACAGCCCAGAAGGTCGTACATCTCTTCCCAGCTGTAGTGATCCGCGTCCACCATTTTTCACACCTGTCGAAGAGTTCCATGTGAAACCGAGGTCAATAGCTTAACAGGTGGAGGTGGGCGAAACTAGTCTGGCTCCGGATGAGCCGCTCAGACCGCGTGCCTGATGTGGACCGCCTCTCCCCTCTCGGCCAGTTCCATCTCCCGGGGGGTCATGCGCGCCACGCCGACGGCCCTCGCATCCTTCTCGTGGACGACGACCACGTCGTCCCCTATCCTGACACTCCCATCGGCCTTCTCCACCCCTATCGCGAACAGGTTGCCCTTGGGAATGAAGTCGCCTATCTCCACGCAGTAGGCCTCCTTCTCCGCGAGCACCTTTCCTCCGTCCAGCGTCAGGGACAGCATCCCGCGGTCCCCGGTCAACATCGCCAGCTGTTCCCGACCGCGGGATATCTTGAGGTTTGGCCAGCGCCCGTACACTCCCGCGCCCTCGCACAGCGCCTCCCCCGCGGGCCCGAACTGGTATCTGCACATCGAGCGCATGTCGTCGACGTCCCTCGCCCGCCTGTCCTCCTCCGAAGGCGTCGGCAGCCTTTCCCTCAGCGTCTCCTCCAGGCGGTTGAGGCTCTCCCTCGACCCCGGGTTGCCCATAGATGTATCCACGAAGTCGCTCAGGACGGAGTTCACCGGCTCCCGCTCGTCCCCGAGGTGAGAGATCACGAGATCGTACTTCTGGCTCCCGACGAGCCACGAGACCATGTCCTCGGCCATCCGCTTCTCGTCCCTGTCCCAGTGGCCAGTGACGGGGATGTCGTAGTCTTTGGCGGGGTAGAACAGCTCCAGCTCCCTCGGGACCAGCCCGAGGGGCGAGGTGACGATGACCTCGTGCACGAGCTCGTACCTGCCGCTGGATATGAGCGCCTCCCTGAACCTCGCGTGCGACTTCGACATGGAATACGGTTTCTTGGCCGAGCAAGGGATCAACAACAGCGCGCGCGCACGATGCGGCTTCGCGTATCTCTCCGCGAGCCGCTTCCTCCACCTGACCACGTCCGGCCTCGACAGGGATTCCTTGGACCCGGCGTGGAACGGCGTGCCCTTGACCGGCGCGTGCAGCTCCTGGAGGTCGTACTGATCCAGGTCCATGAGCCTCAGGTTCTGGACGAGCCATGGATCCGACCTCACCCTGGCCTCCACGAGCTCCCTCAGGGTGCCGTGCTCTATCGAGTGTCTGATCAGGCGGATCTCGTTCTCAGCGACTGTGTAGTTGTGCCTGAGCAGCTCATCCTTCCCTCGCCTGCCCGAATGGCAGGCGGGGCATGAGCATGGCAGCTCCTTCAGCCGGCTGTAGTCGAGCCTTCCGGTGTTCGTGAGGTAAGTGCCCGTCTCCGCTGCCATGATCAACGGGACGGAGTCGAACAGGTCGATCCCGCAGTACGCGAGGAGCGCCAGCCTGTGTGGCAGGCCAGCGACCGAGCAGTATGCGGGCTTGAGTAGGTCGGGGCAGGCTTTGAGCCGGCCGATCGCGGCGACGAACTCCCTGGAATCGAGCATGAGCGACGCGATCCCCTCTATGACCGCCATCTCCCCCGCGGGCGCCTCGGGGGCGTACTTCGACCCTCTAAAGCCCGGCCTCAGGTCGGCCTCGACGGGGGATGAGATGAACTCGGACGGCCCGAGCGACAGGTGTCCCTGCGTCCCGTGAGTCGTAGACTCCACCTTGAGCGCTCCCTCAGGGGCGGGGAACCTCGGCGAATCCACGAACGCGATCGCGGGGGTCCTGTGCTTCGCGCCCAGCACTTCCAGGATGCCAGTCCGCGCCAGCCCATCCCTGTCGATTATCTCGAAATGCACGCAGAGGCATCGCTGACAGTAGTATAAAATGAATTGATGGGAGGTCGCCCTCCCCGGAAGAGGTTCAGAACGTCGTCACGACGTCGTGCTCGGCCACGAGTTCCTTGGCCTTGGAGGCTGGGACCACCTTGAGCCCCTCGAACAGGGCGGACTCCTCGATGCCCCTGGACGCCAGGTCCTCTTTCACGACATAAACGGGCACCTCGAAATCGTACAGCTCCTTGGTCGCCTCGACGTTGGATGGCATCGCGACCGCTTCGGACCTCTGCGAGCCCACCGCGTTGTACACTCCGTCCTCAAGCATGAGCACGGAGGTCTTCATGCCGTTCACGCCCATCGCAAGCCCGAGCCTGAGCCCGGCGAACGCCTCCTCGAGGCCGTACGGAGGCTTCGTTATCAGCACAAGTGTTGAGTTGGCCATCATCTCACCTCGCGATGGTCACGAGCCTGTCCGACCCGGATACGAACCTGAACAGGTCGTTCGTCAGGCTCCCGATTTTCACCCCGGGGATCTCCTCTCCCCTCTGGAACCCTCTCGCTGCCCAGCAGGTCTCGCACACGGCGATCTCTACGCCATCACGGGCCATCTGCTCGAGCTCCTTGCCCACATTGGGGAACCTCTTGGGGTTCTGGCCGTTCTTGACGGCGGTCACGCCCTCTCCGTACCCGAACATCTTCACCGAGTAGCCCTTCGCCTTCGCGGCCTTGGCCATGTTCACCGCCACGTTCACGTCCATCGCCATCATCGAGCCCGACCTCCACATGATCGTCAACGTCTTCGCCATATGATTCCCTCACACCGTCACGGTGCGCTCGGTGCGCTCCATTATGAGGTCGACTATCTCGTCGTATCCGACGGCCCTCCCCGCCTTCAGCTTGGAAGGGTCGAACCCCCTCGCCTCGATGTCCTGCCTCGAGACCAGTATCTCGTGCGCGGCCTTTCCGAGGCGGTCGGCGGCGTCCGGGCTCAGCGCCTGGAAGACGCCGTCCTCCACGAGCACGACGCTCGCATCGTCCGCCGAGGCGAACCTCTTCATGATGTGCGTCGGGTCTTGCTCCAGGGGCGATTTCAGGATCAGGAATGCGGTCTTCATGGTATCTCTCTCATCCGATGAACAATGTCATCTTGGCGTCCGCGGCCATGTTCAGGAACGCGGATGCTCCGAGGATCTTGGTGCCCTCGACCAGGTCCGTCTCCTTCACGCCCATCATCGCCATGGACGTGCTGCACGCGTAGAACTTCACACCCAGCTCCCTCGCCTCCTTCATCATGGTGTGGTAGTCCTGGATGTTGAGCTTCTTCATCTTCTTCACCATCATCCCGGTGAAGATGCTCATCATCCCCGGCAGCTTCGGCTTGACGCCCTTCTTCAGGAGCTTCAACCCGAAGAACGTGTAGAACACGTGTACCTCCATTCCCATGGCGGCTGCCGTGTTGCCCATGATCAGCGGCATCAGCGCCTTGTCCAGACTTCCCTCGCTCACTACCATACAGAACTTTTCAGCCATATCCATCTCCTCTTTTCCCAACCGCGTTGTGTCCCTCACTTCAGCCTGATGTAGAATCTGATCAGCTTTCCCTCTTCTTCCATGCCGACGAGTGCGTTCCCGGTCCGGCTGCACCAGGCGGGCACGTCCTCCTTGGCTCCCACATCGTCGGTCAGCAGCTCCAAGACCTGCCCCGACTTCATCTCCCTCACCTTCTTTGCGAGCTGCACTATCGGCATGGGGCACATGAGCCCCTTCGCATCAAGGGTCGCGTTCTTGTCCAAGAGCATCTCTCCTGCGGTTATGTCATAACCGTGCATATGCGATTACGTTGTTACTTAATAAAGATTCCCCCGATGCTCAGAGTCTTGTCTGGATGCACCGTCCGTCACAACGGTTAAGTATAATAATGGCACTACCGTGCGACATGGTGGAGCCGCAGAAGATACTCTCCGGACAGGCGACCTGCAGGGACATCGTGAAGTGCGTCTACGGCCTGTCCGATTTCGAACTGACGATCTACAAGAAGTTAGTCAAACAGGGCCCTCTGAGGGCGGACGACCTCGCCCCATCCTACAAGAGGGACAGGAGCACCGTCTACCGCGCGCTGCAGAAACTGGTCTCTGCTGGGCTCGCCTTCAGGGAGATGCAGACGATAAAGCGGGGAGGATACTTCCACGTGTACTCGGCCGTGCCCCCGACCCAGCTCAAGGAGAGGCTTCACAGGTGCGCCGACGACTGGTTCTCAAACATGAACAGCGCGATCGACGATTTCGACCTCGTGTGAGCACGACTCGGCACCATTTGGCATCCGCCCGTGAGCCGTTTCCGAGGTTATCACGGGGACGATTCGCCGGGGTTCGACACGCCTGCCAGCGTCCTCCGTGAAAGTCTTATAAGGCATCACTCGATTAGGTGCTTGATGTCAGGTAGTTTCAGGGGGATGGACGTAGTCTCCATCCGTGATTTTTCGAGGGAGCAGCTCGAGCACGTGCTCAAGGTCGCAGAGAAGATGGTGCCGATCGCCAAGGGGGAGGAGAAGAGCAGCCTTCTCGAAGGGAAGATACTCGGGTCGCTGTTCTACGAGCCGTCCACGAGGACCAGGCTGTCTTTCGAGGCGGCCATGGCCCGGCTCGGCGGTCGGACACTGGGGTTCGACGAGCCCAAAGGGTCATCCGTCGCGAAGGGCGAGACGCTCGCCGACACGATCCGGATGGTCGACTCTTACTCCGACGTGATTGTGCTGAGGCATCCTCAGGAGGGCGCGGCGAGGCTCGCGGCGCACTTCGCGAACAAGCCCGTGCTGAACGCGGGTGACGGCGCCGGCCAGCATCCGACGCAGACCATGCTGGACCTGTTCACGATCAAGAAGCTCAAGTCGAAGATCGAGGGGAACCACGTCGCGATCCTCGGGGACCTCAAGTACGGCAGGACCGTGCACTCGCTGTCCGAGGCCCTCTCGATGTTCGGGGCGGAGCTGACCTTCGTCGCTCCCCCGACCCTGCAGATGCCCAAGGAGCATCTGAAGCGGATCGAGGGCATGGGCACCAAGCCCAAGATAAGCAGCTCGCTCGAGGACGTCATCAAGGACGCCGACGTGCTGTATGTCACAAGGATACAGAAGGAGCGGTTCCCGGACCCCGCGGAGTACCAGAAGGTCGCGGGGCTGTACAAGGTCGACATGAACATGCTCAGGAACGCCAAGAAGGACCTGATAATCATGCACCCGCTCCCGAGGGTCACGGAGATCGACCCCGAGGTCGACCAGACGGAGCACGCGAAGTACTTCGAACAGGCGTTCAACGGTGTGCCTGTCAGGATGGCGCTCCTGTCGCTCGTGCTGGGGGGTTCGAAATGAAGGAGTTCAAGGTCACTCCGATCAGGAACGGCACTGTCATAGACCACATAGACGTGGGCATGGCCCTGAAGGTGCTGAGGATCATAGGCGTGAAGGAGGATGTCAGCTCGACCGTGAGCGTGCTCATCCACGTCCCGAGCAAGAAGGCCGGGTGGAAGGACATCGTCAAGATAGAGGACCGGGAGCTGGACCCGAAGGAGCTGGACAAGGTCGCCCTCATCTCCCCGGACGCCACGATCAACATCATCAGGGACTACAACGTCGCCGAGAAGTTCGTGGTCGAGGTCCCGAGCAAGGTCAAGGGCATCATGAGGTGCTCCAACCCGGGCTGCATCACGAACAAGAACGAGCCCGTCGAGGCGGAGTTCGAGGTCGAGTCGAAGAAGCCCATAAGCCTGAGGTGCGTGTACTGCGACAGGATCACGACCGACGTCTCGGACAACATCGTCTGATCGATCCGGAGGGGTGAGATCCTGAGGCTGGATTTCGAGCCGCTGAAGTGCATCGCGTGCGGTCTGTGCGAGACAGTCTGCAGCTTGAACAGGGATTCAGTGCTCACGCCCATGACCTCGAGCATCATACTGCACGTCGAGGACAAGGCGGACTACTTCGGGCTCGTGCTCAAGACGCGCTCCGAGGGCATGGTCATGGCCAGGCCTGAGGGCGTCACATCCGGGCAGCAGCCTTCGGGCTCCGGAGGGCCGGGGGCGAAGCCCATACTTCTGAGGGAGCAGTGCGACCTGTGCGACGGGGAGCCGAAGTGCGTCAGGATCTGCCCCACGAAGTGCATCAAGGCGGTGGACTAGCATGTTCCTCGCGAACGGCCGGGCGGGCGTGATCGACCTATCGTCGGGGGAGGTTTCCGAGCAGGGGCTTGAGGAAGGGCTTCTCCTTGGCAGGCAGTCGTCCCTGGAGGTCGCCGAGCGGCTCGCGTCCGAACACGGCTCGGATTCGCTCGTCCTGGGTACGGGCATCCTCACAGGCAGCCTCGTGCCCGCGGCGTGCGCGGGCGTCTTCAGGGGACCGAACGGGCGCGCGCCCCTGCTCGGGCACGCGGGCGTGGAGCTCAAGCTGACAGGTTTCGATTTCATCGTCATCAAGGGCGCCGCGCCCGAGCCCGGATATATTTGGATAAGGGACGGCATTATCGAGTTCGTCCCGGCCCCCGCCCTGAAGGGCATGGACTCGTGGGGCAGGACGGACAAGGTCAGGGACCAGCAGGGAGACAGGAAGATACAGGTGCTCTCGGCCGGGCCTTGGGGGGACGCGCGGAGCCCGATCGCCCAGTTCGTGACGAACTACTGGGGCGGCGAGGACAAGGCGGGGCTCGGGGCGGAGTTCGGCAGGAAGAACCTCGTCGCCGTGGCCTTCAGGGGCATGGGGGAGTTCGAGGTGTCCGATGCTGGCGTTCATTTCGAGTCGTGCGCGCGCCTGCGGGACGAGCACATCTCCCGGCTGGGCCGGGGCGAGGGGCTGGCGTCGTTCTCCAAGGCCGCCGCCCGGGAGGATTTCAGGTCGCTCGTGCACAGGGACTCCGCGTGCTTCGGATGCCCGTACCCGTGCAGGTCCTTCGTCAAGGTCGACGAGGACCCGAAGGTGATGGCGCTCGCGTCGAAGGAGCCCGGGTACCTGCACTACGACATCGTCGCGCTCGAGAAGGCACATTCGCTGGGCCTCTCCGCGAGGGAGGCGACCCAGCTCATGACGAAGTGCGCCCGTGCGGGCGTCGAGCCGTGCTCGCTGATGTCGAGCGGACCACGGGAGGGCTTCGAAGGCCTGCTCGCGTCTCCGAAGGAGGTCACGCCCGCGTCGAAGGACCTCCTCGATTCCGCCTGGGGGAGCGCGATATCCGACAGGCGCATGAACGAGGTGTGCCTCGGGCTCGGCCTCTGCCCAAGGTACTGGGCGAAGGCCACGTTCGACCTCGGTTCCTTCGGTCCATGCGTCGAATCCGCCCTCGGCCGGGGGCTCAGGACCGACTGGTGACCATCCATCGAAGGTTTTTTCTCGGCAGCATCCATCATAGTGTCGGTGTGAGAGTTGAAGATACTAGTGACCACCGGGATGCCGGGTTCGGGGAAAGAGGAGTTCCTCAAGTGCTGCGTCGCCAGAGGCGCCAAGATCGTCCGCATGGGCGACATCGTGCGCGAGAAGGCCAAGGAGTTCGGGCTCGACCAGTCGGACTCCAACCTGGGCGGGCTGGCCAACGACGAGCGGAAGCGGTTCGGCATGGACATCTGGGCGAAGAGGACCATACCGTTCGTGGGCGGGGACCTCGTGGCCATCGATGGCACGCGCGGCCCGGACGAGATCAAGGTCTTCAAGCACGCCTTCGGGGAGGACCTGAGGATTGTCGCGATACACGCGTCCCCAAAGACGAGGTTCGAGCGCCTCAAGGCGAGGTCGAGGCCGGATTCGCCCGCGACCCTCGCCGACTTCGAGCAGAGGGACAAGAGGGAGCTCGAGTGGGGTCTGGGGAACGCGATCGCGCTCGCGGATTACGTCGTGACCAACGAGACTACCGTCGCGAGCCTCAAGGCGCAGGTCGACGAACTGCTCGACAGGATAGTCGGCAAGAGGTGAGGGGCTGGAGTTCCTCACTGTCAAGCCCTGCAAGTTCGACGCGTACGAGGCCGTCCCGAAGGGGAGGGTCTTGCTCGACCTGGACGAGTGCGAGCGTGTCCTGAGGACCAAGGGGTACGAGATCGTGTCTAATGCTGGAGTGCTCCTGGTCGTCAGAAAGGACGTCGAGATCACGCTCTACCCCCGGGGCAGGCTCCTCATGCACCCGGTCGGCTCGAAGGAGCGGGCCGAGGGGCTGGCCAAGGACCTGTTCATTGCTTTGGGGAAATGATTTTTCGGGCGCAAGTACTTCAGGCGTCCCACGGTTCCGCTTAAGTGCAGTAGGGCGAATCCCTCGCCCGAACATATGCAGAGGTAATACCATGATAGAGCTGCAGCACCTCACCAAGAACTTCGGACCGATCAAGGCGGTTGACAAGCTCGACCTGACCGTCCCGAAGAGCACGACGGTGGGTTTCCTCGGGCCGAACGGCGCGGGGAAGACCACGACGATCAAGATACTCACGAACCTGATCTCCGCCACTAGCGGCAAGGCCATGCTGAACGGGGTGAACGTGATCGAGCACCCGAAGACCGCCCTGAGCCACGTGGGCGCGGTGGTGGAGACGCCCGAGTTCTACCCCTACCTGACCCCGAACGAGACCCTCGCATACATCGGCAGCGTCCGGGGGATGTCGCACTCGGACATCGTCAAGAGGAGCAACGAGGTCCTCCAGCAGGTCAAGCTCGACCAGTGGAGGACCACGAGGGTGGGCAAGTTCTCGAAGGGCATGAAGCAGCGGCTGGCTATCGCACAGGCGCTCCTCCACGAGCCCGACATACTCATACTCGACGAGCCCACGAGCGGCCTCGACCCCAGAGGCATGGTCGAGGTCAGGGAGATCATCCGGGAGCTGAAGAAGCAGAAGTACACGATCTTCATGAGCTCCCACCTCCTGGGCGAGGTCCAGGAGATATGCGATAAGGCAGCGCTGATCGACCACGGGAAGCTCCTGGTGTACGACTCCATCGAGAATCTGAAGGGACTGACCAAGATCGACAAGATCGAGGTCATGACCGCATCCGACACCCCGGACTCGATGCTCGACAGGATACGGTCCCTCGCCCGCGTGAAGGGCGTCGACCGGGTGAACGGCCGGACTCTCGTGGTGACCTACGAAGGGTCGCCCGAGGAGAGGGCCGAGCTGCTCATATCCATACAGTCCGCGGGCGCGCGCGTGACAGCGTTCAGCCCCGTGGGCATCCCGCTCGAGATGATGTACATGGACCTGGTCAAGGAGTCGAGGTGATGCAGATGACTGAAGAGATCAAAGCGACCCACAGCGTCCCCTCGGACCTGAAGCAGATTCCCATAGTCTGGAAGTACGAGCTCCTGAAGTACCTGAGGTCGAAGAGACTGGTAGCCTCCTTGGCCATCGCGGTGGTCGTCCTGGGGCTGTTGTACGCCCTTCCACCCGCCCTGGGCCAGCCGTACAGCGGCACGGATTCTGGTGCGGCCTTGTACATGCTTCCGGCGGAGACATTCCCCGGGGGATCGGGCGGGCCGTTCAACCCGACCGCTGCGGGCATAATAAACAGAAGCCAGATCGACGTGGCCACGCTCGTCATATACATGGACGGGGACCAGTATCCCGCCGGGAGCGGCGCCAACTGGTTCGTGTCCAAGCTCACGTTCGAAGGGCAGAGCGTTTACGTGGTGTTCTTCATGCAGGACGTCACCGGGCACGTGATGACCGCCAGTTACGAGTGGTACACAGCGGCGGAGAGCTTCGAGACGCTGTTCCTCAACTTCGCGGGCATACTGGTCGTCGTGTGCGCCACGTTCTTCGGCGCGGATGCGCTCGTGAGCGAGTTCCAGAACAGGACCGGGTACCTGATCTTCCCCAACCCCGTCAGGCGGGAGGTCCTGTTCTTCGGCAAGTTCGCCGCCAGCATGACCGCGGGCATACTCGTGATGACGTTGTTCTACGGCGTCCTGGCCGGTCTCTCGGCGTACACCGCGAGGGGCATAGACGACGACTACATCCTGTCGTACGCCATCGCGCTGGAGTACCTGCTCGCCGTGATGGCAGTGGCATATCTCATAAGCACGTTATTGAAGGGGACGACCGGGGCGACGGTCCTGACGTTCTTCCTGTTCATCATGATCCTCCCCATGGTGGACGCGATATCGTTGTTCACGGGAACGAAGATCGATGCGTCGCTCACGTTCGCATCGGGCGCGCTGATATACATCCTGCTCGACCCCTACCCGACGGATTGGACGCAGGAATACCCCGGAGGGTTCACGTTCAGCAACTTCTACCCCGACCCGTCCACGGCGGCGATCGTCATGCTCGGGTACGCGGTGGTCGCGGTGCTGGTCAGCCTCGTGCTGTTCAAGAGGAAGCAGCTGGTGGGCTAGGCGGCGGTGGCGGAGGGACCTGCGGGGGCGGGTAGAACATCGACCCCTGCCCCCTCATCCGCGCGTTGGCCAGGTCGACCGCCCGGATCAGGTCCTTCTTGGTCAGGATGCCCGCCAGCCGTCCTTCGTGGAGCACCACGAGCCTGCCTATCTTCCGCTCGTTCATCAGCTTGAACGCGTCGGCGGCGTTCAATTCGGGCGAGACGGTCACGACCTGCCTTGTCATTATGTCCCCGACCTTGGCGAAGTAGAGCCTGTCCTTGGGTACCTTCTGCGTGTCCGTGATCGTCACTATCCCGACCAGCCCTCCCATGACCACCGGGAAGCCCATGTGCCTCGTGGCGTGCATCAGGTCGATCAGCTGGTGCACGGACACGTCCGGGTGCACCACCTGCACCGCGTCACTCATTATCTGCCTGACCTTCAGTCCTTCGAGGCTGTCGGAAATCACCGTCGCCTGCTCCTCGTCAGTCGCGCCGATGTACACGAAAAACGCGATCATGATGAGCCAGATGTTGAACGTGATGAGCCCGAAGAAGCCCATGCCTATGGCCATGTACCTGCCCACCTTCGCAGCCTTGCGCGTGGCCTCCAGGTGCGACATCCTCGAAGCGAGGTAGGATCTGAGGACCCTTCCCCCGTCCATCGGGAAGGCGGGGATCATGTTGAACCCCGCGAGAAGGACGTTGTAGAGCGCGATGAGGCCGAACAGTATCGCGAGCCCCTGCACGGTCGTCGCGGTGCCGGATGCATCGAGCACGAGCATCACGGCGTAGGAGCCCGCGCCTATGACGAGGCTCGAGAGGGGGCCCGCGAAGGCCATCTTGAGCTCCTGGCCTGGGGCCTTCGGCATCTCCTCCATCGACGCGACGCCTCCGAACAGCATGAGCGTGATGCTCCTGATCCGCACGCCGTACTTCATCGCCAGGTACGAGTGCGCGAGCTCGTGCGTGAGTATCGTCGCGAAGAAGAGGATGGCGGCCGTCGCCCCGAACGCGTACCTGACCGTCGGAGAGACATCGAGGTCCCCGAAGCCCATGGTGACGCCGAGCATGCTTCCGGTGCCCTCGGAGAACACCCAGACGAACAGGGGCAGTATGACTAGGAACGTGACGTGTATGAATATGGGGATCCCGAAGATCCTGCCAATCCTGAGGGATGCGCTCATCAGGTCGTGTTAAGTTCCGCGCTCTATTTAACACTTGGACAGGACGAATGAGGGTCTGGCGGTGCATTTTCCCGAAAGCATCTTATCGAAGCAAAGCCTCTGTCACTCATGCGGGATGGGTACCACTTGCGTCGTACACTGGCGACGATAGTCGTAGTCCTGACGATTGCGTCCCTGCTGCTACCCATCGGAGGCACTCGAGACATTTCCATCACCGCGGAGGCGGGCGGGTCGCTCGAAGTTGCTCCCGAAGCCCCGTCTGTCGAAGCCGTCGCGTTCCCTGACCCGTTCGACACTTCAGTGAACGTGACCGAGTACCCGCTGATATCAAGGGCCATGATGCTGCCAGGCGGCTCCACGGATGCGATCATGGCCGACATCAACAAGGACGGCTTGGCCGATCTCATCGTCGGCGTGTCTGGCTCTGCATCGAAGTATGTGTCGGTGTTCTACGGTCTGCAGAACAACACATTCACGAGTTACCCGTCGTACAACATTTCGCTGGACCGGAATCCCATTTCCCTCGCGGTGATAGACAGAAATCTCGACGGGAACCTGAGCATAGTGGTGTTGGAGGAAAGGAACGACATCTCGGAGAGGGAGTACGTCGAGATAATCGAGTTCATCTCGAACACGTCGTACAACTTCTTCGCTTCAATCACAGCCCTCAACAATCCAGTTGACATGTGCGTCGGTGATTTCAATGGCGACGCCCTCCCTGACCTGGCCTTTGCTCGCACGGGCGCTGACCCGGAGAACAAAATTGGCTCCGTATGGATAATCGAAGGGCCCGATTTCGGCTCCGACGCGGTCTTGGATGGCGGAAGGGGCAGTAATGCCATCGTTTCGGGAGACTTCAACAATGACACGCTGTTGGATGTTGTCCTGGCTAACCAGTACGACGGCAACCTGTACCTTTTCTTGCAGAGTGGCACCGGACTCAACTACGACAAGAATCTCACGGTGTCCGGGAACCCCGTAGGCGTCGTAGCTGCCAACCTGAACACCGACACGCTTGCCGATCTAGCAGTCATCACGACCGCTCCCTCGGCAGTCAGGTTCTTCTTCCAATCTTCAGGCCTGCCGTCATCTGAGCTTTTCAATCGTACCTTCGCGGTTGATTTCAGCACGATTGCAGCGGGGGACATTAACGACGACGGGGCTGACGACCTCGTGTTTCTCTCACGCGCTTCCAGCATTGCCTCTGGATTCATGCAGCTCGACCCCGCCGACGAACTGTGGCCTTACGAACCCGATTTCACGTTTCCGACGGGTTCCAGTCCTAGGAACGCGCTTGTCGGGCAGATGAGTTCGGACTCCCGTTCGGATCTGGTAATAGCCTCCGCTCGGGAAGACTGGTCTGGATTCAGTCTTGCGGTGTACCTCGGCTCGGATTCCGGGTTCGCGAACGGCAACGCGACCACATGGACTAACGCGTACTGGCAGGCCACGAAGGTCGATGCGGGTGATATTGATGGCGACGATGTCGAGGACCTCGTCCTGCTCTACCCCTCAGTTCCCTCGTTCGGATACCTCCTGAGCTTCTCTGGCTCCACCCGCAATTGGAACCCTGGATACCAGCCAACGGAGCTCGTCTTGGCTGATGTGGACGGGGATGGAATCGACGAGGTCATTACGGCCGCTCTGGGAGGGCTGGAGATCACCGTGAGCTCCTGGAACCCCGATTACACATTCGACTCGCTCGAGATACCCCTCATGGGAAACCTGAGTGACTTCGACATCGAGGACCTCAACAACGATTCACTGCCAGATATCGCGGTTGCGGTCGATGATAGCGCCATCGAGATATTCCTCAATACCGGCGAGGTTGTGCCCTTCAACGCAGTGCACGACCTTGTGCTCGGACTGGCCGCAATCCCCGGATTCACGGTTACGCTTGGCGATTTCGATTCCGATGGCCTGCAGGACATCGCGTACCCAGCTCCTGACTGTCACATCGGCATCCTATTTCAGCGCGAAGCCGGGGAAGGCGACCTCTTCCCGTCCACGCCCGACCGGGTGATTTACCATACGTGGAGTGATGAGGACTTCGCAGAGCTCTGGAGCTGCGACCTCACGGGTGACGGCCGCACGGACATAGCGGCGCGCGCCTACGGCGGCTCGGAAATAAGGTTCTTCGACCAGGAGGATTTCACCTCGAGTTACAGTTCCTACGACGGCTTGACCTTCCCCGAAGCGCCCTCCTTCGTGTCGGTCATGGACGCGACTGACGATGGCAAGGCGGATGTCGTGGCGATGTTCTCCTCGGCAGACCTCGCCTTCCTGTACAAGCAGGACTCAGGCGTCATCCCAGACGTCCCTTCCATGACCTTCGTAACAGGCGCGTATCCGACCTGCGCGGTGATAGGCGACGGCACACAGGACCACAGGGGCGACCTCCTGATATGCGATTCGAGCTCGCATTCTGTATCCATCTGGGAGCAGTACAACTTCCCGCCGATTGCGGATGCGGGCGGACCGTATCAGGCGTACCAGGGCGACCCGCTTGTGTTCGACGGGGCCTCTATTACGGGAATCTCGGAGATACCGTACATGGAGTACAGGTGGGACTTCGGCGACGGGAACGTGGCGGATTGGGCCAGAGAGCCGAACCCGACGCACACGTACCTGGAGCTGGGCACATTCAATGTCACGATGGATGTCATGGACCCTGCCGGGCTCAACTCGACAGACTCGACCACCGTCGAAGTGGTCGACAGCTATCCTCATCCAGACTTCTCCTGGTCTCCGCTCAACCCTCATGAGGGAGAGCCTGTCACGTTAGTGGATTCAACATACTCATACGACCCCGTCGTGGACCTCACATGGGCGGTCGACGGGATCGTGGTATCCACCGGGCTCGAGGGCACGGTCACGGTCGACGAGTTCGATGACGGGATGCACACGGTCGCGCTGACCGCGACGGACTCCGACGGCTCAGTCGCCGCAGAGTCGAAGACCTTCGCCGTGCCCGCGCTCGCACCCGAGCTTTCGATAGTCGCTCCCGAGGCCGTGGACGAGGGTGAGAACGTAGTCCTTTCGGTCGTCGTGGATGCATGGCACGACGGGCCAGTGGACGCGATATCGTCCGTAGAATGGAACTTCTCGTACACGGGCGAGCCGTTCGTCGCGGATGTGAGCACCGGCACCGTGAACAGTACCACCCATGTGTTCGGCGCCTCGGGAGTGTCCGAGGTGTACGTGGTCGCGGTGAAGGTCACCGACATCGACGGCGACTCGAACATCAGCTTGTTCAACATCGAGGTGTTCGACATCGGCCCATCGGCGGGGTTCTCGTTGTCACCGTCATCCCCTGAAGAAGGTCTTCCGTTCACTTTCGAGGACGGGACTTACACGTACGACGGCATCGTCGACTGGCACTGGACGTTCACATATCCCGGCGGAGCGACGGAGGAATACTCCCTCAGCGCGTCGGAGATGGCAGCCGTCGAGTTCGTCGTGGGAGACGGCAGCTACGGGATGTCCCTCGAGGTGTCGGAGACGGACGGCGACGGCGACTCGTTCTCGATGGCGTTTGATGTGCTGGAGGTTTCTCCGGAGATCGTGCTCTCGGTGACCTCCGGGCAGTCCGTGTACCACGAGTTCGAGGACCTGGACCTGGCTGCGACTGTGTCCAGCTACGACGAGGTCGTGTCGTACGAGTGGGACTTCATATCGCTCGGGCCGCAGTTCGCGACGGACCGGACCACGGATACTAACGTGACGACCTATGCGTACCTCTGGGCCGGAAACTACACCGCCAAGGTGCGTGTGACGGACGCAGACGGCTCGTCCCGGATCGAGGAGCTCGATCTCGAAATCGTCGATGTGCCTCTTTCCGGTACTTTCGAGGACGATATCATGGTCTCCAGGGATGATCCTGAGAGGACCTCGTCGATAACATTCAACGCCTCTGCGCTCGCGTCGAGGTTCCCCGACATCTCGAACACCCTCTGGGAGTTCGGAGACGGCGCTCGCGAGCTGATCCTAGGCGCGCCTGTGGAGCCTCTTATCCACGACTACGACCCGGTGAAGAACTACCAGGCCAACCTGACTCTCACCGACGACGACGGGAACGTGCTGGTGCTCCGCAGCAGCCTCAGCATGGTCGAGCCGTCGGTCCAGCTCGTCACCCCTGCCAACAACTCGGTGATACGGTCTGGGACGCCTGTCAGGTTCATCGTCGGCGACGATTCACTGCCCCTCGTGTCGGTCGAGTATTCGATCGATGGTGGGGCGTTCCTCGAGTTCGAGACCTTGTACGAGATAGGCACCGACGGTTGGGAGAACCGCACCTACTCCATCGAGGTGCGCGCCGAGGACAAGGACGGCAACATCGCCGTCAGGAGAGCGATATCGATAACGGTCGACGACCTCCCGCCGAAGGTCACGGTCACGTACATCGGGACCTCCGTGTTCGGAGGGGACAAGGTGAACATCACCGTCCATGTGGACGAGCAGAACCTCGACCCCGACGGTGTGGTCCTGTATGTGAGGTACCCGGGGGACGATAGCGTGTCCCCGATCCTCATGACTTCCTCTGGCTCTGGCGATTTCTACGCCCTCGTCGAGGTGCCCATGAGATCGGGCGCGCTCGAGTACTACATAATCGTCGAGGACCTCGCGGGCAACTCCGCCACCACCGACCCATACACGCTCACGGTCAAACTGCATCTGCTGGACGTCCTGCTCCCCTACCTGTTGGCTGGGGCCGTCCTGGCGGCCCTCGGCACGGGAGTGTACTTCATGCGCGAGAGGAAGATATCGGTGGACGAGACCTTCGTGATATACCACGACGGCCGGATGCTCGCGCACACCACCAGGAGGCTCAAGCCGGGCATGGACGACCAGGTGCTCAGCGGCATGTTCGTGGCGATCCAGGACTTCATCAAGGACTCGTTCAAGGACGAGACCTCGTTCACGCTCCGGAAGCTGGACTTCGGCGAGAAGAGCGTGCTCGTCGAGAAGGGCTCGCACGTGTACCTGGCCGTGATACTCCACGGTAAGGCGTCCAAGAAGGTGTCTTCGAGGATGAAGATGGTCGTGGACGAGATCGAGGAGAGGTTCAGCGACCACCTGATCGAGTGGGACGGGGACCTCGACAAGGTCCGCGGCGTGAACGAGATGGTCAAGAAGCTGTACTCGAAGGCTCCCTCACTGCCGCAGGGTCTTCTAGGTCTTCGGAGATAGGTGGTTCGATGGAGCTCCCGTTCCCAGACCTGATCACATTCATAGGCGTCGCTGCGTTCTGCACCGCGATGGCCGTGGCCTCCTACAAGAGGAGGATATTCGACCTCTCGGGGTCGCTGTCCGCATTCGTCGTCGGAATGGTCATCGGGCTTTGCGGGAACGTCCTTTGGCTCCTCCTGCTGCTGATCTTCCTCGTCACCAGCTTCGGCGCCACGAAGTACAGGTTCGAGTGGAAGAAGGCCGAGGGACTCCAGGAGGGGCACAAGGGCGAGCGCACCTGGAAGAACGTGTTCGCGAACGGGGCCGTGCCCACCCTGATAGCCCTCGCGAGCTTCGTGTCCGAGGTCCTGGCCAACGAGGGCGCCATCGGCTCCAACGTGTTCCCCAAGGACATCGCGAGCTTCCTTTTCATCTCCGCGATCGCGGTCGCGGCCTCCGACACCGTCGCGAGCGAGATCGGGATCGTGGACCCCAGGGTGTACATGATCACGACCTTCAAGAGGGTCAAGCGCGGGACGGACGGCGGGATATCCCTCACGGGACAGCTCGTCGCGTTCGTCGCCTCGGCATACACCTCTGCCATGGCCTACGTGGTCTTCGCGGGGTTCGACTCGGAGCTGCTGGCGGGCCCCATGACCCTGCTGGTGCCGATGCTCTGCGGGTTCTTCGGGTGCCAGATAGACAGCGTCATCGGGGCCACGCTCGAGCGGAAGGGCATGATCGGCAAGCTGGGGAACAACTTCGCGTCCATATCCCTCGGGACGCTGCTAGCGCTCGCCCTCGCGCTGCTCTAGCCTCAGGCCTTCTTCAGAACAGCGGTGTAGATGTTGGCCTTCGACAGGTCCGGGCCGGTGGGGTAGGTCGCCTCGACCTTCCAGCCGGCCTTCGCGCACAGCTCCTCCATCTGCCTCGGGGTCACTATCAGCAGGTCGAACCACCCGCTCACGAGGTCGTCGTACTTGAACCGGATGGTGATCTGCCCGGGCATCCTCCCTCTGTCCACGTTCTCCTTCTGGTATCGGAGGTGGTCAGGGTTGTTCGTCGCGACGGGGTTGATTGACTCGGCGAGTATGACGCCGTCGTCGGAGAGGATCTTCCGGAGCCGGACCAGCATGCCGATCACCCCTGTCGGGGTGCCGCAGAGGCCGAAGTTGTTCCCGAAGGCTATCGCCGTGTCGAAGCTGCCGTCAACGAACTCGAGGTCGCAAGCCGACATCATCAGGCCTTCGCGGACCCCTCTCTTCGCTGCGACATCCAGCGCGATCCGGGACAGGTCTATCCCGACCACTTCGTGCCCCTTGTCCTGCAGGTGGACCGCTATCCTGCCCGCCCCCATCCCTATGTCCAGGACCCTACCCTTCGCGTGCTCGAGCGCCCTCTTCTCGCACTCGGGGAAATCCTTGTACTCGCAGAAGTACGACCCCATGTCGTCGGAGTCGAGGTACCCGTCCTCGCGCTCGATGACCATGTCCGGCTTCTTGCCCTCGAAGTGTGCGAGGAACGCCTTTCCGAACGCGTCTGGAGCCATTTCAGTGGGCCGAAGAGCTTTAACGTCGATAAGCTTTGCTGGGGCCTTTAGAGCCTCTCGATCGCCTCGAGCACCTGGTCGAGGTCGGTAACGTATCCGTCCGCAGAATCCGCCCTCTTCGCGCCCGTGGTCAGGGTCTGGATGGCGTGCATGCCCGCGTTCCTCGCGGCCTCCACGTCCTTCTCGGGGTCATCCCCTATGTGGACCGCCGCCCGGGGGAGGAGCTTCATCGACTCGAGCGTGACCTTGAACGCACCCTCGGCCGGCTTCCTCACGAGTATCTCGTTCGAGAACGTGGTCACGCCGAAGTACTGCAGCACGCCCAGGTTCTCCATGACGACCCTAAGGGTGGACCCGGGAGTCTTGCCGGTGTTGGATATGAGGCCGACCCTGTACCCCTTCTCTCTGACGGCCGCGAGCGTCTCCCTCACCTTCGGGAGCAGCGCGGGCGGGGATTCCAGGATGCTGTCTGCGTAGATCTTCTCGATGGCCGCGAAGTCCTCGGACGCGAGCCTGCTCGCGAGCCTGCACTCGACGCAGTTCAGCATGAAGAGCACATGGTCCCTGACGGGCATGTCCCTCATCTTGGCCCATGTGAAGTCGAGGAACATGCCGAGCTTGTCGTACGCCTCCTCGAGATCCTCGCGCGAGTGCGCGTGCCCTCCCCTGTCCAGCACGTCGGACATCCGGTCGATCCGGATGCGCGCGACCTTCTCGGAATTCCCCGGGAGCTCCTTGATCAATGTGTCCCAGAGGTCGAATGTGATGCCCAGAATCTTCCTCATGCCAAGCGTTTTCGGGAAGGCGGACGGGCATAATCAAACAATGCCCTACTACTACTGGCATAGTCTTCGTGACCTGGTGGACAACCCTTATATAGGACATCGTTATTAGACTGGACTCGAGCGGTTTGACGGCCATAGTGGCGGGGTTACACCTGGTCCCTTTCCGAACCCAGAAGTTAAGCCCGCCTACGTTATCTGCGGTACTGAGGTGCGCGAGCCCTCGGGAAGCCTAACGCCCTTGAGGCGTCTCGGTCCTAGCGGCTAGATACGCTAGCCAGGTACCTTCGGGTACAGGGTGAACCGTATCGTTTGAACCCGCTAGGGTTGTGGAAAGCCGTCAGCCACTCATTTCATTTTATACTTCTCCAGGCAGGTTTTCTGGAGGAAGGGTTTATAAGAGCACAGATAGCTAATCGAGCTGGAGCTGGCCCCCCATGGCTCTCACAGAGAACGAGAAGTACATGCTTATCAGCATCCTGGCAGTGCTGATGTTCATCGTCCTGTATTTTGAGTTCAGGGTGATGAAGGGCAAGAGCAAGGGTGTCCGAAGGGCCAGCATGCGCAGGGACGAGGCGTACAACCATATCCTCACGGTTCGCTCCGTCATGAACGCTCTCCAGCGCCAGGGCGTGGACGTCGGCTCCGTCCAGAGCATCCTGAAGCTGGCGAAGGACGCGATGAGCGACGGGGACTACGACAGGACCGCGGATCTCTGCGACAAGGCGAAGGACGAGCTCACGAAGGTCAGGAAGCCCGCCGCGACCTCGGGTGCCACGCGCACGCTGCGCGGGGATGACGACGCCAGGCGCAGGCTCGAGGATGTCGCGGAGGACATAGTGGCGGCGAAGCGGGTCCCGCCCCCGCCTTCAGCCGACTCGTACTCGGGGACGAAGCTGCCCGCGGAGAGCGGCCCCAACTACCTCAGTGCCAAGTTCGAGCTGAGCACCGCAAGGTCGGAGCTCGCGATGGCTTCGGACGGTGGCAAGGACGTGTCCGTCCCGAAGAGCCTGGTGGCGCAGTCGCAGAACGAGTTCGACGCTGGCAACTACTCCAAGGCCCTGTCGCTCGCGCTCAGGGCGAGGAAGGGTCTGAGCGAGGAGGTTTCCAAAGAGACCATACCCCTCAAGGTCAGGGACGAAGGGGTCGAGGAGATGCCGGAGCCGGACATCGAGGAGCCCGAGGCCGAGAGAGGCCCTCTGGGTGCCCCCGAGTGCCGCGTGTGCAGCTCGATGCTCGACCTGGACGATGTGTTCTGCTCCAAGTGCGGCACGAAGGTCCCGAAGGAGAGGAAGTGCCCGTCCTGCGGCACGAAGCCCAGGGGCGAGGACTCCTTCTGCAGGAAGTGCGGGACCAAGGTCCCCTAGGGGCCGTACTTGTTCTTGACGATCACCGCTGCGAGCGCGCCCGCTCCGAAGCCGTTGTCTATGTTGACCACGCCTATGCCGCTCGAGCAGCTCGAGAGCATGCCCAGGAGCGCGGCGAGGCCGCTGAAGCTCGCGCCGTAGCCGACGCTGGTCGGCACCGCTACGACCGGCTTGCTCGTGAGGCCCGCGACCACGCTCGGCAGGGCACCCTCCATCCCTGCGAGGACGATTATGACATCCGCCCTGTCGAACTGCTTCAGGTTCGATGTGAGCCTGTGCATCCCGGCGACGCCGACGTCGTACAGCCTCTCGACCTCGCACCCCAAAAGCTCGGCGGTCACCGCGGCCTCCTCGGCCACCGGTATGTCGGATGTGCCCGCGGTGACGACGAGTATCCTGCCCGCGCCGTCCCTCTCCTCCATGCCCACTGCCGCGATCCGCGCCTCGGGGTACCAGCGCACCTTCGGGCCGAACTTCTTCTGCAGCTTTCGGAGGGTCTTCTCGCTCATGCGCGTGAACATGACCTCGCCCTTGCGGGCCAAGGTCCTGGAGGCGATCTCAATGATCTGAGCGTCCGTCTTCCCCGGGCAGTAGACCGCCTCGGGGATGCCCTTCCGAAGCTCGCGGTGGTGGTCGAGCTTCGCGAAATCGATGTCCTCGTACGGGAGTATCCTGAGCATCTCCATGGTCTCGGCCACAGAGAGGTCGCCCTTGCCAAGCTGAGACAGTATCTTCTCCATCTTCTTCCGGTTCATATGACTACCTCCAAGGAGGCCTCCCATTTCAATGGGAGGAGGAATTGGAGCATCAAGTATATGTTCCGCCCCAGCCTATATGTTTCTC
>Ga0315274_10000973_pt1 | contig 44624 bp, 44 predicted proteins | sample YL17G02_20_MG_FD_203700 | JGI IMG/M metagenome (GOLD analysis project Ga0315274, IMG submission 203700) | Sediment microbial communities from Yellowstone Lake, YNP, Wyoming, USA - YL17G02_20 | ecosystem: Environmental > Aquatic > Freshwater > Lake > Sediment | place: USA: Wyoming | collected...
GCCCCCTCCCGGTCCCACCCCCATGAGGATATCCGTTTCCGACCTGTATCCGGGTACCAGACCGGTTATTCCCTCGCCGGCCCTGCATCCGGGAACCCCTGCCGCTGGCCCGTGCCAGCCAGTTTCTCCAGCTCTTTCGGGTGGAGCAGGAGCCGCACCGCGTTCACCGCATGCTCCCGTGTCCGCTGCTCTGCGAGCCACGCGAGTTCTTTCGCGTCCTTTGCCTCGTCCTCGTGGACAAAGACCTCGATGATGTGAGTGTTTGTCAGGATCTGCACCTGGATCAGGCCCTGCGAGGCCTCGTGGGCACACCATTTGTCCTTCTCCATCCCGCCGGGCATCCCCAGGGCCATCACGAGATTGCAGTGCCGCTCGTCGATCAGCTTCTTGCAGGCCACCGGCAGGTCCTTGATCCCGGGCACGGTGTACCGCTCGATTGCCACCGAGGCATGCTTCCGGATCTCATCAATCGCGATCCGGCCCATGTTCACCCGGGCGAAGGTGGTATCCGCGATCCCGATCTTCATGCGAGCCTCCCGCAGGCGGCAGCAACGCCGCTTCCCTTCACCTTCCACCCGGCCTTTGCCAGGCCATGCTCGGTGGCGGCCAGCGTGGCCAGGATCTCCGGTGCGCCCACCGCGCCCATATGACCGATCCGGAAAATCTTCCCCTTCAGGTGGTCCTGTCCGCCGGCGATCTCGATCCCCAGCTGCTTCACCGTGCCGCGCAGCTCCTTCTCGTTCACTCCCGCGGGGACACTCACTGCGGTTGCGGTATTGGAATACCCGTGCAGGGCATCGATCTTCGGGAACATCGCAAGGCCCCAGGCTGCCACCGCCGCACGGACCGCGTCTGCCATCTTCCGGTGCCGGGCGATCCGCGCCTGTACACCTTCCGCCTCGGCGAGGAGCAGCGCCTCCCGAAGCCCGAGGAACAGCGCCACCGCCGGGGTATAAGGAGTCTCCATGGGCGTCCCGGAGGCGCTCTTCCGGTACGCGGCCAGGTCCAGGTAGTAGGGCCGCCGCTCGGAGAGCATCTCCCAGGCGCGCTTCGAAACCGAGATGGCAGAGAGGCCAGCCGGCGCGGCAAAGCACTTCTGCGACCCCATGAAGGCCACGTCCACGCCCCAGGAATCCGCCTTCACCTCGTCCCCCCCGATAGAGGTGATCCCGTCCATGATCACAAGCGCCCCGTGCTGCTTCGCCATCTTCGCAATCTCGGGCGCGGGATTCCTGATGCCTGTCGAAGTCTCGTTATGGACGAACGTGACCAGCTCCGCGCCCGCTACGAGCGCCTTCTCCAGCCCTGCCATGTCCAGGGGCGTGCCCCAGTCGGAGTCCAGGACCTGCACCGTGCCGTAGCGCTGGCCGATCTTTCCCAACCGCTCCCCGAACTTGCCGTTCACCAGCGACACGATCTTCCGGCCGGCACCGAAGTTGCCGATCGCCGCCTCCATGGCGGCGGTGCCGGAGCCGGAGAGGACGAAGAGGTCATTGGTGGTACCGAAGAACATGCGGAGCACACGGACGCAGTCGGCGTACACGGCCCCGAACTCGGCGCCCCGGTGGTTGATGGCCTGGCGGAGCATGGCGTAGCGCACCCGCTCGGGCATCGGCACCGGCCCGGGGATCATCAGGAGGGGTTCCTTTTCCATGGGGATCAGCGCTGAGGATATGGGTGGTGGAGGGAGAAAAGGGTTACATATTTAGGAGATGGACCGTTAGGTATCAGTAAGGATCGATCCATGCCCGTCATCGCAATCATTTCCGGCTCCACCTCCGACGCCCATATCGTTGAGAAGGTCACGAAGATACTGGACGAGCACAAGATCCCGTATGAGCACCAGGTGATCTCGGCCCACCGGGATCCCGAGAAGCTCGATGCCTATCTGAAAAAGAGCAAGGCCAAGATCTTCATCGCGGTTGCGGGCATGTCTGCAGCCCTCCCCGGCGTCATCGCCTCGAAGACCGATAAGCCCGTCATCGGGGTTCCGGTGAGCGGAAAGCTGGGGGGCTTCGACGCCCTCCTCTCCATCGCCCAGATGCCGAAAGGGGTGCCGGTGGCCTGCGTGGCGCTGGACGGCGGGGAGAACGCGGCGCTGCTCGCGATCCGGATTCTTTCGTTGAAATGAGGGCGGTCCCTCATCCTCTCCTTTCTTCAGACTTTAGATCGCGGGATATGACAAGTTCCTGTTCTTCAATAGGATAAACCGAAGGACCACCCCATCCTCAGGGGGGAGGGCACGGGAGGGGGCTCTGCCCCCTCCCGAACACTCGTAGTACATCGAAATTCTGTTTGCCAGATGTCGAGAAATCGCGGTAAACCGTGGTCCCATCATCTTATCCTTCACCGGGATGGGTGCGGGAGGGGGAGACCCCCTCCCGGCCCCTCCCCCATGAGGATAGTCCCTTCCATCGGTGGATGCGAGAGGTCCCTTTTCAACAGGATATCGTGAAACCGCCGAGTAGCTATTCCTTCCCGGCCCCGCCTTCCTTCTCAAACAGTTCCCGCACCATCTTCACGGCGCAGAGCTCGCCGCACATGGAGCAGGTGTCCAGGTCCCCGTCACGGCCATGGATCTTCCGGGCCGGGTCTGCATAGAGGGCGCAGGCAAACTGCTTCTCCCAGTCCAGGCTCTTCCGGGCCTCTGCCATGGCCCGCTCCTGCGGCTCCCAGAGCGCCTGCGGGCGGCGCATCGTATCCCCGATGTGGGCTGCGATCTTCGTGACCCGGGTCCCCTCCACGATGTCCTCGACCCGGGGGAGGGCCAGGTGCTCGGAGGGCGAGACCATGCAGAGGAAATCGGCGCCGTGCATGCAGGCCACCGCCCCGCCGATGGATGCGACCACGTGGTCGTACCCGGGTGCAAGATCGGTGACGAGCGGCCCCAGCAGGTACAGGGGCGCATGGTCCGTCACCTCCTTGATCGTCCGGATGTTGTGCCCGATCTGGCCCAGGGGGATGTGGCCCGGCCCCTCGATCATCCGCTGGACGCCGGCGGCGAGGGAACGCTTTGCAAGGCGACCCACCGTCAGGTATTCGGTGGTCTTGGCCAGGCGCTCCGCATCGACGAGAGCGCCGGGGCGCATGCCGTCGCCAAGGGAGATGACCACCCCTTCCTCGGCCAGGATCTCCAGCAGGTAATCGAACTCGGCGTAGAGGGGGTTCTCCTCCCCCCGCTTCACCATCATGGCCAAATGGAAGGCCCCGCCCCGGCTCACCACCCCCATGATCCGGGGATCTGCCTTCAGCGCATCCAGGGCCTCCCGGTTCACGCCGCAATGGAGGGTCAGGAAGTCCACGCCGTCCCGGCAGTGATCCCGGATCACCCGGAAGAGGCAGTCGGCATCCACATCCGCCGCGGAACCTGCCCTGCGGACCGCTTCGTAGACGGGGACGGTGCCGACCGGAACGGGGAGGGAGAGGATCCGTTTCCGGAGCTTCTGCAGGTCCCCGGCAGTGGAGAGGTCCATCAGGGTGTCGGCCCCGCTGGCGATGGCCGCCTTTGCCTTCTCCACCTCCAGCGCTTCGTCACAGAGGATCCCGGAGGTGCCCACGTTCACGTTCACCCTGACCCGGCACCCCTCGCCAATGGCGACAGGGGGGCCGGAGGGCCGCCGGGGATTGGCCGGGATCACAACCCGGCCAGCGGCAACGGCCCGTGCCAGGGCAGCAGGGTCGATCCCTTCGGCTGCGGCGCCGGCCCGGACCATGTCCTGAATTCCCAAATGGCACTCCCGGATCAGGGATTGCATAACATCCATGTGCCGGCAGTCCTTATTATTCCTCATGCCCGTCCGATGGATCCCCGGGAGCGGGATCGCCGCCAACTCCTACCTGCACAGCCACGTCCTTGTCGATGCCGGCGTCTCTCCCCTTCAGCTCCGGCCCTTTGCCGGAGAGGTGGAGGTGATCGTGCTCACCCACTGCCACTATGACCACACCGCACGGCTGCCCGAGATCCGGAACATGACGGGGGCCGAGGTCTGCATCCATGCCGCCGATGCACCGGGGCTTGCAAACGATCTCCTGTCGGCGGCCATGCTCTTCGGCGAACGGGCTCCGCCGGTACCGGCCAGCCGGCTGCTCCGGGACGGGGACCGGGTCGGGGATCTCCTGGTGATCCACACCCCGGGCCATACCCCGGGCGGGATCTGCCTGTATGACGAGGTGTCCCGCGACCTGATCTCGGGCGACACGGTTTTTTCAGACGGCGGCTTCGGCCGCACCGACCTCCCCGGCGGGGACGAGACAGCCCTCCGGATATCCCTGGAGCGGCTGGCCGCCCTCGACATCCGGGGGCTGTACCCGGGTCACGGGCCGCCGGTTGAGACCGGCGGGAGCCGGCACATCGCCGCCGCCCGGGAGTTCCTTTCGAGGATTCATGGATAAGGGGATCTACTGCCTGCTTTTCGAGAACGGGCCGGCAGAGGTGACGGTCGGTTCCCTGGGCACCCTCCGGTTCCGCCGCGGGTGGCACCTGTACGTGGGATCTGCCCTGGGACCCGGCGGCCTGGCCCGGGTGGAGCGGCACCTCCGGGTCCACAGGAACCGGGACCGCTCCCCCCGGTGGCACATCGACTACCTGCTCCTCTCACCCTCCTTCCGGCTCAGGGCCGTCACATCTGCGATCACAGATGAGGACCTGGAGTGCCGTTTCGCGGAGGCCCTGGGGCCGCCCCTTGTACCGGGCTTCGGCTGCAGCGACTGTACCTGCCCGTCCCACCTCTTTTACAGGAGAAGAGGAGCCCTGGTTGAGGTGGAGAGTGCGGTCCGCACTCTCGGGCTGGTTCCCGTGATCACAACCCTTTAGAGCACGGGCGACAAGGGGAGAGTATGCTTGTGCTGGGCATCTCGGGATCCATGCGGAAGGAGGGGAACACGGCACTCCTGGTGCAGACGATCCTGGACCGGGTGAAGGCCGCCGGGATCGAGACCGAGTACATCACGCTCGCCGACAAGGTGATCAAGCCCTGCCTGGGGTGCGAGAACTGCAAGACAGAGCGGCACTGCATCATCATGAACGATGACTGGCATGACGTGATCGACCGGGTCATGGCCTGCGAGGTACTGATCCTGGGATCGCCCACCTACTACTACGACGTCTGCGGGCACCTGAAGAACTTCATTGACCGGACCTACTCCCTGTACCATGACCGGCGCCTCGCCGGGAGGAAGGGGGTGGCCGTGGCCTGCTGCGCCGACAAGGGGGGCCGGCGGGCGCTCCAGACCATCGAGGGCTTCTTCTCCTCCCACGAGTTCTCGTTCCTGGGCGATGTCTGCGGACGGGGCTACCTGGCAGGCGAGGTGCTGAAGGACAAGAGGGCCATCACCGCCGCAAAGAAGGTGGGCGACAGGATCGTTGCCCTGATGAAGCCCTCAGACTAGGTCGTACAGGGTGGTGCGCTGGCGGAGGGTCCGGCCCAGGTCCCCTGCCATGCGCCGCATCTCTGCCGGGTCCAGGTAATCCGTGTCCCGGGCACCGGCACCCTTGGAGATGCTCTCCTCGAACATGGTGCCGCCCAGGTCATCTGCCCCTGCAATGAGCCCCAGCTGGGCGAGTTTCGGCCCCAGCTTCACCCACGAAGACTGGAGGTGGGGGATGTTGTCCAGGTAGAGCCGGGACACCGCGAAGAGGAGCAGGTCCTCCCTGCCGGTGGCCCCGGCCCGCGCCTTTCCTGCCCGGAACAGGGGAGTATTCCGGTGGATGAAGGAGAGGGGGACGAACTCGGTGAAGCCCCCGGTATCGTTCTGGATCTCCCGCAGGATCGAGAGGTGCCGGATCCGGTCCCCGTCGGAATCGCAGTGGCCGTACATGATGGTGGCCGTGGAGGGGATCCCCAGGGCATGGGCTTCCCTGATGATCCGGACCCATTCGCCAGTGCTCACTTTCTGGGGGCAGATCACCCTCCGCACCTCGTCCACCAGGATCTCGGCGGCGGTGCCGCACAGGGACGCAAGGCCGGCGTCCTTCATGATCCGGAGGGCGTCCCGGGTCGAGATCCCGCTCTTTCCCGCGGCATAGGCCACCTCCATGGGGTTGGAGGCATGGATGTGGACGCCCGGTGCCCCTTCGCCGATCCAGCGGTAGATGTCGGCGTAGGACTGCACGTCAAAGTCCGGGTGCAGCCCCGAGACCGTGCAGATCTCGGTGACACCGCGGCCCTTCGCCTCCGCGGCCTTCCTGACGATGGCTTCCCGGTCATGGAAGTAGGCGTCCGGGTCGCCGGGTTTCTTGGAGAAACCGCAGAACCCGCAGGCGTTCACGCAGAGGTTCGTCACGTTGATGTTCTGGTTGAGCACGTAGGTGACGGTATCCCCGACCTTCGCCTCCCGCACCCGGTCGGCAGCGGCCGCCACCTTCCAGACATCCCGGCCGGTCACCTGGAGGAGAGAGAGGCCCTCCTCCCCGGTAAGCCGTTCCCCGGAGAGGACCCGGTCCGCAAGCCGTCGGAGATCCATGCCCCGGTCACCTCTTCTTCCTGCGGGGGTTCTTCTCCGCAGGTGCGGCGGGTTCCTGCTTTGTTCCGCTCCAGGCCTCGTACAGGATCATCACGACGATCACAACGATGGCGAACTCCAGGTAATGGAGCGTGGGGTATCCCAGGAGCGGGACTGATAAGAGGGCCTTCCCCACCACCCACTCCTCCTTCACCGGTTCCAGGTAGCCGATACCCGGGTAATAGGTCCCCTGGTCGTAGAGCAGGTTATGGTCCCCCCGGGTCAGGTACCCGCCGTGGGGGTCCGGAAAGACATGGTTCTGGAACGACTGAACGTTCTCCTCGAACCGCATGGCCCGGTGGATGATGGGGTGGACGTTCCCGGCCCCATTGGGCCGGTACACGATGACGTCGCCGTACATCCCGAACTTCTCGGATCCTGCGGCAGCCCCGTCGGAGAAGGTATGGACCTGGCCGAACCGGTCCTTCGCCACCACCACCACGAGATCCCCCACCTGCATGTGGGGGACCATGCTCTCCGACTCCACGGCCACCACCGCCGGCCAGGTACCGCAGGCCAGGAACAGGGCGAGGGCGATCCCGCCCACCACCGCCACCAGCCAGAGGATCTCCCGGGAGAGGGCCACCGCCCAGTGGCTGCTCTCCCGGTACCGCTGCAGCGCCGACCGCGCGCGAGAAGAGAAATCCGTTTCCTGCATGGAAATGCTGCAGGGAGGTACGTGCCCCGGCTACATAAGAGTAGTGCGCATGCCGCCGGAGCTCCTGCAAAGCCATGGCAACACAGATGAGGCAGGAGATCGAACCGGAGGATCGATGCTCGCGGAACAGGAGATCGTGGAGCGGTTCTTAAAGACACGGCTCCAGGTGCACCCCGAGGTGCTCTCCTACCTGCGGGAGAAGGGCGACCCGGCGCTCCTGGACCGGATCATCGCAGGGATCCCTCCCGGCACCGTCGTGGTCTCTGCCCGGCACCTCCCGGATCTCCACCGCGAGAAGGATGGGGCACGGTTCGTGGCCGACCCTTCGGTGGAGGTGATCAGCGGGGGCAAGGGAACCACGGGGTCCACCAACCGGTTCGAGGACTTCTTCCAGTACTTCCGGGACCGGTACACCCGCCTCTCCGAGATCATCCGGACCCGGACCACCGCGATCCCCATCGAGGCCCTGGTGAAGACCACACGCTACCGGCAGCAGGAGGCCACCGCCATCGGCATGGTCGCGGAAGTGCGGACCACCGGCAAGGGGAACAGGCTCGTGGAGCTGGAGGACCCCACCGGGCAGATCACGGTCCTCTTCAACCGGGACCGGCCGGTCTTTGCCGACGCCGAACGAATACTCCCCGACGAGGTGATCGCGGTGCGGGGGAAGCTCTCGGAGGACGGCAGGCTCTTCTTTGCCGAGCAGCTCCTCCGGCCCGATGTCCCGGTGAGCCATGCCCCGTTCACCAGCGACCGCGAGGGGAGGGCGGTCTTCATCTCCGACATCCACATGGGGAGCAACACCTTCCTGGAGGCGGAATGGAGACGCTTCACGGACTGGCTGCCCGAGTCCGGTGCATCCTACCTGCTGGTCTGCGGGGACCTGGTGGACGGGATCGGGATCTACCCGGGGCAGCAGGAAGAACTCGTCATCCGGGACATCTACGAGCAGTACGAGAGGCTGGGGCAGCTCCTGGCGGAAGTTCCGCCTGAGATCCGGATCATCCTCTCCCCGGGCAACCATGACGTGGTGAGGGGCGCCGAGCCCCAGCCGGCGCTCCCTGACGAGTTCACCCGATCCTACCCGAAGAACGTCCTCCAGGTGGAGAATCCCTGCCTCCTCTCGCTCCAGGGCGTCCGGGTGCTGATGTACCACGGCCGTTCCATCGACGACATGATCGGCATGATCCCGGGGGCCTCCTACGCCCACCCGGAGCAGATGATGGTGGAGATGCTCCAGCGCCGCCACCTGGCCCCCACCTACGGGAAGAAGACGCCCATCTCTGCGGAGCGGCAGGACCGCCTGGTGATCAGCCCGGTACCCGAGATCCTCCACACCGGCCATATCCACACCTGCGGCCTCACCCGCTACCGGGGGGTCCTCGGGATCAATGCCGGTACCTGGCAGTCCCAGACCGCCTTCCAGCGGCAGATGAACATCAACCCCACCCCGGCCCGGGCGGTGGTGGTGGATCTCCGGACGCTTGAACCCCGGATCATGGAGTTCCTGCAGGCTGCATAAAAAAACCGGCAACGATCCATTTCCGCTCCCTATATAAGGGTCCACTGCCCCGGAGATGTGGGATTATACAAGGGGTAGGTCTCAACATGGATCTCTTCATCCTGGCACCGCTGTGTGCCCTGATCGGCCTCCTCTTCGCGGCCTATTCGTTCTGGTCGATGAAGAAGGAGGGGACCGGCACCGAGCTGATGCAGAAGATCGCAGGGGCGATCCATCTCGGCGCCATGGTGTACCTGAAACGCCAGTACACCGCGATTGCCGTCTTTGTCGTGGTACTGGCCGTCGTGCTCGCTGTTGGCATCAGCCCGCTCACCGCGGGCTGCTTTGTCGTGGGCGCCACCCTCTCGGCGCTCGCCGGCTACATCGGCATGTCGGCGGCCACTGCCGCGAACGTGCGGACCACGAACGCCGCCCGCCGGGGGATGGCCGAGGCCTTCCGGGTCTCGTTCTCCAGCGGCATGGTGATGGGCCTCACGGTGGTGGGCCTGGGGCTCCTCGGCCTCTCTGCCGTCTTCTACGCGGTGAGCACCTTCACCACCGTGGGCATCTACGAGGCGGTCAACATCGTCTCCGGGTTCTCCCTCGGGGCCTCGTCCATTGCCCTCTTTGCCCGGGTCGGCGGCGGGATATTCACAAAGGCTGCTGACGTGGGCGCGGACCTTGTGGGCAAGGTGGAGGCCGGCATCCCGGAGGATGACCCCCGGAACCCGGCGGTGATCGCGGACAACGTGGGCGACAACGTGGGAGACATCGCCGGCATGGGCGCGGACCTGTACGAGTCCTATGTAGGCTCCATCATCGCCACCATGCTCGTGGGTGCAGCGGCCCTCACCGGGGCCCAGTTCACCGGTATGAACATGACGAACCTGGTGCTCCTCCCGCTCATCATTGCTGCTGCCGGGATCGTGGCCTCGGTCATCGGTTCGTTCTTTGTGCGGTCATCAAAGAACGAGTCCAGCGCCATCCACAAGGCCTTCAACGCGGGCACCTTCGCATCCCTGATCCTCACCGTGATTGCCACCTACCTGCTGGTCCAGTACATGCTGGGTTCCGCCTATATCGGCGTCACCATCGCGACGGTGGCAGGCCTCGTTGCCGGGTTCCTGATCGGGCTCATCACCGAGTATTACACCTCCTACGATCGCCCGCCCACCCAGCGGATCGTGAAGGCCACGGAGACCGGTGCAGCCACGGACATCATCACCGGCCTTGCCGTGGGCCTGGAGTCCACCGCGTTCCCGGTGCTGATCGTTGCCGCGGCCATTCTCGTGGCCGTCCAGTTCGCCCCGGCAGGCCTTGCCCTGTACTGCATCGCCATTGCCGGCGTGGGCATGCTCGCCACGCTCGGGATCACCCTCTCGGTGGACGCCTACGGCCCGGTGGCCGACAACGCCGGCGGGATCGCCGAGATGTCCCACCAGGAGAAGGGTGTCCGGGCCATCACCGACACGCTGGATTCGGTGGGGAACACCACGGCGGCCATCGGCAAGGGGTTTGCCATCGGCGGCGCGGCGCTCACAGCCCTCGGCCTGGTGGTGGCCTACACCCAGGCGGTGAAACTCCCGCTCGTGGACCTGCTCTCCCCGGTGGTCTTTGTGGGGGTGCTGGTCGGTGCCATGCTGCCCTTTGTCTTCTGCTCGTTCTCCATGACCGCGGTGGGCAAGGCCGCGGGCGAGATCGTGCAGGAAGTGCGGAGGCAGTTCAAGGAGATCCCCGGCCTGATGGAGGGCACGGCAGAGCCGGACTACACGGCCTGCATCACCATCTCGACGAATGCCGCACTCCGGCAGATGATCGCCCCGGGGCTCATGGCCATCCTGGCCCCCCTGGTGGTGGGGAAGCTCCTGGGCACCGCAGCGCTGGCCGGCCTGCTGGTGGGGTCCATAGCGAGCGGGTTCATCGTGGCCATTATGATGGCCAACGCCGGCGGAGCCTGGGACAACACCAAGAAGTACATCGAGCAGGGACACCTGGGCGGGAAGGGCTCCCCTGCCCATATGGCGGCGGTCACCGGCGACACCGTCGGCGACCCCTTCAAGGACACGGCCGGGCCGGCGCTCAACATCCTCATCAAGCTGATGGCCATCGTCTCGGTGGTCTTTGCCCCCCTCTTCCTCTGAACCCTCCCGTTTTTTCCCCAAATGATTCCGGTGGACGGAGTAGCCTCGCCTCGACAATACGTTATATCGCAAAGACCACCGGCCTCCATGCGGGTGGAGTTCCAAATTGCAGAACAATACTCCACCTGATGAGACGCTCCAGGGGGGACCTGGCGGCCCCCCCCCGCCGCGTGGGCCCCCCCCAGGGATGCAGTGTGGATCATCGGTCATCCCGAAGAAGGGATTATCCTCGCGCGGGGGGTGCCGCAGCGGCGGGAGCGGCAGCCCCCGAGTGCGTCTACCGGTTGGCGGGGAGTAAGGTGACCTTTTTATTATAACGAGGACGACTGGTGAGACGCTCCGGGGGGGGGACCTGACGGTCCCCCCCCGCCGCGTGGGCGCCCCCCCCCCAAGAGGTTACTCCAGCGTCCTGCGGTAGGTCGCAATGCCGAGGATGATGGCGAAGGTGGAGAAGATGCAGAGGGCCAGGAGATCCGTGCCGATGACCCCGATGCCCTGCCCCCTGAGGATGATGCTCCGCAGGGCATGCACGGTGTAGGCTTCCGGATTGAACCAGGCGATCCAGACGAGCCACCCCGGCATCCCGATGGTGGGGTAGAAGGCACCGCTCGTCATGAAGAGGATCAGGTTGAAGAACGCGACGGTGGACGCGTACTCCTGCTGGGTGGAAAACCGGGAGGCGAGGGCCACAACAAGGCTGGTCACGCCGATGCTCGCGATGAAGATCACGGCGAGCACCAAGAGGAAGTCCTCCATGCGCCTGACCATGACACCGGTGATGAGGATATCGAAGATGAAGATGATGAAGCCGGCCATGAATGCCCGGACCGTGGTACTCCCGATCGTCCCCAGGATGATGCTGGAGCGCTTCACCGGGGTGACCAGGTAGCCCTCAATGATCCCCAGTTCCCGGTCCCGGATCAGGGCGAATGCACCGCCCATCATCGTGGTCATGAAGATGGCCATGACAATGACCCCCACGCCAAAGAACTGGATGTAGTCCACGTTCCCGTAGATCCGGTTGATCGCCACCGGATTCGAGGATCCGGTTCCGGCCATCGCCGCGGAGATTCCTCCTTCGATGAGGGACGGTACCATGTAATCGGAGCTGTCCTCGTAGACACGGACGACCCTATCAGCTGACAGTTCGGAGGGAAAGATCACCGCCGCCGAGATACGCCCCTGGGACAGGGCAAGCTTGGCAACCTCTTCCGACGAATAGACCGTCACGTCGAATACATTGGGCTTGTCCGGCTGGTGGAAATTCTTCAGCTGCTCCACGGCGGCGGTGAACAGGGGCGTCTCCGTGGTGTAGGGCTGGTCCTGGACCACCCCGAGGGGTATGTGGGTGATGGCCCCACCCATCGCGTTGCCGAAGATCACCAGGTACATGACGGGCATGAAAAGGGTCAACACGATGACAAAGGGGTTGGAGAGGAACTTCTTGAAGTCCCGTGTGAAGATGGCGATCGCGCCCCGGATCATGGCTTCTGCCTCCCGCCCGCCGTGGAATTCTTTCCGCTGCCGGCATCCAGTTTCCTCCCGGTGAGGTGGATGAACACGTCCTCCAGGGTGGGGGACCTGATGGAAATGGAGGTCATCGGCATCGAGAATTTTTCAAAGACCGCGATGAGGGAGGGGAGGACCCTGCTCCCGTTCAGGGCCGAGATGATGACCCGGTTGTCCTTTGCCTCCACCGACTTGACAAGCCCTGTCGCCATGATGGCGGGGAGCAGGCCCTCGTGCATCGTCTCGATGCCGATCTCGATCAGATCTCCGGCGGGGATGGCCCGCTTGTGGTTCTCGGGCGTATCCAGGGCGATGAGCCGGCCCCGGTCCATGAACGCGACCCTGTGGCAGAGCTTCTCCGCCTCCTCCATGTAGTGGGTGGTGAGGATGATGGTCGTCTTCTCGGAATTCAGTTTCTCGATCTGCTGCCAGACCTCCCACCGGGAATCCGGGTCAAGGCCGATGGTGGGCTCGTCCAGGAACAGGATCAGCGGACGGTGGAGGAAGGCCCGGACGATCTCCAGTTTCCGCCTCATGCCGCCGGAGAAGGTCCGCACCGGCATGTGGGCCCGGTCGGTGAGGTCCGCCATCTCCAGGAGCTGCATTACCCGGTCATGCAGGATCCTTTCCTCCACGTTCAGCAGTTTCCCGTAGAACTCCAGGTTGTCGTAGGCGGTGAGCTCCACGTCCAGGGTGCTGTTCTGCGGGCAGACGCCGATGATCCCCCGGATCTCCTCGTCGTTCCTGGTTACCTGGTACCTGTCCACCCAGGCCGTCCCTGATGTTGGCTGCATGAGCGTGGTCAGGATCCGGATGATCGTGCTCTTCCCGGCCCCGTTGGGACCCAGCAGCCCGAAGATCTCCCCGTGGAAGACGTCGAGGGAGACGTCGTCCACCGCGGTCACGGATCGCTTCTTCTCCCGGAAGACCTTGGTGAGGTGCTGGATCCGGATGATCCGGTCACTGGAGGGGCCGGGAGAGCCCGGCGCGGGACCGCTCATCCCTCGAGATCCGGGAGAGGACTGCATGGAAGGAGGGTGGAGCCGGTTCCCATAAAGAGGTTTGGGGGGGGAGTTCGGAACCCGCTGGCAGGACGGGTGGGGTCAGGAGAGAACCCTCCCTGTCCCGGGCGAATCTGCACTCGCCCGCGCGGGGAGCGGCGGGAAAGCACCCTCAGGACAGCCCCGGGGTGGTCGGCACCCGCTTCATCGGCGTTACATTCGCTTCTTTCAGGTGCCCTTCTGCGAAGGCGTACCGGTCGCGGATCACCAGTGGGAGTTCCTGTTCGGGGATCTCCTCGAAACCGAACGTCCGGTAGAAAGGCTCCAGGCCGGCCACCGAGTGCATGAAGAGGACACGGTCGCCGCAGGCCTCCACGAGGATCCGCATCGCCTTCCGGGCGTAGCCCCGGTTCCGGAACTCCTCCGGGGTGAAGACGGCATCCACCTCGTGGCCATCAGGGTGCCGTCGGCTCCGCGCGACTGCGGCCAGCTGCCCCTCCACCCAGACCCCGAAGATGCGGTCCGAGGCCGGGTCGCCCTTCTGCCCGTGGTAGTGCTCCCAGACCCGGTCCGCCTGGGGGAACTCGGCGGGTGTGATCTCCCGGGCCTCGATCTCCAGGTGCACCTGCGGGAACCGGACCAGCACCGGGCGCCCCGCTCCCGCCGCCACGGCAGCCGCGGTGCGGCCGATGGCGATGGACTTCATGTAGTCCTTGCGGCCGTACCGGGGGATCAGGATCAGGGATGCGTCCGTCTCCTCCGCGGCCGAGAGGATCTCCCGGACCGGGTCACCCGTGCGGACGATGGCCTGGACGCCCTTCCGGGACCCGTCGAGCCGCGCCGACAGGTCCCGGAGGGAGGCCTCGACCCGCTCCATCCCCCCACCCTGCCCCGGCAGGGAGACACCCCGCGGGACGACGTGCACCAGCACCACCTCCCCGGACCCCGGCTGCTCCTTCACCGCCTCCATCAGCTCGTACGAGGGCTTGGAGAAGTCCACCGGGCAGAGGATGTGGGAGAGCAGCAGCCGGCAGAACCGGGGATCGACCCCGTCATCGTGAACAGGCAGGTGTCGGAAGAGGAGGACGTGGCACCGGGCATCCTGCAGGACCGCCGACGAGACGGAGCCCAGCAGGTAGCGGCGGAGGGGGGAGAGGCCCCGCGCACCCATGGCAATGGCAGAGACCTTCTCCTCCTCCGCCGCCTTAAGGATGGCAGAAGCTACATTCCCCCGCCGGATCACCTCGAGATGGATCCGGGCACGGATACCGGCGGCGGCCAGCACCTGCTCCTGCTCCTGGAGCCTGCGGCGGGCTTCCGCTGTCCTCGCCTCCTCCAGGGACGGCTCCCAGCCCGGTGTCCCCTCCTCCGGGGGCAGCACCAGCACGTGGAGGAGGACCACCTCCACAATCCCCGGCACCTGCCCGAGACAGGAGACCGCTGCGGAGGCATCCGGCGAGAAGTCCGTGGGGAGGAGGGTCTTTACAAACATCCGAGCGCGACGAGATCTTGTCGCTCCCGGTACATAGAGGCATGGATCAGTTCCGGCGGATGTCAGAATACCCGGAACGGACCCGGCTCAGCTCTCCAGCCCTTCCAGGAACCGGAAGTGGAGCCGCCGGTTGCGGGAGAGTTCCGGGTGGAAGGCCAGGCCCATGTGGGATCCCTGCGTCACCGCGACGATCCCCAGGTCGATCCGTGCCAGGGTCCTGACCCCTGCCCCGGCCCGGGTGATCAGGGGGGCCCGGATGAAGACCGCATGGAAGGGCTCCTTCTCACCGCTGATGGCCAGGTCCTGCTCAAAGGACTCCCGCTGGCGGCCGACGGCGTTCCGTCGCACGGTGACGTCCAGGATCCCCAGGGGCGAGAACCGCCGGTCATCCTCCACCGCCGTTCCGAGCAGGATCAGCCCGGCACAGGTGGCAAAGATGCCCCCCGAAAATTCCAGGATGGGCCGCCGCATGCCCTTCCGGTCCACCATCCGGGCAATCGTGGTGGACTCGCCGCCGGGGATCGACAGGCCGTCGCAGGAGGCGATCTCCCCGGCCGCCCGGATCGGGACCACAGATGAGCCCCGGTCCCTCCCGGCCAGCGCCAGAGCTTCCCGGAAGGCCAGGAGGTGCTCGGAGACGTCCCCCTGGAGGTCCAGCACCCCGATCCTAACGCCCACGGGTCTGCAGCACCTCTTCCTTGGAGAGCAGGTGGATATCCAGGCCCTTCATGGCCTCGCCCAGGTCCCGGCTGGCCTCGGTGATGGCCTTCGGGTCATCGTAGTGGTGGACGGCTTCCACAATGGCCCGGGCCATCCGGGAGGGGTTGGAGGAGAGGAAGATGCCGGACCCTACAAAGACGCCATCGGCCCCGAGCTGCATCATCATGGCGGCGTCCGACGGCGTGGCGATGCCGCCTGCCGAGAAGTTCACGACAGGCAGTCGGCCCCGCTCGGCGCACTCGATGACCAGCTCCACGGGAGCCTCCAGCGCCCGGGCCCGGTCTGCCATCTCCTGCCGGCTCCGGCCCTGCAGCGCCCGGATCTCCCCCATGATGTTTCTCATGTGCCGGACCGCTTCCACCACGTTACCGGTCCCCGCCTCGCCCTTGGTCCGGATCATGGCAGCCCCTTCGTGGATCCGCCGGAGGGCCTCCCCCAGGTCCCGGGCCCCGCAGATGAAGGGCACCGTGAACTTCTTCTTGTCGATGTGGAACTGCTCGTCAGCCGGGGTCAGCACCTCGCTCTCATCGATCATGTCCACGGCGAGCGCCTCCAGTATCTGGGCTTCCACGAAATGGCCGATCCGGACCTTGGCCATCACCGGGATCGAGACCGCCGCCATGATCTCGGTGATCCGGGCCGGGTCCGCCATCCGGGCCACGCCGCCCGCCTTCCTGATGTCGGCCGGTACCCGCTCCAGGGCCATCACGGCAACGGCGCCCGCCTCCTCTGCCACACGGGCCTGGTCAGCGTTGACCACATCCATGATCACCCCCCCCTTCTGCATGGATGCGAAGCCCCGCTTCAGGAGCTCGGTGCCGAACCTCAGTTCCTCCAGTTTCATGGCACGTACTCTATGCAGGCGAACCCAATAAAACCAGCGCGGCGATCAGGAGAAGAGAGAAGGCCAGGGCCGCGGAGCGGACCGTGCCCAGGATCTCCGGCCCACCGTCTTCCAGGGTGCGTTCGCCCGGTCCCATCGTGTATACCCCCGGTTTCTCGAACCGGATACGGGTACCACCCGCGATGAGGGCCATGGGGATACCCCCGTTCCATCCCGGCCGCTTCCCCGCATCGGTACAGAGACCCCTCCATGCCTGGCGGAACCGGCCGCGGACGGAAAACCTGGCCAGGAGAACGAGACCGGTGATCCGGGCAGGGAGGAAGGTGGCCAGGTCATCCATCCGGGCGGCGGCCCACCCCAGCCGCTCCCTCTCGTCCCGGTAGCCCAGCATGGCGTCCATCGTGTTCACGGCCCGGTAGAAGGCCGCTGCGGCCAGGCCGCAGCCGGCGAGCGACCCCAGGGCAAACCAGAAGAGCGGCGCCGTGATGCTGTCCACCAGGTTCTCGGCCAGGGACTCGTAGGCCGCCGAGAGGGTCTGCTCCCGCGTCAGGGAGCCGGTTTTTCGGCTCACCATCCGCTGGGCCTGCCGCTGCCCCTCTTCCGTGGACCGCGCAACCGCCTGGACCACCGTGAGGGTGTGCTCTTCCAGCGATCGCCAGGCAAAGGTTATCTTCAGGAGGAACGGCCCGGCCAGGAGCAGGAGCCACCAGGGGCCGAACCGGTCCACCAGCAGGAAGGGAAGGGCAAAGAGGGATGCAGTGCCGACAGAGCAGACCAGGCCGGCCAGCCACTGGACCGGGACCGGCCAGAGGGGGGGACGGCCCCACCACCCGATGAAGCGGCCCAGGAGCGCCACCGGGTGAAAGGGGGATGGGGGATCGCCGATGGCCCGGTCCACCGCAAGGGCCCCGATCAGGACGAGGGGGGCCGCCGCCATGCCAGGATCGCCGCCGAGAGGAGGGCCAGAAACGAGAGAAGGCTCAGCGAATCCGGTTTCTCCAGGATCCACCACGCAGCATAGAGGAGCACGCCGGCAGCCAGGAGGGGGGGGGCCGCCCGGTGCAGGGAACGAGGGCTCCGCACGGGGGCAGGAGGCAGGGCCTTTGCCTCCGGCACCTTCGGAAGAGCTTCGGGAGTGACGGTGACTGAAAGGACCACCTTCCTCATGCCGTAGCCTGTCACCACCTCCAGGTCAAAGACGCCTTCCGGGGCATCCACCTTCACCGGGACCGAGAGAGAGCCCTCTCCCTGGACAAAGATATTCTGGTGCATGAAAGGGGTGAACCGGGACGCATTGGAGACCGAGAGCGAAAGGTGGAGGGGGTGGCCGTGGTTGACAAGCCGTAGCTCCAGGCTCTTCCCGGACATCACCTCGGCCGCGGATGGCGCCTCGATGGAGTTGATACCCCTCCGGTTCAGGTGGATCTCAGTGGGCGCCATGGGCCCCTCTTCACTCCGGCCCGGTGCCGCGGGGCAGGAGATCGGGAATCCCTTCATGGATCGGGTAATCGACCCGGCACCGGCTGCAGCGCAGCGCTCCCTCCAGTATCTCCTCCGTATTCTCCTCTCCCACCTGCAGCTCCAGGTCGCCCTTGCACGCAGGGCAGCAGAGGATGGAGAGGATCCACCGCCTCATCGCTCCTTCCTCATGTCGATGATCTGGGTGAGCTCGGGCCCCGTCGAGATAAGGGTCACCGGGATCCCGATGTCCTCTTCCGCTTTCCTGACAAAGTCTTTCGCAGCCCCGGAGAGCTTCCGGAAGTCCGTAACCCCTGCACAGGCGGCATCCACCCGGTCGATCCCGGTGATGGCGGCCTGGGTGGCCCCGTTCACCATGGTCGAGTAGCGGGCCATCTTCCCGTCCCATTCCCCGATCCGTCGGGGACGGTGGGTGACAGTCCCGAACTCCTCGATCCCCAGCTCGTGGGCCTCCTCAACGGTCATCTCGGTGGAGAACGGCCCCTCGCCCACGCGGGTCGGGTATGCCTTGAAGACCACGATCACCTCGTCGATCCGGGTGGGGCCCACCCCGTTGTCGGCGGCGATCTGGGAGGCCGACGTGTCCTTGCTGGTGACGAAGGGATAGGTGCCGAAGTAGAGGGAGATCCCAAACCCCTGGGTCCCTTCCAGGATCACGGACTCCCCGTCATCAAGGGTCTCGTTGATCTCCTCGGCCACGTCCATGGTGTACTCGGCCAGCTCCGGCACATCCTTGGCCTGGCGTCCTACCCGGAGCACCCGGTCGGAGTTGGCGGGGCCGCACCCGGTGCCGGTGGAGCCGATCTTTTTGGCCAGGTGCTCCGATCCCCGGTCCCGCTGGATGTGGGCTTCATCGATGATGCCGCAACGGAGGTCCATGAAGGTCCTTCCCCGGACATCCAGCAGGTCAAGCTCATGTAAAAATACACGGGGATCCACGAGCACGCCGCTCCCGATGCAGAGGAGGGCATCAGCATAGACGAACCCGGAGGGAACCATCCGGATCCCGTAGGATTTCTCGCCGATATTCACCGTGTGGCCTGCATTGGGCCCCACACCACCCCGGGAGATGATCGCAGGCCGGTCGCGGTGCGCGATATGGGCCACGATCTTGCCCTTCCCTTCATCCCCAAAAAAACCGCCGACTATGACTGTACAGACCATTCTTGGATCAATTACCATGGGTGGCGGGAGATTTAAAGGTTATCAGTCGGACGATCCCCGAGAGAATCCGCCGATCCGGAATGAGTTCCCTGCACCATGCCCGATGAGAAAAGGACGGATTTATCGGGATTATTCCTTCCCCTTTTCACTGCCTAGGAAGTACTGCGGAATGCGGGTGAAGTACCGGAGATGGAGCAGCAGGTGGACCAGGATACCGGCGGCTAAAAGAGCGCTGCTCCAGAAATGCAAGTCCTTCCACGCGGACCGGGTCAGGCCAAGGAACGGCTGCAAAGCTGCAGGATTCAGGCCGCCCCGGTACCCTCCTTCCGGGAGGATCCAGAGGACAGTTCCGGAGACGAGGCTCGGGATGAATGAGAGGAGAGCGAGGAGATCGACCAGGGCATTGAGTGAGGTGCGGTTCATGCAGATTCCCTTTATGATATATGCAGTGGGGGATGGATAAGTGTACCGCTGGCTGAGACGGGAGGGGGAGACCCCCTCCCGGTCCCACCCCCGTGAGGAGAACCTGTCGTTCGGTTTCTTCCCGGAGATGGATCTGTATCCATGGGGAAACCGACCGGGGGGTGCCCACGCGGCGGGGGCGGAGAGCCCCCGAGAGCGTCTCACCAGTCGGCCGTCATATAATCGGGGGGCCGGTGGATCTTCATTCCCGTACTGTTCCGCTGGACGATCCGGACGTGATCCTGTTGGATTCACTCCCACCGGAACACCGGTGGTGCTGCTTTCCGGTCCTCCAGGGGTTCCCACGTCCGTTCCCAGCCGGTTTCGCAGTACTCGGGGGAGACTTCCACGCCGATGAACCGCCGGCCCAGGGCCCGGGCCACCCGGGTTGTGGTGCCGGTACCGTTGAAGGGGTCCACCACCAGGTCGCCCCGGTAGGAGAAGAGCTTCATCAGCCGCCGGGGGAGCTCCTCGGGGAACATGGCGGGGTGGCCGAAGTCCTTCATCCGGTGCTCCGGGGGGAAGGTCCAGCGGGCCATCACCCATTCCTTGAACTCCGCTACGGTGATGTCGATATCCTCCCGTCGCCCGGCCTTCTTGTGGGTCTCCTTGTCAAAGATCTCGATGAACTCCCAGGTGTACTTCAGGTAGGGCATGGAGGGGGACTTCCAGGAGCCCCAGGCCGTGTACTTGGCATTATAGTTGTGCTTCTCCCAGAGGACCTCCGCCTTCCAGAGGAGGCCCAGCTCCGAGAGCTGGCGGGAGATGATGTGGTGGGTGGGGATGTAGTCAGAGAAGAGCGGCTGGACGTTGACCGCGATCCTCCCCCCGGGCTTCAGGACCCGGGCGCACTCCCGCCAGACCAGGGAGAGGTGCCGGAAGTACTCGTTCCAGTCCCGGGTATCGTCATGGGGGTCTCCCGCGTAGGCATGGCCGAAGTTGTAGGGAGGGGAGGTGATGACCAGGTCCACGGCTGCCGAAGGGATGGCGGAGAGGACCTGGACCGCATCCCCGCAGATGATCCGGTTGACAAACCGATCCAGGCCCTCCGGTTCCGGTGCCACGACATGGGATTTCGCCGACTTCGTGCCCTTCCGGATCCGTTCCTTCCCTGGCTTGTCCTGTACCTTCTCAGGCCGTCTGGACTGCATGTCCCTGGAGCAACCGGTTGGTCTCCAGAGTGTTTAACAGTAGCCACCGGCCGGTGGGGTCCGAGGAGCATCCCTCCGGGTCACGGGCGGCGGTGATGGCCTTCCTGATCTGGCCCCTGCGCCAGACGAGAGGGTAGTCCCTGGCCCGATCTGCAATGAAAGTGAAAGTGACTCCGTGCATGGGGGATGGGGTCGGGAAGGGGGGATAAACCCCTTCAGGGTGCGCGGGGTGAAAGTGAGAGGAGCCGTCCTGCGGGCTTTCATGCCCACCGTCACCCCCCTGGCTTCCCTCTCCCCCTTCAGCGGTGATCCGGTCCGTTGATGAGCCTCTGGGTCCTATTCCTTTTGAGCAGACTATGTCCCGGTATACCCCCGAACCGGAGCAGGGCGAGAAGGCCGGAACCCCGGTTCCATCTTCCCACGGTATCTCCCCATGGGAGCGGCAGTACCGGGAAGATGGCAGGATCTGGGGGGAAGGACCCGGCGAATTGGCAGGGATTGCCCTCCGGTACCTGGACAGCCACCTGCCCCACGGGATCCCCCTCGCCGTCCTGGACCTGGGATGCGGGTACGGCAGGGACAGCATAGCCTTTGCACGGCGGCCGGGCTGCAGGGTAACTGGCATCGACCTGTCGGAGACTGCCATTGCCCGGGCATGGGAAACCGCAGGGGACGCCGGTCTCTCCCGTCTGGAGTTCCGGTGCGGGGACCTGCTGGACTTCCCGGGTGGCCCCTGTGACATCGTGCACTTCTCCAATGTCTACCAGATCCTTCCCCCACCCGAACGAAGTTCAGTGAGGGAAGTGATAGGGAATGCCCTGAAACCCGGCGGTCTCCTGTTCCTCTCCACACTCTCCATCCACGACCCCCAGCAGTACGGAAAGGGGACACCCGTGGAAGGCGAAGAACACTCGTTCATTGAGCCGGCCCGTTGCATCTACATCCATTTCTGCACGGGAGACGAACTGGCCCGCGATTTCAGCGGGTTCGAGATCATTGAACTCCGCGAGCACGGGTACACAGAACCCCGGGTGGGCGGGAACCACCACCACATTTCCTGGATCCTGATCGCACGGAAGCCCTCCCGGTGATCGGGAGATACCCTGTTCTTCCCATGATTCCCCGACCGTAGACGGCAGTTTCATCCCTTCTGGGAGCACAGTAAATTCCGGGAACGGCTATGCTGGACATCGAAGACCTTCACGTGGAGGTCAGCGGAAAGGAGATTCTCCACGACATCAACCTCCAGATCGGCGAGGGCGAGACCCATGTGCTGATGGGCCCCAACGGGTCAGGGAAATCCACCCTGCTGATGACGATCATGGGATTTTCAGGCTATACCGTCACGCACGGGTCCATCCGGTTCAAGGGGAAGGAGATCACAGCTCTCCCGGTGAACGAGCGGGCGAAGATGGGGATCGGGATCATGTTCCAGCGTCCTCCTACCATCAGCGGCCTGAAGCTCGCGAAACTCCTCACCGCCGCTTCCGGGGAGACAAAGGAGCAGATCGAGGAGTATGCAAAGGCCGTCCACATGGAGCGGTTCCTGGACCGGGACATCAACAAGGGGTTCTCGGGGGGCGAGATCAAGCGGAGCGAAATCCTCCAGCTCTCGGTCCAGCACCCCGATTTCGTGATGCTGGACGAACCGGAGAGCGGGGTCGATCTGGAGAACATCTCCCTCATCGGCACCACCATCGGGCGGCTCCTCGACAAGGACAAGCACATCGTGCACCGGAAGAAGAGCGGGCTCATCATCACCCACACCGGCTTCATCCTGGACTACATTGACACGAACCAGGGCCATATGATGTGCGACGGTATGATCAAGTGTCATGGGGCCGCCCGGGAGATGCTCAAGGAGATCCGGGAACGGGGCTACAAGGAGTGCATGGAATGCAGAAAGTGAACGTGCCGGGTTCCCTCTCCTCCGAGGACAGGGAACGGATGGCCCAGGTGGGGATCGACCTTGGCATGACCAGCCGCTGCGGGTCCTACCTGCAGATGAACCAGGACGTGGTCCATGCCACCTGCTCCGAGTCCGGGATCGAGGTCATGTCCATCGCCGACGCGCTGGAGCGGCACCCTGACCTGGAGAAATACTACTGGAAGGTGGTCCAGAAGGACAAGGACGACGTGACAAAGCACGTCGCCGCCCAGAAAGATCCCCGGGGCTATGTGATCATCGGGAGGAAGGGCTCGAAGAACATCCTCCCGATCCAGGCGTGCCTGTACCTGGGGAAGGACCAGATCCAGCATGTCCACAACATCATCATCGCGGAGGAAGACGCGGAACTGCATATCGTCTCCGGCTGTGCCAGCGGGAGGCACGTGGGGAAGGGGGGCGCCCACTACGGCATCTCCGAGTTCTACGTGGGCAAGAACGCCAAGATCTCCTTCACCATGATCCACACGTGGGGCGAGGAGATCGAAGTCTATCCCCGGAGCGCCGCCCTCCTTTCGGAGGGGGCCACCTTCCTCTCCAACTATGTCTGCATGCAGCCGGTGAAGAAGGTGCAGATGTACCCCACGGCGACCCTTGCCGGCGAGCGGACGGTCGCCCGGTTCTCGTCCATCGTCATCGCGTGGCCCGGGTCCTTCATGGACCTGGGATCCCGGGCCATCCTCAACGCCCGGGGAGCTTCCGCGGAGCTGGTGACCCGGGCCATCACCCGGGGTGGGACCATCATCTCCCGGGGAGAGATCCAGGGGAACGTGGACGGCACCCGCGGTCACCTGGAGTGCAAGGGCCTGATCCTGAAAGACGGGGTGATCCACGCGATCCCGGAGATCCATGGCCAGGTGGTGGGCACCGAGCTCTCCCACGAGGCCGCGGTGGGCAAGATCGCCCAGGAGGAGATCGAGTACCTGATGGCCCGGGGCCTCTCCGAGGAGGAGGCCACCGCCACCATCATCCGTGGCTTCCTGGACGTGAAGATCCAGGGTCTTCCCGAGGCGCTCCAGAAGCAGATCGATGCCGCTATCGATACCGCGGAATCCGGGTTCTGAACCGATGGAGAGGGACGAGTACCGGGAGGAACGGGCCCGGATGGTGGAGACCCAGATCGCTGCCCGGGGCATCCAGGACGTGCGGGTGCTCTCCGCCATGCGGGAAGTCCCGCGCCACCTCTTTGTCCCTGAGACGATCCGGTCTGCCTCGTACCAGGACCGCCCGCTCCCCATCGGCAGCGGCCAGACCATCTCGCAGCCTTACATCGTGGCCCTGATGACCGGGCTCCTGGAGCCGTCGGCCGGGGATACCGTGCTGGAGATCGGGGCAGGGAGCGGCTACCAGGCTGCCATCCTGGGAAGGCTGGTGGCGCGGGTCATCACCATCGAGCGCCTGCCGGAGATCGCGGCCGCCGCCCGGCTCCGGCTGCAGCAGCTGGGGATCGCGAACGTGGAGGTGGAGGTGGGGGACGGCACGATGGGATTCCCTGCCCGGGCACCCTACCAGGGGATCCTGATCACCGCGGCAACCCCGGAGGTCCCCGCCCCGCTGCTCGCCCAGCTGGCGGATGGAGGGCGCCTCGTGGCCCCGGTCGGGGGGAGGGACATGCAGGAGCTGATCCGGGTGAGGAGGAAGGGATCCGAGATGCTCCGGGAATACCACGGCGGCGTCTGCTTTGTCCCCCTCATCGGGGAGCATGGCTGGAAGGGGATGTGACGGCGTGGCGATCCGGGACGTGACCCGCCTGCTGGGGCCCGGGATACCGGTGTACCCCGGGGACGCGGTTCCCACCTTCCGTTCCCGGGCGCTGGAAGGCTCCCTGGTGACAGACCTGCATCTCACCACCCACTCGGGGACCCACCTGGATGCCCCGTCCCATTACCTCAGCGGGGGAACCACCGTGGACCGGATCCCCCTGAGCCACATGGTGGGCCGGGCCCTGGTCCTTGACCTCCGGGACGCGCCGGATGCAATCCCGGCATCGGCCCTGTCCGGCCGGATCCGGGGCCACACCCGGTTGCTGCTCCGGACCCGGTTCTCTGCCTCGGCATCCTTCTCCTTTGACTATCCCTGCCTGACACCGGAGGCTGCTGCACTTCTGGCAGAGGCCGGGATCACCACCGTCGGGATCGACTCCCCTTCCATCGAAGCCTTCGCAGGGGACGGATCCGTGCACCGCCTGCTGCTGGACCGGGGGATGGTGATCCTGGAGATGCTGGACCTGGATGGTGTTCCGGAAGGTACGTACTGGCTGGTGGCCCTCCCTCTCCGTCTGGAGGGGCTGGACGGCTCCCCTGCCCGGGTGATACTGATCGATGAGGGGGGGAGACCATGAGCCCCCCGCCGGACCCCCTCGGGGAGGCGGTGGCACGCCTCCGGGCCCTGGTGGCGGAGAGCGGCTGCGAGGAGGGCGTGGTATCGATCCGGCGTGCCCCGGAGGCGCCCCGGTGCCGGTACGAGCGTGGCGCAGTCATCGAAGCCGAGTTCGGGGGCCGGACGGGTGCGGTCTGCACACCGGACCCGGTGCAGGCCACCACCCGCATCTCCTTCATGTTCGGTGCCGAGATGGACTCGCCGCAGAAGCGGTCGGCAGCGCTCGTGATCGTAAACGCGGTCTCTGCCTTCTTCTGCCTCACCCGGAGGGTCCATGCGTGCCCCGCGGAGTGCCGCGATGCCTGCCTGCGGGAGCTGGCGGGGGAGCTCCGGGGAAAGAGGGTCTTTGCCGCAGGGGAGGTCCCCGGGCTTGAGGGGGGCGCCGGTATCCTGCGGGCGGAGGATGCAGCGGAGGCAGACGTGATCCTGGTGCATGCAGCAGGCCTCCTCCATGCAGGGGGGGACCACAGTAGTGGGGGGGCGGATCGGCACCTCTACCTGGGCCCCTCGGCAGCAGGGGTGGCGGCACTCCTGAACCGGCCCCACTGGTGCCCCTACGGCACCTAGCGAGGCTTTTTTCCCTCCCGCACCCATCCGGTATCCATATGCTCTTCGGCTCGTCCGGGATCCGGCAGCCCTACGGCCCGGAACTCCTCACCCTGGCCGTGGCGGCCGGTAACGCGGTGGCAGGGTCAGCCGCCCGGGTGGTGCTGGCCCATGACACCCGGACCACCAGCCCGCTGCTGGCCGAAGCGGTGACATCCGGGCTCCTGGCAGGGGGCGCCCGGGTGGCATCCTGCGGGATCGCCCCCACCCCGACCCTGGCCTTTGCGGCACGGGAGTTCGATGCCGGGGTGATGGTCACCGCCTCCCACAACCCGGAACCCGACAACGGGATCAAGCTCTTCAACCCGGACGGCTCCTCCTTCACCCGTGCCCAGCAGGAAACGGTGGAGAGAGCCATTCACGGACCGCCCGCCTGGAAGGACTGGAAGGGGCAGGGTTCCACGGAGCCGCGGCAGATCACGGGGCCCCATCTCAAAGCCATTGCCGGCCGGTTCACCCTGGCCCGGCCGCTCACGGTGGTGGTGGACTGCGGGAACGGGGCTGCCTCCGGTGTGACCCCCGCGCTCCTCGCCATGATGGGCGCGGAGGCGGTAGCCCTGAACTGCAACCCGGCAGGGAGGTTTTCCCGCCCGTCGGAACCCCTGGAAGAGAACCTCCCGTACCTGGGGGAGATGGTGAGGCGGACCGGCGCTGACTGCGGGATCGCCCATGACGGCGATGCGGACCGGATGGTGGCCTGGGACAACCGCGGGAGGTACATTGACGGGGACCGGATGCTCTCCCTCCTTGCCCGGTTCCTGGGCGCCCGGCAGGTGGTGACCACCGTGGACGCCTCCATGGCGGTGGAGGTGGTGGGGGAGGTGCGGCGGACCCCCGTGGGGGACGCCTACGTCTCCGAACACCTCCGGGGCTGGGGGGACTTCGGTGGGGAGCCCTCGGGCGCCTGGATCTTCCCGGGCCACTCCCTCTGCCCCGACGGGATCTATGCTGCGGCGCTCCTCTGCACCATCGCCTCACGGATGGACCTCGCCGCCGAAGTGGACCGGATCCCCCGCTACCCGGTGCTGCGCACCTCCCTCCCCTCCGAACGGGCGCGGGAGGTGCTCACGGCGCTCGGGGCTGCATCCCCCACGGACGGGATCCGGACAGAGCGGGAGGGGGGATGGTTCCTGGTGCGGGCCAGCGGGACAGAACCCCGGATCCGGATCACGGCTGAAGGGGTCACCCGGGAGAGGGCAGAGGCACTGATGGAAGAGGGCCGGCAGATGGTCCGGCGGGCAAACCTTCATTAAACCGACAGAAGGACGGTACTACCATGGAATGCGTCGTGCTCGCGGCAGGGGAAGGGCGCAGGATGCGGCCCCTCACGGCCACCCGGCCCAAGGTGATGCTGCCTCTCGCCAACCGCCCCATCCTCGAGCACCTGATCACCGCTGCGCGGGACGCGGGGATCCGCGACTTCGTCCTGGTGGTGGGCTACCGGGAGCAGGAGATCCGGGACCATTTCGGCGACGGGTCCCGGTTCGGGATCCGGATCCGCTACGTGCCCCAGCGCCACCAGCTGGGCACCGGGGACGCGCTCCGGGAGGCCGAGGGGCTGGTCTCCGGCACGTTCCTGCTGCTCAACGGGGACATGATCGTGCGGACAGAATCCCTGCAGGATTTCCTCCAATGCCCTCCTCCGGCGATGGCCCTCTCCCGGTCCCCCCGGCCCCAGGACTACGGCGTGGTTGTCCTGGACGGGGGACGGGTGACGGACCTGGACGAGAAATCCCCGCAGCCCCGCTCGGACCTGATCAACGCGGGGGCGTACCTGCTGGACGAGGGGATATTCGAGGTCCTGGGATCCCTGCCCCGCTCCCCCCGCGGCGAGTTCGAGCTGACCGATGCCCTGTCTGCCTCCATCCGGGACGGCACGCTCCGGGGGCACCACCTCTCCTCCTGGATGGATGCCGGCTACCCCTGGGACCTGCTGGAGGCGAACCGGGAGCTGCTGGATCGGCAGGCACCCGCACGGGAGGGGACCATCGAAGAGGGGGTCCAGCTGATCGGCGACGTCTCCGTGGGCGAGGGGAGCGTGATCCGGTCCGGCACCGTCATCGAGGGGCCCTGTGCCATCGGGAACGGCTGCCGCATCGGCCCCCATGCCTACATCCGCGGGGCGACCTCCATCGGGGACCGGTGCCACATCGGGCATGCCAGCGAGGTGAAGAATTCGGTGATCTTCCCCGAGACCAGCCTCCCCCATTTCAACTACGTGGCGGACAGTATCGTCGGCTCCCGGTGCAACTTCGGCGCGGGCACGAAGATAGCAAACCTCCGTCATGACCATGGCGAGGTGAAAGTCTGCGGCAGGTCCACGGGGAGGACCAAGTTCGGGGCGGTCGTGGGGGACGGGGTCCTCTTCGGGATCAACTGCTCCGTGAACACCGGCACCATTGTCGGCGCGGGTGCGCGGATCGCACCCCACTCCTACATCCACGGGTGCATTGAGGATGGGACCGAGATCAGGTAGGTGAGAAGAGATGCAGGCGGTGATACTTGCGGCAGGGGAGGGGAAGCGCCTCCGGCCCCTGACCCACAGCAGGCCGAAGGCGATGATCCCGGTGGCGAACCGGCCCATCATTGCCCACGTGATGGACGCGCTCATCGAGAACGGGATCCGGGACCTGGTGGTGGTGGCAGGGTACCGGAAGGAGGTGGTGCTCAGCTACTGCAACCGGCTTCCCTACCCGGTCACCACCGTGGTCCAGCCGCGCCAGCTGGGGAGCGCCGACGCCCTCCGGGCGGCGGCGGACGAGATCCACGGGGACTTCCTGGTGGTCCCGGGGGACAACTTCATCGACGCGGCATCCCTGGCCAAAATCACAAAGGTAAAAAACGCCATGCTGGTCCGGGAGCACGAGAGCCCCTCCAACTTCGGGGTTGTCATGATCCGGTCCGGCTACGTGACCGGGATCATCGAGAAGCCGGACCTGGCCCCCACCGTCACGGTCTCCACCGGCATCTTCTCCCTCACCCCCGACTTCCTGGACCACCTGGACAGCACCGAGCTCCCGGACGCGGTGATGGCCGCCATCGCCCGGGGGACGCGGATGAAGGCCATCCGGGCCGAGGGATGGCAGGACGCCATCTACCCCTGGGATGTCCTGAAGCTGAACCGGAGCCTGCTTTCGCGGATCGGGCCCCAGAAGGGCGGAAAGATCCACGGGTCCGTGATCTTCTCCGGCACCGTCCGGGTGGGGGCGGGGACCGTCATCGGCCCGCACACCACCATCCAGGGACCGGTGGTCATCGGCGATGACTGCGAGATCGGGCCCGGCTGCTGCATCATGCCCCACACCTCTATCGGGTCCCGGGCACGGATCGAGCCCTTCACCATGCTGTCGGGGGTCCTTGTCATGGACGACGTCTCCATCGGGTCCCACTCGCGCCTCCAGGACGCAGTGGTGGGGGAGGGGTGCCAGCTCGCGGACCACACCAGCACCATGAGGGACGAGAGCCTCTTCTCCATCGAGGGAAAGGTGCTGAAGGCCGCCTTCGGGGCGGTGCTGGGAGACCGGGTCACGGCCGCCCCCTTCACCGTCTTCCGGAACTGCGTGGTGGGGAACATGGCAGCCATCCGCTCCGGGCGCGTGATCACGTCGGTGGTCCCGGACGGGGCCCTGGTGATGTAGGATGTGCGGGATCGTGGGATACGTCGGGAGGCGCACCGCCGCCCCGCTCCTTGTCGAGGGGCTGCGGAAGCTGGAGTACCGGGGGTACGACTCCTACGGCGTGGCCACGCTCCACCGCACCCTGGCAGTGCTGAAGAAGAGCGGCCGTATCCCCATGCAGGGGGACCTGGGGAAGGGGATGAAGGGAAAGATCGGGATCGGCCACACCCGGTGGGCGACCCACGGGGAGCCGAGCGACCGAAACGCCCACCCCCACACCGACTGCACCGGGCGGATCGCGGTCGTACACAACGGCATCATCGAGAACTATGCCGAGCTCCGGCGGGAGCTGGCGGGACGGGGGCACCGGTTCCTTTCCGAGACGGACACCGAGGTGATCGCCCACCTGGTGGAGGAGGAGTTCCGGCCCGGGAATCTCCAGGAGGCGGTGGAGCGGGCCATCCGGCGGCTGGAAGGATCCTATGCCCTGCTGGTGATAGCAGAGAATGAGCCCGGGATCGTGGCGGCACGGAAGAGCAGCCCTCTCGTCATTGGCATCGGGGACGGGGAGACGCTCGTCGCATCGGACATGACCCCCCTCCTGGAGTACACCGAGCGGGTGATCTTTCTCGAGGACGGGGACGTGGCCACGCTCCGCGAGGGCGGCGCGGAGATCTGCGCCGGCGGTGCCGCGGTCGAGCGGCCGGTGGAGCTGGTCACCTGGTGCGTCGATGACGTGAAGAAGGGCGGGTTCGCCCATTTCATGTTAAAAGAGATCCACGAGCAGCCGCAGGTCTTCTACGAGACCGCCCGGTCCGTGGATGCCCGGGAGATGGCGACGCAGGTGCGCGCCTCTCCCTGGGTCACCCTCATCGGCTGCGGGACCTCCTACCACGCCGGCCTGGTGGCCAAGTACCTGCTGGAGGCGCATGCCGGGATCCCGGTGCGGGTGGAGATGGGGTCCGAGTTCAAGTACTTCTCGCCCCCCATAAAGGGCCTGGTGATGGGCATCACCCAGTCTGGCGAGACGGCCGACACCCTCACCGCCCTGCAGAAGGCGAAATCCCACAACTGCCCGACGGCCGCCGTGACGAACGTTGTGGGATCGTCCGTGACCCGCCTTGCCGACCACACGCTCTACACCCGGGCCGGGCCCGAGATCGGCGTTGCCGCCACCAAGTCCTTCACCGCGCAGCTGGCGGTCTTTCTCCAGCTGGCCAGCCGGCTCTCGGACGGGGCGCTGGACGGGGCCATCGGCACCGCCCACCTGGCCATCGGCGACGCCCTCCGGACGGACCTGGACGCGGCCGTCAGCCTCTGCACGGGTGCAAAGGACATCTTCTTCGTGGGGAGGGGACCTTTCTACCCGGTGGCACTGGAAGGGGCGCTCAAGATGAAGGAGATCTCCTACATCCACGCCGAGGGCTACCCCGCGGGGGAGCTGAAGCATGGTCCCTTTGCGCTGCTGACCCCGGAGACCCCGGTGGTGGCCATCGCCCTTCCCGGCCCCACCTACGCCGCAATGATCTCCAACATCAAGGAGATGAAGGCCCGGCATGCCCCGGTCATCGGCATCGGTGCCGCGGGCGACCAGGGCCTCGCAGAGGTGGTGGACGTCTTCATCCCGCTCCCGGAAGGGCCTGAGGCCGTGCACCTCCTCACCGCCACCGTGATCCTGCAGCGGCTGGCCTACCATACCGCCGATGCACTCTCCCGGGATATCGACCGGCCCCGGAACCTTGCCAAGAGCGTGACCGTGGAATGACAGAGTACGGCGAGAACCGGATCGGCCCCAATGCCCGCATCTTTGAGCCGGTCACCCTGGGGTTCCCTTCCCGGGAGCGGCTGGGATCCACCTCCTTCCCCGGCGTGACCATCGGCAGGGATGCGGTGATCCGGTCCGGGACCATCCTCTACTGCGACGTGGTGATCGGCGACGGGTTCCAGTGCGGCCACGGGGTCCTGATACGGGAGCACACCACCATCGGCAACCGGGTGGCTGTCGGCACCGGCACCATCATCGAAGGATTTACTTCCATCGGCGACGATGTCCGGATGCAGTCCATGGTCTTTGTCCCGACCCAAACCGTCATCGGTAACGGGGTCTTTCTGGGGCCCCACGCGGTGCTGACAAACGACCGCTATCCCCCCACCGGAAAGCCGGAGCTCCGTGGGCCCGCCCTTAAAGACGGCGCCGTGATCGGTGCCAATGCCACGATCCTCCCCGGGATCACCATCGGCGAAAGTGCGGTGGTGGCTGCGGGAGCGGTGGTGACCGCGGATGTCCCGCCACGGACCATGGCGGTGGGTGTACCGGCCCGGATCCGGGACCTGCCGGGGGCGTACCGGCCGTGACCCTCCGGATCCCCATCGCCCGCCCGTGCATCGGCCCGGAGGAGATCGAGGCAGTGCGGCGGGTGATGGAGAGCGGCAGCCTGGCCCAGGGAGAGGCGGTGGCCGCTTTCGAACGGGAGTTTGCCGCGTTCTGCCGGGTGAAGCACGCGGTGGCAGTGAACTCCGGGACTGCGGCGCTCCACGCTGCCCTGCTGGCCGCGGGGATCGGTCCCGGCGACGAGGTGATCATCCCGTCCTTCAGCTTCATTGCCACGGCAAGCAGCGTCTCCATGTGCGGGGCGGTGCCCCGGTGCGTGGACGTGGACGGGCGGTCCTTCACCTTGGACCCGGAGGCCGTGGAACGGGCTGTTTCGCCGGCAACCCGGGCGGTGGTGGGGGTGCACCTCTTCGGCCAGCTCTGCGACGTGGCGGCCCTCTCCGGGATCTGCGAGGTCCATCATCTCACCTTCATCGAGGATGCCGCCCAGGCCCACGGTGCCACCTTCACCGGTGTTCCGGCGGGATCCTTCGGGGCGATGGGGTGTTTCTCCTTTTATGCGACAAAGAACATGACCACAGGCGAGGGGGGCATGGTGACCACCGATTCCGATGACATGGCCGCCACGCTCCGTCTCCTGATCAACCATGGCCAGAGCCGCAAGTACCTGCATACGCGCCTGGGGTACAACTACCGGATGACGGATGTCGCCGCGGCCATGGGGCTCGTGCAGCTCCGGAACCTCCCGGCCATGAACGCGGCCCGGGTGGAGCATGCCCGGTACCTGGACGGGCACCTGCGCCGGGACGGGATCATGATCCCGCGGAGGAAGGCGGGGTTCTCCCACGTGTACCACCAGTACGTGATCCAGGTGATGCCGGAGTTCCCCCTCACCCGGGACGGGCTTTCAGCATATCTGGGGGAGAAGGGGATCGGCACCGCGGTCCACTACCCGATGCCCATCCACCGGCAGCCGCTGTACGCGGGGGTGGCCGCGGGCGGGCCGTGCCCGGTCTCGGAACGGCTCGCTGAGACCGTGCTCTCTCTCCCGGTCCATCCGCAGGTAACCGGGGAGGACCTGGCCTTCATTGCAGAGACCGTGAACGGAGTGTGAACGGAATGGATGTGGGTGTGATCGGCGTCGGGATGATGGGGCGGAACCATGCACGGGTGTACGCGGAGCTCCGGGCGGTGGACCGCCTGCTGGTCCACGATGTGAACCAGGCCGCAGCGGAGGAGATGGGGGGGATGCACGGGGCCGTCGTCTGCGGGTCCCTGGAGGAGCTGCTCCGGGAGGCGGAGGCGGTGTCGGTCTGCGTCCCCACCCCGTACCACCTGCCCGTGGCCCGGATGGCTGCCGATGCAGGGGTCCACATGCTTATTGAAAAACCCCTCTGCGCCACCGCCGCCCAGGGGAAGTACCTGGCGGACCTGATCCCACCGGACCTGGTGGTGGGGGTGGGACACATCGAGCGGTTCAACCCCATTGTCGCCGAGATCCGGAAGATCGCGAAACAGCCCCTGTACGTGGAGATGAAGCGGCACAACCCTGCTTCCGCCCGGGTTGCCGGCACTTCGGTGGTGGAGGACCTGATGATCCATGACATTGACATCGTGCTCCACGCGTTCTTCGGCGGCCAGCAGTGCGTGCTCCACTCCACCGGCACCGACGACCTGGCGGCGGTGCTGATGCGGTGCGGGCCCACCGACGTGTACCTGTCGGCCAGCCGGAAGGCCTCCAAGAAGATCCGGATGTGCTACATCGAGGAGGAGGAGTCCACCATCGAAGGCGACTTCATGACCCAGGAGGTCTTCGTGTACCGGAAGCCGGGGCAGTACTCGGTGGAGAACGAGCGGTACGTGCAGGAGAATATCATCGAGCAGGTGCTGGTGAACAAGGTGGAGCCCCTGAAGGTGGAGCTGAAGACCTTCCTGGAATGCGCGGCGGCGGGAAAGCCCTTCCCCGTTACCCCGGCCCAGGCGATCCGGAACCTGGAGGTCTGCGAGGAGATCTCCCGGGGCCTCCGGAAGTAGCGGGGGTGCGGGACGTGCCGATGCCAGCCCGGCGCCGGGGAAGGGGTGGGAAACCGGTGACAGGGGGTCACCTGGTCCGCCTGCTGGAGGAACGGGGACCCATCCGGGCGGTCGGCGTGGTGGGGATGGGCTACGTGGGGATCCCGGCCGCCGCCCTCTTCGCCGACTCGGGGGCCTTTACCACTGTCCTCGGGTTCCAGCGGGACTCCCCCACCGGCAGGCCCAAGATCGCTCTTTTGAACCGGGGCGAGAGCCCCCTCGGGGGGGAGGAGCCCGACCTCGCGGCGATCCTGTCGCGGGTGGTGACAGCCGGGACCTTCCGGTGCACCAGTGACTTCTCGGAGATCGCGCCCCTGGATGCCGTCACTGTCGCGATCCAGACCCCCTTTGCCCGGCCGGAGGACCTGCTCCCGGACTTCTCCTCCCTCTTTGAGGGGCTCCGGTCCGTGGGCAGGCACCTCACCCCGGGCACGCTCGTGGTCGTGGAGTCCACCGTGACCCCGGGCACCACCGGAGGCCCCGCCCGCCGGATCCTGGAGGAGGAGTCAGGGCTGACCGCAGGTGAGGACTTTGCTCTCGCCCATGCCCCCGAACGGGTGATGGTGGGGAGGCTGATCCGGAACATCCGGGAGCATGACCGGGTCATCGGCGGTCTGGACCCGGCGTCCACCCGCCGGGCAGTGGAACTCTACACGCCGGTCCTTGCGGCAAACCGCGTGATCCCCATGACCGCCCTCGCCGCAGAGGTGACAAAGACCGCCGAGAACGCATTCCGGGACCTCCAGATCGCGGCCGTCAACCAGCTGGCCCTCTACTGCGAGGCCATGGGCGTGAACGTGTACGAGGTCCGGGCCGGTATCGCCAGCCTGAAGGACGAGGGGATCACCCGGGCAATCCTCTACCCCGGTGCCGGCGTGGGCGGCCACTGCCTGCCCAAGGACACCTACCACATGGAGCGCGGTGTCACCACCCTTGGGAGTGAACTGGACTTCCCGGAGGGGAGCGAGTCCCTCTTTGTGCTGGCGCGGCGGATCAATGACTTCATGCCGCGCCACATGGCCACCCTGACGGAACAGGGCCTGGCGAGGGCGGGGAAGGGACTCCGGGGCTCCCGGGTCGCCATCCTGGGCTGGGCGTTTCTCCGCAACAGCGACGATGCCCGGAACACCCCATCAGAAGTGTTCTATACTCTCGTGCGGGAGGCCGGAGGAGTCCCCGCGGTCCACGACCCCTACGTGCGGCAGTACCCCGGCGTGGAGATCTCCGGGGACCTGGAGGCGGTGGTGCGGGGTGCGGATGCCATCGCCCTCTTCACCGCTCATTCCGCCTACACCTCCCTGGACCCGTATCGGCTGAAAACCCTCAGCGGCAAGGACCACCCGGTGGTGGTGGACGGGAGGAACCTCATGGATCCCGATGCCTTTATCGCCGCCGGGTTCGTGTACAGGGGCATCGGCCGGGGCGATAAAAACAGCCATCCCATCAGGAGAGGATAACCTGCACCGGGGGCCACGGGGGGAGAGGAGATGAAGATCCTGCTCGTCTCAAGCCAGGACTACCTGCATCACCCCATCCCCTCGCGGCACCACAACCTCTTCGAGATCCTTGCCACCCGGCACGAGGTGCACGTGCCCCACTTCCATGTCAGCCGGGGGGAGGAGCGGCCTACCCGGCTGATCGTCCACGAGGCCACCCGCTACCCCGGCGGCGGCCCCTTCCTCCACTACACCATGAACGCCCCGCACCAGTTCCGGATCCTGGAGGGGATCGTCCGGGACTGTGGGATCGACGTGGTGGTGGCTGCCCACGTCCTGGCAGGGATGGGGGTGATCCGGGCGGCACGGAAGCACGGGGTACCCGTCGTCTTTGATTTGAAGGACTGGTTCCCGGACTCGGCCGCCGCGTATTACTCGTCGCGGCCAGTCCAGTGGCTGATCCGGAACGGTGTCTGGGCGGTGACCCGCTGGAACCTCTCCCGCAGCGACCGCATCACCACCGTCTCCCCGTCGCTTGTGAGAAAACTCGCCGGGCACGGGTTTTCGGCCACCCTGATCACGAACGGCGTGGACACGGGTTCTTTCCGCCCCATGGACAGCGGTGAGGCCAAGGGACGGCTGGGGATCCCACGGGATGCCTTTGTGCTGGGATTTGCCGGATCCGTAGAACGGTGGTACGCCCTGGACCGGGTGGTGGAGGCGCTCCCTGCCCTCATTGCCCACCGGCCCGACACCCGGCTCCTGATCGTAGGGGGCTCGCTCTTCACATCGTTCCTGAACGACCTCACGGAGAGGGCTGCCGCCCTCGGCCTTGCGGACCGGGTCATCTTCACCGGGCCGGTGCCGTACCTGGATCTCCCCCGCTTCATTGCCGCCATGGACCTCTGCCTGATGCCCCTCTCGCCCCCCCGCTGGGTGGACATCGCCCTCCCCAACAAGTACTTCGAGTATTCCGCCTGCGGGAAACCCATCCTCTCCACCCCCATCCCTGACGTGATGGCGCTGGGGGGCCCCCACCTCTCGTATTACCGGACCGGCGAGGAGATGGTGAGCCGGATCCGGGATGCCATGGATCACCCGGCTACGTACCGGCTGGACTTCGAGGTCCACAGCTGGAAGAGGAAGGCCGCCGAGATGGAGGAGGTCCTCCGATCCCTGGCGGAATAGATCCGGACCCTCTTCCGGCGGTGGGCCCTCCCCCATCCAAACCATTTATAGATCGCCGGAGCAATACTGGAGAGGAGCGTTTCATGGCCCTCTCAGATCGATACCGACGGTATTTCCCCTATCTTCTGGCTGCGGTGGTCATCATACTTACCCTCGTCGCCCTCTGGATCCGGCTTACCCCCCTCTCCACCCAGGGAAGTGCAGACCTGCTGGACCTCTCCGGAAGCGACGACCCCCTCTACAACTTCCGGCAGGCAGAGCAGATCCTCCGGAACTATCCTGCCTACGCCTGGTTCGATGCCATGTCCCTGTATCCCTTCGGGGAGACGATCTACTGGGGACCGCTCTTTCCCACCCTCATCGCCACCCTCTGCCTCCTGGCAGGGGCCACCACCCGGATGGAGATCATCTACGTCGCCCTCCTGACCCCGCCTCTCCTGGGCGCCCTGATGGTACCCCTGCTCTTCCTGGTCGGGCGGAGGATCGGGGGCTGGAAGACCGGGCTCCTCGCCGCGGCGTTCATCGCCATCATCCCGGGCCAGTTTCTGCAGCGCTCGCTCTTCGGTTACGCTGACCACCACATCGCGGAGGTGCTGTTCTCCACCCTCTTCTCCCTGGGGTACCTGACCATCCTTGCCTACACCAAGTCCCACCCGGTGGACTTTACCCGGCGGGAGACGCTGAAGGTCCCGGCGCTCCTCTCTGTCCTCACGGGCGGCGCATACCTGCTGGGGCTCATCACCATGCCCACCATGATACTCTTTGCCCTGATCGTGGCGGCCTTCACGGTGATCCAGTATGGCTGGGACTTCTTCCGGCGCAGGTCCAGCGACTACCTGCTCCTGGCCAACGTGATCATCTTCGGGATTGCGATCCTCGGGCTCTTGCTCTTCGGCATCAAGCATACCGGGCTGGACCTCTCCCGGTACACGGTGGGGCACCTCTACGCGTATGCCATGATCATCCTCGCCACGGGCGCACTCGCTGCCATGGCCCGGTACCTGAAGGGGAGGAGCCCGGTCACCTTCCTCCTTGCCGTGGCGGGGAGTGCCGTTGCCGGGGTGCTCCTGCTGGCCCTCTTCCTCCCTGCCGTATTCCAGATCCTGATCGCCAGCCTCTTTGCGTTCTTCGGTCAGCAGGAAGTGACCCAGACAGTGCAGGAGGCCCGGGGCTGGGATCCCGCTCTCGCCTGGGCCACCTTCCAGTACGGTCTCATCCTGATGGCGGCCGGGATAGTGGCCATCATCTACCGGAACCACCGCGAGGAGCACCCGGACCAGGTCTACGTGCTGGTCTGGTCCCTGATCATGCTCTTCTCCACCATCCAGCACATCCGCTATGAGTACTACCTGGCGGTGAACATCGCGCTCCTCTCCGCCATGGCCCTGGGAACCGTCTGGGAGTGGGGCGGTTCCGGGGCCCACCGGTTCTTCACGGGGCTGGTGGTGCACCGGGAGGCACCGCCCAAGGATACTCCGGGGAAGGAGGTGAAGGGCTCCCGGCGGGGAAAGAAGGGGCAGAAGTCGAAACCGTCCGGGTCGGAACCCGGCCCCACCCTGAAGGTGGCGCTGGTGGTGCTGGCCGGGGCCATCGCCGTCCTCTTCCTCGTCTCCAGCCTCCAGACCGATGCGCTCTACAGCGGGGGCAACCGGATGAACGGGGACTGGCGGGAAGCCCTGGAATGGATGGGCAACGGGACCCCTCCCACGGGCGTGGACTACTATGCCATCAATGAGCGGGCCAGTTTCTCCTACCCTCCGGGGTCCTACGGGGTCATGTCCTGGTGGGACTACGGCCACCAGATCACCTTCATTGCCGAGCGGATCCCCAACGCCAACCCGTTCCAGCGGGGTGTGGCAGGCCTCTATGGGGCGGCAGCCTTCTTCATGACAGAATCCGAGGATCATACCAGTGCCATTGTCGACAAGCTGGGGACCCGGTACGTGATCACCGATATCGAGATGGATACGGCCAAGTTCTGGGCCATGTCCACCTGGTACAACAGGACGGTGGGCGACAGCCCGTACCGGAAGGTGTTCCTTGTACCGGCAGAGGAGGACCCCGGGAAGTACCAGGCGGCCGAACTCTTCACCCAGCATTACTACGAGACCACGGTCTCCCGCCTCCACAACTTCGACGGGTCCCTCACGGATCCCACGCAGGTCTACTACCTGGAATACAGCGAGCCCCAGCAGGCCGGTGTGAACTACCCCGTGCTCACCAACGCCCGGCTGATGAACGCCACGGAGGCGGCAGTGGCGGCGGCGGCATTCAACGCCAGGGCACCGGCCGGGAGCCGTGCCGTCGCCCTTTCCGAAGCCATCTTCCGGCCGGTCCAGCAGGTTCCAGCCCTGCGGCACTACCGGCTGGTCCATGAATCGCCCTCCAATGTCTTTGCCAGCCCGCAGCCGAAAACACCGGACATCAAGTACGTGAAGGTCTTTGAATACGTGAAGGGGGCCCGGATCCGCGGCGAGGGCATCATCGAGGTGCCGGTGGTCACGAACACCGGCCGCACCTTCACCTACCGGCAGGAGAGCAGGAACGGCGAGTTCTTGGTGCCGTACCCCACGACAGGCGGCCCCTACGAAGTCCGGGCAACCGGAAAGTACCGGATCACGGGGACCGGAAAGGAGTTCAGCGTCACTGAGGAGGCAGTGATCCAGGGGCTGGCCGTCTGAGGGAACCGGCCGCCAGGAGGGGCTGATGCGGGTATCGGTCATTACAGGTGAGGTCTTCCTGCACCCGGCGAGCGGAATGCCTCCGGAGTCCGCGGACCGCCTCCGCACCGCCCTCTCCGGTGTGCCGGAGGGGGTGCAATGGAGGGATCCGTCACCCTGCAGTGATGCCGACCTGGCCCGGGTCCATGGCACCGGATATCTCCGGTGGCTGCGGGACATCTCCTCCGGTGAGCGCTTCCTGGACGGGAACACCTTCATCTCCCCACCGGTCTACCGGGCAGCCCGCTGCGCCGCGGGGTCCGCCGTGGCCGCCACGGAACGTGCCCTCTCAGGAGAGACCTGCTTTGCCATGGTCCGGCCACCGGGCCACCATGCCGAACCCGACAGGGCCATGGGCTTCTGCTTCTTCAACAATGCCGCGGTTGCGGCTGCGTGGGCGATGGAGCAGGTGGACCGGGTCGCCATACTGGACTGGGACCTCCACCATGGCAATGGCACCCAGGCCGCCTTCTACGGAAGCGAACGGGTTCTCTTCTGCTCGGTCCACCAGCACAACGCCTTCCCCTTCACCGGATGGGTAGACGAGATCGGCACCGGGGCCGGAAAAGGATTCACCCTCAATGCCCCGCTTCCCCCGGGCGCCACTCTTTCGGATTACCGCCTGATCTTCACGGAGGTCTTCACCCCTGCCATCTCCCGGTTCCGCCCGGACCTGCTGATCATCTCGGCCGGGCAGGACGGCCTCAGGGATGATCCCCAGGGGAGCATGCAGCTGGACCCCGGCGACTACGGGGAACTGACCCGGATTGCCCGGCAGGCTGCCGACTGCCCCCTGGCACTGATCCTGGAGGGGGGCTACGGACCCTCCCACGGGACCGCCATTGCCGCCATCTTCGGGGGGCTCCAGGAAGAGGCGGCGTCTCCGGCTCCGCCCCCCTCTCCCCGCCCGTCCACCCGGGAGGTGGCACGGATCCTCCAGAAGGTGGGGTACTTCTAGACCCTGTCGGAGAGGCCCCCGCCCGAGAGCGACACCGCTGACCGGCTCCGGTCCACGTTCAGGATGGAGACCTCCATGCCGGGGACCACCACCCGGACCACCGGGATCTCTGTCCGGGAGAGGTCGCAGATGCACAGGCGCTGAATCTGCCCTTCCAGCTCCCGGATCACCGCCCGGATGTCCCCGTCGATGGTATCGGTGGCCAGCCCCTGTACCTGCGAGAGAGGCACCTCTTCCCCCTCGGCAAACCAGGCCCGGTTCACCCGTTTCATCCGGTCATACCCGATCTGCCGCACCATCTCCTGCCGCTCCGGGTTCTTTCCCTCGCCATGGAAGTGGATCACCCGGGAATGGGCCATCTCGGTGAGGGCCCGGATCGCTGCGATCTCGGGATCGGTGTGGGCCCCGGAGCCCATGACCAGCAGGGCGGGGTCCCGGGCCGCCGGGTCGTCCGCGGCCGCAGCCACGACGGGAACCCGGGTCCTCCCCGCCACCAGCCAGAGGTGCACGGAGAGGCCGGCGGCCTGGCACCGTTCCAGAAGATGGCGGGCGATCCCTTCCCCGGGCAGGACCAGCCGCCTCCCCAGCCGGTTGGCCCGGGTGGCCTGGGAGAGGGCGTCCCGCTCCACCACCTCCAGCAGGCCGTGGAGGATCGCCTCCTCCCTTGTGTTCCCTGCCCCCAGCCCGTTGGGATCCGGCCGGAACAGGGGAGTCACCATGCCCCGCGTGTCGTAGGGGAAGAAGACCGCGTTCCCAGGGACCCACACCTCCTCCTCGTTCAGCAGGTCCCACCCCTCCGTCCATTGGACCATCTCCCCCATGGCCAGGCGGCGGGGAAGGATGAGATCCTGGGGATCCACCGCCTTCGCAACCCCGATCTCCTCAAAGCTTGCGAGCTGCATCGGGTCTGCCCGGTACTCGGCCGAGAACCGCTCCACCGCCTCCATCATGGCAGAGACCCTCGCCTGCTTCGGGTCGCTCCCCTTCCCGGGATGGATCTGCACCGATCCCCATGCCCGGCTGGGCCTCATGGCCGCGAAGCAGGGGATGCCCAGGCGGTCCAGCGGTGTGAGATCCACCACCTCCGTCACCCCGATATCCTCCATCAGGGGTTCCACAGCAGCCAGGGTCTCCTCCGGGGTCCGCGTACGGTGGGTGCCGGAGAAGAACCGCTTCTCCCCGCGGGCAAGGGTGAACGGCATGACCGGAAGGTATAGCCGGAGATGTTTTATACTTTGGCCGAGAGGGGTATCATGTATGAATGCCGGGGAGATTGCAGTCGGCATACAGGTCCGCTACCCTCGCACCGGTACCGTAGGCACGGTAGTGCGGCTGGAGAAGCAGGAGAAGGACCTCTTCGCCGAGCTGGACAGTACCCATCTCCTCTACCGGATCGACCAGCTGGTGACCTACGAGGGGAAGGGCAGGGAAGGACCGAGGGAAGAGAAGGACGATCTCAAGCGGTTGAAGGAAGAGCGGGAGTTCGGGGAGAAGCTCCACACCGACGCAACCCACCTGGACGAGATGTGCGACGGTGGAGGGTAGTCCTTCACCGCGATACGGCGGGGGCTAGTCCTTCACCGCGATGGTGGTGAGCTTCGCCGATTCCACCCCTTTCTGGGACATCAGCCGCTCGGCCACCCGCTTCAGCTCCGAGCCCTCGCCCCGGAGCAGGATCACCTCCAGGCACCGGTCGTGGGTGACGTGGGAATGGAGGGAGGCCTGGATCACATACCCGTACTCATGCTGGATGTCCAGGAGCGTCTGCATGAGGCCCCGCTGGTGGTGGTCGTAGACCATGGTGATGACCCCCTGCCGCTCCCCCTTCACGTCCGCCATCCACTGGTAGTGGGTGATGTAGGCCCGGATGGAGTCCCGGATGCCCTCGGACCGGGAGGAATAGCCCCGGAGGTGGATGATCTCGTCAAACCGGTCCAGCAGGCTCTGGGGGAGGGAGATGCCGATGCGGGAGAGCTCGGATTCAGGCTCGGGAGACATCATGTATCACGCATGGTACCCTTTTCTGGACGGGCATAAGGTTTTTCTCATTCATGCTGGCTGATTTGGACTCGTCAGGAAAGCGGCGGTCCCGACAGAACTCGTGGTGAACGGGGCCTTCCCTCCGACGATGGGACCGGAAGATAGTCTCCCCCTCCCGCGCCAGCCAGCGGACGGATCAGGGAATGAAAGGTGAACGGTTTTCCTTTGGGGATATGGACGACTGGTGAAACGCTCTCGGGGGCTCTCCGCTCCCGTAGCGACGCCTGAAGCATTCTTCAGACATGGCAAGACGGCATAACGTCTACGCCGAATACTGGTGATACGCTCTTGGGGGCTCCGCCCCCGCCGCGTGGGCATCCCCCGGGGAGGATGGGGTGATCTTCGGTTTAACACCGACATGGAAACCTATCTTCACGGGGGGGGCGCCCACGCGGCGGGGGGGGCGAAAAGGCCCCCCCAGGAGCGTCCCACCAGTTGCATGTATTTTCGACAAGGCCTCGAAATCCAGCCTCTGTGAAACCGCCCTCCATGGCACGAGAAGCACCCGGCCATAACCCCTCTCCCCCACGCACTTCCGCCGCCGAGAGCGGGGCCCGGAGGAGTCGGATCAGGTATAAGTAGCCCGGCGTTCTAGTGGTTAGGGAGGTTTGAGCACTGGTGCGGGATATCTCCATTCCCAGCGTCAATATCGGGGTGGTGGGGCATGTGGACCACGGGAAGACCACGCTGGTCTCCGCCCTCACCGGCGTCTGGACCGACCGGCACAGCGAGGAGATAAAAAGGGGAATCTCCATCCGGCTGGGGTATGCCGATGCGACCTTCTACACCTGCGCCGGACACCAGGGCTCCGAAGCGTACTCCACCAAGCCCACCTGCCCCATCGACGGGGCACCGGGCACGCCGCTTCGCACCATCTCCTTTGTCGATGCGCCCGGCCACGAGACCCTGATGGCCACCATGCTCTCGGGCTCTGCTCTCATGGACGGGGCTATGCTCGTCATTGCGGCGAACGAGACCTGCCCCCAGCCCCAGACCAAGGAGCACCTGATGGCCCTCTCCATGGTGGGAATAAAAAACATTGTCATCGTCCAGTCCAAGATCGACGTGGTGGCCCAGAAGACCGCAGTGGAGCACTACGAGCAGATCCGGAAGTTCATTACGGGCACCGTGGCGGAGGCGGCACCCATCATCCCGGTCTCAGCCCAGAAGAACATCAACCTGGGGGCGCTCGTCCAGGCCCTGGACCTGACGATCCCTGAGCCGGCCCGGGACCCGGCGGCAGCCCCCGTCATGCTGGTCGCCCGGTCCTTTGACGTCAACAAGCCCGGCAGCAGCTGGAAGGACCTGAAGGGCGGTGTCATCGGCGGATCCCTTATCCGGGGCGTGATCCACGAGAGCGAGGAGATCGAGATCCGGCCCGGCCTTCCGGTGGAGGCTGAGAACCGGGTGAAGTGGGAGCCGGTCCTCACCTCCATCACGTCCATACACACGGGGAATAAACGGGTGCAGGAGGCCACCCCTGGCGGGCTCCTGGGGATCGGCACCAACCTGGACCCGGCGCTCACGAAGAGCGATGCCCTGGCCGGCCAGGTGGCCGGGCGACCGGGCCAGCTCCCGCCGGTGTGGGACCACCTCTCCTTCCGTGTGACCCTGATGGAACGGGTGGTGGGGGCCGAGAGCGAAGTCTCCATTGAGCCCCTCCGGCACAAGGAGCCCCTGATGCTCTCGGTAGGGACGGCTGTCACCGTGGGGGTGGTGACCAATACAAAGAAGGACTCTGTCGAGACCATGCTGAAGCGGCCCGTCTGTGCCGATGTGGGCGCCCGGATCGCCATCAGCAGGCAGGTGGGCGGCCGGTGGCGTCTGATCGGGTTGGGAGTCCTGAGCGAGTGAGGGTCCTCGTGGACACAAACGCATTCCTGATGCCCGGACAGTTCGGGATCGACCTCTTTACCGAGCTGGAGCGGCTCTTTGGGGCCTGCGATATCCGCACGGTGAGGGAGGTGGCCGCCGAGCTGGAGGGGATCGCCCGCGGCCGGGGCAGGGATGCCGCGGCAGCCCGCCTGGGCCTTGCCCTGCTCCCCCGGTGTACGGTGGAGGAGGCGGGGCCGGGTCGGGCCGGTGCCGACGCACGACTGGCCGGGGTGGCCGAGCGGGACGGGAGCATCGTTGTCACCAATGACCGCGGGCTCCGCGAGGCCCTCCTGGCACGGGGCATCGCAGTAGTGTCCATGAGAGGAAAAAAGAGACTGGAACTGGTCAGGGGGTAGGGTGCATCCATGTATTACCGGATGAAACTGGCAGACAAGGTGAGGGTGCCGCCGAACCGGCTCGGGGAGGACCTGGGCGCGGTGGTGCTGAACGTGCTGCAGGAGCAGCTGGAAGGGTCCATTGACCGGGAGATCGGGATCTTTATTGCCGTGACGAAGGTCAACGAGATTGGCGAGGGGGAGCTGATCCCCGGCGACGGGGCCGTCTACTATGACGTGACTTTTGAGGCGCTGGTGCTGCGCCTGGCGCTCCAGGAAGTGATCGAGGGGGACGTGGTGGAGACCACCACCTTCGGCTGCTTCGTGTCGCTGGGTCCCATCGACGCCATGCTCCACGTGAGCCAGATCTCGGACGACTTCATCAACTACGACGAGAAGAACGGCAGGCTCATCTGCCAGGAGTCCAAGCGGTTCATCGGGGTCGGAGACGCGGTCCGGGCCCGGGTGGTGACCCTCTCCCTGAACGAGCGGGAACC